>ERZ1292640.481-Hain-H43-02um-R1-481-length-32349-cov-13_pt1 | contig 32349 bp, 28 predicted proteins | sample MGYA00564404_ERZ1292640 | MGnify/ENA primary metagenome ERZ1292640 (study PRJEB36523, sample SAMEA6512636) | groundwater metagenome | collected 2019-01-08 | study: AquaDiva: Metagenomics assemblies of 32 groundwater samples | reverse complement strand
CGGCACGGCCGGCGGCACCGGACACGCGATCGAATTCTCCGGCAGCACGATCCGCAGCCTGTCGATGGAAGGTCGCATGACTTTGTGCAACATGGCGATTGAAGCCGGCGCGCGCGCCGGCATGGTCGCGGTCGACGACACCACAATCGAATACGTCAAAGGCCGGCCGCTCGCGCCACGGGGTGCAATGTGGGACGAGGCCGCCGCTTACTGGCGGACGTTGACGAGCGACGAGGGCGCGCAATTCGACAAGGTCGTGAAATTCGACGCCGCGACCGTCCAGCCGCAGGTGACGTGGGGCACTTCGCCGCAGATGGTGACCACCGTCGACGGCGCCGTGCCCGATCCCGCCAGGGAACCCGATCCCGTGAAGCGCGAAGGGATCGAGCGTGCGCTCAAATACATGGGGCTCAAACCGAACACGCCGATCACCGGGATCAATCTCGACAAGGTGTTCATCGGCTCCTGCACCAACTCCCGCATCGAGGATTTGCGCGCCGCGGCCGCGGTCGCGCAAGGCAGGAAAGTCGCCTCCAGCATCAAGCTGGCAATGGTGGTGCCGGGTTCCGGGCCGGTCAAGCGGCAGGCTGAACAGGAAGGGCTCGACAAGATTTTTGTCGCAGCGGGTTTTGAATGGCGCGAGCCGGGCTGCTCGATGTGCCTCGGCATGAACGAAGACCAGTTGGCGCCGGGCGAGCGTTGCGCGTCGACGTCGAACCGGAACTTCGAGGGGCGCCAGGGCGCCGGCGGGCGCACGCACCTGGTAAGCCCGGCGATGGCCGCGGCGGCGGCAATCGCGGGACATTTCGTCGACGTGCGGAAAATGAGCTGATCATGGAAAAATTCGTTTCACGCGAAGGCCTGGTGGCGCCGCTTGACCGCGCCAACGTCGACACCGACGCGGTGATTCCGAAGCAGTTTCTGAAGTCGATCAAGCGCACCGGCTACGGCCCCAACCTGTTTGACGCGTGGCGCTATCTCGATCACGGCGAGCCGGGCATGGACAACAGCGGGCGCCCGCTCAACCCTGATTTCGTGCTCAACCAGCCGCGCTACCAGGGAGCGCAGATCCTGCTCGCGCGCGAAAATTTCGGCTGCGGCTCCTCGCGCGAGCACGCGCCGTGGGCGCTGCTGCAATATGGCTTTCAGGCGGTGATCGCGCCGAGTTTCGCGGACATTTTCTTCAACAACAGCTTCAAGAACGGCTTGCTGTTGATACGGCTCGACGCCAAGACCGTCGACCGGTTGTTCAAGGAGGTAAACTCGACCCCCGGCTATCGCCTGGCGGTGGACCTTGAGCAGCAGAGTGTGACCACGCCCGACGGCGAAGTATTCAAGTTCGAACTCGATCCGTTTCGCAAACACTGCCTGCTGAACGGGCTCGACGAAATCGGGCTCACGCTACAGCGCGCGGACAAGATCAAGGCATTCGAGGCCAAGCGTCGCAACGAACAGCCGTGGCTGTTTTGAATTGAACATGAAAATCGCAGTACTGGCCGGTGACGGCATTGGCCCGGAAATCATCGCGCAGGCGGTCAAGGTGCTCGAAGCGCTCAGGCGCGACGGCGTCGGGCTCGAGCTCGAGTCTGCGCCATTCGGCGGCGCGGGCTATGAAGCGCACGGCGACCCGTTGCCGGCGCCAACGCTCAAACTTGCCAGGCAGGCCGATGCGGTGCTGTGCGGCGCGGTCGGCGGGCCCCAGTACGACGCGCTGCCGCGACCCCAGCGTCCCGAGCAGGGCCTACTGCGCATCCGCAAGGAACTTTCCTTGTTCGCCAATCTGCGTCCGGTATTCCTGTTCGACGAGTTGGTCGGCGCCTCCTCGCTCAAGCCCGAGCTGGTAGCCGGTCTCGACATCCTGATCCTGCGCGAACTGACTGGCGACATCTATTTCGGCGCACCGCGCGGGCGGCGCACCAATGAGCGCGGGGAGCGCGAGGGCTACGATACGATGCTTTATGCGGAGCCCGAAATCCGGCGCATCGCCAAAGTCGGCTTTCAAGCTGCGCTCAAACGCGGCAGGAAGTTATGCTCGGTCGACAAGGAAAACGTGCTCGAGACGAGCCGCCTGTGGCGCGAGGTCGTGAAAGACGTCGCCGGGAAATATCCGCAGGTCGCGTTGTCGCACATGTATGTCGACAACGCGGCAATGCAGCTGGTGCGCAACCCGAAGCAATTCGACGTCATTGTCACCGGCAACATGTTCGGCGACATCCTGTCGGACGAGGCATCGATGCTGACCGGCTCGATCGGCATGCTGCCGTCGGCGTCGCTCGATGCGAACAACAAAGGACTGTATGAGCCGGCGCACGGCTCGGCGCCCGATATCGCCGGCAGGAACATCGCCAATCCGCTCGCAACGATATTGTCGGCGGCGATGATGCTGCGCTACACCTTCAACCGGGAAGACGCGGCGCAACGCATCGAGGCAGCGGTAAAAAAGGTTCTGGCGCAAGGACTTCGCACGGCAGATATTTGCGAAACCGAAATGCGCCGGGTCGGCACCGCCGAAATGGGCGACGCCGTAGTTGCGGCGATGAATTGAGAATGCCCGGCCAAGGCGCGCGTCAACGCGCGTGATAATCGGAACGTTGAAATTTGTTTTGGCGGCGCAATCATGATGCGAGTTGGTTTTATCGGATGGCGGGGCATGGTTGGTTCGGTGCTGATGCAGCGCATGCAGGCCGAGCGTGACTTCGACCCTATTGAGCCTGAGTTCTTTACGACGTCCCAGGTCGGCGGCAGCGGTCCGGCGATCGGCAAGGCCGTCGCGCCTCTCAAGGACGCGGGTGACCTCAAGGCATTGAAGACGCTGGATATCATCCTCACCTGCCAGGGCAGCGACTACACCAGCGAGATTTATCCGCAGCTGCGCGCCGCCGGTTGGAATGGCTACTGGATCGATGCGGCCAAGACCCTGCGCATGAAAGACGATGCGATCATCGTTCTCGACCCGGTCAACCTGGCGGTCATCAGGAATGGACTTGCAAAGGGAATCAAGAACTACATCGGTGGCAATTGCACGGTGAGCTGCATGCTGATGGGCATGCATGGGTTGTTCAAGCACGATCTCGTCGAGTGGATGACTTGCATGACTTACCAGGCGGCTTCGGGCGGCGGCGCGCAACACATGCGCGAGCTGCTCAGCCAGTTCGGCCTGGTCAACGCCGCGGTCAAAGAACTGCTGGCCGATCCGGCTTCCGCCATTCTGGAGATCGACCGCAGGGTGCATGCAAAGCAGACCGACGGCACGCTGCCGATGGAAAACTTCCGGGGCGTGCCGTTGGCCGGGAACCTGATACCGTGGATCGACGCGGACAGGGGCGATGGCATGTCGCTCGAGGAGTGGAAAGGCGGTGCCGAGGCCAACAAGATCCTCGGACGCGGCGAAGCATTTGGCAAGCCTGCCACGCCGGTCGAGAGCATTTGCGTGCGGGTCGGCGCGATGCGATGCCACAGCCAGGGGTTGACCATCAAGCTCAAGAAAGACGTGCCGCTGGATGAACTCACGGCAATGATCGCGTCGGCGAACGACTGGGTGCGCGTGATCCCGAATCAGCGCGAGCGTTCCGAGCGGGAACTGACACCGGCCGCCGTCACCGGCCAGATGCATATACCCGTCGGCCGGCTGCGCAAACTTGCGATGGGAGGCGCATACCTATCCGCATTCACGGTTGGTGACCAGTTGTTATGGGGGGCCGCCGAACCGTTACGCCGCATGCTGCGCATCCTGCTCGAAAAATAGTAGATTTTTGGCGGGTCCGGATGCAATATCGGGCTGCGTTTCGCGGGCCGCTGCAAGCCGTTGACCAATCGATTCAAGATGTTAGAGAAAAGGTTAGCTTGCAACTCTAACTATTTGATGTTAATTTGCTTATTACATGGAATAACAATAGGGTGAGTCGTGCGTAAAACACCGTACAAAACATGGCTGTTGGCGGGGTTGTTCCTGCTGATGCCATGGGTGGCCCACGCAGCCGGTTTAGGCAAGCTCACCATTGTGTCAGCTTTAGGACAGCCGCTGTTGGCGGAAGTCGACCTCGTATCGGTGCGGGCAGGCGAGTTAGCTACCCTCATTGCGCGCCTTGCGCCGCCCGAAGCCTACACCCAGGCCAATATTTCGTACAGCCCGGCCCTGGTCGGCGTGCGCATGAGCATCGAGCGCCGCCCGGACGGCGAGCATTACATCAAGATCATTTCGACGCGCCCGGTCAACGAGCCGTTCATCGATCTGCTGGTCGAACTGAGCTGGCCGCAGGGACGCTTGGTGCGCGAGTACACGGCGCTGATCGATCCGATCGGGTATACACCCCCCACAGTGGCCGTCGCGCCGGATGCACCGGTAGTATCGCCAATGGCGGTTACCCCGCCGATGATCCCCGAACCGCAACCGATCGAACCGGCGCGGCAACCGCCGGTGGCCGCCGCGGCGCCAGTCGAAGCCAAGCCTGCCGCCGCAAAGGCGCGGCCTGCCAAGCTTCCGGTTGCCGCTGCGACTGCCGCCGCGGACAAAGCCTATGGTCCAGTCAAGCGCGGCGAAACCCTTGGCAGGATCGCATCCAAAGTCAAACCTCCAGGCGTTACGCTCGAGCAAATGCTGGTCGGTCTGTATCACGCCAACCCCGAGGCATTCGCCGGCAATATGAACTTTCTGAAGACCGGCAAGATACTACGCATCCCGGAAAGGGAAAGCGTCATTGCTACCGGTCAGGCCGAGGCAGTGAAGGAAGTTCGCGTGGAGGCGGCGAACTGGAACGCTTATCGCCAGAAACTGGCGGAGGCCGCGGGAGAGTCGCCAGCGCGGGAATCGAAGTCCGCTGCGCGCGGCAAGATCACGACCAAGGTCGACGACCAGGCCGCCGGCAAGGCAGTGCCGAAGGAAGTGCTCAAGCTGTCCAAGGGAGAGCCGGCACCCCGTAAAGCACGCGGCGAAAAGGGCGCGCGAGGATCAGTGCCAAATCGCATACGCACGCTCGAAGAGGAAGCGATCGCACGTGAAAAATCGTTGGCCGAGGCGAACATTCGCATTGCGCAGCTCGAGAAAACCATCAAGGACATGCAGCGCGTGATTGAAATCAAGGCCCAGGCACCCGTGGCGAAGCCTGCGCCGCCGCCCCCACCGCCGCCTGCGCCTGAGCCCGACCTGATCGCGCAGATAATGGACGAGCCCGCTTATCTTGCCGCGGTGCTCGGGTTGTTCGGGCTGGGGGGCTATCTATTCGTGCGCCGCCGCCGTGTGCGAGCCGGCGATGATGAACCCATTTTCACGAAGATCGAGCCGGAGATCGGCCTGGAGACGGCGGCTGTGGAGGGCGGCATGCTCGCGCGGCTGGGCGGCTATTTGTCCACATTCCGCCGGCGTGCGCAAGCGGACGCTGGCGAGGCAACCGAGCGGATCGCGCCGGAACTCGGTGCGACGGCTGCGACGGTTGCAGCGGCTTCTGCGGCGAGTGCCGTTGCGCCGGCGATCACCGCGCCGGCGGCGGGCAGCGCGAACGATATCGACCCGCTTGCCGAAGCCGATATGTATCTCAACTTCGGCCGCGACGTGCAAGCCGAGCAAGTTCTCAAAGAAATGCTGGCGAAAAACCCGGGCCAGCAAGAAGCGCAGCTCAAGCTGCTGCAGATCTACGCAGGGCGCAAGGACAAGACCGCATTCGAGAAGATCGCGAGGAGCCTCTACGCCCAGACGCAGGGTAAGGGCGACGACTGGGTCAAGGCGGCAGCGATGGGCTATGCGTTCGATCCGGCGAATGCGCTGTACGAAGCCGGTAAATCAGCGCCGGTCTCGATGCCGGTAGTTGGGATTGCCCCGATCGGCGACGTCGACTTTGACTTTGATCTCGGTGGGGCGCCGGCTGTGGACGCTGCCACGACCGATTTCATCAGCAGGCCTGCGACGGAAGCTGGCACGACGCTGCGGCCGGGCGAGGCGGGGGTTGCGGCGGATATGCAATCGCCGGGTGAGCTGGAGCCGGCGCTCCATACGAGTGGAAAAGAAACCACCGGCGCGCAGGTCAGCGGCGAGCCGGCCTCGCACATGGCCAATATGATCGACTTCCAGTTCGATACCGGCCCCGCGCCTGTTGCTGCGGAGCCTGCCAAGCCGTCGGCATCAGGCACGCGTCCCGAGGCGGCGCAGCAGCCCACGGATGCGGACAGCAACGGCATGCAGATGGTCGAGCCGGATTTCAAGCTCGATATCAACGTTGGCGACACAGCAACCGCTGCCGCTGAAGCGCCCGCGCTCAACTTTGATGAGGTCAGCCTGAATTTTGACGAGGTGCCGGAAGCGGTCGCCTCCCCCGCAGAACGCATTGCCAGGGACGACCACTGGCATGACGTGCAGACCAAGTTCGATCTGGCCAAGGCGTATCAGGAAATGAATGACCGGGATGGCGCGCGCGGGATCCTGCGCGAAGTGATCAAGGAAGGCGATGCCGGGCAGCGGGCGGACGCACAGAGGCTGCTGGATAAACTCGGCTGAAACGGCATAGCCGTCGGTTGACTGCCGCCAGGTCCACGATCTGCGCGGCAGTTGCTTTTTTGGGATGCACACGATGCCACGCGTTGCGCTTGGAGTGGAATACAACGGAGCCGCATTCTGCGGCTGGCAGACGCAGCCTTCGGAATGCGCGGTGCAGGACGCCCTCGAGCGCGCGCTGGCGGGGATCGCGGGCGAAAAAATCGCGACGGTGTGCGCCGGACGCACCGACGCCGGCGTGCATGCCTTGGCGCAAGTAGTGCATTTCGATACCGGCGTGCAGCGCCCCGAGTCCGCGTGGGTGCGCGGCACCAACGCATTGTTGCCCGCGGGGGTGGCGGTGACCTGGGCGCGGCCGGTGGCGGATGATTTTCATGCGCGCTACGCCGCGCGTGAGCGTGGCTACCGTTACGTATTGCTGAACCATGCACTGCGCCCGGCGCTCAACGTCGGGCGCGTGGGCTGGTTTCATTCGCCGCTGGATCTGGACTCGATGCGCGCGGCGGCGCAGTATCTGGTCGGCACGCACGATTTCAGCGCATTTCGCTCGGCCGCTTGCCAGGCGAAATCGCCGGTGCGTGAACTGCGGCGCCTCGACATCCGCCGCAGCGGTGACCATATGCTGTTCGAGCTCGCGGCTAACGCGTTCCTGCATCACATGGTGCGCAACATTGTCGGCAGCCTGGTTTACGTCGGCAAAGGCAAGCACAAACCGGAATGGATGGCCGCGGTGCTTGCAAGTCGCGACCGCAGGCTTGCGGCGCCGACGCTGGAGGCGGCGGGACTGTATTTGGAGCGCGTCAGTTATGATGCGTCGTGGGGACTGCCGCAGGCAGGACGCGGCGCATGGTTTACCTGAGATGATATGGGCACGGCAGTCAAAATCTGCGGTATCACCCGCGTTGAGGACGCGCTTGCGGCGGCGCGGCTCGGCGCGCATGCGCTCGGCTTCGTGTTTTACGCCAAGAGCCCGCGCCACGTGACCGGACCGCGCGCCGCCGAAATCATCGGGGCGCTGCCGCCATTCATCAGCGCAGTCGGACTGTTTGTCAATCCGGAGGCGAGCGAGGTCGAACGCGTGCTCGCACGGGTGCCGCTGACCCTGCTGCAGTTTCACGGCGAGGAGACTCCTGAATTCTGCGCGCGCTTCAAGGTGCCGTACCTCAAGGCGGCGCGCGTCAGAGCCGGGCTGGATTTGCTACAATACGCACGACAGTACGGCGCCGCGCGCGGGCTGCTGCTCGATGCCTTTGCCGACGGCACTCACGGCGGCACGGGCACCCTATTTGACTGGAGTCTGATACCGCGCGAGTTGCCGCGTCCTGTGATCTTGTCGGGCGGTCTCACGCCCGAAAACGTGGCGGAGGCGATCCGCTGCGTCAGGCCTTGGGCAGTCGATGTCAGCTCCGGCGTCGAAGCGAGTCCTGGCCTGAAAGACCCGCTTAAGATCGCCGCTTTCATGAAAGAGGTGCACGGTGCAGATGGTTGACCTGCCTGATGAGCACGGGCATTTCGGGCCGTACGGCGGCGTCTTCGTCGCCGAAACGCTGATCGAGGCACTCGACGGGCTCAAGGCGGCGTACGAGCGTTACCGCCGGGATCCGGAGTTCCGCGCGGAGTTCGAATACGAACTCAAGCATTACGTCGGGCGGCCGAGCCCGGTCTACCACGCCCGGCGCTGGTCGGAACATTTCGGCGGCGCGCAGGTTTACCTGAAACGCGAGGACCTGAATCACACCGGCGCCCACAAGATCAACAACACGGTCGGGCAGGCGTTGCTCGCGCGGCGCATGGGCAAGCCGCGCGTGATCGCCGAAACCGGCGCCGGCATGCACGGTGTTGCGGCGGCGACGGTCGCTGCGCGCTACGGCATGGAGTGCGTGGTCTACATGGGTTCGGAGGACATCAGGCGTCAGGTGCAGAACGTCTATCGGATGAAATTGCTCGGCGCGAGCGTGGTGCCGGTCGAGTCGGGCTCCAAAACGCTGAAGGACGCGCTCAACGAAGCGATGCGCGACTGGGTCACGAACGTCAATAACACGTTTTACATTATCGGCACCGTCGCCGGCCCGCACCCTTATCCGATGATGGTGCGCGACTTCCAGTCGGTGATCGGCATGGAAGCGATCCAGCAGATGCAGGAAATGGCGGGGCGCCAGCCCGACGCGTTGCTCGCATGCGTCGGGGGCGGCTCCAACGCGATGGGACTGTTCTACCCGTATATCGCCAACGAGAAGGTGCGGCTCATCGGTGTCGAAGCCGCCGGCCACGGCCTCGAGAGCGGCAAACATGCGGCGACGCTGTGCGCCGGCAAGCCCGGCGTGCTGCACGGCAACCGCACTTACCTGATGCAGGACGACAACGGCCAGATCATCGAAACGCATTCGATTTCGGCCGGGCTTGACTATCCGGGCGTCGGCCCCGAGCACGCATGGCTGAAAGACAGCGGCCGGGCGGAATACGTTGCGGTGACCGATGACGAGGCGCTCGCGGCGTTTCACCAGCTATGCCGGCTGGAAGGCATCATACCCGCGCTCGAATCGAGCCATGCGCTCGCCTATGCCGCGAAAATGGCACCGCGCATGAGCAAAGACCAGATCCTGCTCGTCAATCTTTCCGGTCGCGGCGACAAGGACATGCAGACCGTCGCCGAAAAATCAGGGCTCAAGTTCTAGATGTCCCGCATCGCTGCCACCTTTGCCGCGCTCAAGCAACGCAACCGCAAGGCGCTGATCCCCTTCATCACCGCCGGCGATCCCGATCCGGGGATGACGGTGCCGCTGATGCATGCGCTGGCCGCCGCCGGCGCCGATGTGATCGAGCTCGGGGTGCCGTTTTCCGACCCGATGGCCGACGGGCCCACCATCCAGCGCTCGAGCGAGCGTGCGCTGAAGCATGGCACCTCATTGCAGCAGGTGCTCGGCTTGGTCGCGGAATTCCGCAGGACTGACGTGGCTACGCCGGTGGTCCTGATGGGTTACGCCAATCCGATCGAGGCCATGGGCCACGCGAGATTTGCGGACGCTGCGCGTGCATCCGGAGTTGACGGCGTGCTGGTCGTTGACTATCCGCCCGAAGAAGCGGGACGGTTCGCGGAGCTGCTGGCGCAGCGTGAGGTCGACGCAATTTTCCTGTTGGCGCCGACTTCTGCCGGGTCGCGCATTGAGCAGGTCGCGCGTTACGCGCGCGGCTACATCTACTACGTTTCGCTGCGCGGCGTGACTGGCGCGGCCAACCTCGATCTCGAGGAGATCGCGCGCAAGCTGCCGCAGATCCGCGCGCAAATCAAACTGCCGATCGGCGTCGGCTTCGGAATTCGCGATGCGCAAACCGCGCAGGCGGTCGCCCGGGTTGCGGATGCCGTTATCATCGGCAGCCGGCTGGTCCAGGAAATGGAAGCGAGCCCGCGCGAACGGCTGGTGGACAATATTTCGATGCTGGTGAAGGATATCCGTAGCGCGCTCGACGGCTGAGAGGGTAGCCCCATGAGCTGGTTACAGAAACTGCTGCCGCCCAAGATCAAACGCGATACCGGCAGCCCGAAAAAAGTGGTTCCCGAAGGGCTGTGGAGCAAGTGCGAAACGTGCGAAGGCGTGCTCTATCGCACCGACCTCGAGCAGAACCTGTTCGTCTGCCCGAAGTGCGGCCACCATAACCGGATTACGGCGCGCGAACGCCTCGATTGTCTGCTCGACGCCGAGGGCCGTTACGAGATCGGTTACGAAATCGTGCCGGTCGACAGCCTCAAGTTCAAGGACAGCCGGCGTTACACCGAGCGTCTCGAGGAAGCCAGGAAGGATACCGCGGAAGACGACGCGCTGGTGGTGATGCAGGGCAGTGTCAAGACCATTCCGCTGGTCGCTGCCGCCTTCGAATTCAGGTTCCTCGGCGGCTCAATGGGTTCGGTCGTCGGCGAACGCTTCGTGCGCGGTGTGCACGTCTGCCTCGAGCATAAGCTGCCGCTCGTGTGTTTTACGGCGAGCGGCGGCGCACGCATGCAGGAGGGCCTGTTGTCGCTGATGCAGATGGCGAAAACCTGCGCCGCGCTGACCCAGCTGGCTGCCGGGCGCCTGCCGTTCATCTCGGTTTTGACCGATCCGACGATGGGCGGCGTGTCGGCGAGCTTCGCGCTGATCGGCGATGTCGTGCTGGCCGAGCCGGGGGCACTGATCGGATTTGCGGGGCCGCGCGTCATCGAGCAGACGGTGCGCGAAACCCTGCCCGAGGGTTTTCAGCGTGCCGAATTCCTGCTGCAGCACGGCGCCATCGACTTGATCGTCGACCGCCGCGAGATGCGCGACAAGCTCGCCAACCTGATCACGCTGATGCTCAAACTGCCGGCCGCGGTTTGAGCGATTGCAGCTTGCGGGTATGAGTTACCCGAAACCGGAGACGCTCGACGAGTGGCTCGCCTATATCGAGCAGCTGCATCCGCAGGCGATCGCCATGGGCCTCGAGCGCGTGCAGAACGTCAGGCGCGGGCTGGCACTCGATCCCGGCTTTTCCCTCATCACCGTCGGCGGCACCAACGGCAAGGGCTCGTGTTGTGCGATGCTCGAAGCGGTCCTGTTGCACGCCGGCTACCGCGTCGGCTGCTATACGTCGCCGCACCTGCTGCGTTACAACGAGCGCGTGCGCATCGGCGGGAGGGAAGCCGATGACGGCGCATTTTGCCGTGCATTCGCGCGCATAGAATCAGCAAGGCAATCGACCGCGGGCACGCTGCTGACTTATTTCGAGTTCGGCACGCTGGCTGCGATGTTGGCCTTCGCGGAGGCAGACGTCGAAGTTGCGATACTCGAAGTGGGGCTTGGCGGCCGGCTCGACGCGGTCAACGCGTTCGACGCCGACTGCGCGCTGGTGGCCAGCATCGATTTCGATCATCAGGGGTATCTCGGTGACACGCGCGAGGCGATCGGATTCGAGAAAGCGGGGATATTCCGCGCCGGCCGGCCCGCGATCTGCGCCGACGCCGAGCCGCCGGCGACATTGTCAGCACATGCCGCCGCCATCGGCGCCGAACTGATGCTGATCAATCGCGATTTCGGCTATGTGGCTGACCCGACCCAGTGGCGCTATTGGGGGCCCGGGGGCGAGCGCGACGGCCTGCCGCACCCGGCGCTGCGCGGCGCTTACCAACTGGCAAACGCCGCGGCGTGCATCACTGCAATCGATAGTTTGCGCGAGCGCCTGCCGGTGACGGCGCAGGATGTCCGCAGCGGACTTCTGCTGGCGGATCTCGCCGGACGTTTTCAGGTGCTGCCGGGCCGGCCGACGGTGATACTCGATGTTGCGCACAACCCGCATGCGGCGCGCGCGCTCGCCGCCAATCTCGCCAGCATGCCGCGCTCCGCCAATACGCTCGCGGTTTTCGGCATGCTTGCAGACAAGGACATCGCGGGTGTGATCGACGCGGTCAAAAGCGGCGTTACGCAATGGTTTATTGCGAGCGCCGGGGGTCCGCGTGGCGCGGGCACGGTGCAGCTGGCCGCTGCCCTGGCGGGCGCGGGAGTCACCGTTCCGGTCACCCGGTGCGGCGACATCGCCGCTGCCTGGCACGCGGCCTGTAATAGTGCGGCCGAAGATGATAAAATTATCGTTTTCGGATCGTTTCTTACTGTCGCTGCGGTGATGCGCGAGCGGCAGCGCAGGGCATAGGCACTCTAAGTCCGGACGGTCATGGCGAAATCGATTAGCGAAGAAGAGCTGCAACTCAGAAAACGCGCGCGGCGGCGGCTGATCGGCGCGATAGCCCTGGTCACGATCGTCGCGGTGTTCCTGCCGATGGCCCTCGATCACGAGCCAAAATCGGTCAACCAGGACATCAGCATCCGGATCCCCCCGTCCAGTTCGGGCGCTTTCACTTCCAAACTCGCGCCGATGCCGGATGCGAAATCGGTCGCGAGACCCGCGTCCGAGATCCCGGTTCAACCCGCAACGTCTGTCAAAGGCGATGCGCCGAAAGCAGCCGCAGCGCCTATCGCGAAGCCCGCTGCGGAGGCTCCGGCATCGCCGGCCATGGATACCGAAGCGGCGCCGCCGAAAAAGCCTGCGGTGGTGCAGCCCAAGGCGCAAGCGAAGCCCGCGGCGAAGCCGCCCGCCAAGAGCGCACCCGCGCCAAAAGCCGCGGAACACGCCCAGGCTGCGGCGAAAAGCGCAGGCGGTTACGTGGTGCAGGTCGCCGCGTTGAACGACGCCGACAAGGCGAAGCAGATGCAGGAGAGTATCGCGGCTGCCGGCGTCAAATCGTATACCGAGGTGGTGCCGATCGCGAAAGGCCAGGTGACGCGCGTGCGGGCCGGACCGTTCGTGTCGCGCGCGGAGGCTGAAAAAATCCGCGATCAATTGAAGGGCATGGGATTGAACGGCAACGTTGTTGAAAAATGACCGGGTTCGATTATGCGGTGCTGGCCATCGTTGGAATCTCAGTCCTGTTGAGCATCATTCACGGTTTCGTGCGCGAACTGCTGGCGCTGGCATCCTGGATCGTCGCGTTTATCGCGGCGCAGTTGTTTGCCGCCGATGCCGCGCGGCTGCTGCCGACGGCAATCGCAAGCGAGTCGTTGCGGCTGCTGGCGGCGTTTCTGGCCGTATTCCTGGCGGTGCTGCTGGCAACGACCCTGCTTGCGAATGTGCTGTCGGGCCTGTTTCGCCGCGCCGGACTGGGTCCGGTCGATCGCCTGCTTGGCGCAGTGTTCGGGCTGGTGCGAGGATTCGCGATTGTAATGGTGGTGATGCTGCTGGCGGGATTGACCGCGCTGCCGCAGCAGCCGGTGTGGCGGGAGGCGATGTTCAGCGCGCCGCTTGAAACGCTGGCCAACGCCATCAAGGTCTGGCTGCCACACGACTTGTCGCAACACATCAACTACGGATAGAGAGCATTATGTGCGGCATTCTTGGTGCGGTAGCGAAAAACGCGGTTAACCAGCTGCTGTATGACGGCCTGCTGGTGCTGCAACACCGCGGCCAGGACGCCGCCGGCATCGTCACTGCCGAGGGCGCGACTTTCCACATGCACAAAGGCGGCGGCATGGTGCGCGACGTGTTCCGCACCCGCAACATGCGCGCGCTCGCTGGCGCGTACGGCATCGCCCATACGCGTTATCCCACGGCCGGCTCGGCGTGGTCGCAGGCTGAGGCGCAGCCGTTTTACGTCAATTCGCCGTTTGGCATCGTGCTCGGCCACAACGGCAATTTGACCAATACGGATAAGCTCAAGAGCGAGCTGTTCCGGCAGGACCTGCGCCACGTCAACACCAATTCCGATTCCGAAGTATTGCTCAACGTGCTCGCACATGAATTGCAGGAGGGCGCGGCCAACTACAAGCTCGACCCGGCGACGATATTCGCGGCGGTTTCCGGCGTGCACCGGCGCTGCCGCGGCGCCTACGCGGTGGTGGCGATGATCGCCGGCTACGGCCTGCTCGCGTTTCGCGACCCCTACGGCATCCGGCCGCTGGTGTTCGGCAAGCTCGAGACCGCAGCCGGCACGGAATATCTGGTCGCTTCCGAATCCGTCGCGCTGGATGCGCTGGGCTATCGGCTGGTGCGGGATGTTGCGCCCGGGGAGGCGATATTCATCGATGAGGACGGCCAGTTCTATTCGCAGCAATGCGCGCTCGGCCCGACATTGAACCCGTGTATCTTCGAATACGTCTATCTGGCGCGGCCGGATTCGGTGATCGACGGCATCTCGGTCTACGAAACCCGCTTGCGCATGGGTGAGAGCCTTGCCGACAAGATCAGGCGCAACTACGCGGACCTTGAAATCGATGTCGTGATCCCGATTCCCGATTCGAGCCGCCCATCGGCGATGCAGCTTGCCAACCGTCTCAATCTGCCGTATCGCGAGGGCTTCATCAAGAACCGCTACATCGGCCGCACCTTCATCATGCCGGGGCAGGCGATACGCAGAAGGTCGGTGCGCCAGAAACTGAATGCGATCGGCATGGAATTCAAGGGCAAGAACGTGCTGCTGATCGACGATTCGATCGTGCGCGGCACCACCAGCCGGGAGATCGTGCAGATGGCGCGGGAGGCGGGCGCGCGCAAGGTATTCTTCGCCTCAGCCGCGCCTCCGGTGCGTTTTCCCAACGTTTACGGCATCGACATGCCGACGCGCGAGGAGCTGATCGCAACCGGCCGCAGCGACGAGGAAATCGCGCGCGAGATCGGCGCCGACCAGCTGATCTACCAGGACCTCGATGCGCTGATCGAGGATGTGCGCTCGGTCAACCCCAAGGTCGTGAGCTTCGAGGCGTCGTGCTTCAGCGGTATCTACGTTACCGGGGACGTCACGCAGGAGTATCTCGACGGCGTCGAGGCGCAGCGCCGCGACAGCAACAAGCAGGCCGAACTGGCCGCGACACAGCTCGACCTGAATCTGGAGGTGGTTGATTAGCGAGCCAGTAACCCGGTTCGCGCAAGCCGATCGGGTTTTTTATTGGAAAGGCCCCGCCATGAAGAACGGCTTTACCACCACGATCCTGCATTCGGATCTCGAATCACCCATCGAACATTTTTCCGTGCACAAGCCGATGCACGCGGCAGTGGCATTCGGTTATCCCGACGCGCGGGATCTGGCGAAGGTGTTCAAGGGTGAGGCCCCTGGCTATGCCTACGGCCGCCAGGGCAACCCCACCACGACCGCGCTGGAAGTGAAAATCAGCAAGATGGAAGATGGAATCGCCACCGCCTGCTTCAGCACCGGCATGGCCGCCATTGCCGCCGCTTTCATCGCATTGTTGCGCGCTGGCGATCATGTCGTATCGAGTTCGTTTCTGTTCGGCAACACCAACAGTCTGTTCGGCACCTTCAACACTCTGGGCTGCGAGATCAGCTTTGTCGATGCGACCGACGTCGAGAACGTGGCCCGGGCCATCCGGGCCAACACCCGGCTGGTATTCGTGGAAACCATCGCCAACCCGCGCACCCAGGTCGCCGATCTGGCGCGCATCGGCGAGCTTTGCGCCCGCCACGGTTTGCTCTACGTGGTGGATAACACGATGACATCCCCCTATCTGTACCAGCCGAAGCGCAACAAGGCCGGCCTGATCGTCAATTCATTGACCAAGTACATCGGCGGTCACGGCAATGCATTGGGCGGCGCAGTCACCGATACCGGCCTCTACGACTGGACGCGCTTTCCGAACATTTACGACAGCTACAAGAACGCGAAGCCCGCTCTCTGGGGAATGCTGCAGATACGCAAGAAGGGATTGCGGGACATTGGCAGCACGCTGGCCGCCGAACCCGCGCACCGCCTTGCGACCGGCGCCGAAACATTGGCGCTGCGGATGGAGAAGGCCTCCGACAATACGCTGCAGCTCGCGCGCTTCCTTGCCGGGCATCCCAAAGTGACAAAAGTGTATTACCCGGGCCTCGAAGATCACCCGCAGCACCGGCTTGCCAAAGAGCTTTTCAAGACCTTCGGTGCGCTGATGAGCATAGAGCTGGCGGACGGAATCGGCTGCTTCGATTTCCTCAACCGGTTGAAGCTCGTGATTTCATCCAGCCATCTGGGCGACAACCGGACCCTTGCGATTCCGGTCGCCCACACGATTTACTGGGAGATGGGGCCGGAGCGCCGCGCCGAGATGGGCATCGCCGACTCGCTCATCCGGCTGTCGATAGGCATCGAGGACCTCGACGATCTCAAGGCCGATTTCGCGCAGGCACTGGATCAGTCATAAACGGTTTGCGAGTAATGTGCGGGATCGACGACGGCCTCGATCACCGTAGGGCCGTTCGCCGACAGCGCCGTCGTGAGCCCGCGTTCAAGCTCCTCCGGAGTACGCGCGCCGACCGCGGGGACGCCGAAGTAATGCGCCGGCGGCTGCGCGTAAGCGTCCGGTAGCAGCGCGGTGCCGTAGACGTCGAGGCCGCGGCGTTCCTGCTTGATTTTGATGAGGCTCAGCCAGCGGTCGTCGAGCACGACGAACGGGATGGCGAGATTGTGCCGCCGCGCCACCGCAAGCTCGCCGCAGGTCATCTGGAAGCAGCCATCACCGATGATGCACACGACCGGAAGATCCGGACGCGCGATTTTCGCCGCGATTGCCGCCGGAATGCCGAACCCCATCGATGACCAGCCGTTGGTGATCAGGAACGTCCGCGGCGCATGCGCCGCCCATTGGCTCGCGATCTGGTGGGTGTGGGCTCCGACATCGAAGGCCAGCACCCCGTCACGCGGCAGCAGGCGGCGCACGACGTCGATCGCCTGGTGCGGGCTGAACTGGGTTGTAGACGGCCGCAACGAGCGCTGGAACGCGTGGCGGTGCCGCCGGAGAACTTCCGGCAGCCACGCGTTGCGCATCGCGGGCAACGCGGCGAGGCGGGCGACCGAGGCGTCGAGATCCCCGACGACTTCGTGCACGACGTTGACCGTCGCATCGGCGTCGGCAAGCTCGATGTCGATGTTAAGCACCGGGACATTGCCGGCCCACGCCTCATACTCGACCTCGACGGTATCGTAGCCGAGGCCGATGATGAGGTCCGCGCTGCGCAGCAACGCCCGCTGCGTCTGGCGCCCCGCGCGTTCGATGCATCCGATGGCAAGCGCGTGATCCTCGTCGATCAGGCCTTTCGCCATCGTGGTGGTCGCGAACGGAATGCCGTGCCGCTCGACGAACGCACGCAGGGATTCCGGCGTTTTCATTCGCATCGCCGTGGCGCCGATCACCACCATCGGCCGCGTCGACTTCCGGATCGCGTCTGCCGCCTGTGCAATGGCTTCATTCGCGGCCGGCGACACCGGCTCCGGTTCAGGCTGCAGCGGCACCGGCTCGTTCGCGGGCGCCAGTGCGACATCCTCCGGCAGATCAAGATGCACGGGGCCCTGCGGCTCGCTCAGCGCGGTGCGCAACGCTCGCGCGAGTGTCGCGGCAACGTTGCCGGGCCGTAACGCAAGCGTGGCCTTGGTGATGGGTTTGAACAGCGCGTGGTGGTCGATCCCCATCTGCAGGCGGCGCCCGAATTGCGGCCGGTTTAGATTGCACGTGATCGCGATGAGTGGCGAGCGGTCGAGGAACGCGCAGCCGACGCCCGTTGCAAGATTCGTAGCACCCGGCCCGAGTGTGGCGATGCACAGCCCGGGTTTGCCGGTCATCCGCGCCGTCGCATCGGCGGCAAAGCCCGCGGATCCCTCGTGCGCGGTCAGCACGAATTCGATTCCACCCGTACGCATCGCCTCCATCAGCGGCAGCACGTTTCCACTCGGCACGCCGAAGCCGTGCGTAATGCCGGCTGCGCGCAGGGTGGCAACGATCAGGTCGGCGTTATTCATAGCTTGACCACCCGGCAACCTTGCGCATCGCAGTGCAGGTAGCTGCCGCTCGTGTACCAGTCGGCGAGCACCCAGCGCTCGCAGCGCTTGCCGTCGACCCTGTGCTCGTGCAGCGCCGGCCGGTGGGTGTGACCGTGGATCAGGCGCGGATAGCCGTGATCGCGCAACCGGGCTTCCACCGTTGCGACCGTCACGTCCATGATCGCGTCTGACTTGAGTTTCTTTTCGGCGGCGTTTTCCGCGCGCAGTCCGGCGATGATCTGTTTGCGGGAGGCGAGCGGCTGGGAAAGAAACCGCTGCTGCCATTCCGGGGTTCGGACTTTGGCGCGGAAGTCCTGGTATCGGACGTCGTCCGTGCAAAGCGTGTCACCGTGCATCAGCAGTGTGGGCGTGCCGTAGAGGTCGACGCGCGTCGGATCGGGCAGAAGCTGCGCGCCGCACGCGGTGGAAAACCGGCTGCCGATCAGGAAATCGCGATTGCCGTGCATGAGATAGAGGGCGACGCCACGCTCGGCGAGTTCGCGCAGCGCGGCCAGCACGGAAGCGTTGAATGGATCGCCGTCGTCGTCCCCCGCCCAGTATTCGAACAGGTCGCCGAGGATGTACAGCGCTTCGGCCCGCGCCGCTGGCCCGCGCAGGAAGTCAAAAACAATCCGGTTGATCGCGGGACGGGTGGGGCAGAGATGCAGGTCGGAGACAAAAATGCTGTGCATTTTTGGGGTACTGCCGCCTCACGAATTTAGACGACCTCGGCCTTCTGGATCACCACATCGTCCACTGGCACGTCCTGGTGGCCGGCGCGGGTGCCGGTTTTAACGCCCTTGATCCTGTCGACCACCTCGGTGCCCGCGGTGGTTTTGCCGAATACGCAGTAGCCCCACCCCTGCGGGCTGGACGCGGTGTAGTTGAGAAAATCGTTCTTGCCGACATTGATGAAGAACTGCGCAGTTGCCGAATGCGGGTCCGAGGTGCGCGCCATCGCAATCGTGTAGTTGTCGTTCGGCAGCCTGTTGTCGGCTTCGTTTTTGATTTGAGCGCCAGTCGGCTTTTGCTTCATGCCGGGCTCGAAGCCGCCGCCCTGGATCATGAAGCCGTCGATCACGCGGTGAAAAATCGTGTTATCGAAATGCCCGTTCCTGACGTAGTTGAGGAAGTTCTCAGCCGTCACCGGCGCCCTGGCGGCGTCGAGTTCGAGCGTGATGGTGCCGTGGGTAGTGTGCAGTTTAACCATTGCTGTTCCTTATTTGGACGCCGGAGCGGCGGGAGTCAGGATTCTTGCGTCTTCGATCACGACCGGTTTGCGCGGCACGTTCTGATGTCCTCCCACGGGGCCGGGGCCGGTTGCGACTGCCTCGATCTTCTTCACGACTTCCATGCCTTTCACCACCTTGCCGAATACCGCGTAACCGGCATTGCCCGGCGCGAAATTCAGCGACGGGTTGTCGCTGACGTTGATGAAGAATTGGGCGGTCGCCGAATGCGGGTCGCTGGTGCGCGCCATGGCTAGGGTGCCGGCTTCATTCCTGAGCCCGCTCGCCGCTTCATTCTGAATCGGTGCGCGCGAATTTTTTTGCACGAAATCGACGCTGAATCCACCACCCTGGATCATGAAGCCGGGGATCACGCGGTGAAAAATGGTTCCCTTGTAGTGCCCGTCGCGCACGTACTGCAGGAAGTTCTCGACCGTCTTCGGCGCCTTGTCGGCAAACAGTTCGAGGGTGATCGTGCCCATGTTGGTCTTGAGTTCGACCCGGGGGTCGGCCGCCAGCGCGTGGGCGCACAGCAAAATGCCTGCAAAAAAAACGCAAAGTTTCCGTTTCATACTGCTCTCTCGTTATCGATGCTGGGAATTTGAGCCCGACGACGTGCCGGACCCCGAACCACGAGGCACGCAGTGCCTTATGCGCCGCCTTCGTAAAGGATACGCCAGGCGCCTTTTTCGTTGATCCAGTACTGACGCTTGGCCATCTGGTTGGTGAGGTTGCTGCTCGCGTAATTCTGCTCAAAGGTAACCACCGCGAGATCCTCGCGGCCCGGATAAAGGAAAGCGCTGATGCGATCGATCTTGAGCCTGATCCAGGTTTTGGCGGAGTTGACATGGTGCTTTTGCTGCGACCATGCGGCAAGATCCTGGGATCCGGACGAGAATCCCCGCGCATAATGCCTGAGGTAGGCTTCGGTATTCAGGCTTTCCCAGTCGCGCCGCCAGTTTTCGACGCTCTTCAGCAGGTCCCGGCGCGAGCTTTCGAGCGCCTGCGGCGTCACCCAGTCGATGCCCGAGGTAATGATGACCGGAGTGACCCCGACCCGCAGATTCTTGCTGATCGCGTCGAGATCCTCGTTGGTCAGCGCGACGCAGCCGTCGCTCGAGCGCGGCGGGCGGCTGTAGGTGTCGCTTGGCGTGCCGTGCAGCCAGATGCCGTTGCCCTCGCGGCCCTCGCGGCGGTCCAACTCGTTCGGGTAGCTGATCGGAAACGCGCCACTGCCGTACAAGGCGCCCAATTTCTTGCGTGGCAGGTTGTCGGTGACGTGGTAGACGCCGAGCGGCGTTTTCCGGTCGCCGTTCCTGGTCTTGTCGGTGCCGTTCTTGCCGCTCGCGATGTAATAGTCGGCGACGTACCGCAGCACGCCGTTATGGTTCGCGAATACGTACAGCGTCGATTGCTGCGTATCGACGACGAGCGCATGTTTCTGTTCAGCGTTGAGCTGCAGCAGGTAGCGCGGAACGCGGCCGGCCGGGCGCTCGAATTGATAGCGGGCGAGCCGCACGCGCGCTTCGTCGCGCAGTTCGTCAACGCGGTCGCGTGGCGCGTTCGGCGCTTCGCCGAGCCCGCGCAGCGGCCGCGCGCGCGCCAGCAGCAGATCGCCCTTGATCAGCTGCGCAAGCCGGAAATTCGGGTAGCTCTGGATGACTTTCTCGACTTCGGCAAGCGCCAGGTCGAGCCGGTTGTTGCGGATCTCGATCAGCGTCTTGATCAGCATCGCCTCGGGTTCTATCTGGGACTGGCCGGCGCGCGGTTTCTGCACCGGCTGGCGGCCCATCGCCGCAACCTGACAGGCGCAGGCAGTCAGCGCGACGGCGGCGATCAGCCGCAGCGGCAGGCTAATCTTGGCGGCGCTGAACAATGGCATCCCGGGCATCAATTGCTGGAGCGTTCCTGCTGGATCATCCAGCGGTTGCCGCCCCTGACCATCGTCAGCGTCTTGGTGCTGGTCACTTTGAGGGTCGGGGAGCGATAGTCCTGCTTGAAGGTGACAGTGGCGCGATTGGTGTCGATGAATTTTACTTTGGGCGCACTGATGCGCACTTCGATTTTCTTCGGCTTGGCGATGCGCTGCGTGCGCAACGCTTCCCACTTGCTGCGCGGCTCGCCGTCGGGAGTCTGGAAGTCAGGCGCATAAAATCCGAGATAGCCGTTGACATCGTTGTTCGACCATGCCTTCGCCCAATTGTTGACGGCCTCGAGTACTTCGCCAGCGGAGCCGGTGGCGGCCGGCCTGGCCGGCTGGGCCGTTGTTCCCGCCGTAAGCGGTGGTTGAAAGGGAGGAGTGGCTCCGGCCGGACGCGGTGGCTGAAATGGCGGAGCGGCTCCGGCCGCAAGCGGTGGTTGAAATGGGGATGCGGCTCCGGCCGCGAGCGGCGGTTGGAAGGGAGGAGGAGTTCCTGCTACCGCCGGACGCGGTGCTTGAAAGGGAGGAGGCGACGCGCTCGCAGCAACCGCGGCTGGCGTGCCTTTCGGGCCGGGTTCCGCTTTGCCCGCGGTTGGCTTGGCGCCACGCGCGCCACCCGTGAACAATTCCTTGATCAGTTCGAGCTTGGTTTGCGCTGCGGCATTGCTCTTGTCGAGCTGCAGCGCCTTGTCATATGCCTGGGACGCCATCTTGGCGTAAATGTCGCCGAGATTCTCGTGCGCCGTCGCATAACTCGGGTGGGTGCGAATCGCCATTTGGAGCGCCTCGCGTGCTTTGTCGTAATTGCCTTGCGATGCGTGGAGCACCGCGAGGTTGTTATAGGGTTCGGGAAGCTCCGGAAAGTCCTCGGTCAGGCCGGTGAAGAGCCTGATCGCGTCGGCCGGTTTGTTCTGCTCGGTGAGAATCAATCCCTTGAGGAAGCGCGCGCGGGCATCCTTGGGATTGCCTTTGAGAAAATTATCGACGCGTTCGAGCGCCTGCGCCTGCTGGCCGGAACGGAACAGCCTCGAGGCCTCCTGATAATCGTCGCTTTGCGCTCCGGCGCAGGGCGCGATCAGCAGACTGACGAGCAACAGGGCGATGCGGGTGACTGAGGACATACGCGTCATTGTGCTATACTTTTCGCAATTTCAGAGTGTTACTTCATTAATTGTAAGAATTCTACCAAGAACTTCGGCCAAATAAAACACGTATTGCCGCAGCCCCGACTGGGCCCCCCCGTTCCGGAGCCTTTTGGCCACCGGTCGGGTGCAAACCCCCGCCTGCCGTGGGGTTGGACCCCGGGGATGGCGGAAGCCGGTTTTCCGCCATGCTCAAGCTCTATAACACGCTCACCCGCGATAAACAGGAGTTCAGGCCGATAGTACCCGGCCAGATCCGGATTTACGTCTGCGGCATGACGGTTTACGACTATTGCCACCTTGGCCACGCGCGGGTGTTGGTGGTATTCGACATGGTCACGCGCTGGCTGCGCGCCGCGGGGTTTGACGTTACGTACGTGCGCAACATTACCGACATCGATGACAAGATCATCAAGCGTGCCGCCGAGAACAACGAGCCGATGGATGCGCTGACCGCGCGCTTCATTCAGGCGATGAACGAAGATGCGGCAGCGCTCGGGGTGCTCAAACCCGATTTTGAGCCGCGCGCGACCGAATATATCCCGCAGATGCGGGAAATCATCCGGGTGCTCGAGGGCAAAGGGCTCGCGTACGTTGCGCCCGATGGCGATGTCAATTACTCGGTGCGCGATTTTCCGGGCTACGGCAAGCTGTCCGGGAAGTCGCTCGAGGACCTGCGTGCCGGGGAGCGCGTCGAGATCGTGCAGGCGAAACGCGACCCGCTCGATTTCGTGTTGTGGAAGCACGCCAAGCCCGGTGAGCCGGCGTGGCCGAGCCCGTGGGGGCAGGGCCGTCCGGGCTGGCACATCGAATGCTCGGCCATGTCGAGCGCGCTGCTCGGCGGGCATTTCGACATCCACGGCGGCGGCCAGGACCTGCAGTTCCCGCACCACGAGAACGAAATCGCGCAGTCCGAGGGCGCGCACGATCACGCGTTCGTCAATTACTGGATGCACAACGGTTTCGTGCGTGTCGACAACGAGAAGATGTCGAAATCGCTCGGCAACTTCTTCACCGTGCGCGAAATCCTCGCGCGCTACGACGCCGAGGTGGTGCGCTTCTTCGTGCTGCGCGCGCACTACCGCAGCCCGCTCAACTATTCCGACCAGCACCTGGATGACGCGCGCCAGGCGCTGACGCGGCTCTATACCGCGCTCAAGCAGCACGACGTGGCGCCGGCGCCGGTGGACTGGAACGAGCCGCACGCGGCGCGTTTCCGCGAAGCGATGGAGGACGATTTCAACACGCCCGAGGCGGTTGCAGTGCTGTTCGACCTTGCCAACGAGGTTAACCGCAGCGGTTCGCGTGAAGCGGCGGTGATGCTCAAGTCGCTGGCTGCGACGCTTGGGCTGCTGCAGCGCGGGGCGACGGAATTTCTGCAGAGCGGGACGGCGAACGTTGGAGCCGGTGACGATTTGCGGATATCGTTGATGATCGCGGCACGCGAGGAAGCCCGCAAAGCGCGCAATTTCGCCGAGTCCGACCGCATCCGCAAGGAACTTGAAGATGCCGGCATCGTTCTGGAGGACAAGCCCGGCGGCAAGACGGAGTGGCGGCGGAAGTAACCCGCGGCATCTTCATGGCACCGATGCTGCAAAGTGCGTTCGGTTTTGTCGCGATTCTTTTTCTGGCCTGGCTCGCCAGCGAGAACCGGCGCGCGGTACCGTGGCGCACGGTGCTGGCGGGGGTCGGTTTGCAGCTCGCGCTGGCAGCGGCGTTGCTCAAGCTCGAAGTCTTCAAGCTGTTCTTTCTCGCGCTGAATCAGGTGCTGTTATCGCTGGAGCAGGCCACGCAGGCCGGAACTGCGTTCGTTTTCGGCTTCCTGGGCGGCGCGCCGCTGCCGTTCGCGGAAACCGGGCCGGGATCGAGCTTCGCGCTCGCGTTCCGCGCACTGCCACTCATTCTCGTCATCAGCGCATTGTCGGCGCTGCTTTTTTACTGGCGCGTTTTGCCGTGGATCGTGCGCTCGCTGTCCTTCCTGCTCGAGAAGACCCTGGGGGTCGGGGGCGCGGTCGGGCTGTCCACCGCCGCCAATATTTTCGTCGGCATGGTCGAAGCGCCGCTTTTCATCAGGCCCTACCTCGCGCAGCTTTCCCGCGGCGAGCTCTTCGTCGTGATGAGCTGCGGCATGGCGGGCATTGCGGGCAGCGTGATGGTGATTTACGCGAGCATCCTCGGCCCGGTGATACCGGATGCGCTCGGGCACATCCTGATCGCGTCCATCATCAGCGCGCCGGCGGCGATCGTGGTATCGGTGTTGATGGTGCCGATCACCGGCGCACCGACTTCGGGGCAACTCGCGCCGGCGCAGCAGGCCTCGAGCAGCATGGACGCGATCACCCAGGGTACCCTCGACGGGCTCGCCCTCCTGCTCAACATCGTCGCACTCCTGATCGTGCTGGTTGCGCTGGTGACGCTGGCCAACCTGATGCTCGAAGCGCTGCCCGCGATCGGCGGCAAGCCGGTCACGTTGCAACGCGTGCTCGGCATGCTGCTCGCGCCGCTCGCGTGGCTCATCGGCGTGCCGTGGAGCGAGGCGCCGGCAGCGGGCGCGCTGCTCGGCACCAAGACCGTGTTGAACGAATTCATCGCTTATCTTGACCTCGCGCGCTTGCCGGAGGGTACGCTGTCGCTCAGGAGCCGCATGCTCATGACTTATGCGTTGTGCGGTTTCGCGAACTTCGGCAGCCTTGGCATTTTGATCGGGGGGCTTGCGACGATGGCGCCGGAGCGCCGGGACGAAATCGTCGCGCTCGGTTTCAAGTCCATCGTTGCCGGCACGCTTGCGACGTGCATGACCGGCGCGATAGTCGGCATGTTCTGGACCGACTAGGAGTTTGTCGGACTACTTGCTGCGCTCCCGGCACCACGTTACCCACATTTTCCGCAACGCGCTTTCCAGATGGCGCGCGCAACTGCGGCCATCCGTGTTAGGGGATCGCAACATCATCCCGCGCAGACTGGCACGCAGTTTCGCCAGGTCGTGCAGATTCGCTGCCAAGCGGGTTGCGATGTCGACGTATTCATCGCCGCTATTTGCCACCAGCTGCGGCAGGCCGACGTTGCTGAGCATGGAAACGTCGGCACGCGAGGCGTGGGTTGTGCCTGCCAGTGCGACCACCGGCAGTCCCATCCACAGTGCAAAGCAGGTCGTCGTGGCGCCATGATAGGGGAAGGTGTCCAGCGCGACGTCCACCGTCCGGAACGCGGCAAGGTATTCGTCGAACGCCAGCCGGGGCAGGAAATCGAGCCGCTCGGGAGCGATGCCTTTGCCGGCGAACAATTCCGTGACGTGCCGTCGCGCAGCCTCGCTGCTGATGGCAAGCAGCGCGAGACGTGAACCCGGCACCTGGCCCAGAATGCGCGACCACAATGCCGCGATCGTCGGCGTGATCTTGAAGCAGCTGTGGAACGAGCCGTAGGTGACGCGCCCGGATTCCAGTGCGGGGAGCGGGCCGACGTCGGGCGTGTGTTCCGGCGGACGCCACGCCATGTAAATGCCGGGCAGACGCACCAGTTGTTCCGAATTCAGGTGCTCGGTGGTTCCGGGCGGATCGCACCAGGCGTCCGTGATGCGGTAATCCATACTTGCCATTCCGGTCGTGCTCGGAAAACCGAGCCAGTTCACTTGGATCGGGGCCGGCCGCCGCGCGAACGTCAGCAGACGGTTGTGGTTGGTATGTCCGCTCAAATCGACCAGGATGTCGATCGCATCATCCCTGATCAGTTGCGCCAGCAGCGCGTCGCTTAATCCCGCCGTCTTGCGCCATTGGGCGCCGTATTCCCGCAGGCGCTCCGAGTAATCGTCCGGCCGTTCCACGTCTGCGTACAGAAAAATCTCCAGGTTTTCGCGGTCGTGGTGCTGGATCACCGATTCCAGAAAGAAAGTTACCGCGTGCCGATGGATATAGGGCGATACGTAACCGACCCGCAGCCGCCGCGCCGGGTCCGGATCGTTGGTATGCGGCAGCGCCTCGCTCTCGAGCGGCCGCGCGTGGCGCTCCGCCCACGCGCGGTGCTCGCGGAATACGGCGGCCGGATCCTGCGCATCGGTGTAGTTGAGCATGCGCAGCAACTCGCTGTGCGCGGCCGGAGCGTCTGGATTCAGCGCCAGCGCGGCACGAATCTCGGCTATCGCAGCATCAACGCGGCCTTGCTCGAACAATACGCCGGCAAGCGTGCGATGCAGCGCGGCGTGTCCCGCATTCGCCTGCAATCCGGCGCGGCAGCAGGTTTCCGCTTCGTCGTAGCGCGCGAGCGTTTTCAGCAAAGCTGCAAAATTGTTCCAGACGTTGGGGGCGTCTGCGCGCAGCCGCACCGCGTGCCGGTAATTCTCGAGCGCCCCATGCAGGTCGCCCGTGGTGGCAAGCACGTACGCCAGATTGGCGCGGGTTTCCGCCGAATCCGGCGTGAGCTGAATGATTCGGCGCAGGCACGCAATGCCCTCGTGGGATTCGCCCTGCGCGAGCAGCGCCGCGGCCAGGAACTTCAGCGCCTCGATGTCGTCCGGCTGGCGCGCCAGCACGGCGCGGCAGCGCATGGCGATCTCCCGATTGCGCCCATCCTGCCGCAGCTGCATTAGCTCGCTCAGCCAATGATTGTTGCTGGCTTGCACGCGTGCGGGTGCCTGCATTGCAGCAGGTTCCGGCGCGCGCGCCGCATTGCGGCGCAGCAGATGCCTGAGCAGGTTTGCGAGCATCTTATGATGGCAATTCGGAAATCAATTCTTGATGATGACGGACTCGCGGTGGCCCAGGCTGATATAGGCGATATCGTGCGTGGCGCAGAACTCAACCCACGCTCGTTGCGCGCCAGGACAGAAAATCGAGCCGTCGCACAGGATCACGCCCCCCGTGTTGAGACGGGGATAGAAGTATTCGAGGCTGGCAAGCGTCGGTTCGTACAGCGTCAAGTCGAGGTGCACGAACGCCCAGCCGCGCTCGGGCAGCGTCGCAAACACCTGCGGGATCCAGCCGGCACAGATCCGCACGCGCGGAAAATCACTGAAAAATCCGCGCACCAGTTCGGCTGACGTGTCGGTCTTGCCGGGCTCGAAAAACGCTTCCATCCGGGTCGTGCCATCGGCGCCTCGCACCGGTATCAGATCGTGCGCGCTGGACGCGCTGGTGCCGGAAAAGCTGTCGATCAGATAAAAACCTTCGCCGCGGAAACCGGGCTGGCGGCTGTGCCAAGCGTGACACAGCAGCAACGCGGTCGCGCCGCGGTAGGCACCGCACTCGGCACGCGCGCCGGGTACCGGCAGCGTGGCAAGAAAGTACCGCACCAGATCCAGGCGGGTCTGAAAGCGCTGGAACACGTTGAACGGCGTTACCGCGGTGCCGGTTTGCGTGAGGCAGCGGCGATAAAGATCGGCAAAGTTTTCCCCGCCGACGGAAATATCCCGGAACAGGATATCCAGATGCCGGTCTACGCCCGCCCGGCTGTGCAGCAAATCAAGTGTTTGCTCGGTCTCAAGCGGGTATTCGACTGCGCCGGCGGCGCGGCGGAACAGGCGCGAGCAGGTGGCCGCGATGAGTTTCCTGAATAACATGACCGGTATCGCGCAGTGGCATGCAATTCGACGCGGCTTACGTGAGCGGCAACACGTCAACAAGCTGCTTGAAGGCAGCGCGCGCCTGCAATCGCCGGTAGTAAGCTTCGAGGTTCCTGAAGTTTTCGCGCTCGATAGGCAGGTTGAACCAGCGCTGCACTGCCGTTCCGAGCGGGATGTCGCCCATCGTGAACGCGTCGCCGGTCACGTATTTGCGGCTGGCGAGATGCGCGTCGAGGATCGCCATGTTGGCGGCGAGCTTGTTGCGCGAGTCGGCGAGCAGCGCGTGGTCGCGTTTCTCCGGCGGTATACGCACCAGGCCCCAGAATATCGGCCGCAGATTGAGCCACACCGTGGTCGCGTTCCAGTCCATCCAGCGGTCGGCATCGGCGCAGGCCCTGGGGTCGGACGGGCAAAGCGTGCCCAATCCGTGCTTGCGCGCGAGGTAGCGCACGATCGCCTGTGACTCCCACAGGATAAACCCGTTGTCGTTGATCGTCGGCACCAGCGCGTTGGGATTCATCGCCTTGTATTCGGGCGTGTCGTTGACGCCGAACTTCATGCCCGCGTCGATGCGTTCATATTTGAGGTCGAGCTCGCCGCAGCACCACAGCACCTTCTGCACGTTGATCGAATTGGCGCGGCCCCAGATTTTCAGCATGACATTTCCCCGGTTTTGTCCAGTATCGAGCGGAAGCTCGATTGTAACAAGTGACGTGATCCATGGCTCGCGGTTCGAAGTGGAAACCTACCAAATGCCCCAATCACTCCGTTGTGCCGCTGACGTGTTCGTTGAACTTGGTAAAGAAATTCTCGGCGAGTTTTTTCGCGACGCCGTCGACCAGGCGCGATCCGACCTGGGCGAGTTTGCCTCCGATCGTGGCCTTGGCCGTGTACTGGAGCCGGGTGGCGTCACCCTCGGGCGACAGCCGGACGTTGGCCTGGCCCTTGGCGAAACCGGCCACGCCGCCCTGGCCCTCGAAAATCAGCGTGTAGGAATTGGGCGCATCCACGTCGGCGAGCATGATCTTGCTCTTGAACTTGGCGCTGACGGGGCCGACTTTCGCGCCCATCACCATTTCGTATTCGTTTTCCCCCACCTTGTCCATCGATTCGCAACCCGGGATGCAAACCTTGAGCACCTCGGGGTCGATGATCGACGACCACGTCACACCCTGCGGGCGGGGAATCAACTGTTCACCGACGATTTCCATGCTGTGTTCCTTTATGTTAATGGGTCAGGCGGCGCGCGGGCTGGCACGCGCGCGAAATGCATGACGTTGGCGGCGAGATTGCCGCGCTGCGCTCGCAATGACAACGATTTTCCTACTTCGGTGGAATGACGGGTAGCAGCAGGTAGGGCGCCTTCCCGTTGCCGAAATGCAGCGTGTTCCTGCCGCCGAAGATTTCCGGCGGCCGGTCCTTCGGGTCGGTGTGTGTGAACGGGCCGACCCCCTTCATCGGGTAGGGCGCATGCGCGACGCGGGCGTCGGTGCTGTCGTACTCATAGTCCCTGCCGCGCACGGTGAGGCCGACGCGGTACCCCGCCGGGACCACGATCGAGGTCGGCCAGATCTCGATATCGAGATCCACCGCCACGCCGGGCTTGAGCGGCCATTCCTCATCGTGGGTGTGCCAGGGCCGGTACGTCAGACTCTGCTTGAGATCGAGCTTGCGGTGCGAGGCGCGCAGCCAGCCGAGTCCCACGGGTGTGCGCGGATCGTTGGAGCCGACGAACACAACCTCCTTGCCAGCAGGATCGAACACCCGCAGCACGAGGAACACGTCCGCATCGGTGGTGTCGGACGAAAGCCATAGCATGGCCGCTACCGGTCCGGTGATTTCGAGGTCCCGGGTCATCGGCGGTGTCAGGAACGTCACGCCGTCACCGGTGGTCTCGTAGGTGATGGTCGTTGCGGTATTCGGCAGATCGGTGCTCAGACTGCGGTCCGCCGGCTGCAGGTAGTATTTCGTCCACTGCGTGCGGGCGAGCGGCCATTCGTTCTCGGCGCGCAATTCGAACTTCTCTCCCGGCCGGCGGATGTTGAGCGAGACCCTGGGTTGCCTGTCCCATCCGGTGTTCTCGCCTTTCAGGAAGTGGCCGAAGAACCTCTTCTGCAGTTCCGCTCCGTAATTGCTGTAGAAGTGCGTGAAGTGCGTATCGCCGTGCACCTCCAGCCACTTCTGCGTTGAGCCGGCGCGCAGGTAGCCCTCGAAGTTGCCGCGCGGGTGCAACCCCTGTCCCCCCCAGTTGGCGGCGGAAAGCATCGGGACCGCGATCTTTGAAAAGTCCGGCATGCGCGCACGATAGTAATCGTCGATCAGCCGCCGCCGTGCGGCCTCTCCGCCGACGTCGGCACGATTTTTCCTGAGTTCTTCAGCCGTGAGCGTCGCGGGTCCCGCGATCGTCTCGCCGGTAATCGGGTTACGCGCGCCCCTGTCGCCAATGCCATTTTGCACGCTCAGGACCTGGCGGTTGTACCAGTCGCCGAGGAAATCGCAAAGGATGCCGCCATGGCGCACGAGCTCCCGGTAATAGTCAGACGAACCTTCCCATATGCACAGGGCGGCGAGATGCGGCGGCCGCAGCGCGCCGACCTGCCACTGGTTCATCGCGTAGTACGAAATGCCGTTGATGCCGACCTTGCCGTTGCTCCACGGCTGGGTGCCGGCCCATTCGATGCAGTGGTAAAAGTCCCTCGTCTCACGGGGCGACCAGGAATCGATCACGCCGGGCGAGCGGCCGGCGCCGCGCGAGTCGACGCGCACGATCGCGTAGCCGTCCGGAACCCACTTCTCCGGGTCGACCAGTTCCCAGTTCTGGTAATTGTTGCTGGATCCTTCGAGCGTGTCGGGGACCGCCTTGATCAGCCTCGCCCACTGGCTCTTGTAGCCTTCCCTGAAATCCAGGCCCTTCGCATACGGCCCGTAACTCAAGATCACCGGGTAATTCCCATCGCCGACCGGCCGAAACACATCCGCGCGCAGGACGATTCCGTCATCCATCGCCAGCGGGGCGTCCCAGTCGATTTTCATTCCGTCACGGATTTCGCTTTTCATCTGATTCATGCAAGGGTCCCGTCAACGATTCATCATTTTCCGGAGAGCGCGGCTTCGACCGCGCGCTGCGCGAGCACGGTGATGAGATGCGAGCGATATTCGGCGCTCGCATGCAGGTCGGAGTTGAGCTTGTCCGCGGGCACTTTGACGCGGGCGACCGCCTCGGGCGCGAACTTCGACGCCAGCGCCAGTTCCATGTCTTTGGCGCGGAACACGCATTGCGCGGCGCCCGTCACCGCCACGCGCACGCGGCCGGCGGTCTCGGACACAAACACTCCAACCAGCGCGTAGCGCGACGCCGGATTGCGGAACTTGATATAAGCCGCGCGCTTCGCCATCGGGAACGACACCGCGGTGATGATCTCGGCGGGCCGCAACGCGGTTTCGTACAGGCCGGTAAAGAACTTGTCCGCGGCGATGTCGCGCTTGTTGGTGCTGACCGTCGCGCCGAGCCCGAGCAGGGCCGCCGGATAATCCGCCGCCGGATCGTTGTTGGCGATCGCGCCGCCGATCGTCCCCATGTTACGCACCTGCCGGTCGCCGATGCCGGCCGCGACTTTGGCCAGCACGGGAAGCGACATCTGGACGTCCTTCGATGCTGCGACTTCGGCGTGGCGCGTCGCCGCGCCGATCACGACATTGGTGCCGACGACGCTGATGCCGCGCAGCTCGGGCAGATTGCCGAGGTCTATCATTGCGCTGGGCCTCGCGAGCCGCAGCTTGAGCGGCGGGATCAGGCTCTGGCCGCCTGCCAGCAGTTTCGCATCGGCATTCTTGCGCGCCAGCGACGCGGCTTCCTTGAGGCTCGAGGGGCGATGGTATTCAAATGCATACATGGTGATTTCTCCTCTGCGTTATTCCGGCTTACGCTGAAATAACGAACCATTGTTGCAAACAACATATGTCCGTGACAATTTTCAGCGTAGGGTGGATGGAGCGAAGCGCAATCCACCGGATCGAATTGCGGTGGATTCCGGCGGGAACAGCTCCGCCTTCATCCACCCTACGAGTTCGTCAATTGGCGGTCGAATTGTCACGCAAATTGGTAATGCTCAAAATAGTCATGACGTTTTTTCCGTGCCATTTTTCGCCGACTGTATCGTCTGCCACACGCGCTGCGGTGTTGCCGGCATCTCGATATCCCTGACGCCGAGCGGCGCGAGCGCATCGACGATCGCGTTGATCACCGCCGCCGGCGAGCCGATCGCGCCGGCTTCGCCGCAGCCTTTGACGCCGAGCGGGTTGTGCGTGCACGCCGTGACTTCGGTGGCGACCCTGAACGACGGCAGGTCGTCAGCGCGCGGCAGCGCATAGTCCATCAGCGTGCCGGTCAGCAACTGGCCGCTTTCGCGGTCGTAGACGCAGCCTTCCAGCAGTGCCTGTCCGATGCCCTGCGCGAGCCCGCCATGCACCTGGCCTTCGACGATCATCGGGTTGATGACGTTGCCGAAGTCATCGACCGCGGTGAAGTTGACGACCTGCGTCAAGCCGGTGTCAGGGTCGATCTCGACCTCGCAGATGTGGCTGCCGGCGGGGAAAGTGAAATTGGTGGGGTCGTAGAACGCCGACTCGTTGAGTCCCGGCTCGAGCTTGTCGAGCGGGTAGTTGTGCGGCACGTAGGCGGCGAGCGCGACCTGCGCGAACGGCACCTGCTTGT
>ERZ1292640.247-Hain-H43-02um-R1-247-length-43577-cov-5_pt2 | contig 32367 bp, 18 predicted proteins | sample MGYA00564404_ERZ1292640 | MGnify/ENA primary metagenome ERZ1292640 (study PRJEB36523, sample SAMEA6512636) | groundwater metagenome | collected 2019-01-08 | study: AquaDiva: Metagenomics assemblies of 32 groundwater samples | reverse complement strand
CACCCTCGAAGCAGGCGACGAAGGCGTCGTAGTCGAAGAAGTCGACCGCTCCATCGGAGTTGAAGTCCGCCGGACATTGGTTCACAATCGGGGTGAGTCGCACAGCGCCGATGGGGCCCGAAGAGCCCTCACGCGCTGCGGCAATGATCTGCCGCGCGTTGTTGATGCCGTTGGCGCCACCCGCCTGCACATACCAAGTGCCCTGGGACGGGTCGATCAGACTGCCGAGCATGAAGTAGCCATCGCCCACGAACTGCACTCCAGTCGCGGCGAAGTAGTAGTAGGTCAGTGCATCACCTCTGTCGTTGATTGATGTGGCACTGGTGGTCGAGCCGCAGCCGCCGAGAAATTCCCACCCTGCGCCCTGCCGATAGCGCATCGGAAAGGTGCTGCACCCGGAGTAGCCGGCGATGTAGCCGCAGAAATCGTTGTTGTTATTCAGGTCCGCACTCTGGAACCCCTGCCAGTTTCCCAGCGGCAACTGCACACTCACGATTTGTCCCGTGTCGAGGTCCAGGAGCCGCGGTCCCGACATGACCACACGCTGATCGTTGATCTCTCCACCCAGGAAGCCCTCCGGCAGCGGCACCAGGCCAGTGGCCGTAAACCGCACGCCCGTTGAGAGGTTCCAGCCAAAGAAGCCAGAACCACCAACAATGTCGCCGATGTTGTTGATCGCGTATGCCGCGCTGTAGGGATTACCGGGCAAGGTGCCGAGGACTTCAACTTCGTATCCGCTGGGCGTCGGCCTCCAGACCGCGGCGGTCGGCTGCGAGATGACATACTGGTTCGGGCAGACCGAGCCGACGATCACCCCGGCGTCATTGATGTCGTGCGCACGTGAGGTCTGCATGCCCGGCGGCAGCGGCAACACCTCAAAGGGTTGCCCGTTGTGCGACACGCCGGCCAGCAACGATGTGCCGTCGGGCGACATGTTCCCGCACGCATCTCCTCTCTCGTTGAGCGAGGTCGCGGTCCAGCCAGCGCCGAGAAACTCGACGCGGTAGGTTGGAACATCGGCGTGCACAGCAAGCGAGGGGAGTGTCATTGCCAAAGCGATCATGGTCGACCTGTTCACGTGCGTCTCCTTTGTTTGGTTAGGACTGGTGCGAGTGCGGATCTTCATGGGCATGGGCCCTGGTGTTGATGAAATCGATCGAGATCGAACGAACACCGGCAGTCACGTCTCGGCGACCGCCGGCGGGAAAAGGGCAGGATCTCAGCACCCGGCCTCGAAGGTGACCACGAAGGCGTCGTAGTCGAAGAAGTCGATGGTGCCGTCGGCATCGAAGTCGGCGGATTTCCCGTCAGGGCACGCGCCGCCCTCGAAGCAGGTCACAAACGCGTCGTAGTCGAAGAAGTCGACGGTGCCGTCGGCGTCGAAGTCGGCGGGGCACTCCTGGGGCCAATCGCCCGAAAGAACCGAAACTACCCTATGTGTACCGTCAGAAGTCACCTGGAACCGCGAGTCACGCGCGATGACTCGCACTCGCACGTCGGCGATGCCGGTGCTAGCGGGCAGTTGCCAGTTGTATGCTCGCGTCGTGCCCGGAAGATCAAGAGCGAAGGCGTGCCAAGACTCGCCGGCGTCGTAACTGGCGTGCAGGTCGAACGAGCGAAGTCCGTGATCATCACTGGCGGTCCACAGGATGGGGATGATCGTGCCGCCCGCGTGCGTCGAGCCTGCGGCCGGTGAAGTCATGCTGACCTGCGGCGGCTCATCGCCGAACCCAACCTGCGGGCGGATGGAGAAGTACGGGCTGTAGTGCGGCTCGCCGAGCCAGAGAACGACGTACCGTGCCAGGTCGGTGCTGACGGCGGGCATGGTGTTGAAGTCGTGCACGAGCCCGGCCGAACCCATGGGCTGCATGTCGTGGGGCAGGTCGTCGATGTGCAGTTGGGCCTCGATGGTCGAGGTGATGGAGAGCTCCACATCGAAATTCTCCCCGACGCGGTACCCGCCGGAAAGGTCGGTCAGGAAGTTGATGTCGAGGGCCTGGTCCTCGCCGATGGTCAGGTGGTAGTCGTCGAAGCCCTCCTGACCGGCGTTGTCCACCGTGACGATGCGGTACACCTGCGATGCCTGCCCGTCCGGCGTGATCGTCAGTTCCACGCTGCGAGCGTCCGGCGGGATGTCGGGGATCACGGTGACCGGGTCACGGAAGCCGTAGACGGGGAGGTTCTCAAGCCGCTGCGACACGATCGGGCCGTCGTCACGGGCGTCCCAGTGGAGGATGATTTTGGTGCCCGGGCGCAGCCGGCGCTGGTAGGCGACCTGCTTCACGCGCACGACGGGCGGGTGATCGTCGAAGTCCACGGGCGCGGTACGGAACGGGGTCACGTCGACGGCGAAGCTCGCGGATTGCCCCGTGCCGCCCGGATTTCCCGGGGCGGTCGGGCCCGACGGCGAGTCCCACCACGCGTTCTGCATCGAGCTGGGGTTCAGGTAGGGCGCCTCGACCACGACACCCTGGCCGTTGCCCTCGAAGGCGTTCTCGTTCTGTGCGCCGTACTCGTAGACGACACCCTCGGCGCCGGGCCCCTGGGAGCCGCCCCAGATCGCGTGAGCGGCGATACCGTTATTGATGAAGCGTGTCTTGCCGATGTTGACGCCGCAGTAATCGCCGCTGCGAACGCCCTCCCCGCTGTTCGTGATCGTGCAGTCGTGCAGAGAAAAGAGCGTGTCCACGCCGCCGACGGCCAGCTCGCCGCCGTCGAAGACGGCGTTGCGGATGATGAGCGGCGGGTTGTTGGAGGTCTGGAACGTCAGCCACGGCTGTCCCGGCACGGCCTGCACGAACCGGACGGGTGCTTCGGGCGATCCGAGCACTTCGAAGCGGGCGCCGCCCTGGAATGACAGGTATGTCCCGGGGTCCATCTCGATGGTGGTGCCGGGGAGGCAACGGACCCGCGGGTCGAACTGTTGCCCTTCGGTGAATCCGGCCCAGAGCCGGTACGGCACGCTCATGGGCGGGAGCGTCATCGGGCCGACGATATCGAGCGCCTGAAGCGAGCCGGTGAAGTAGACCCGGTTGCTGGTATTGCCCGTGGCGGGGATGCTGCTGTCGGGGGTGAGCCCGCCGCCTCGCAGGGAGACGGCCGCGAAGTTGTTGGTGAACGCGTTGTCAGCTCCGATCCGCGTGTCGTAGCCGTCCAGTTCAAGCGGCGCGACCACGGGCGAGTTCCGGAACGTGTTCCCATCGATCGTTGCGGTCTGCGCGATCGGGAACCGGACGACGTTCAACCGGCTGTTGTCAAAGTCGCAGCCGCTCACCTTGAAGATAGTGTCATCGAACTCGGCGATCGCGTTGTGGAACGAACAGTTCTCCAGGACCACGGTCGCGTACCGAGCGCCGACCCGGGGCACCTGGTAGAGCACGTCGGTATCGCTGAACCAGTCGATCGGCGCCTGGCGCGAGAACGCACTGTCGCGGATGGTGAGAATCGCGCTCTGCCCGGCGCCGATGCTGACGTCGGAGTCTACATGATCCGCGGTGATCGATCCGGCGTTGCCGACGGTGATGAGTTGGTTGGAACCGACGCCGATGCTGGGCACCTGGGTCGTGTTGACGCCCCGGCGCAGCACGACCGGCGTCCCAGCCGTCCCCTCGAAGCGCAGGGTGCCCCCGGCCACGAGGATCTCCGGGCCGGTGAACAGCGGCGTGTTAAAGTCGAAGTCGATCGCGACGCCCGCGTCGATGATGAGCGTCCCATCGCGCGGGATCACCTGCTGGTTCACCAGGTGAATCGGGCTCATCGCCGTCGTCCAGTGAACCGTCTCGCCCGGCTGCGGCACGCGCGGCGTGTTGGAGTCCCCATCCAGCGACACCTCGTCCACCTCGAAATCAAGCGCCGTACCAGAGAAGCCTCCGTTGATTGTCCCCGACCAGCGGATCGCCACCCGCCCATTTCCCGGCAAGAGCCCCTGAAGTTCGTCCCACGCCGTGAGTGAGCCGTTTGAGTTCGTGTCGAGAACGACGGTGAAATCACCGACGCTGCTGGTCGTGCTTCCCGTCGCGATTCCCCCGCTGGGCGAGTAGCGCAGTTGGATTGAACCCGCGATCGGAAACCCGGACGTGAACCCCCGCACATGAGTCGAGATGATCTGCCCCGCGGACTGACCGGCCAGCGCCGGCAAAATCATCCACTGCGAATACGCGCGTGTGCCGAACGGCGGCACCGAGATCCCCGCCGTCAAGTACCCGGTCCCTTCCCACGCCGCGGGCTGCCCGGCGTGCCACGGACCCTGCTGCCAGAAATTGTGCGACAGCCCGGCGTCGAAGAAATGCGGGAACGCCCATCCCGCCGCCAGCAAGCCCGACGGTCCGGCGACTCCCGCCGCGCCGACAGAATCCAAACTGTTGAAGTACACCGGCTGCGCGCCGACGGGGGAAACAGTCGCCATGACGGTGAGTGCCGCGAACTTTCCAATGAATCCTAGATGCGTCATTGACTTCTCCAGAAAAGCGTTGCCTGAAACTTTGGCCTGACCCGCGAGATTCACTTGTTTCATCTCAACACCCGCGCTCAAACGCCGTCACAAAGTCGTCATAGTCAAAGAAGTCGATCGCGGTGTCGTGGTTGAAGTCGGCATCGATGCCCGGCGGACACGCGCCGCCCTCGAAGCAGGTCACAAACGCGTCGTAGTCGAAGAAGTCGACGGTGCCGTCGGCGTCAAAGTCGGCGGGGCATCCGCTTGCAATCGGGGTGAGTCGCACGGCGCCGATCGGGCCCGAAGCGCCCGCGCGGGCCGCCGCGATGATCTGCCGCGCGTTGTTGATGCCGTTGGCGCCACCTGCCTGCACATACCAAACGCCCTGGGACGGATCGATCAGGCTGCCGAGCATGAAATAGCCTTCGTCCACGAACTGCACGCCGGTGGCGGCGAAGTAGTAGTACGTCAGGGCATCGCCTCTGTCGTTGATCGAGGTGGCGCTGGTCGTGGAGCCGCAGCCGCCGAGAAACTCCCACCCCGCGCCCTGCCGATAGCGGATTGGGAAGGTGCTGCATCCGGAGTAGCCGGCGATGTAGCCGCAGAAATCGTTGTTGTTATTCAGATCCGCGCTCTGGAAGCCCTGCCAGGTCCCCGGGGGCAATGGCACGCTCACAATTTGTCCAGTGTCGAGGTCCAAGAGCCGCGGTCCCGACATCACCACGCGTTGATCGTTGATCTCTCCACCCAGGAAGCCCTCTGGCAGCGGTACGAGTCCGTCGGGCGTGAACCTCACGCCGGTTGAGAGGTTCCAGCCAAAGAATCCAGAACCACCGACAATGTCGCCCAGGTTGTTGATCGCGTAGGCCGCGCTGTAGGGATTTCCCGGCAAGGTGCCCAGAACCTCCACTTCGTATCCGTTGGGGGTGGGCCTCCAGATGGCGGCGGTCGGCTGCGAGATGACGTACTGGTTCGGGCACACCGAGCCGACGATGACGCCGGCGTCATTGATGTCGTGCGCCCGGGAGGTCTGCATGCCCGGCGGGAGCGGCAGCACCTGGAAGGGTTGCCCGTTGTACGACACGCCGGCCAGCAACGATGTGCCGTCGGGTGACATGCTCCCGCAGGCGTCTCCCTTCTCGTTGAGCGACGTCGCGGTCCAGCCGTCGCCGAGATATTCGACGCGGTAGCCTGGCACATCGGCAAGAACGGCAATCGCGGGGAGTGCCATCGCCAAGGCCATGATGGTCGATCGGTTCATTGACGTCTCCTTTGCTTTCTTAGAGCTGGGTGTGGGCGAGACTCTTCAAGGTCACGAGCCCTGGTGTTGATGCAATCAATCGAGAGCGAACGAACGAACGTGGGCGGCCGCGTCTTGGCGATCGCCGACGGGAAAGGCACAATGTCAGCATCCGGCCTCGAAGGCGATGACGAAGGCGTCGTAGTCGAAGAAGTCGACGGTGCCGTCGGCGTCGAAATCGGCGGTCTTGCCTTGCGGGCAGAAGAGGCCCTCGAAGCAGTTCACAAACGCGTCGTAGTCGAAGAAGTCGACGGTGCCGTCGGCATCGAAATCGGCGGGGCAGGCGACGACGCGGGGCTTGAGCACAAACGATGTTTGGTGGAAGGAGGCCGTGTACCCCCAGCCGGCGATCCAGCCCTGGTTGTTGATCTTCGCCGCATAGTGGAGCCTGTACCCGGTGGGCATCCCGGCGATGATCGTGTGGTTGTTCCAGAGGTCACGCAGGCCATTGGCGGCGGAATAGACAAAGACGTGCTGGGTCGCAAACTCGGTGCTGAGGGTCCCGACGACGGTGCCCGCGTTATTGATGGAGACCGGCGTGACGGCCTGGTGGTATCCGACACCCGGGAAGGGCAGCATCTGGAACCCCGTGCCGGGCGAGTAGATGTAGCCGTATCGCTGGATCGGATACGCAGCGCTGGCCCGCGATCCGACGATCTGGCCCAGGTCGTTGATGCCCGAGGCGCGGACGGGGCCGATGCCCAGGTTGGACGGGAAGATGCTGGCGAGCACGGTGTACGCGCCGGTGTTGACGTCCGCGTAGAACCCGTCGTTGGTGCTGGAGTTGTAGAGCCAGCCAATGGCACCCCCCGTGTTGTTGATCTTCACCAGGCCTCGGGCGTTGGGGATGGGCAGGGTCCGGGCGCCGTTGACGGCGTCCCAGATGTAAGGGATGTACGAGACGCCGTTTGAGTCCGAGCCGCTGCTCGTGCTGATCGCCCCGACCACGACGCCCGTGTCATCCGCGTCGCCGAACGTGGGGGGGCCGTAGGTGCCGGGGAGGCCGGACGGCTCCCACAACTGCCCGATCCCGACGCTGTACACGTCGCCGAGGCCCACGACGAGCCGGGAGTTGTTCAGGCCCTGGGGCTTGTAGACGGGCACGATGGTTATGCCGGTGGCCTGGCTCCACACGAACCCGAGTTCCAACCCGGAGTTCATACCGATCCGGCCGCAGGCGACGCCGTGGTCGTTGATGTCACTCAACACAACCTCGCCCGCGCCGGGGTAGTCAAAGTGGACGAAGTCGTACTCGGGCTGGGCGCAGGCAAGCCCTGCGAACAGACCGAGCGAGGCGGTGGCGAACACACGGACGAAGGTGGTCTGGGTTCGAGTTGTCATGGACATGGACTCCAGTTGATGACGAAAGCGATCGAGAACCTACAAACACCGGCAGACGCGTTTGGGCGACCACCGACGGGAAAGACAAGATCTCAACACCCGGCCTCGAAGGCCGCCACAAAGTCGTCGTAGTCGAAGAAGTCGACGGTGCCGTCGGCGTCGAAGTCGGCGGTCTTGCCGGGCGGGCAGACCAGGCCCTCGAAGCAGTTCACGAAGGCGTCATAGTCGAAGAAGTCGAGCGTGCCATCGGCGTCGAAGTCGGCCGCGCAAGGCAGGGGAAGCACCCAGATCTCGCCGCGGTCCCCGGAGATGTACAGCCTCGAAGACGTGCGCACCATCCGGCTGGGCGCGGAGAATTGCCCGCCGATGCTCCAGGTCTGCCAGCTCTGTCCTCTGTTCATCGATCGCTTGATGAACGCATTGCCGCCGCCGGCCCGTGCGCCGCACACCCAGAGTTCGTCGCGGTGCGCGAGCACGCCCGAATTGTACGTGTTGATGCTCACGTTCCCGACTTGCGTCCATGTCGAGCCGGCGTCGAGGGTTCTGGCAAGGTATCCGTCGAATCCGCTGACGTAGCCGACCGAAGCATCCGCGAAGGACATGTCCAGGACGTTGATGGCCGATCCGGAGTTCGAAGGCAGCACGGTCGTGACAAACGTCTCGCCCCCGTCGGAGGACCTCCACTGGGTCTGGGCGCCGCTCTGGATCCAGACCATGGATCCGACAACCTCGATCGCGACGCCGGGAAAGTTGCCCGCGGGAACGACCTGCCAGGTGGAACCGCCGTCGGACGTTCGGTAGGTCTCGTGGAGATCGGTCGTGCCGAAGTCCCAACCCGTCAGCCAGCCATTCTGGCTGTCAGTAAACTTCACGTCGTTGGCGTAGAGGCCTCCCACGGCGCCATTGAGAGTCTCCCAAGTGCGACCGCCATCGATCGACCGGGCCAACGAGCCCTCATGACCGACGACGTAGACGAAGCCTGAATCGGCGGTGCTGACGGCCGAGTACGAAGTGTCGCGTCCGAATGCAGGAGGGTCGAGCTCGAACAGATCCCAGGTGCCGCCGACGGACATTCGCTGCACGTAGCCGTGGTGCCCGACCGTGATGACCGTGTCGTTGCTCGGGGCGGCGAGCCCGTACGCGTTGAAGCTGGCTCCGCGTGTGGCCCGGGTCCAGGTCAAGCCTCCGTCGTGGGTGGCATAGATGAGCGATGGCCCACCGACGACGGTGCCCAGGAGCGGCGTGCTGAACTTGACGGCCCAGTCGCTGGGCAGGTCACCCTCGCCGACCCACATCCGATCCCATGTGAATCCGGCGTCGGAAGTTCGCCAGATGTCGCCCTTGCCCGACACGCCGACGCCTGTGCTCGCGTCGACTTTCTCGAGGTCGACCATTCCTGTGGGAACAACCGCGCCGGTGGGGGCCCATGTGTTGCCGGCGTCGTCCGATCGCCAGACGCCATCGACAGTCGCCGCGAGCAGAACGCCAGGCGAGAGGTAGATCACGTCGTCTGAGGCGACCGGAAGTTTCAGAGTCCAACTCAGGCCGGCGTTGTTCGTCTTGAACACGCCGACCTCGTGGCTTGGCAGTCCGCCCGAGGCAAAGCCGACGTTGGCATCCAGGAAGTCCATTCCTGTCATGGACGGGCAGTTTGGTACGCCCGAGCGGAGCTCCCACGTCGCTCCCGCGTCGGTCGTGCGCAAGATGGCGCCGTTGCATCCCGCGAAGCCGGCGGTTGCGCTCACGAAGTCCTGGAAGTACCACGAGCCTTGCAGGAAGGTCGGCACCTGTGTCCAGGTGGCCCCGCCATTGGTGGTGCGGTACCCACCGGGGTTCCCGCACACGATGCCGACGCTGGCGTCAAAGAACTGCACGTTGTAGAGCTGGTCGGACTGGAAGCCGGGCAAAGAGATCGGGGTCCAGGTGGATCCGCCGTCGAGCGTGCGAGACAGCATCTTCATGCCGCCGCAGGCAAAGCCCTTCTGCGAGTCGAGAAAGCACGCGCTTGAGATTCCCCAACGGGTCGGGAGGGGGGCAAGCTGAGTGACGGTCTGGGCCGATGCCGCGCTCACCGGTACCGCGAGGGCGAGTGCGGAGAGTCCATGTCGAATCAGAGCGTGGGCGAGATTCATGGGCGGTGCTCCGGCGTGGGATTCCGTGGTTGATTCAAGGCGCCTGGGGTCGGTGCGAGTGAGGCTGCAGGCATGGGTAAGGTCCAGTCGAGAGACACGGGTCTGGGCACGACAAACGCTCATGCACATGCCGCGGTTGCGAGTGGAGGATGATGCCTTCAGCATCCCGCCTCGAACGCGATCACGAACGCGTCGTAGTCGAAGAAGTCGACGGCGGCATCGCCATCGAAGTCGGCGGTCTTGCCTGGGGGGCAGGCCAGGCCTTCGAAGCATTTCACGAAGGCGTCGTAGTCGAAGAAGTCGACGCTGCCGTCGGCATCGAAGTCGGCGGCGCAGGCGGGCGTGGTCACAGTCAGAACCGCCAGCCCGCGGGAGATGCAACTCATCCACAGCTCGTAACCGCCGGGGATTGTCTTGGTCTCGATGTCCAGGATCCCCGCGTGCGGCAGGCCGCCCCATTGCCACGCACCGTTGGGCGGGGCGGGGAAGGTGGTGACGGTTGTGCCGTCCCAGGCGAGGAGCCCGAAGTCGGTGGACGGGTACACGCTTTCGTAGGTCATCCACACACGTCCATCGGGAGCGACCAGCAGCGGGGTGACCTGATCGCCGGGGAAAGGCCAGCCCAGATCGTGCTGCCACATCTGGTGCGTGCCCGTGGTGGCGTCGATACGGATCAACGTGCCGCCCGTGCCGTCGAACCATTGAGCGGTCGACCCGACCCAGGCGACGGCGTTGTGGTCGGCCGCCATGCCCGTGAAGTTCTGGCCGATTGCGTTGACCTCGGGGAAGTCTGCGACGCCGCGTGAGAAGGCGTACGTGCGATCGGTGCGAACGACCTCGAAGCCGGACTCCATCCACACCGTCCCGGGGCGATCGGGATCTCGATGGAGCCTCTTGGGGAAGAAGTCCACCATCGTGAAGGCGCCATCCTCAAGGATCCATGTGCCCCAGGAGTGGCCGACGCCCCACAACCGGCCCAGAGAGTCTTCGAGGTACTGGCTCATCTGGTCGGCCCCGCTTGGAATCTGGGTCCACGAGGCTCCGTCAAAATCGTGCGTGAAGTTGTTGATGGGATTGACGACGACGTGCCCGTTGGACGGGCGGACATAGATGGCCTCGCTCTGTGGCGCACCTGGGAAGGGCCAAGGACCACCAAGTCCGTAGTCCAGGTGCGTCACGAAGTCCGTCCACCGGGTGCCGTCGAACTTGACCATTCCGCCCACGTCCGAAGAGGCGTTGGCGCACGCGTAGACGTCGCCGGTCTGCGTGTCGATGGTCAGATCGTTGTTGAAGAAGTCGAACTGGCTGGTGTTGGTCACGCGGTATCGCTGCCAGAGGCCGGTGACGGGATCGCGCCGCATCGCTCCGCCTTGTCCCGTGCCACAGACCCAGATCGTGCCATCGGGTGCGAAGTCCAGGTCATCGATGAATGAGTTGAAGGGCACGGTGCCCAGGTCGGCCCACGCCAAACCATCGAAGCGGTGAAGGTGGTAGGTCAGGTCGGGCGCGATCACGATCAGGTACGCCTGCATGTTCCCAAAGGGTTTGATGGCGGCAAAGGGCCCGGCGAGTTGGTTGGTCAGCGGGGGCAGCGGCGGAGTGATCCACGTGCCGTCCGGGCGCATGCAGTCGAGCGTCAACATTCCTTGATTGTCCGCGAGCCGGATCACCCACATGTTGCCAGCGTCGTCGACGGAGTCCTTCCTGATCAACGAAACGGGGTTGCCGATGGCGTAGGGGATGTGGGTCCACGCCTGCGTGGTGCTGTCCCACCGGTCCATGCCGGCGGAACCCTCACCCGAGGACCACATGCGGTAGCCTCCACTGGGCTTGGGCTGGGCGGCGATCTTGCCCTCGCCACCCCCACCGATGCTTGTCCAGGTGTCGGTCGCGTGGTTGAACTTGAACAGTCCGCCGTCGGCGATGACCCAGATCGAGCCGTCGGGCGCGAGGGTGACGTCGTACGTGCGCCCGCCCGGCAAGGGCGAGTTTGTCTGGTCGTACATCACGAGCGAGCTGGGGCCGGCCGCGATGTTCATGCGAAGCACACCCACCCATGTCCCCAGCCACAGGTTGCCGTGACCATCGGCGACCATGTCGCTCACTCGGGAGGTCCCGACATCGTTGGCACTGCCGAAAGCCGGGTAGTCGATATTGGAGACATTGAACCAGCGGTTCTCGGCCTGGATGAACTTGGCGACCCCGCCCTCTTCGGCGACCGGGTTGTACCCGCTAATCCACGGGTCGCCGTCGGGCGCGATCCAGATCGATTCGTTGTAGTCGCCTTGGATGCCGGTGTTGCCGGGGCGGTAGTAGCGCCATGAGTAAGTCGGTTCGTCCGCCTGAGCGGTGGCACAAAGGCCCATCATCCCGCCCAAGGTGAGCGCGAAGCAGAGGGTGCGGGCCGGGCGGAGCAGAGGGTGGTTGTGCCATGTCGAGAGGGTGCGTTTCACAGGATGGTCCTTTGCAGGTATTTGACGGACACTCGCCCGCCGCGTCAGATGCGGCGAGCCAACGCCCGCCGCGGTGCGGAGCTTTCGTCCACTGAAGGAGTCAGTATAGAACTCATTTCGGACATTCTTGTCATCTAATTGAACCGCCAAAGGAACGAAGGGACGTGAGCAGACGGGCGGATTCGGGCGGCGATCGGTCATGGGGACTTCAGGACTCCGACCAAAACGCGAACACGCTGGCGTGGACAATCGGGGCATGGGGGGCTGATTTCCTGGCGAGCGTGGTGCGCGACGGGCTCGACCGCAGATCGCGTTCAGCACCCGGCTTCGAAGGCGACCACGAAGGCGTCGTAGTCGAAGAAGTCGATGGTGCCGTCGGCGTCAAAGTCGGCGGACTTGGGAGGGGGGCCGGGCGGGCATGCGAGGCCCTCAAAGCAGTTCACAAAGGCGTCGTAGTCAAAGAAGTCGAGCGTGCCGTCGGAGTCGAAGTCGGCCGGGCAAGCGGAGCCGATCCTCGCATGGACCAGCATGTACTTCTGCAGGAACGGGTTGTCTGAAGTGACGTACTCGCACAGGACCACCGCGTCGCGGCCATCGACACCGCGGGGGTCGAACCATGGGGTGATGCTCGGCGCGCCGTCGATGGGCTGGTTGTACAGGATGACGGGGATGTTCGCACCGTCGACGTTGGCGAAGAGCGCCATGCGCTCACTGGAGCCCTCGATGTACGAGCCCTGAAAGTACACGATGTCGCCATCGACCGCGACGCGCCCGAAGTTTCGAAAGGTCTTGCCCGGCACGCCTGGAACGGGCTCGCCAAAGCGGGTGAGAGAGCGCAGGGAGGTTCCGTCGGTGTTCGCGACGCAGACCGCGGCGGTGCCGCCGAAGGGGATGGACCCGGCGGCCGCGACGAACACGACTTGCAGCCCGTCGGTGTCCACGGTGGAAACGAACTCCATCGCCCTGCCGTCGCCCGGGATGGGTGTCGTCCAGTTTGCCACGGCGCGGGTCTGGCCGGATGCGATGCTGTAGGTGTACACACCGTACCCGGCGTTGCCGCCGATAAACGTGCACCGGGCGCTGTAGGCGATGGTGCCGCCACCGATGCCGACGGTGCTGTTGCCGGTGTACTGAACGAACGAGGCGTCGGGCATCGGCTGGAAGTACGTCGCGACGGGAATCCACCGGGCGTCGTGGGTGTAGAGGCTGATGCCAGCGCCCGAGCCCGCAGTGACCCCGGGATTCACGAACGCGATCCCTTCGGCGCCGGCGAAGGGTGCTTCGATCCACGGACCGAGCCTGTTGAAAAAATCGGAGTGCACGTCCAGAGGTGCGCCGTCGAGTGTGCCGCGATAGAGCCCGTCGGCGGGATTGGGCGTGGACACTCCATTCCCCGAGAAGTACACGATCTCATTCCAGATCGTCGGGACCCTGAGGTGGCGAAAGGTCCGATCCAGCCTGTTGGGCACAGTATCGCCGCTGGCCGCGATGACGGTCAGGGGTGTTCCGACCGGATCGCTGAGGCGCCCGGCGAAGATCACCTCCGCACCGTCGGAGGTGCGAGCGCCATACCCCGTGTGCACGCCCCGATGGAGCGACGGCATGTTGACCGCCCGGATATCGCTGGAGTTTGGGATGAGCACCCGGAGTGTCACATCCTGAGCCAGTACGGTGCCCGATGCCAGAGAGCTCAAGACGATGATCGATGATCGCAGAGAACGCATGTTGGAGTCCAATTCGGTGTGCTTGACTTGTGTGTACCGGAGGTTGTGGCGGGCGTTCAGCAACCGAGCTCGAACGCCGTCACAAACGCGTCGTAGTCAAAGAAGTCGATGGTGCCGTCGGCGTCGAAGTCGGCGGAGGTGCCAGGAGGGCAGGCGAGCCCCTCGAAGCACCTCACGAAGTCGTCGTAGTCAAAGAAGTCTGAGGAGCCGTCGGCGTTGAAGTCCGCACGGCAGAGCGCGTCGCACTCGTCGGGCACTCCGTTGGCGTTCGTGTCGGTCGAAGTGCCGGCGGTGATGTCGCAAGAATCTGGAACGCCATTCGCGTTGCAATCGTGGACGGAGGGCGCGACGTTGAGGTGGAGGTACCAGTCGCCGAATCCCTGCGGCTTCACGAGCATGTCGGGTCGCCCGTTGTTGTCGGCATCACCAACGACGATGGTGTCGGTCGAGGCTCGGTATCGCATGACCGCCAGCCGGGGGCCGATACCGTTCACGGGGCCGAAGCTTCCGGCTCCATCGTTGAAGAATGCGGCGGGCGAAACGACGCTGCTGATGCTCGCGGAGCCGAAGAAGTCGAGATCGCCGTCGCCATCGATGTCCTGGATCTTTGGGCCAAACTGCCCGATCCCGTAGTTGGCAAAGCCGCCGATATTGACGGGCGGCGAGAGCTGGTGGTTGTCGTTTCGATAGAGCCAGGTGTACGTGGATTGCCCGAGAAGGTCGTCGTCGCCGTCGGAGTCGATATCGACCCAGGCAAAGCCGCCGACGGAACTGGCGAAGTTGGGAACGAGGTCGTAGGAATGGACCTGGTAGTCGCCGAAGGTTCCGTCGCCGTTGTTGGGGTAGACCAGGAGTGTCTCCATTCCGGGCACACCCAAGCCATCGCCGACGCCCGCGAAGATCTCCGGTGCGCCATCTCCCGAAAGATCTCCGGTCCAGATGGCGCCGAAGAACGGAGGGGTGATGAACTCGGTTGGCGGTGCGAAGTGCCCGTGCCCGTCGCCCAGGGAGATCGCGACGAAGGAGGGTTGGTTGGAGATGATGGTGCGGGTCCAGAGCATGTCGAGGTGCCCGTCGTTGTTGATGTCGGCGGTCTGCCAGTTCCCGCTCAGCACGATGACGCTGGAGAAGATCGGGGCGGCGAACGATCCGTCGGCGTTGTTGAGCATCGTGAAGCGATTCCCGCTGTTCCCCAGAGACAGGATGTCGAGATCTCCGTCGTTGTCGGCATCGCGAGCGAGGATGTGTCCCGCGGTGGGAAGGGGGACCTGCACCTCGGGCGCGAAGCGGTTGCTTCCAAGACCTCTGGCGATCCGGAAGGAGGCGGGGTTGTCGCTCGTGAAGTACGACGCGAGATCCGTGACCCCGTCGCCGGTGAAGTCGGCGAGTATCGGGTAGTAGCTGGCCTCAAGTCGGCGCATGTGGATGACGCTCTCGAAGTTCAGGGCGCCCTGGTTGTCCATGGTGGAGAACGCGGAGCTGGAGTTGCCGGCCGCGGCAAGCTCCACGAGCCCGTCGCCGGTGAGATCTCCCGCCGTGACGTCAATGGGACCTTCGCTCCCGGCGGCGTAGGACTGGCTGAACTCGAACAAGCCGGCGACGTTGTCGTAGACCCGGACGGCCCGCGCACCCGAGTCGCACCACGCGAGCTCGAGCGCGGGATCGTTGTCGAGATTGGTGCACACGAAACGGTCGGCGGTGGCGCCGACGGCGTCGAGCGGGCCGAGAGTCTGGGTGTTGCTGAACCCCCCGACGCCATTGTTGGTGTAGATTCGGAGCGAGTTGCTGTCCTTTGAGGACACCAGAAGATCGGCGTCGCCATCGGCGTTGATGTCCTTGAGCCAGATGTCGTGCGGGGCCGAGTTGGAGGATGTCTCCGCGTGCCCGAGCACCGAGATCGTCGAGTGGAGCACGAACATCCCGCCGCCCGTGGCGCGGAGGAGCGTGACCGTTCCCGTTCCGGCTGCGGAGATGAACGAGTTGGCGACAGCGAGGTCGGCCAGTCCGTCGCCCGTAAAGTCGGCGATGGCGACCGCCACGGGCTGCTGGCCGCAGGCGAAGGTGCGACGGGCGGCGAAGGTGGCGTTCCCGTTGTTGAGGAAGACCTCAACCAGGTTGTTCGCAAAGCCGGGGAGGGCGATGTCAGAGTCGCCGTCGGCGTCGAGATCACCCACGGCGATCCCCGTGGCGCGTGACCCGGAGGTCAGGCGGATCGGAGCGGCGAAGGTCCCCGGTCCGGTGGCGAGCACGACGATCACCTGGGCAAATCCCGCGTCGCTGGCGACGATGTCCATGCGCCCATCGGCGTTGAGGTCCGCGGCACGGACAAGATGGCACAGCGCGTTCGTCACGGTGATTCGAGTCGCGTAGACGAGCGCCGGCCCACCATCGTTGCGCCAGAGCGTGAGCGACGAGTCGCTGGCCTGAGCTCTCGATGCGGCGATGATGTCGAGGTCTCCGTCGAGATCGAAGTCCACGGTTGTGAGCCCCGTCACGTTGGTGAGCGTGGCCGAATCGCTGTGGTGCTCGATTGCCGCGGCAAAGTCGGGCTTGGCGAGATCGGCCTCGTCGGGAGTGCCGTTGTGGTTGCAATCCAGACTTGTGCCCACGCGGATGTCGTACGAGTCTCGGATGGAGTTTCCGTTGAGGTCCTGAGCGGTAGCGCCGCCGACGGCGACCAGGAACGAGAGGCACAGTGCGGCAATGGACTCTGTGTTTGTCATGGAATGATTCCGTTTCAGTAGATCAGCAACCCGCCTCGAACGCGATCACGAAGGCGTCGTAGTCGAAGAAGTCGACGGTGCCATCGGCGTCAAAGTCGGCGGATGTTCCAGGCGGACAAGAGGCACCCTCGAAGCAGTTCACGAACGCGTCGTAGTCGAAGAAGTCGACGGTGCCGTCGGAATCGAAATCGGCGGCGCAGGGTGCTGCCTGGACGCTACGGCACGCGGAGAATTCTGATGTGTTGCCGAGGACGGCGTCGGTGGCGGTGGCGGTGAGAACGGCGCCGATCGGCACCGACGCGGCGAGCGTCGCATCGATCGCACCGAGCCCGGCGGCGTCGGTGAGAACCCGGGCGCTGCCGAGGTACGTGGCCCCCTCGCCGAAGCCCGATGGGTCGCACGAGGGGCTCGAGAAGAACTCAACGTCGAAGGAACGCCCGGGAGCGGCGGCCAGGCTGCCGGCGATCCGAACGGTGGACGAGGTCGCCAAAGCGCTGGTGAGCACGGGGAAATTCTGGAGGGCGTTGGGTCCTGAGTCGGCGTCGAGCGGGTCGTTGGGTGTCATGCCGAGGGCGCCCAGGTCGATGCCCAGGGCGCCGTTGGCGAAGATCGCGTTGCGCGAGATCCTGGAGGTGGCCGCGTTGAGGATGCGGACTCCGGTCGTTTCGCTGGTGGTGATGATGTTGTCCTGGATGATCGTGTTGCTCGGAGTCCCGTTGGGGTCCGACACGACGGTGATCCCCTGCACGTTGAGGATCGGCGTGACGCCATCGACGCCCACGCCCAGGCGATTGCCCCGAACCTGCGTTCGGGCGGCCGACGCGCCCACGCCGATGGCGATGCCGAAGCGCTGTCCCTGGTAGTGCCCCGAGCCGGTGCGTTCGATCCCTCCCACGGTGTTGTCCAGCACGAGCGTGTCGACGGCACCGATTCCCACGCCGATGCCGCCGGCGCCGGTCCTTCCCGCGTAGCGCGAGAGGCCGTCGTCGGAAGTTCCGACGTAGTTTCCCTCGACGCGTGTGTTGGTGGCGTAGAAGATCTCAAGCTCGGTGCCCAGGGGGAGGCCCTCCTCGCCGGTGAACCCGTGGCCTGCGAGGACGTTGCGCTCGCCCGGGGCGGAGCCGCCGATGCGATTGCCATCGCAGATTCCCGGGCCCGCGTAGCCGGTGACGCGGAGCCCGTAGCGGAAGATGTTGCCGATCACGACGTTCGAGTTGGCGTGCGAGTGGATGTTGACGGGGCTGGCGAAGAGGTTGCCCTCGCCCGCGCCGGCCCCACCGATGGTGTTGTTGGCGCCGCCGCCATAGTCGCCTCGGATGGTCAATCCCGTGGTCGTGCAGCCGATGACGCGGCAATTGTTCCCGGTGATCCAGAGCCCCTCGTCAAAGTTGTTGCCCAGCAGACGGTCGAGCCCCTTGACGGTGATGCGATTGCCCGCGAGCCAGATGTTGGGAATCCCGGCCGGGGGTCCGGCGTAGTAGAACGCGACCTCGTTGCCGCCCGGATTGGTGTCGCCGGTGAAGGCGGTCTGAGTGGTGAAGTCGATGGTGGTGTCGTCGCCGCTGACGTAGGCCATGAGCTCCTGCCGGAAGACGCAGACATCGGGCCCAAAGAGGGTCCACCAGTCCGCCAGAGGCACCGCGAAGCCGATGGTCTGGGGTCCGGGCGTGTTGTTGGCGGCGGCCACCGCCTCGGCGAAGGTGACGACCCCGTCGGGCCCGGGGAGGTCGCCGACGCGCTGGGCGCCGCCGAAGTCGACATAGTCGTCCTGGGACCAGTTGACGGTGATCGTCTGGGCGAGAGCGGGGGAGCAGCAGAGGGCGGCGAACGCGGCGATCAGGGCTTGATGGGATTTCATGTGTGATCTCTTTGAAGGGAATTGATCAGCAGCCGGATTCGAAGGCGACCACAAAGGCGTCGTAGTCGAAGAAGTCAACGGACCCGTCGGCGTCGAAATCCGCCGACGCGCCGGGCGGGCAACCGGCGCCCTCGAAGCACTGCACGAAGGCGTCGTAGTCGAAGAAGTCGACGGACCCGTCGGCGTTGAAGTCGGCGGCGCAGGGCGAGGGCCACAGCCCCGCGGTGATAGAGAAGAGGCCCGAGTCGGCCGAGGAATTCTGGAACCGCAGGTCCTTGGCGACGACACGAACTCTCACACTCGAGATGCCGGCGGACGCGGGCAGACGCCAGTCGTAGGCGCGGGCCGTGCCGGGCAGATCGCGGGCGACGATGAACCAGCGGGTTCCACCATCGAAGCTGGCGCGGATGTCGAACGAGCGCAGGCCCTCGTCGTCGGAGGCGGTCCAGGCGATGGGAATCGTGGTGCCGCCGGGATAGGCCTGCCCTGTGTGGGTGCTGGTGAGATTGACGCTTGGGGCGGCGTCGCCAAGCAGCGTGTCGGGGCGAATGGAGAAATAGGGGCCGTAGAAACTCCTGACCTGGTTGAGCGAGCCCGTCGCGTCGTATCGCATTCGGGCGCGATCGGTGGAGACGTCGGGCACTTGAGCCGGGAGCACAGTGCACGCCGAGCCCGAGCCGATGAACAGCATGCCCAGCGAGATCGCGGTGTCGTCATTGTCCAGAGCGATCGCGGCGTAGGTGGATCCGACTTCGGGCGTGACCGTGGCGCACACGCCGACGCTGTCGCCGGGGTGATAGGTGCCCGCGCCGGGCGACGTTGCGACCATGTTGCCCGTGAAGGGATCGGGATTGGTGATCCTCAGAGCGAGGTCGGCGATGCCTTCCTGGCCGAGGTCGTCGACAGCAACGACGCGCAGGAACTGGTCCGGGCCGCTCGCGGGCGTGCCGATGTCGGGCGGGGTCCATTCGAAAGACCGGGCGGACGCGGGGATGACCGCCAGCAGCTGCATCGCGGCGTCGAGGTTGGTGTCGCCGGAGTAGTAGACGCGCTGCTCGGTGATCGAGGCGTTGTCGCGGGTGGTCCATTGCACATGGACCTTCTCGCCGGGAATGACCGCCTGGCCCGATTGGGTCACGAAGCGCACGACTGGCGGCGCGTCGCTCGTGGGAGGCGTGGTTCGAAAGGGCGAGAGGAAGCCGCCGACATCGATGCCGAAGAAGACGTCGTCGCCGGTGCCCGAGGGGTTGCGGGTGGGGTGGTGCGGGCCCGAGGGAGTGCCCCACCAGTTGTTGCGAACGTCGCTGTCGGTGTCCTCGAGGGAGTTGTGGCGGGCGCGGGCGATGAGGCCGCCCGACGGGAGGAACGTGCCGAAGTAGCCGGGGCCTGGCGTGCCGTGGTTGTTGATGAAGGTGTTGGGGTTATAGGGGTGGTTGGCGTCGAGGAAGCCCTCGACGGTGTGGTTGGGTGCGAAGCGTTCACCGCTGTAGGAGAAGACGTTGTTCTCGAAGGTGCACTTACGGAGCGTGAAGACGGAATCGCCGCCAGTGGCCCGGGTGTTGCGCCGGAACGTGCAGTTGTCGAGGGCGATGGGGAACTCGGCGGACGCGACGCCGAGCGTTGAGTCCTCGATCACGCACCAGTCCCAGCGCGTGCCGAGCACACCGCCCAGACCGATCCCGACGCCGCGCCACTTCGTGCCCGGCACATAGGGAAGGAAGCGGATGGGGCGCTCGGGCTCGCCCAGGAACACGGGGATGGAGACGCCATTGCTGTCGGTGGTGAACTGGAACGCGATGTCGGGCGGTGCCTTGATGGTGACCCCGGGCAGGACCGTGAGCTGGCCATGGACGATTCCATTGTCCTGGAGGATGTAGGGGATACCGGCGTCGGCCCAGACGACCTTCTCGTCGAGAGGGGCGGGGTCGGTGGTGTCGGGGATCTCGTTGAGCTGGTTGCCGGTCGTCGGGAGGCTCGAACCCGGGAGGAGGCCCGCGGAGTTTGAGCCAAGGGCGACGGGCCACTTGTTGCTCTGGAGTGTCACCGAAGAATCGATCAGGTAGCTTGCGCCGCCGGCGAGACGGATGCCCGGGCCGAACGGGTTGCCGGTCACGGTGACGTTCCCGACATATCGATGCTGGTTGTGGTCTTGGGTGAGGTCGATGTAGCCCTCGGTGACGACCACATTCTTGAGAATGGAGTTGCCGACGACAAACAAGGCCTCCCCGCCGGTCGCGCCCGGGTCGAGCGTGACCTTGCCCCCGCGGAAGAAGTTGCAGTCACGGGCCGCCAGCCAGCCGCGGAGCAGCGCGACCTCGCACCCCTGACCAAAGGTGCAGCGGTTGAGGGCGAGGATCTGCCGGGAATAGGAGAGATTGCCGTCGAAGTACCGATGCCCGATGTCGCCGGCCATGTCGTTGGAGAAGTCGGTGGGGTTGGACGGATCGCGGAAGGCCGAGTCGGAGAAGGAGGCCTTGCCGCCATAGATGAGGTCGGTGTAGGTCTCGACATCGGCGAAAGAGCCGGTCATGAGGCCGCCGTTGGCGACTGAAACGCGAGCCCAGCCGGCGGCGTAGCCGGTGTTGCCGCGGAGGCGGACGGGCTGTGCGGCGGTGCCCGCCAGGGCGAGGGTGCCCGAGACGTCGAACACCACGCTGTTGCCGACGCGAACCTCGACGCCGGGATCGACGATCACGGTGCCACCCGGGACGATGCGCGGGCTCTGGCCCGTGCCAGCCGTGCTGAGCAGCACCGGGCTCATCGCGGTGGTCCAATGAACGGTTTCCCCGGGCGCGGGGAGGGGGTAGGGCAGCGGGGGCGGATTGCCCACGCGGAGCGAGTCGATGAGGAACGACCCGGAGAAGTCGAAGAGGGAGGAAGCGGGTGGGAAAACCATGCGGATGGCGATGCGCCCGGTGCCTGGAAGGCTCATGGTGCGCTCGGTCCAGGCATGGCCGCCCTGACCCGAGATGGTCGAGAGGACCTGGGTGAAGCTGCCGACGTCGGTGTCGCTGCTCCCGGTGCCGATCGAGCCCGAGGCGGAGTATCGGACCTCGAGCACGGCGTTGTTCATGCCAAAGGCGTTGGTGGGAGCGGAGGTCCAGAGCGTGAGCGGGTCGCCGGCGATCTGGCCTGGGATCGCCGGAAGGATGATCCAGGCCGAGATGCGAGTCGACGAATTCTGCCAGACCGTGAAGGCCCCATGGCCGAGGCAGGAACCGACCTGGCCCCAGCCGGCAAACTCGGTCCAATACGGGGAGTCGCCGTTATTGGGGCGGCTCTGATTGCGGAAGGTCCAGCCGCGCGCGGTGAGCGTGGGTGGCCCGCCCTGGGCGGTTGTCCCGTCGCCGACGCCCTGGAAGGACTCGGAGAAGTTCGCCTGGGCCCATGCGGGCGACGAGAGGAAGAAGGTCGAGGCGACGACGGCGATGAGGGGGAACTCGAGGGCACCCGGGAACAGTGTGCGCATGCTTGAACTCCTGGCAGGGGAAAAACACAGGTCGACCATCGCAAATGAGCCCGAGATTGCTCAAGAAATACACCGTGAGGGAGAAATTGAGCGTGGGGCGGGGCGTGCTTGACCGGGCAAGCGACGCTCGTCGGCACGCCGGGCGCGCTGTCGCCCGCCCGGCGCGAACGCCTGTAGAGCCGGCGGCACTCTCGGGCACTCTCAGCATCCAACCTCGAACGCGACGACGAACGCGTCGTAGTCGAAGAAGTCGACGGTGCCATCGGCATCAAAGTCGGCCGAAGCGCCGGGCGGGCAGGCGACTCCCTCGAAGCAGTTCACGAACGCGTCGTAGTCGAAGAAGTCCAAGGCGCCGTCGGCGTTGAAGTCGGCGGGGCACGGCGCCGCCTCGACGCCTCGGCACGCGGAAAACTCCGATGTGTTGCCAAGGGCGACGTCGGTGGCCGTCGCGGTGAGAGCGGCACCGATCGGGACCTGCGCGGCGAGGCTGACGTCGATCACGGCAAACCCGGCTGCGTTGGTCTGGACGGGAAAGGTGCCCAGGTATGTGGCACCCTCTCCAAATCCGGACGGGTCGCACGAGGGGCTCGAGAAGAATTCAACGTCGAGTGTTCGCCCCGGGAGCGTGGTGAGGCTGCCGATGATCCGAACGCTCGTGGAGCCCGCGAAGGCACTGGTGAGCACGGGGAAATTCTGGAGGTTGTTGCCTCCACCATCGGCATCGCCGGAGTCGTTGGGCGTGGGGCCGTCGGCGACGGCGGCGACACCGAGATCCAGGCCGGCGGCGCCACAGTCGTGTATGGAGTTGGAGGTGATTCGGACACCGTGCTCAAGGCCGGCGACGAAGACGCCCGTCGTCTCGACACGGGCGATGTGGTTGGCGGCGACGAGCGTATCCAGGGCATGATAGAAGGATGAGAGCGGTTTGACGGCGATGCCCGCGCGGGTCACAATGGGAGTGAGGCCGCCCGCCGCGAGGCCGATGGTGTTTCCCTGGATCACGGTCCCCTGGGAGTTGGCGTTGACCGCGTTGACGAGGATCGCCTCGCCGAAGACACGTCCGGCGTAATGGTTGGTGCCCACGACGCGGAGGCCGGCGATGAGGTTGGCGCGAATGGTCGTGTTCCTGGAGTCTCGAACTTCGACGCCGGTGGGGCCGATCTGGGGCGATTTGGCGGACATGCCGTCGGAAGTGGTGCCGATGTAGTTTCCCTCGATCACGGTGGCGTCGGCGTCGATGATGCTGATCTGGGCTCCGACGGGGAAGCCTTCTTCGCCGTAGTAGCCATTTCCCGAGATGGTGTTGCGCTCGGCCTGTGTTGGGCCGCCGATGCGATTGTTGCGCACGGGGACGCCGTACTGCGTTGCACCCTGCACCAAGACGCCTCCTTGCACGGTGTTGCCGATGACGATGTTGGCGTCGGCGGGACCATTGATGATCAGGCCGCTGAGGGTGTTGCCCTCGCCGGGCAATGTTGAGCCGACGATGTTGCCCGAGGGGACTGGGCCTCCCAGGTAACCGCCGATGTGCACGGCGGCGTTGAAGGGCCCGCTGATCTGGCACGCGATGACGCGGTTGTTGTTGCCGACGAGCCGGATCGCGTAGCCGCGCTGGTAGACCTTGCCCAGGCCCTTGACGATGCAGTTGTCGGCGTTGACGTAGATCGCGGCGATGCCCGCGGAACCGGGATCCAGCCCGTAGATGCCGATCTCGGGGCCGAGCGGGTTGGTGTCGCCCATGCTGGTGGTCTGGGTGGTGAAGTCGACGGTGGTGCCGGGGTCGTTGAGGAAGAAGGGGGACTGCTCAAGTTTGAGAAGGCCCACGTCGGCGATGAGCCAGAACTCCGAGGGTGGAACGGCAAAGGCGATGGTCTGGGGGCCCGACGTGTTGTTGGCCGCGGCGACCGCCTCACGGAAGCTGACACGTCCGTCGGGGCCCGGCAGATCGCCGACCCGCTGGGTGCCGGCGAAGTCAACGGTGTCTTCGAGGGTCGTGACCGTGATGGTCTGGGCCAGTGCTGGTGAGCAGCATGAAGCCACGGAGGCGGAGATGAGCATCAGGCAGACATTCATGTGGGGACTCCTGGATGGGTTGAGCCACTTGGCACTCCCAAGAGTATAGTTCAATTGCGGATACTTGTATCGTCAATATAGACCCCCGAGATTTCAGGGCTTTTTGATGGTCCACGCTCTTGTTTGACGACGGAATGCCGCCGTCGAAGCAGGACCGAGCTTGACGGGTCCTACGCCACCTCGGGGGTCACCGTAGCGGCTCGATTCGCGCGAACCACGAGGCGAACGGGACGCCGCGCACGATGGGGAAATGTTGCTCACTCGGAGCGTGCGGCGATCGGGTCCAACTTTCAGGGGGGCGAACTCGGCCCGCAGCGACGGCTCGCTGTCGCCGGCGCGACGCGAGCCTTGCTCAGCCGGAGGCGACCGCTAAGCCGACCCATTCAGCAACCAGCTTCGAACGCGACCACAAACGCGTCGTAATCGAAGAAATCGACCGTGCCGTCGGCGTCAAAGTCGGCGGACGTGCCGGGCGGGCACGCGCCGCCCTCGAAGCAGATGACGAACGCGTCGTAGTCGAAGAAATCGACGGTGCCGTCGGCGTCGAAGTCGGCGGGGCACGTTCGCGGCGTGGTTCCGATGAAGAACCGGCCCCAGTACTCGTTGTCACACATCTGCGAGAGGTCGCGGTACTCGACGCGATCGAAGGGGAGATCGGACCAGACGCCGACGAAGGAGAGGACGTCGTTGGGGACGTTGACCTCAACTGCCCCAACAACCTGAGCACCAAGCAGCAGTCGCACGGAATAGGTCGCGTCTGCGCATGGACAAAGGCCGTTGCACGAGCCGGGCTGGTCGGTGCCTTCCACGAAGAACGAGCCCAGGGCGTAGACGGGCATCGCGGCCGTCACATCGAGCGCTTCCCAGTCCGAGAGAGCAATCTCGTTGCCCGGGTGCAGCGCGGTGAACTCGCTCAGGATCAGGGCGATCTCGGGGCTGCCGTTGTTGATGGCGAAGGTGAGATCGCCCACGGTCGTCTGCGCGACGTGGCGGCCGACCAGACCCAGGTTCGGAAGCTCGGGCTGGGGTGTCGCGCCGGTGGCGGATTGAAAGGCCGCGACATCGGAGAAGACGGTGATGTCGGCGCGGGCCGCATCACCCGCCGCACCGACGCCCACGCAACCCACCACCACACGAACCAGGATTCCCAGCCCCTCACGACTTTGTCGCGACTCCGAGCGAAGGGCATGGGCACGCCGTGTGTGGGCTCGCACGATGGTCATTGCTTGGATTCCTTGGCGCACAGAACAAAGCCGTCCGATCACGGCATCTCCATTGGTTCAACACCCGGCCTCGAACGCCACCACGAACGCGTCGTAATCGAAGAAATCGACCGTGCCATCGGCGTCGAAGTCGGCCGTTTTGTCCGACGGGCAAGCGCCGCCTTCAAAGCAGATGACGAAAGCGTCGTAGTCGAAGAAGTCGAGCGTGCCGTCGGAGTCGAAGTCGGCGGCGCAGTCTGACTGGATCGTGAGGGTGGCCGAGTTTGACTCCCGGCTTCCGCACCCGCCATAGGCGACGCAGTAGTACTGCCCCGCGTCTGAGCTGGAGACCGGGGAGATGCTCAGTGTGCGCGTGCCGGCGCCCGAGACGTTGCCACCGTCGAAGACTTGTCCGCCATCGTGGTACCACTCGAAAGACGCAAATCCACGAATCTCGACGCTGAAGCTCGCCGAGCCGCCCACGGGAGCTTGCTGGTCGGAAGGGTCGCTGGTGATGGACATGCCGAAGTTGGAGTAGCCGATGTCGGACGCGCCCGGGGCGCCCGAGCCGCAAGCGCTGGTGGCCACAGCCCAGTAGACGTAGCCGACGTTGCCGGCGACGGCGTAATCATAGAAATCCGGCCCCGACGCGGACCCGACGTAGAGGGCGGAGGCGAAGTCCCAGGATTCGGAGCGGTAGAGGTCGTAGTTCGATCCGCCGCCGGAAGTGTCCCAGCTGACGACGATGAGATCGCAGTACTGGTTGTCGCTGGCCTGAACCCACTGAGGCGAGGCGGGCAGGTAGATGGTCCCGGTGTCGGGCCCTCCGGCCTCGCTGTCGCCGCACTCGCCCTGGGCGACGACCCAGTAAAGGTAGTCGACGCCCGGAGTGGCGGTCGTGTCGTAGAAGGGGAGAACGCTGACAAAGCCCAGGCTCTCGACGGCCGTGGGATCGCTGACGGGTGCGCGGTCGATGCGGTACCCCAGCGCGTTGTCGACGAGGGACCAGCCGATCTCGATGGGGGAGCAGTCCCAGGTCTCAGTCGCGTAAACGTCCGAGGGCGGGTAGAGGCACTGGCCCATCGCCCCGCTCCCACCCACCGCCAGACACAGCACAACACCCATCGTCGCGAGCTTCAGGTTCTTCATCACTCTGCCTCCGTGACGGCTTGCCTCACAACAACTGTGGCCGGTGCCGCTGATCGCAGCATACCGCGGGAAGAGGAGAGGAGCAATCTCCAATGGTGAGCCGTGCATAATTCTCGGCCGACGATGGCTATCACGACGCAAACGAAGCCCTCATGACAAGGAGCACAAGTCGGCCGGACGTCAGTGGCGCTGCGAGGGCGAGGTGCGGGGGACTCAATGGCACCTGACAAAGACCAAGGCTCGGGCCCACTTCGTGATCAGCACGGCGATTCGAACGCGACGACGAACGCGTCGTAATCGAAGAAATCCACCGTTCCGTCGCCATCGAAGTCGGCGGTCTTGCCCGGAGGGCAGGCGCCTCCCTCAAAGCAGATCACAAACGCGTCGTAGTCGAAGAAATCGACGGTACCGTCGGCGTCGAAGTCGGCGGGGCAGATGGGGGGCGGCGCGGAGGTTCGCAGAGCGTACAAGTTCGCGGTGTGAGCTCCGACCACCGAGAGGTCGGAGAAGACCGGGCGATTGGCGGTGGTCGTCTCGGTGCCCAGCGGCATGCTCAGCTTGAGCACGCCATCGACGAGCAGACGGGCCCCCGACTCGTCGGCCTCGAGGCGGAAGAGGCGGCGGGCGCCGGCGGCGGCGAACGCGACGGAGGGGCAGCTTGGCCCGACGGGCGCGGTGTCCGTGGCGGTCAGGAAGAGGACGGAACTGGAGATCCCGGCGAAGACGTAGCGTCCGGAGTTGTCGCTGATGGACAGGTAGTAGCCGGCACGCTGGCCGGCGCCGCCGGAGGTGGGGTTGTAGGTCGACTGGATGATCTCAAGGTCCGCCTCAATGAAGACGCCGTCGGCGAAGTACAGCGGACGGTCAAACACTTTGTACCAGTACTGCCTGGGATTGATATTCGTCGGCCCGGTGTGGAGGGCACCGCCGGAGACCGTGGGCGCCGGCTCCCCCGGCGTGTCGACGAGCGTCCAGCCCTGGGCGGTGGGAAGCGTGCCCAGGCCTGGGTCGTAGACGAGAACGCCGGGCTGGGCGAGAGCAGAGGAGCCCATGGCGGCGACGATACTCACGAAAGCGAGAATGGAACACTCGTGTGGCACGCGCAACCTCTCTTTCCGCACGTGAAGATACCAGCATCGCAAGCGTCGTTCAAGGAAAGCAAACGTCTTGCCGGCCGGGCCGGGAATCGAACGCGGAGTTTCTGGGGCTGAGGCGAGAGCAAGGGTTCGTCTACGGACGCTTACGGCGTTGAAAGACACGAAGGGTCAACGTGCGCCCACCCTAGCTGGCGCTTCGGGCTCTGATGACTTTCCACACTCGGGGCAGGCCGCGTCCTTGGCCAAACCGCGAAGATCATAGCCGCAGGTGCTGCAATACCCTCGCCGCGCCCGCATTCCGCCGGTGACGGTGCCGAAGGCGAAGGCGGCGAGGAGACCCAGGGCGAGCATGGGCTGCCAGAGGGGAAAGAGGACCCGCGACTCGCGGGGGCCGCCGGCGCGGAAGGGGCGCCAGGCGCCGGCGAAGGAGCCGTACATGTTGTCGTGGGTCACGAGGCCCAGACGGCTGTTGAGTTCGTCCATATTGCTGTGGAATTGGGTGACCAGGCCGGTCGCCCGCCCGATCACAAGGCACCCCGACTCGGCCCCCAGTACCCACCGTCCCGAGTGGACCACGGCCGCGCGCGAGCCCGTCAGCAGGAACCCGGCACAGCAAGCGAGGGCGAGCAGGGCACACACGACTCCCACGATGCGGGCGCGGCGGAAGAATGGGGGCTGGGAGGGGTGGGATTGCGTGGGGGAGGTGGAGCGGGGGTGGGGTGGGGTGGACATGCGGCCACTCTATCGGTGATCCGCCGCGCCCCGCCGCAGAACGCGCCGAGGTGGTCAACCGTAGATGTCCGACCACACCCCTCTCACTGCTGCGATAGACTGACACGCATGAAGCCCGCGATCTACTTGGAGACGACCATCGTCAGTTACCTGGCCGCGTGGCCGAGCCGCGATCTTCTGATTGCCGCCCACCAGAGCCTGACGCGGGAGTGGTGGGAGACGCGGCGGCATGAGTACAACCTGTGCATCTCGCAGGCGGTCATCGAAGAGGCGTCGGTGGGCGACGTTGCCGCATCCGCCCGTCGGCGGGCGCTGCTCGAAGGGCTGAGGAACCTGGCGCTCAACGACGCCGCACGGGCGCTCGCCCACCGGATTGTCCGCGAGGCGTCCCTGCCTCCGCGAGCGGGCGTCGATGCCTTGCATGTCGCGGTAGCCGCGGTTCATGGCGTCCAGACGCTGCTGACCTGGAACTGTCGGCACATTGCGAGCGTGACATTCCGGCCGAGAATAGAATCTGTCTGCCGTGCGGCTGGAGTTGTGCCGCCGGTCATTTGCACGCCGCTGGAGTTGATGGAGCGTTAGCCATGTGGAAAGACCCGATCGTCGAAGAAGTGCGAGCGGCCCGCGACGCGTACGCGAAGAAGTTTGGCTACGACATCGACAAGATCGTCCGCGATCTGCGCAAAAAAGCGGCCAAACCCGCCAAGCGACCCGCGACACCCAAATCGACAAAGCCGACCAAACGCAAACGCCGTGCGGCGTAGGTCAGTGCCAGACGCGCTCAGAGCCCGACGCGCCAGCGAGGGTTCGTCCACGGCCAGCTCTGGTGTCGAATGACACGAAGGATCGAAGCACGGCATGGGGCACGAGTCGCCCCCACCCCCAGTGTCGTACAGTCCATCCAGGAACCCAATGCATTACGGACCGAGCAAAGCCTGGATGCTCCGATTCAATCGGGAGCTTCCGTTCATCACATCGGAGGTAAACCCTGAGATTGACCAGCCCTACCACATCTTCCTGGGCAGTCCGAGCGATACGACACGCCTCGCGCAGTACTATCTCGATCACCAGGAATTCGACTCTCTGGGCCGCGAGATGCTCGTGCAAGGCATCTTCTACTCGTTCCGTGACGCGATCCTGAACCGACTCGTGACCGATGAGATGCACGCGACCATGAGAATGGTGATTGCGAGGGCGTCGAAAGATCCCTTTGTCCGCGACGAGATATCGTCCGAACTGCGTTTACGCGTCGAGGCACCGGAAGAGTCATGGCAGGTCGGCGACTGGATCGCGCTGAATTTTCCACAGCTGAAGCCTCAACCGTCGATCTGGTCGAAGAGCCAAGCCGAAATCGATCTGGCGCTCAAGCGCGAGCGCCGACGTGTCGGGCCGTGAAGAACAGGACGATGTGCGGGCAGGTCGCCGAGGCGGCGTGGTCAGAAGATGACTCTAACGCAGAGGCCGCAGAGAGCGCAGAGAGAAAGCAGGAGGGAAAGGGTGAGAACCCAATCCATCCTGCCCTTTGTTTGCGTTCCTCTGCGTTCTCTGCGGCTTCTGCGTTAAGGCCTTCTGCCTTACTTTTTGACGACAAAGCCAGCCTTGAACGCCGCGATCGCGTCGGTCAGCCTCTTCTCAAGGTCCGCATCAAACGCCTTCTTCTTCGCCAGCTCGTCGTAGATCGGCTTGGCCACCGTCTTCATGTACTCCAGCAGGGCGGCCTCGAAGGCCTTGACCTGCGGCACGGGAATGTCGTCCATGAAGCCCTTGGTGCCCGAGTAGATCGCGATCACCTGGTCGGTGATCATGAAGGGCATGTACTGGCCCTGCTTGAGCAGCTCCACGAAGCGGCGGCCGCGGTCGAGCTGGCGCTGGGTTGCCTTGTCGAGCTCGGTGCCGAGCTGGGCGAAGGCCTCGAGCTCGCGGGCGGCCGCAAGGTCGAGTCGCAGCGAGCCGGCGATCTTCTTCATCGCTTTGACCTGGGCGTTACCACCCACGCGGCTGACCGAGATGCCGACGTTGATCGCGGGACGCACGCCCGAGAAGAAGAGCTCGGGCTCAAGGTAGATCTGGCCGTCGGTGATCGAGATCACGTTGGTCGGGATGTACGCCGAGACGTCGCCTTCCTGGGTCTCGATGATCGGCAGAGCCGTCAGCGAGCCGCCGCCGTTCTCATCCGAAAGCTTGGTCGCACGCTCGAGCAGACGGGAGTGCAGATAGAACACGTCGCCGGGATACGCCTCGCGCCCCGGGGGGCGCCGAAGGAGCAGCGAGAGCTGGCGGTACGCGACGGCCTGCTTGGACAAGTCGTCGTAGATCACCAGGGCGTGCTTGGGAGTCTTGCCCTTGGTGCCGTTCCACATGAAGTACTCACCCATGGCGGTGCCCGAGTACGGGGCGATGTACTGCAGCGGGGCGGCGGAGGCGGCCGAGGCAGACACGACGATCGTGTAGTCCATCGCGCCGTTCTTCCGCAGCGTCTCGACGACCGCCGCGACAGTCGATTCCTTCTGCCCAACCGCGACGTAGATGCACACGACGGCCTCGGGCGTGCCCCAGTACTGCTTCTGGTTGATGATCGTGTCGAGAGCGACGATCGTCTTGCCCGTCTTGCGGTCGCCGATGATCAGCTCGCGCTGCCCCTTGCCGATGGGGATCATGGCGTCGACGGATTTGATGCCCGTCTGCAAAGGCTCGGTCACCGGCTGACGCTCGGCGATGCCCGGAGCGATGATGTCGACCTTGCGGCTCTCGGTGGAGTTGATCGGGCCCTTGTCGTCCATCGGGCGGCCAAGGGGATCGACCACGCGCCCCAGCAGGGCGTCGCCGACTGGAACCTCGAGCAGGCGCCCGGTCGACTTGACCAGATCGCCCTCTTTGATCGCGAGGTAGTCGCCGTAGACGACCGCGCCGACGGTGTCGAGCTCAAGGTTGAAGACCTGGCCCATGACCGGGCCCTTGGAGGACTGGAACTCGAGGAGCTCGCCGGCCATGGCCCGCGAGAGGCCGTAGATGCGGGCGATGCCGTCGCCGACCTCGACGACCTTGCCAACTTCGGAGACTTCGAGCTCCGAGGCGTATTGCTCGATTTCCTGTTTGATAACGCTGGCGATCTCGTCGGTCTTGATCTTCACGCGGCGACTCCTGGAGTTGACTCCACCACCCCCGGACCACCCCCCAAAGCGACCCCCTTGGGCCACGCCGAAGGGGGAGGCAAGGGTAGACGGTTGGAGCGAGTTTGTCCTGTCGGCGAGGTCGTGAGGACACCCGAACGTAGGCCGATTATTCAACCGGACCTGCGGAATATCGCCGGCGTGCCGTCGGATTCGCCCGCCGCAATGCAGGCGAGGCCAACAGAATCGTGAAGACCAGGCCGCTCATCGGTCCTGCCGCCTCTCCCATGGTCAGGGCAGCACGGTCGCGATCGTGTAGTCGATGCGAACCGCGCCGAGCTTGAGGTCGTCGGTGGGCGCCGAGCCGCCCCAGTAGCCGCGGACCGAGTAGTGGCGGAGGGAGTTGTCAACAACGAGCGAGAGGCCGGTGATGGATTGCGTTCGAACCGACGCGCTCGCGCCCGACGTGGTGTAACTGGTCGAAAGCGACCCGACGAACGTGGAGAGGTTCGTCGAGATCACGTCGAAGGTCATGCTGGTTCCCGCGCTGTTGTCGATGTAGTAGAACGTGACGCCGGTGATGATGGCTCCGTCGGGCAGGTTGACGGGGGCGCTGACGAAGTCGGAACCGACGTCGTCGCCGGCGTTGGTGATGTAATCGTGGCTGATCGACATATTGTTGTTCAGGCCGTTGGGCACGAACGACGAGGGCGCGATCAGAAGCGTTCGGGTGGTGGTGGGAATGACGATGTCGCCGGTGACGCTGATATTGCCCGCGAAGGTCACGGTGCTGCTGCCGCGCCCGATCGAGAGGGCGGGCACGAAGGGCCCGGAGTCGACCGTGCCGATGCTGAAGAAGTTGGTGTTACCGTTGTAGAGCATGCGCCCGCCCAGACCCGACGGGCCGACGGTTTCGAAGAGGTCGAGCTGCGCATTGCCGCCGTTGGTGACGGATTGGATACCCAGCACGGGCGTAGTGGTCTGCAGGTGGAGCGTCGAGACGGGTGCGAGTGACCCGATGCCGATGTTGACGCCGTCGGAGCGCATCGCACCGCCGGAGACCTTCAAGAGCGAAGCGGGGTCGGAGGCGAGAGCGAGATTGGTGACCGCGCCCCCAAAGATCATGCTGCTGGAGATCCCGCCGGTGGGAATCGAGAAGACGGTGCCGCCCAGAGAGAGCCCGGCGCCCGCGGCGTAGGTCGTGTCCTGGTCGTCCTGGGCGGTGAAGATCGAGCCATTCCACTTGAGGACCTGGCCGTTCACGGCGCTGGTGATGGACGAGCCGGTGCCGCCGCGGGCGGTTGCGAGCGTACCGGAGAGGATGTTTCCGGCCTGGAGACCCGTCAGGCCCGAGCCCGAGCCGCTGAAGGAGTTGCCAGGGTTCGAAAACCCGATGCCCTGCGAGTAATTTCCGGCGAGACGCGCCGAGGGGAGGGTGCCGGCGGTGAAGTTGGAGACATCCTGATAGAACGACGCGCTCTGGCCGTTGAGTTGCGTGGCGTTGGTCGCCGTGGTGGCGGTGGTGGCAGTGGTCGCCGTCGTCGCGGTGGTGGCGGTCGCCGCGGACGCGGC
>ERZ1292640.480-Hain-H43-02um-R1-480-length-32382-cov-9_pt1 | contig 32382 bp, 36 predicted proteins | sample MGYA00564404_ERZ1292640 | MGnify/ENA primary metagenome ERZ1292640 (study PRJEB36523, sample SAMEA6512636) | groundwater metagenome | collected 2019-01-08 | study: AquaDiva: Metagenomics assemblies of 32 groundwater samples | reverse complement strand
GCACTGCGTGTCGCTTCGCCACCCCCCTTGCAGGGGGCAACGCCAGTGGCCCGGCAAAGCCGGTTCCACGGCGTTTCCTGGTTTTGGGGGTTTGCGCTCGGCTGGTGTTGCGATGACCGTCCCAAGGGAGAAGTGAAAGCATGAGTACAACGATGGGCACCATGGAGCGGATCCTGCGGCTGATGGCCGAGAAGAAGGCTTCGGACGTCTACCTCTCGGCGTTCGCGCCGGCGCTCATCCGCATCAACGGCCAGTGCGTACCGATCAACAGCCAGCCGCTCACGCCCGAAGCGCCGCGCGGCCTTTTGGCCGAGCTCCTGCCGGTCGAGCGTCTGACCGAACTCGACCGCACCGGCGAGCTCAACATGGGCTTTCCGCTGGCGGGCGTAGGGCGCTTCCGCCTGAGCGCCATGCGCCAGCGTGGCTCGGTGGCGGCGGTGATCCGATTCATCGCCAACGAGGTGCCGTCGCTGGCCTCGCTGTCGCTGCCGCCCATCCTGGCCGACCTCATCATGGAAAAGCGCGGTCTCCTGCTGATGGTCGGCGCCACCGGCATGGGCAAGAGCACCTCGCTGGCCTCGATGATCGATCACCGCAGTGAACATGCTTCCGGCCACATCCTGACCATCGAGGACCCGATCGAGTTCCTGTTCAAGAACAAGCGTTCGGTGGTCAACCAGCGCGAGATCGGCACCGACACCGCCTCGCTGCAGGTCGCCTTGCAGAATGCCCTGCGCCAGGCTCCGGACGTGATCCTGATCGGCGAGATCCGCGACCGCGAGACCATGTCGGCCGCCATCGCCTACGCCCAGTCCGGCCACCTTTGCCTGGCCACCATGCACGCCAACAACAGCTACCAGGCGCTCAACCGCGTCCTGAGCTTCTACCCGGTGGAAGTGCGCCAGTCCATGCTGGGCGACCTGTCCAGCGCGCTCAAGGCCATCGTGTCGCAGCGCCTGCTGCGCACCACCAGCGGCGGACGCACGCCGGCAGTCGAGGTCATGCTCAACACCAAGCTGGTGTCCGAGCTGATCGAGAAAGGCGACTTTTCCGCCGTCAAGGAAGCGCTGGAAAAAGCCATGGCCGAAGGCTCGCAGAACTTCGAGCAGGACATTGCCCGCCTGATCAACGAAGGCATCGTCGACCGCAAGGAAGGCCTGGCCCACTCCGACTCGCCCACCAACCTGATGTGGCGCCTGCAGAACGACTTCAGCAAGGCGGCCCAGGCCCAGGCACCGGCCGAAGACCTTGACGACAAGCCCTCGTTCACCGAAATCACCCTGGATGTGAAGCACTGAGGCGCGCTGCGCCCGAAAGCTTCCTGCCGCTATGACCCGAACCCTGATTCTTGCCGAGCAGCTGATCTCGCTGCCCTCCCTCACCCCCGACGACGCCGGCTGCCAGGCGCTCATCGCGGCGCGCCTGCAGCCACTGGGTTTTGTCTGCGAAACCCTGGAGAGCGGCCCGGCCGACTTCCGCGTCACGAATCTGTGGGCAAAACGGGCTGCAGCAACCGTCAATACTGCGCAAGTCGCTCCTAAAACGATAGTGTTCGCCGGTCACACCGACGTTGTGCCAACCGGCCCGGTCGCGCAGTGGGCTAGCGCCCCGTTCTCCCCGACGCACCGTGACGGCAAACTTTACGGCCGCGGTGCCAGCGACATGAAGACCTCGCTCGCCGCCTTCGTGGTCGCCATCGAGGAATTTATTGCCGCGCAGCCGCAGGCGCCGCTGAACATCGCCCTGCTGCTGACCAGCGACGAAGAGGGCCCGGCCGTTGACGGCACGGTGGTGGTGTGCGAGGCCCTCAAGGCGCGGGGGGAAACGCTGGACTACTGCGTCGTCGGCGAGCCGACCTCGGTGCAACGCACCGGCGACATGATCAAGAACGGCCGGCGCGGCACCATGAGCGGCAAGCTCACCGTCAAGGGCGTGCAGGGCCACATCGCCTACCCGCAGTTGGCGAAGAACCCGATCCATCTGTTCGCCCCGGCCATGGCCGAGCTGGCGGGCATTGAGTGGGACCGCGGCAACGCCTTCTTTCCCCCCACCACCTGGCAGATCAGCAACATCCATGGTGGGACCGGCGCCAGCAACGTGATCCCCGGCACCGTGGTGGTCGATTTCAACTTCCGTTTCTCGACCGAGTCCACGCCCGAGAGCCTGCAGCAGCGCTTGAGCGCCGTGCTCGACAAGCATGCTCTGGAATATGAACTGACCTGGACCATCGGTGGCCGCCCCTTTCTCACCCCACCCGGCACGCTGGTCAACGCAGTGCGTGATGCCATCCGGGACGAAACCGGCCTGGAGACCGAGCTCTCCACCAGCGGCGGCACCAGCGACGGTCGCTTCATCGCGCAGATCTGCCCGCAGGTGATCGAGCTCGGGCCGACCAACGCCACCATCCACAAGATCGACGAGCACATCCCGGTGACCGACATCGAACCCCTGAAGAACATCTACCGGCGCGTGCTGGAAAAGCTGGCCGCATGACACAGACATTGACGGCGCAGCCGACGGTCATCGAACTGATCGTTGCCGGCGCGAAACAACTCACCGACGCCGGTGTTGCCTTCGGCCACGGCACGAACAACGCCTTCGACGAAGCGACCTGGCTGGTGCTGTGGCAGCTTGGACTGCCACTGGACGACCTGGATTCAGTGGCAAATCGGCCCGTAGCCCCTGCTGATCAAGAGAAGATTGCTACGCTTTTGGAAGCACGCATGGAAACGCGCAAACCCGCTGCCTACCTGACACACGAAGCCTGGCTGCAGGGCGTGCCTTTCTACGTGGACGAGCGTGCCATCGTGCCGCGCTCCTTCATTGCCGAGCTGCTGGCCGATGGCAGCATCGACCCCTGGCTGGGCGAACACACGAAAAAGGTCCTGGACCTGTGCACCGGCAACGGCAGCCTGGCCGTGCTGGCGGCCCTGGCCTACCCGGACGTGACGGTGGACGGCGCCGACCTCTCGCTCGATGCGCTGGCGGTGGCGCGCATGAATGTCGAAAAGCATGGGCTGGAAGACCGCATCACGCTGCTGCAGTCCGATGGTCTTGCCAACGTGCGCGGCCCCTACGACCTGATCCTGTGCAACCCGCCGTACGTCAACGCGCAAAGCATGGCCGCCCTGCCGGCCGAGTACCGCGCCGAACCCGAACTGGCGCTGGCCGGCGGTACCGATGGCATGGACTTCATCCGCGATCTGCTGCGCAAGGCGCCGGCCCACATGAGCGAACACGCCGTGCTGGTGCTGGAGATCGGCAACGAACGCGAGAACTTTGAAGCCGCCTTCCCGACACTGGAAGTGGTATGGCTGGAAACCAGCGCTGGCGATGACCAGGTGCTGCTGGCCACCCGTGACGCACTTCTGACACTTACCCAATGATTACTCTGAAAAATGTCACCCTGCGCCGCGGCGCCAGGGTGTTGCTCGATGGCGCCTCCGTGACCATCAATCCCGGCGAAAAAGTCGGTCTGGTCGGGCGCAACGGCGCCGGCAAATCCACCCTGTTCGCGCTGCTCAACGGCACGCTGCACGAGGACAGCGGCGACTATTACATCCCCGCCCAGTGGCGTCTGGCCCAGGTGGCGCAGGACATGCCGGAAACCGCCGACAGCGCCACCGACTTCGTGATCGCCGGCGACACGCGGCTGGCAGCCGCGCAGGCCGAGGTGACGGCGTCGGAGGCGACCGAAGACGGCGAGCGCATGGCCCACGCCTACATGGAACTGCACGACGCTGGTGCCCACGATGCCCCGGCCCGCGCCCAGGCGCTGATCCTGGGCCTGGGCTTCAAGACCACCGAACTCGACAAACCAGTCAACAGTTTCTCCGGCGGCTGGCGCATGCGCCTGCAGCTGGCGCGCGCGCTGATGTGCCCATCCGACCTGCTGCTGCTGGACGAGCCCACCAACCACCTGGACCTCGACGCCCTGGTCTGGCTCGAAGCCTGGCTGCAACGCTACCAGGGCACCATGCTGGTGATCAGCCACGACCGCGAATTCCTCGACGCCGTGACCCAGGTCACGGTGCACATCGAGAATGCCAAGCTCAACCGCTACGGCGGCAACTACAGCAAGTTCGAGGACATGCGTGCCGAGCAGATGGAGCTGCAGCAGGCCTCCTACGCCAAGCAACAGGAAAAGATCGCCCACCTGCAGAAGTTCATCGACCGCTTCAAGGCCAAGGCCAGCAAGGCCAAGCAGGCGCAAAGCCGGGTCAAGGCGCTGGGCCGCATGGAACGCATCGCGCCGCTGCTGGCCGAGGCCGATTTCACCTTCGAATTCAAGGAACCGGCCAACCTGCCCAACCCGATGCTGGCCATGCAGGACGTGAGCTTCGGCTACCCGCCGCCGGACGATGCCCCGGCCGGCACGCCGCCCACGGTGATCGTGAAGAACGTCAGCAAGTCGGTGCTGGCCGGCCAGCGCATCGGCATCCTGGGCGCCAACGGCCAGGGCAAGTCCACCGTGGTCAAGACGATTGCGCGCGCGCTGCAGCCGATCAGCGGTGAGATCACCGAAGGCAAGGGCCTGGCGATCGGCTACTTTGCCCAGCAGGAACTCGACGTGCTGCGCCCACAGGACACGCCGCTGGAACACATGATCCAGCTGGTCAAGGAAGTCACGCTCAAGGGCCAGCTCAGCGGCCAGCCCACGCGCGAGCAGGACCTGCGCAGCTTCCTGGGCAGCTTCAACTTCACCGGTGACCAGGTCAAGCAGAGCGTGGGCAGCATGAGCGGCGGCGAGAAGGCCCGCCTGGTGCTGTGCATGCTGGTGTGGCAGCGCCCCAACCTGCTGCTGCTGGACGAGCCGACCAACCACCTGGACCTGGCCACGCGCGAGGCCCTGGGCATGGCGCTCAACGAGTTCGAGGGCACGGTGATGCTGGTCAGCCACGACCGCTCGCTGCTGCGCACCGTGTGCGACGAGTTCTGGCTGGTGTCGCGTGGCGGCATCGATCCGTTCGATGGCGATCTGGACGACTACCAGCGCTACCTGCTGGACGAAGCCAAGCGCCAGCGCGAAGCGGTGAAGGAGTCCGTCAAGGAAGCGGCGGCCAGCGCGAAAGTCGCGACGCCGGCCCCAGCCGCCAAGCCGGTGCGCGAGGACAACCGCACACGTCAGTTGCGGCGCGAGCTTGAAAAAACGGAAGCCCGCATGGCGGAGCTCAACACGCAGAAGACGGCGCTGGAAACCCGGCTGGCGGGTCACCCCAGCGTGGCCGAGATCACCGAGCTGGGCCAGCAACTGCAAGTCGTGCAGAACGAGCTGGATACGCTGGAAGAGCGCTGGCTTGAACTCTCCGGCCAGGTCGAAGCCGCGAGTTGAAGCACCAGGCTCAGCGCCTGTGCGAAACAGGCGCTAAAGCTGCCGTTGTGACACCTCACCAGCGCGCGCCGAGTACTTGATGCCGGCGTGCAGCTTCTCCAGCTGCACCCGCGCGGCGCGGCCGCCATAGACGGTCGAGCGCAGCCACTCGCACTCGGCCTGCAGGGCAGCCTCGTCCGACAGCAGGGTTTGCCAGACACGCTGTTCGGCATTCCAGCGGTAACCGCGTGCCTTCAACAGGTCCTTGGCATCGAACGGTGCGGCCGTCGCCTGCAGGCGGTAGGACGTCTGCGTACCGGCCAGCAGCAGGCGCGCCAGTCCCGTCTGCTCTGATGTCGGCAAGGTCTGCCCCAGCACGGCGAGCAAGGCATGGCAATCCATCTCGGCGCGGTGGGCATCGTAGAACCAGCCATGGGAGAGTGCCAAGTTTTCCAGCTTGGCCGAAGACTGGCCCTCGGTCCTCCAGTCGATGTCGGCAAACGAGCAGGCCCAGGGCAGTTGCGCGAAGACCGGCAGGCGGGCCTCGACAAAGGGACGGTCGAAAGCCGCGTTGTGGGCCACGATCAGGTCGGCCCCCGCCAGCAGTTCGGCCACCCGCGCCTCGTCAAGCCGCTGGCCGCGCACCATGTCGTTGCTGATGCCGGTCAGGGCTTCGATCTCGGCGGAGATCGGCAGGCCCGGGTCTTCCAGGCCGTCGTACACCTGCACGGCGCCGCAAGGCCGGCCGGTCTCGGTATCAACCTCGACGCGCACCAAGGCCAGTTCCATGATCTTCTCGCGGCTGGCATCGAGGCCGGTGGTTTCGGTGTCGAGCAGCACCACGTGGCGCACCGGCCCCTGGGCTGGCGCGAACTGCAGGCAGGGCTGAAGCCGGCGCAGCACGCGAAAATCGGGGTGGCTCTCCAGTTGTCGCGCCAGGGCTTCCGGGGTGGCAGCATCCGCCACCGGTACGGGCGCTGGAGCGGCAGGCCGAACTGCCGTCTGCCTGGCGCGTGGCTTGCCTTTGGCCGCGGGCGCCAGCGGCACCACCGGCCCCTCAAATCCAAAATCGAGTTGGGCGTCGCTCACCGATTCACCGTAAGAGCGGCTCGATCCGGCGCACTCGACAACTGTTTCATCTCGCGTCGCAAGGCCACGGCATCCTGCACCTGCATGACATCGTTCTTGCTGAGGCGGAACACGTGCATGGCGTCCGCCACTCCCCGGGCCTGCGACTCCAGCGCGACACCCGAACTGGCCAGATCGCGGACCAGCTGGCTGTTCTGCTGAGTCAACTCGTCCATGTGCACCATGGCTTCGTTGACCTGCTCAATCCCGATGAGCTGCTCGTCCACGGCGGTGTGGATTTCGGCAATCAGGGTATTGACCTGGCGCGCCGCAGCAACCGCCTCATCCATGGTGCGGCGGGCGTTGTCGCTGAGCCGGGTCCCGTCCACCACCTTGGCCGCCGATTCCTGGATCAACTGCGCAATTTCGCGCGCTGCGCCCGAGCTGCGCGTGGCCAACTGGCGCACTTCGGCCGCCACCACCGCAAAGCCGCGGCCCTGTTCACCGGCACGAGCGGCCTCCACCGCCGCATTGAGCGCCAGCAGATTGGTCTGAAAGGCAATGCCGTCGATCACCTGCACGATTTCGCCAATGCGGCTGGACGACTCGTTGATGGCCTGCATGTTCTTCGTCACTTCCTGCACCGCCTGGCCACTGCGTTCGGTGACGCGGGTCGCCTGGGCTGCCAGCGCCGCCGCCTGGCGGGCGGCATCGGCCGTCTGCTTCACGTTGCCGCTGATCTGCTCCATCGAGGCGGCCGTGTCCTCCAGCCGCGCCCCCTGGGACTGGGTTCGTGCGGACAGTTCACGGTTGCCGTCGGCAATCTCATGGGTTTCGCTGCCCATGCGGTCCACTTCGGTACGGGCATCGCTGACGATGGAACGGATGTTGACGTTGAGCTGGTTGAGCGCACGCTCCAGTTGTCCCAGAATGCCGTTGCTTTGGGCATCCAGCGAGCGGGTCAGGTCACCTGCCGCCATGCGGTTGGCGAACCCCAGCAGACGCTGCAAGGGGTTGATCGTCAGGGCGCGGAGGAACCAGGCTCCCAATAAGGCCAGCACTGCGGTCAGCACGGCGCTGCCGGCCAGTCCGATAGCCGACACGACCGACCAGCCGCCCGCTGCCAGGATGCCCGCTCCCAGCCCCAGACCCGCCAGCAGCAGCGCCACCAGCGTGATCTTGGCCTGCGCGGAGGGCTGCAACAGACGGCTGAAGCGTCCCACCCAGGTGTCACGGTACAAGGCGCCATGACGCAAGCGATGCACCAGCTGGCCCGCCTGGGCTTCTGCCCGCATGACGGCGTACAGGCCTTCCGCCGCCTCGATCTGCTCGCGCGTGGGTTCGGTTCGCACCGACAGATAGGCCACCGGTCGGTCGCCCTCCATCAGCGGTGTGGCATTGGCCACCACCCAGTAATGGTCACCATCCTTGCGACGGTTTTTGACGATGCCGGTCCAGGGCAAGCCCGCTTCCAGCGTGGCCCACAGGTCACGAAAGGCTTCTTCCGGCACGTCCGGATGGCGTACCAGATTGTGCGGCTGGCCCATCAGTTCCTCCTTGGAGAAGCCGCTGAGCTGGATGAACACCTCATTGCAATGGGTGATGCGACCCTTCAGGTCGGTGATCGAAACCACCGTCTGGCCGGACGGAAAAGGATACTCACGTTGCGTGACAGGAAGATTGGTTCGCATGGGTTCAACGACTCGTTATAGCGGTACGGCGGCCTTGTGAGCCCCGCCCCTTGGCTGGAAAAAAAGCACGACCGCCTGAAGGCGGTCTGAAACCTCAACTCTATCGGATCTCCTCGATCCGCCAACATTTTGTAACAGGTCAAAAAGACGCCCACTCCTCTTCTTTCCGGGGCAGGACAGATGGGGCATCACCATCACCGGAATCGGTCAGTGCATGGCCTGGGCAATCAACCCCATCTCGGCGCTGCTCATGAGTTTTTCGATGTCCAGCAGGATCAGCATGCGGTCTTCCAGCGAGCCGATCGCCAGCAGGTGGTCGCTGCCGATGGCCGAAGAAAACTCCGGCACCGGGCGCAGTTGCTCGGGCGTCAGGGTAATGACGTCGGACACGCCATCGACCACCATGCCGATCACCTGGGTGCCGATGTTGAGCACGATCACCACGGTGAAGCTGTCGTAGTTCACCTGCTCCAGGTTGAACTTCATGCGCATGTCGACGATGGGAACGATCACGCCGCGCAGGTTGATCACCCCCTTGATGAAGGCCGGGGCATTGGCCATGCGGGTCGGCTCCTCATAGGAGCGGATTTCCTGCACCCGCAGGATGTCGATGCCATATTCCTCACGGCCGAGCTTGAAGGCCAGGAATTCACGGACCGAGGTCATCACCTCCACATCCGCTTGCACTTTCTGACGGCCGGTCGGTGTCGCTGTTTGCTGTTCCATAAAAGCCTTTCAAATTCGGAAAAATCGAGCAACTCGAAAATTTCGAGATCTCGCCCCGCAGGGCCCCGTCGTGAACATGAACCATGGCACGCCTTGCCGGTGCAGGCCCATGCACGCTTGACACGGGTCAATATCTACACCGGAGAACCTGGCACGCATGGGCCAGCTGTGCTCATATAAGAAAGTTGTGAATTATAGCTGTGCCAATGCGTCAGAGGGTGATGGATCCTCGTCGCACCCCACCGCAATCGTTATGCAACTTTGCCTAAAAGTTGGCTAAAGTTTTCAATCCCTACAGAATTAACCTCAATTCACGTGCCGCCTCAAGCATCAGTGGCAACAGGTCCCGCAGCATGGTTTCCGGGGGGCACCGCGCGGTTGATGCCACGACATTGAGGGCTGCCACGGTTTGCCCTTGCAGGTTGCGCAAGGGCACGGCGAGGGCATGCACACCGAGTTCGTGCTCTTCGCTGCTCAGGCAGTAATCGTCGCGGCGCACCTGGTCGATCACTCGGCGCAACTGCGGCGCGGCCGTGATGGTGTGCACCGTCAGACGCGTCAGTTGTCGCAGCTTCAGCCACTCGCTGAAGGCGGCCTTCGGCATGGCCGCCAGCAGAACTCGCCCGGTGGAGGTGGCGTGCGCTGGCAGGCGCGCGCCCAGGTGCAGACCGTAAGCCAGCAACTGAGGCACTTCTTCAACGCCGCCATGCCGGATGTTGCCGCTGCGCGCCACGATAACGACTTCGTCGCCATTGAGCACCACGGCGGAGAAGGCGGCCTGAGTCTGCGCGGCCAGCCGCTCCAGCGTCGGCTGCAGCACGCGCGGCAGGCGGGCCGAGGCCAGGTAGCTGCCGGAAAAGCGCAACACCTTGCTGGAAAGCCAGAAGTAGCGGCCGTCGCTCTCCAGATAGCCCAAGTGGGCCAAGGTCAGAAGGTGCCGCCTGGCCGCCGCGCGCGTGATGCCGGCCTTTTGCGCAGCCAGCGTCGCATTGAGCCGCTGGCGCTCGGTATCGAAGCTCTCGAGCACGGCCATGCCCTTGACCATGCCTTCAATGAGATCGGTTTTTGCAATCATGGGGCTTTTTCCTGGAGCAACGCCTTGCGCAGGCTGGATTCGGCATCCGTCATTTTGCGCGATCATCGCACAAAGGTGGCGATGATCGCACAATTGACATGGAGCAAGGAAGATTTTTCGCGGAGTGTCACCTAAGCTTGCCTCACTGTTCTACAAGGAGACCCCCCATGCGCACCCAGGTAGCCATCATTGGTGCAGGCCCGTCCGGCCTGCTGCTCGGTCAGTTGCTTCACAAAGCCGGCATCGACGCCGTTGTGCTCGAGCGCCAGACCGGCGATTACGTGCTCTCCCGCATCCGCGCCGGCATCCTTGAGCAGGTCTGCATCGACCTGATGGACGAGGCTGGCGTTGGACAACGCATGCACAAGGAAGGCCTGGTGCACGGCGGCTTCGACATGCTGTTCAAGGGCGAGCGTCACCGCATCGACATGAACAAGCTGACCGGCGGCAAGAACGTCATGGTCTACGGCCAGACCGAACTGACGCGCGACCTGATGGACGCACGCGCCACAGCCGGCCTGACCACGGTCTACGAGGCCGCCAATGTGCAGGTGCACGACTTCGACACGAAGAATCCGCGCGTCACCTACGAAAAGGACGGCAAGCCACACGAGATCCAGTGTGATTTCATCGCCGGCTGCGACGGCTTTCACGGTGTGTGTCGTGCCAGTGCGCCGCGCAGCGCCATCCGGGAGTACGAGAAGGTCTACCCCTTCGGCTGGCTGGGTCTGCTGTCGGACACGCCGCCGGTACATGAGGAACTGATCTATGTGAACAGCCCGCGCGGCTTTGCCCTGTGCTCGCAGCGCAGCCAAACCCGCAGCCGCTACTACCTGCAGGTGCCGCTGACCGACAAGGTCGAGGACTGGTCCGACGAAGCCTTCTGGCAGGAACTGCGCCTGCGCCTGGACCCCGAAGCCAGTGCCAAGCTCATCACCGGCCCCAGCATCGAGAAGAGCATCGCGCCCCTGCGCAGCTTCGTGACCGAGCCACTGCGCTTTGGCCGCATGTTCCTGGCCGGTGACGCCGGCCACATCGTGCCGCCCACCGGTGCCAAGGGCCTGAATCTGGCCGCCACCGACGTGAAGTACCTGTTCAACGGCCTGGTGGAGTACTACCAGGAGAAATCGGAAGCCGGCATCGACCGTTATTCCGAACTGGCGCTCAAGCGCATCTGGCGCGCCGAGCGCTTCTCCTGGTGGTTCACCCAGCTGATGCACCGCTTCCCGGGTGAAGGCGAGATTGCCCAGAAATTCCAGGAAGCGGAACTCGACTATCTGATCAACAGCGAATCAGGCTCCCGCACCATTGCGGAAAACTACGTCGGCCTGCCGCTGGATTTCGGTCAATAAACCTGCTTTACTGCATCACCTACCCGGCTTCGGCCGGGTCAAGGGAATCGCCGAACGGCAATCAGGCTTTCACAACCTGTTGGGGCTGAAGGCTGCGGGCGATCGCTTCGATTTCCGGGAAAGGCACCGGCTTCTGGAATACCAGGGCCCCCTCGGGTAAACCGCCGCGGTCGGCGATATCGCCTTTGCTCAAGGCCGTGACGACAATGAGGCACAGATCCTCATAGCCGGAATCCGGCTTCTTGAGTGAACGCACCATCTGCAAGCCATCCATGCCAGGCATGTTGAGGTCGGTCACCACCATGTCGGGACGAAGCTGCCCGATACGCACCAGCCCTTCGAAACCATTGACAGCCGTTGAGAGTTCCACCGGGAAATCCCAGCCATCGACCACCATCTTGAACAGGTTCAACAGATCGGCATCGTCTTCCACCACCAGCAATTTGAGCGCTCTGGGCTGCGATGCGGAAGCCTCGTTCTTGACGGTTGGCTGCGAAATCACGAGCGAGCGTTCTGCGATGAGCTTGTCAACCGCACTGCGCGCAATGCGCCGGTGGCCCCCAGCGGTGCGCCATGCCGGCAACACGCCGGACTCCACCCACAATTGCACCGTGCGAACGGCCACGCCCAATGCCTCGCCTGCCTCGCGAGTCGTCATGAGGTCATCGTTAGCCGGTGTTTTTCGCATATTTGGTGTTTTTAGCTTTGAAAGGCTGGGGCGATTGTAGCCAATCGACTGCGCCGTACACCGGGGATCCGGCCGAAGCAAGTGAAACGCGCCAACAACGTGGTGCTCACGCAACCACCCATGCCCTCAAGCCCTCAAACTCGACCGCCTTGCGCCTGCAGCCGATCTTTTTGCGAAGCGTTGATTTCTTCGCGCAGACACACGAATTCGTCCATATGTGCCACAAAGACATCCAGCATCTCGGGATCGAACTTTCTGCCCCGCTCGGCCCGCATCATCTCCCGGGCCTGTTCATCACTGAACGCCTTGCGGTAGACCCGGTCCATGGTCAGTGCGTCAAAGTAGTCAATGACGGCCACGACCCGTCCGCACCAGGGAATTTGCGCCCCGGCCGTCCCGAAGGGATAACCCGTGCCGTCCCAGTTCTCATGATGCGTCAGCGCCACCTGGGCCGCCATGGCAAACAGCGGTATGTCCGACTTGCCGATGATCTCCGCACCGATCACGGCATGGCTGTTCATGATGGCTCGCTCCGCCGGGCTGTACTGCCCCGGCTTTTTCAGTATGGCGTCGGGAATGGCGATCTTGCCGACATCATGCATGGGTGCTGCCAAGGCCAGGTTACGGGCCTCTTTGTCCGATCGATCCAGTAACCGTGCCAGCGATGAAGACAGGGCCCCCGACGCGATCCATGCGAATGCCGGTCTCGTCATCGCGGTATTCGGCGGCCCGAGCCAGAAGCGACAGCGAATGAAGGTGCGCCTTCTCGATTTGTGCCAACGCGCTGTCCTTTTCAAGCATCAGATGCTTCAGATGCTTCAGATCGTTGGCGTAGTGCTGCAACTGCGCCATGACGGCAAACGGATCTGCAAAGGCCGGCACCGTTCGCTCGTAAGTCGGGCCTGCGGGATGGCTGGTAGGCGTCATGTCGCAACTCCTGGCTGCAACTCCACCAAGGCTATAGTGGTCGAGTTGGCAGTCTTCATGTGCTGGTCGTTCAGAAATCAATAGATCTCAAATCAGTTGGTTTATTTTTATCATATTTGTATATGGGAATGAAAAAAATTCAACCCTTGAAAGGTATCCGCGTCCTCAGCCTGAGCCTGAATCTGCCCGGTCCGGCAGCGCTGCAGCGCTGCCGCCAAATGGGTGCGAACTGCATCAAACTGGAGCCCCCAGCCGGCGATCCGATGGGCCACTACCAGCGTCAGGCCTATGACGAGCTGCATCAAGGCATCCGCGTGCAGACAGCCGACCTCAAGACGGCAAGCGGCCAAAAACGCCTGCAACAGGAGCTGGCCAAGGCCGATGTCCTGCTGACGTCGTTTCGCCCCTCCGCCCTGACCAAGCTGGGACTTGGCTGGAAAAATCTGCACAAGCTCTATCCGGCCCTCAACCAGGTGGCCATCGTGGGTGCCGCTGGCGCGCGCGCCGAGGAACCCGGCCACGACCTCACCTACCTGGCAGAGCATGACCTGGTGACCGGCCTGGATCTGCCGGCAACGCTTTACGCCGACATGGGCGGCGCCCTCATGGCCAGCGAAGCCGTGCTGCAGGCCATCACACAACGGCAGCGCCATGGCAAAGGTGTGTTCCTGGAAGTGGCCTTGGCGGATGCCGCCGCCTGGCTGGCGGCCCCCCGCCGCTGGGGCCTGACACAAGCCACCGGTGCCGTGGGCGGCGCCCACGCCGGCTATCGCGTCTACCCCTGCAAGGACGGCCGGGTCGCCGTCGCCGCGCTGGAGCCGCATTTCGCGGCCGCCCTGTGCCGGGCCGCCGGTGTGGCCGCCAGTGACATGCGCAGCATGCTGGCCCCCGCCACCCAGAAGGCCATTGCCGCCTTCCTGCTCACACAGCCCCGTCGCCAGCTCGACCGGCTCGCGGCCGAACAGGACATCCCGTTGCACACGCTATCAAAATAATAGCTACGCAAGATCATTTGACAAGGGATGGAGCCAGATTTCATCCCCACTCAGGGGATGATCACAGTTCAGCGGGGTTTGCGCGCTGTCTTGGTGTTTCTCGCACCGTTGCCAGCCTCGCGCGGCGGCAGACCGGTGTGCTGGGTCAGGATGCGCCCCTTGACAGGGACTTTCGCCTGGCCAGCGCCTGATGGCTTGGCCACCACCGGCGTGCTGTTCTTGCGTCGGGCACTGGTGTAGCCGCCATCGGTCAACGGTTGCCAGGTCGGAATCAGGTGCTGTTTGCCGTTGCCGATCAGATCGGCCCGCCCCAGGGTCTTGAGCGCCTCGCGCAGCAGCGGCCAGTTGTTCGGGTCGTGGTAGCGCAAAAAAGCCTTGTGCAGACGGCGACGCTTCTCGCCGCGCACGATGTCCACGCTCTCGCCGCGGGCATCACGGTGCACGCCCTTGAGCGTGTTCAGGCCGGTGTGGTACATCGCCGTGGCCGTGGCCATCGGGCTGGGATAGAAGGTCTGCACCTGGTCAGCGCGGAAACCGTTCTTCTTCAGCCAGAGGGCGAGGTTCATCATGTCCTCGTCGCTGGTCCCGGGATGAGCGGCGATGAAGTAGGGAATCAGGAACTGCTTCTTGCCCGCCTCGGCGGTGTACTTCTCGAACATCTGCTTGAAGCGGTCGTAGTTGCCGATGCCCGGCTTCATCATCTTGGACAACGGGCCCTGCTCCGTGTGTTCGGGGGCGATCTTCAGGTAACCGCCCACATGGTGCTGGACCAGTTCCTTCACATACTCGGGCGATTGCACCGCCAGGTCGTAGCGCAGGCCGGAACCGATCAGGATCTTCTTGATGCCCTTGAGCTCACGGGCGCGCCGGTACATGTGGACCAGCGGGCTGTGGTCGGTGTGCAGGTTCTGGCAGATGCCGGGGTAGACGCAACTCGGCTTGCGGCAGGCTGCCTCGATCTCGGGCGAACGGCAGCCCAGGCGGTACATGTTGGCCGTGGGCCCCCCCAGGTCGGAGATGACGCCGGTGAACCCCTTCACCTTGTCGCGGATTTCCTCCAGCTCGTGAATGACCGAATCCTCGGAGCGGCTCTGGATGATACGGCCCTCGTGCTCGGTGATCGAGCAGAAGGTGCAGCCGCCGAAGCAGCCGCGCATGATGTTGACCGAAAAACGGATCATCTCCCAGGCCGGGATCTTGGTGGCGCCGTCATGGCTGCCGTTCTCGTCCGCATAGGCCGGGTGCGGGCTGCGCGCATACGGCAGGTCGAACACGTAGTCCATCTCGGCCGTGGTCAGCGGGATCGGTGGCGGATTGAGCCAGACGTCGCGCGCCGTGCTGCCCCCGCCATGCGCCTGCACCAGCGCGCGCGCATTGCCGGGGTTGGTCTCCAGGTGCAGCACGCGGTTGGCATGGGCGTAGAGCACCGGGTCGGACTTGACCTGCTCGTAGCTCGGCAGACGGACCACCGTGCGTTCGCGCGGTGGGCGCCGGGTTTTGCCCTGCAATGCCGGGTTGGCAACGAAGGTCAGCGGCTGGATGGCCGGATTGGCCGCCTCGCTGGCGCCCGCCTCCTTGGCACACGTGCCGCCCTTGGCCGCCGCCTGCTCGGACGTGGTCAGGTAGGGATTGATGTGGTCTTCGACGTGGCCCGGGGTGTCCACCTCGGTCGAATCGATCTCGAACCATTCCGTATCAGCCCCATGGGGTGACTCGCGCCGCACGAAGGCCGTGCCGCGCACATCGGTGATCTGCTGCACCGGCACCTTGGCCGCCAGCCGATGCGCTACTTCCACCAAGGCGCGCTCGGCATTGCCGTAGAGCAGCAGGTCGCATTTGCTGTCCACCACGAGGGAGCGGCGCACCTTGTCGCTCCAGTAATCGTAGTGCGCAATACGGCGCAGCGAGCCTTCGATGCCGCCCAGCACGACGGGCACATCGGGGAAGGCCTCGCGGCAGCGCTGGCTGTAGACGATGGCGGCGCGGTCCGGCCGCTTGCCACCGACATCGCCCGGCGTGTAGGCGTCGTCGCTGCGGATCTTGCGGTCCGCCGTGTAGCGGTTGATCATCGAATCCATGTTGCCGGCGGTCACGCCCCAGAACAGATTCGGTTTGCCCAGCGCTTTGAAAGGGTCGGCACTCTGCCAGTCCGGCTGGGCGATGATGCCGACGCGAAAACCCTGCGCTTCGAGCACGCGGCCGATCACGGCCATGCCGAAGCTGGGGTGATCCACATAGGCGTCGCCCGTGACCAGGACGATATCGCAGCTGTCCCAGCCGAGCTGCTCCATCTCGGCGCGGCTCATCGGCAGGAACGGAGCCGTGCCAAAACGCGCCGCCCAGTACTTGCGGTAGCTGGTCAGCGGCTTGGCGGCGCGCGGAAAAAAGGAGACGTCGACAGGGGCGTTCATGAGACCTCGGGGAACCTGCTAGTGTAAGGTTTTACGCTTGTCAGTGCCCATCTGAGGGCTTCCCCCAACGGCTCCGACTTGAGCCGGCGACAAATCTGCCCATAATGGCCCAGGCCCTTCACTGCCACAGGATGCCAGCCCATGCCCTCTCTGCAAACGCTCTCGAGTTTCTGGTCCGCCCCGGTGGTTGCGACCAATGTGATCGTCTTCCTCAACCTGCTGGGCGCCCTCATCCTGGGCCTGCTGGTCGGCTACGAACGCTCCTACCACGGCCGTGCTGCCGGCATGCGGACCTACGGCCTGGTCTGCATGGCATCCGCCGCACCCACTGTCATTGATTGGCGGCTACTCGCCGGACTGGTTCGGTGGCCACAACCCGCTGATCATGGGAGGTGACACCACCCGCGTGATCCAGGGCATCGTCACCGGCATCGGCTTCCTGTGCGCGGGCGTCATCATGCGTGAGGGCTTCAACATCAGCGGCCTGACCACGGCCGCCTCCCTGTGGGCCTCCTCGGTAATCGGCATTCTGGTCGGCGTCGGCTTCTACGCCGCGGTCATGGCATTGGCCCTGCTGTCGGCCATCTGCATGATGTGGATTTCCCGACTGGAGGAGTGGCTGCCGTCACGCCAGGCGGTCGCCATCACCCTGCGCTTTCGCACCGGCTTCGCGCCGGTCGAGAGCGTGCTGCGCAACATGGCCAGCGCCCGCGGTTATGAGATTGCCGGCGGCAGCATCTCCATTTCGCTCAAGGACGGGCATCTGGAGTGGCGCTTCGTCGCTGTCGCCCAGAGCCGGCAGAATATGGTGACCATTTCCGAGCTCGCTCAGGAGATGTCGCGCTTCGACGGCGTCATCAGCTTCAACCTCTCCTACGCACGCAACTGAGCTGCGGGACCAACGACATCCAGGGACCCAACCATGTCAGACCTACCTCATGCCGAGCTGGCAACCTTGTTCCAGACACAGCAGGCCGCCTTTGCCCGCGACCGTCTCCCCAGTCTGGCCGTCCGGCTGGATCGGCTGGAAAAACTGCGGCGCCTGCTGACGCAGAATGAGGAACGCATCGCCGCGGCGATCTCGGCCGACTTCGGCAACCGCTCGCGGCACGAAACCGCGGTTGCGGAAGTGTTCATCGTGCTGGGAGGAATTGCCCACACGCGCAAGCACCTCAAACGCTGGATGGCCACGCGCCGTGTTGCCACCTCGTTTCACTCGCTGCCGGGCTCGAGCTGGATCACGCCGCAACCGCTGGGGGTGGTCGGTATCGTCAGCCCCTGGAACTACCCGCTGCAACTGGCCCTGGCGCCGGCCGTGGAGGCCCTGGCCGCCGGCAACCGCGTGCTGATCAAGCCGAGCGAACTCACGCCTCACTTTTCCGAACTGCTGGCTCAACTGATCCAGCAGCACTTTGCCGCTGACGAGTGCGCCGTCGTCACCGGCGACGCCGACCTGGCCCGCGAATTCGTGCGCCTGCCCTTCGACCATCTGTTCTTCACCGGCTCCACCGCGGTCGGTCGCCAGGTCGGCACGGCCGCCGCCGCCAACCTGACGCCGGTCACGCTGGAGTTGGGCGGCAAATCGCCCGTGATCATCGACCCCGACTGCGATCTGGAAGAGGCGGCCCGCAAGATCGCCGCCGGCAAACTGCTCAATGCCGGCCAGACCTGCATCGCCCCTGACTACGCTCTGGTACCCGCCGACCGACTCGATGTCTTTGCGCAGGCCCTGGTGCGCGCCGCGCGCCGGCTCTACCCAACCCTGGCCGACAACGACGACTACACCAGCGTCATCAACCCGCGTCACCAGGCCCGTTTGCAAGGCCTGCTCGAGGACGCGCAGGCCCGCGGTGCCCGCGTCCTGCCCACCCATGCCACCGAAGAAGGTCTGGCGACAACGCGCAAGATGACGCCGGTGCTGCTGCTCGACGTGACGGATGAGATGAACGTGATGCAGGAGGAGATCTTCGGCCCGGTACTGCCACTTCGCCCCTACCAGAACCTGGAAGAAGCCATTGGCTACGTCAATGCCCACCCGCGCCCGCTGGCCCTGTATTGGTTCGGCCGCGACACCGCGCACCGCGACCAGGTGCTGCGCGAAACCATCTCAGGCGGCGTCACCCTGAACGACACGCTTTACCACGTGGCACAGGACAACCTGCCGTTCGGCGGCGTGGGCCCCAGCGGCAGCGGCGCCTACCATGGGGAAACCGGGTTTCGGCTTTTCTCCCACAACAAACCGGTGTTCTCCCAATCGCGGTTCTCGGGCGCCCGGCTGTTGCAACCGCCCTATGGCCAGCTGGCCGACAACATGATCCGCATCCTGAAGAAACTGGTGTGAAGTGAATACGACCATTCCTGGCTGTGCCTCGCTGCGGCCAGGCAGACGCCCCTGATAATCGCCTCATGCAACACCCTCCGGCCACGCCACGCACACAACCCCAATCCCTCGGCGACCTGTTTGTCTCCTTCACCGTGCTGGCCCTGCAGGGCTTTGGCGGCGTGCTGGCCGTGGCGCAGCGCGAACTGGTGGAACGCAAGCGCTGGATGACGAATGAAGAATTCGTCGAGGAATGGGCCGTGGCGCAGATCATGCCGGGCCCCAACGTGATCAACCTGGGCGTCATGATCGGCGGGCGTTATTTCGGCCTGCGCGGCGCCCTGGCAGCGCTGGCCGGCATGCTGCTCGTGCCCATGCTCATCATCCTGGTGCTGGCACTCGTCTATGCCCAATACGCCAGCCATCCCGGCGTCATGGGTGCGCTGCGCGGCATGGGCGCCGTGGCCGCCGGCCTGATTGCCGCCACCGGGCTCAAGTTGTTTCCCGCGCTGCGCAGAAACGTGCTGGGACTGGGCCCTTGCGTGGTGCTGTGCATCCTGTGCTTTGCCGCAGTTGCCCTGCTGCGCTGGCCGCTGGCCTATGTGCTGCTGGGACTCGGTCTGATCGCCTGCGTTCTGGCGTATCGCAAGCTGACCCCATGAGCGAAATCCTGCACCTGATCTGGAGCGACTGGCTTGAGCTGTTTCTCCACTTCCTCTCGCTCTCGCTGCTGGCGGTGGGCGGCGCCATCACCACGGCACCGGACATGCACCGCTTTCTGGTGGAGCAGCAAGGCTGGCTCAGCGACAGCCAGTTCAACGCCTCGATCGCCATCGCCCAGGCTGCGCCCGGCCCCAACGTGCTGTTCGTCGCGCTCATGGGCTGGCATGTCGGCCTGAACGCCGGTGGCCTGTTGCCGGCCCTGTTCGGCGTGCTGGTGTCCATGCTGGGCATCATGCTGCCCAGCTCCTCTCTCACCTACTACGCCTCACGCTGGAGCCATGCCAACCGCGAGCTGCGTGCCGTGCGCGCCTTCAAGCAAGGCATGGCGCCGATCGTGATCGCGCTGCTGATTGCCACCGGCTGGATTTTGGCCAGCGCCCATGGCGAACCGGCACAGGACTGGCCGCTGTGGCTGACCACCGTCGTCACGACGCTCATCGTCTGGCGCACGCGGCTGCACCTGTTGTGGCTGCTGGCCGCCGGCGGCCTGCTGGGCTGGTTTGGCATCCTCTGATCGCATGAAAACGCTCAACCTGATCGGCTGCGGACGCGTGGGGCGCACGCTGGGGCGGCTGTGGCACACGCAGGGCGTTCTGCAGGTGCAGGATGTCCTGACCACCTCGCCCGCGAGTGCTCAGGCCGCCGTCGACTTCATCGGTGCGGGCCGCGCCGTCGAATCGTTGGCGCAGATGCGACCGGCCGACTTCTGGATGATGGCGGTGCCAGACCGGCAGATTGCCGAGAGCGCGCGCCACTTGGCACAGGCCGGCATGCCACCCGCCTGTGTCTTTCACGCCAGCGGCGCGCTGGGCGCTGCCGAGCTGGCACCTTTGCGCGAGCGCGGCTGGCAGACCGCCAGCGCGCATTGCATCCTGAGCTTCGCGACGCCGGCGGCGGCCGTACAGCAATTTGCCGGCACGCCCTGCGGGCTCGAAGGGGATGCAGCCGCCCTACATGAACTGAGACCGGTCTTTGCCGCCCTGGGCGCTGAATGCTTTGGTGTTGAAGCCGACAAGAAGGTGCTTTATCACGCCGCCGCCGTGTTCGGCACCAACTTCCTGCCGGTGCTGCAGGCCTTGGCCGAAGACTTGTGGCGCGACAGCGGCGTCCCGCCCGAGCTGCTGCCCCGGCTACGCGCCTCGCTGCTGCGCAACGCCGTGGACAACGTGCTGGCACTCGGCCCGGCGGGCGCCCTCACCGGTCCTGCTGCTCGAGGCGACACCGCCTTGGTACAACGCCAGGGGCCGGCCGTGAGCGCATGGGATCCCACTGCGGGCGAGGCCTACCGGGCTTTAAGCGAACTCGCCCGGCGCCTGGCGCGCCACGGCAGCCTGCATCAGGACTGAGCCGGAGCACAGCCTTCGGCCCGGGGCCTCAGGCCTTGGGTCGGCCGAAATTGAGAATGCGCGTGGCCATCCAGGTTTCGGCCAGGAAGCAGGACAACGCCAGCATGAAGCAGAACACGCCGAGCAGAAAAGTCACGATGGCCCCACTTTCACCCTTGAAGCCCGTGGTCTCGCCCAAAAACAGCAGGATGATGGTCAAGCCGATCATGAAGGCGCACAGCGTAAGTGAGCCGATAGTGCCGTTGGCCAGCAGACCGCGCGTGCGCAACCGGGACAGCTCCCAGTGCGCCTCGCGAATGAACTCGGTATCGGTCGAGCCCTTCAGCCGCTCTTCCAGCACTCGGGCTCGGTCGATGATGCGCGCCAGCCGGCCTGCCACGGCAGCGATCATGCCCGACACGGCAGTCAACAGAAAAACAGGCGCAACAGCCAACTGGATGCCGTGGGTGACGGTGCTGGGATCGACAAAGATACTCATGTTTCGATTCTATTTCCGCAATGGTTCCAGCAGCGACGACAGACCGTTATGGTCAATCTCATGCATCAGTGCCAGCAGGCGGCCGATCTCTCCCGCCGGAAAGCCCTCGCGCGCGAACCAGTTGAGGTAGTTGCCGGGCAGGTCGGCGATCAGGTGCCCCTTGTATTTGCCGTAGGGCATCTGCGTCGTCACCAGACGCTGCAACTGATGCACATCCATGTCAGCCACCCGCCCGCTTGACCGTCCAGCCCTGTGCCTGCAGCAGGGCCACGACCTTGTCGCCATGGTCACCCTGCACCTCGATCACACCGTCCTTCACCGTGCCACCCGAACCGCACGTCGCCTTGAGCTTCTTGCCCAGTTCAGTGAGCGCCGGCGCATCCAGCGCCACCCCGGTGACCACCGTCACCGCCTTGCCGCCACGGCCCTTGGTCTGGCGCGACACCCGCACGATACCGTCACCGACGGGAGCCGGCTTCTTCAAATGGCACACGCACTGGGCCACCGGCTGGCGGCACTCCGGGCACATGCGCCCGCTGTCGGTGGAATAGACCAGACCACCGGTGCTGCGATGGTTTTTCATCATCTCAGTCCGGCGCGAATCTGGCGTTGAAGGTGGCGACGTCCGCTTCGTTCTCGAAGGTCGCCAGTTGCCCTTGCTTCATGTCAGCCAGCCGGCAGGCGGCAAACAGGCTGTAGCGGCCCTTGAGGTGCATGCTGGGCAGGTCGATCAGGGCGTAGGGATAAGGCACGAAGACTTCGTGCTCGAAAACCACGCGGTGCACGTTGCGTGGAGAAGGGAAAAGCTTGTAGGTGTCGGTGGTGATTGCAAGTGAAGACATCGGGTTTCGCGCGCCGGCTGATGGCAGGAAGCCATGATTGGAGCACGAATTTTCCGTGTCTTAAGCCTCACCCGCTAAACTGCGCAGTGAACCGCGCTTCATCCACCCCCATCAATTGGGGCATGTCCTGTGATTCCGCCTGCATCGCGTCGAGCCTCTTGCGTGCCTGGTACAGGAGTTCGTTCAGTTCACGCGCATAGCGATATGACGCGCCATGCGTGTGGTTGGCTAAAACTTGTCCGAGTTGCTGGATGGCCATGAACAGCAACGATATCTCTTCCAATGTTGCGGAACGGTCAATTTCTTCGAAACACATGGAACACCTCCCCGACCCAAGCGTGAGCATTCTCGACAGCGGCAACAGTGTCCAGAAAGCAAGGCGACTGCCGCATGAAGAAAAGAGGAAGAGCGATCACCCTGGCCAATGAAAACCCTTACCGCTGTTACATGGTAGTCACCGGCGGGCGCCTTTCCATCCCCCAAATGGGGGATAACGCCTCACGGACCGAGCAGCTTTAGGTGCTATAAGGTTTCTCTGATCGCCGATTCCTGTGGCCGTGGAGGTTTTTTCAAGGGGTTCTGCGCGTCAGGGGGGCTTCCTTGCACCAAGCGAGCAGGGATTCGAGCAACATCCAAAAAAAGGGGGATGTGATGCATTCTGTAGAACTCCTGGTGCACTCGATTGGCATTGTGTTTGCCGTCACGGCCGCCGTCCTGGCCTTGCGGCTGATCCGCCTGACAGGCGCACTGAAGGCCTGGTTGTTCATTGCCTCAGGCCTTGTCCTGCTGGCCGTGGTGAGTTTCGACCAACTGATCTTTCACAGCGGCATAGCGGGGGGAAAACTGGAACTGCTCCATCCCGCGCTCATTGACATCGCGTCTGTGGCCAGCTATGCCCTGCTGCTGGCAGGCGTCATTGCCAGCCGCACTGTTTTTCTGGAACGCAAGGCAGGCCTGGAACTGCTGCAGGCTCAGCTCGACCGGATGCGGCGCACCTCACCGGAGGCAGAGGCAGCCATGGCCCCCGGTGAATCCGCCGTCCGGCAGGCACTTCTGACACCCGGCAAAGCAGGCCTCCAGGTCCTGCCCGCGCTGGAGTACATGAAGGTGGAACAACAGCGGGCCGCCCAGACGCTGCAAGAGTGGCAAGCGGCGTTTGACACCGTCAGCACGCCGATTTTTCTCTACGACCGGCAATACCGGCTCATACGGGCCAACCCTGCCTATGCCAGCCGTGCCGGCATGGCCGTCAAAGACCTGCTCGGCAAGCCCTATTTCGAGATTTTTCCCAAGCTGCCAAGTCCGATCATCGACCCGCCACAGTATTCCCAGCAAGGCGTGGTCAGCAGCGAGCTGACCCTGGCAACCGGCGAGGCGTTCATCTCCAAGAGCCTGCCGCTCTACAACGAAGCCAACGAATACCTCTGCTCCCTGCACATTCTTGAAGAAGTGACGCAGGCCAGACAGGCGGAGAAATCGATCCGAAGGTTCAAGCTGGCACTCAAGGTGGTTTCGGCCTGTGTCCGGGAAATCCCACAGAAGAAGGACAGAGCGCAGATGCTGCAAGCCATCTGCAAGGTAGCCGTCAACAGCGGCTTTTACCGTCTCGCCTGGATTGGACGCGTGCAGAACGATGCCGCCCAGACACTGGAAATCCTGGCATCCCACGGTCAGCCCGCAGACCTGACACCCTTGCAGATCACGACCTGGGCCGATACCGAGGCCAGCAGGACACCCTCCACCGTGGCAATCAACAGCCGCAAGACATGCCTCGCGCAAGACCTGCTGCACGATCCCCAGTTCAGAAGCTGCCATCGCCATGCCGCAAAGCACCACCTCGCCTCGGCGGTCGCCTTGCCGCTCTTCAGGCAGAACGACATCTGGGGCTGCCTGACCTTGTATTCCGACGAGCCATTTGCCTTTTCCAATGAAGAAATAACCGTTCTAGACATATTGGGTTCAGGGATCAGCTTCGGCATTACCGCTTTCCGCGAGATGGCCGAGAACACGGCGCAGTTGCAGGAATATGCGCAGCGGCTCAGCGGCTTGAAAACCCATCTCGAGAAAATCATCGTGGCCCTGGAAACCGCGATCGAAGCACGCCACCCCTACGGCTCGGCGCACCAACGCCTGGTGGGCGAAATCGGCATGGCCATCGCCCAGGAAATGGGCTTGCCGGAAGAACAAGCCTACGGCGTACGTCTGGCAGGCATCTTGCATGACGTCGGCGAGATCAAGCTTCCCGAGGAACTCCTTTGCAAAACCGGCGGACTGACCGAAGAGGAGCGCCTGCAGATCAGACAGCACACGCAGGCCGGCTATGAGGTTTTGAGCGGGATCGATCTGCCGTGGCCGCTGGCGCAAACCGTGCTGCAGCATCATGAGCGCATGAATGGCTCTGGCTATCCGAGCGGACTCACCGGGGGCAACATTCTGCTTGAGGCGAAAATCATCGCCGTAGCAGACACCATCGAAGCCATGGCCTACCAGCGCCATGATCATCCCCGAATGGGCCTCCCCGCCGCCCTGGCGGAAGTGGAAAAGGGCAAGGGCACCCTTTTCGATACGGCGGTGGTGGACGCAGCCATCGGGCTGTTCCGGGAAAAGGGCTACCAGCCCTCCTGAAGCGGTCCGCCCCCACGCGCAACCCCACACCCACTTGCAATTGAAAAACCGATGAACACAGACCCCTTCATGCAAGCCGCCATCGAGGAAGCCCGGCTCGGCCTGGCCGAAGGCGGTATCCCGATCGGCTCGGTCATCGTGCACCAGGGCCGCATCATCGGCCGCGGGCACAACCGGCGCGTGCAGCGCGGCAGCGCCATCCTGCACGGCGAGATGGATGCTTTCGAGAACGCCGGCCGCCAGCCTGCCAGCGTCTACCGCGAGTCCGTGCTCTACACCACGCTGTCGCCCTGCAACATGTGCAGCGGCGCCATCCTGCTCTACGGCATCCCGAAGGTCATCATCGGCGAGAACCAGACGTTCCTGGGCGAGGAAGCCCTGCTGCGTTCGCGCGGCGTGCAGGTGGAGGTGGTGCAGGATGCCGCCTGCATCGCGCTGATGCGCGGCTTCATCGCCAGCCGGCCCGAGCTGTGGAACGAAGACATCGGCGTGGATGAGGCCTCACACTAAGCACATGCACAGCACCCCGCCCATTCCCAGCAAAGAGCAGATCGCGCTGCTCGATCCCTTCGAACGTCTCGGCCTGGACCGCATTGCCCTGATCACCTCGCCCGCGCAGGCCGAAAAGGCCTGCGAAGAACTGGCCGGCAGCACCCACTGGGGCTTCGACACCGAATCCAAGCCCACCTTCCGCAAGGACGAAGTGTCCGAAGGGCCGCACATCGTGCAGCTTGCCACGCTGGACAAGGCCTGGGTGTTCCAGCTGCACGACACCGCCTGCCGCGCCATGGTGGCGGAGCTGCTGGCCCTGCGCGGCGTCACAAAGGCCGGTTTCGGCCTGGGCGACGACCGCAAACGCATCACCTCCAAGCTGGGTGTGGAGCCGGCCGATGTGCTGGAGCTCAATACGGTATTCCGCCAGCAGGGTTACCGCAAGGAGATGGGCGTCAAGGGCGCCGTGGCGGTGCTGTTCAACCAGCGCTTCATCAAGTCGAAGAAGGCCACCACCTCCAACTGGGCCAACCCGCGCCTGAGCGAAGCGCAACTGATCTACGCCGCCAATGACGCCTGGGCCGCCATCCGCGTCTTCCACGCGCTGGGGCTGGGCCGGACCAGAAGTCCTGGCTAGACGCCGATCTCGTACATCGCATCACCCATGTAGCGGTGCGGCCCGAACACCGCCACCACGGCAGCCGTCTCGGCCGCCTGCCATTGCTCGAAGATGGCGCGTTCGGCATCGGTCAGCGCATCGGGAGATGGCACTTCACCGTAGGTCGCCACGATGCGCAGATAGGCGGCATAGACCGGCGCCACCAGACTGGCGTCGCCCAGCGTCTCTTCCAGCACCTGGCGAAAGCGTTGCTCGGCCGCACGGCGTTGTGCATCAGATGCACCATCGGCATCAAACAGGGTCAGGGTGTAGCTCATGAAGGCCGCAAGCTTAACCGCGTTCATCAAGGCTGTCATGACGACGCCCGGTTGTGTACAGTGAGGCCCTTGGTACAAGACAGGTGAATCCCATGGCGAAGACAAGTGAATGGCCCGGCAAGGTATTTGCGCTGCTCAAGGTCGGCAACACGGCGGCAGCCATTGCCCAGATCAAGGTGGCGCCGAGCGTGAAAGACCTCAAGCAGCTGCAGGCCGCCATTGCCGCAGCCAAGGTCACCGGCCGCTGGCGCGACGTGGACGTGGCCATCGAGGAAAACCTTGCCCTGCTCGCAGCGCCCCGGCTGCACCGCTCGCCCTGACTCCAACCGCCAGCACCCCGGGTAGAACCACATGAGCAACACACCGACCACCGCGCCCCAGCGCAAGCTCTGGCAACGCGCCTTGCTGATGCTGCTGATGGCCGTCGCCTTCCAGCTGACGGCCACGCTGCTGTGCGTACTCGCCGTCGTGCAGTTCGCGCTAGCGCTGGTCAATGCGCCCAGCACCCGCCTGAGCCACTTCGGCCGCAGCCTGGGGCAGTACCTGCGCCAGATTGCCGACTTCGTGGGCTTCGCCACGGAAGAGGTGCCGTTCCCGTTCAGCGACTGGCCTTGAGATTGGCCTAGCGCTTCTGAGGACGAATCCCGTGCCGGCCGCTGACACGAACCGCCTGGCGTCCGCCCTCGCCCTGCTGCAGCACAACGCCCGCCCCGAGGCGCTGGAAGGCCTGGCGCGCTTCGGCATCACCGGCGACAACCGTCTGGGCCTGTCCATGCCCGTGATCCGCCGCATCGCCCGCACCCTGGGGCACGACCATGCCCTGGCACAAGCCCTGTGGGACACCGGCATTCCCGAGGCCCGCATCGTTGCCGGTCTGGTCGCCGAGCCGGCACGACTGAGCTCGCGCCAGATGGACACCTGGGCCAAGGGTTTTGCCTCCTGGGATGTCTGCGACCAGGTCTGCGGCAGCGCCTTCCTGGCTTCACCACTGGCCTGGCGCAAGGTGCAGGCCTGGGCCACGCGCCAGGATGAGTTCGTGCGCCGCGCCGCCTTCGCCCTGCTGGCCACGCTGGCGGTGCATGACAAACAGGCCAGCGATGAAGACTTTGTGGCGGCGCTGCCCTGGATCGAAGCAGCCGCCGACGATGAGCGCAACTTCGTGAAAAAGGCGGTCAACTGGGCCTTGCGCAACATCGGCAAGCGCAACCCGGCGCTCAACGTGGCGGCCATCGCCGCCGCATGCCGCATTCAGCAACAGGGTTCACGCCCGGCACGCTGGATCGCCGCCGATGCACTGCGCGAACTCGGCAGCGAAGCGGTGCAGGCACGGCTGAAGGCCCAACACCCCGCGGCGCGCAGGCGCCGCTGATCCGCCGGGCCTCAGGCCACCTGGCCGCGGCGGCGCAGCAGCCAGGCCACGCCCAGCAGCAGCACCAGCCACACTCCGGTGCGCAGCACCATGGCCAGCAAGCTCTGCTCGGCCACACCCTGCCCCGCCTGCCGCAGGTAAGCGACCCCCACCAGTACCAGCAGGTTGAGGCTGAAGATCGCCAGGCTGGCAGGCAAGGCGCGTGGCAGATTGCGCCAGATCAGGAAGGCCGTTCCCACGTAGGCCAAACCCATGCCGGTGTTGTAGAGCAGCAGCGGTTGAAAAACGCGGTAGCCAGGATCGGCCCCGCTCAGCACGCGCCCGCCCGCAAAGAGCGTGGCTGCACCAAAAAACAGGGCCACGAGGGCAAGGATGAATTGCAGAAACTTCTGCGGACGAGAGGAAGACATCGCTGGCGGTCTGTTGAACGAAGACGGCGCCGAGTATCCGTGTCGTCGGGGTCGGCGGCACTGATATTTCTCAAACGCCGTGCACGCCGACCGGGGCAGCTTGCCGCCGATACATGCGCAAGCGCCTGAAAACCGCCGCCAGCCCGCGGCAGATGACCGGACCTACAAGCGCGCTGCCAGGCGCGCCGCCTGGTCGATGGCGCGTTTGGCGTCCAGTTCGCCGGCCTCCAGGGCGCCGCCGACCAGGTGCACGGTTTTGCCTTGCGTTTGCAGCTCGTCGGCCAGCGTGCGCAGCGGCAACTGGCCGGCGCACAGCACCACGGTGTCGCACGGCAGCCAGGTCGGGTTCTCGCGCTCTTGGCCGTAGCTGACCAGCAGCCCGTCGTCGCCGATGCGCTCGTAGTTCACGCCGCCCACCATCTTCACCTGCTTCATCTTCAGCGCGGTGCGGTGGATCCAGCCGGTGGTCTTGCCCAGGCCGTCGCCCAGCTTGCCGGCCTTGCGCTGCAGCAGCGTCACCTGGCGCGCCGGTGGGCTCACCTGCGGGCCTTCCGGGAGCAGGCCGCCACGCGCCTGGGCCGGGTCGGTCACGCCCCATTCGGCCTGCCAGGCCGGCAGGTCGAGCGTGGTGGAATGGCCGTCGGCCACCAGAAACTCCGCCACGTCGAAGCCGATGCCACCGGCGCCGATGATGGCCACGCGCTGGCCCACCGGCTTCCTGTGTTTGAGCACGTCGATGTAGCTCAGCACCTTGGCGTGCTCCTGGCCCGGGATCTTCGGGTCGCGCGGTGTCACGCCGGTGGCCACCACCACCACGTCAAAGCCGGCCAGGTCTTGCGCCTGCACCGGCTGGTTCAGGTGCAGCTGCACGCCAGTGGTCTCCACGCGCCGCGCCAGGTAGCGCAGCATCTCGTGGAACTCTTCCTTGCCCGGCACCACCTTGGCCATGTTGAACTGGCCGCCAATCTCGGGCGCGGCATCGAACAGGTGTACCTCATGGCCACGCTCGGCCGCCACGGTGGCGGCGGTCAGGCCGGCCGGGCCGGCCCCCACCACGGCGATGCGCTTGCGCTGCGTCACCGGGCGGTACACCAACTCGGTCTCGTGGCAGGCACGCGGGTTCACCAGGCAACTGGCGAGTTGGCTCTTGAAGATGTGGTCCAGGCAGGCCTGGTTGCAGGCGATGCAGGTGTTGATCTGGTCGGCCTGGCCCAGTGCGGCCTTCTTCACAAACGCCGCGTCAGCCAGCAGCGGGCGTGCCATCGACACCATGTCGGCACAGCCTTCGGCCAATACCTGCTCGGCCACCTCCGGCGTGTTGATACGGTTCGAGGTGACCAGCGGCGTGCCGATGCCGGCGGCCGCAAACTCGGCCTTCATCTTCTTCGTCACCCAGGCAAAGGCCGCGCGCGGCACGCTGGTGGCAATGGTCGGCACCCGGGCCTCGTGCCAGCCGATACCGGTGTTGACGATGCTGGCACCGCCCTGCGCCACCGCCTTGCCCAGCGTCACGATCTCGTCCCACGCGCTGCCGCTGGGCACCAGGTCGATCATCGAGAGGCGGTAGATCAGGATGAAGTCCAGCCCCACCGCCTCGCGCGTGCGCGCCAAAATCTCGATGGGCAAGCGCATGCGGTGGCTGTAGTCGCCGCCCCACTCGTCGTCGCGCTGGTTGGTATGCTGGGCCAGAAACTGGTTGATGAAGTAACCCTCGGAGCCCATGATCTCCACGCCGTCGTAGCCGGCCTCGCGGGCTTTGACGGCACAGTTGACGAAGGCGCGGATCTGCCGCTCCACGCCGCGTGCGGACAGCTCAAACGGTTTGAAGGGTGAGATCGGCGACTTCAGTGCCGACGGCGCCACCGCCAGCGGGTGGTAGGCGTAGCGCCCCGTGTGCAGGATCTGCAGCGCAATCTTGCCGCCCGCCTCGTGCACCGCGCGCGTCACCACCTGGTGCCGGCGCGCCGCGCCCGAGGTGGCCAACGTACCAGCAAAGGGCTTGGCCCAGCCGGCGATGTTGGGGGCAAAACCACCGGTGACGATCAGGCCCACATCGCCTTCGGCGCGCTCGCGGCAGTAGGCAGCCAACTTACTCAGGTCACGCCCGTCCTCCAGCCCGGTGTGCATGGAGCCCATCAGCACGCGGTTCTTGATCTGGGTGAAACCCAGGTCCAGCGGCTGCAGCAGATGGGGGTACAGGGCCAGGCCGGGTTGCGGCGTGTTCAGGATAGAAGACATGAGGGCAACTCGCTTGCAATGATCAAGGTGCCGGGATCATAGGCCCAGCCCCCTCCCCCACGTGTCGCACCCGGTACTGCAGGCGGTCCTCAGAGCTTGGCGTACTCCAGAACTTCCTGCCCCATCAGCGCGCAACTGCCGCCCATGGGCGCATAGATCAGCCGCATGCGGTAGCGCGCCTTGTAGATGTAGCCCCAGACCTCCAGCACCTGGAAGCGCTGCTGTTCATTGGCGGGGTTCTTGAGCGAGGGCAGCTCTTTGACGGCCTTGTCGATCTCGATGCGGTCGTCACCGTCGGCATGGAAGTTGAGCAGCTTGCGGGCTTGGGCGATGGCGGGGACGGAACACTCGGGGGACTTTGCGTATGAGAGGCCCGTGACTCCCAGGAGAACACAGGTGATGACAGCATGGCTTGTTTTCTTCATTGGCTAGTCAATGACTTCAAGACTTCAATCATCGGTTGGTTCGAGCCCTAAATAGCTCCCAGAAACTGGTGAGACTGAGAATAGAAAAGTGTCAATCAGTCTTTAGCTGCCTCTTTGGCTACAGGCTTTGATTTGGCCTGTCGGGCCTTAGTTGCGGGCTTTGAACGACTCTTAGAGACTGAATCCGAAGCCCTCGCTTCTAAGCCGGGCATTGCGCCGACCGCAGGACTCGGGTAACCCATTCCAGTGATCATGTTACGGCATCGCTCCGCTGCTAGATAGAAGGCCGGCGCTACCAACTCATTTAGTAACGGCTCGGGCAAATCCTCCCCTTGCGGTTGATTGAATGTAACCACGCAACCGATCTCGCACATCGCCTGAAATGCGATTTTCCCCTCCTCACCAGCTTTCGGCTGACCAGTAACAGTCCTCTCGAATTTAAGGTCGAGTTCAGTCGGACTTCCTGGCACTTGAGTCACAGAAAGCTTCCCAGTATTTCGAAAAATCCCGCTTCGGGCCTCAACGTACGGAATAAACCGTTCACATGAGGCCTTTAATGTGGCCATATTCCTAATCTTGTAGGTCAATGGACGTGGCGATTGTTTTGCGTTTGCCAATCTTCACTCCCTCCAATGCCAAAAACTTGCTCTTCCTCGAATGACGCCTCGATCATCGTACGGAGCCTCCCAGAAGGTGCATCCTTCCCAACAGAAGCCTCTGTTGTAAGCCGCATTTCGCACGCCTGCTTGACCCACTCATTGAGACTAATATCTTCCTTGGCTGCGTTAACTGCGACTCGCTGATGAAGATGTGGACCAAGGCGAACATTGAATGTGCCTTTACAGGGGGCGTCAGGCACTTCCCCTAGTTCAGCGCAAGTTGCCAAGTAGTCATCTACTGCGGCCTCAAAAGCAGGCTTTAGCCCTCGAACATCGTTTGCACGGTAGCTCACGACGTCTCGAATGAACATCAAACGCCCGTAGACAAATTCCTCATCTAGATCAATCTCTAATGAACCTAGATAGCCCTTGTATTCTAAAAATTTACTCATTTGACGACCCCAGCATTTCGCAAACCTTGAAGGAGATCTTCCTGCGCATACGCTTTGACGATATTTCCCGGATGCGGTTCATGGATGAAGACTTTCACTTTGGTCTCCTTGTGGACAAACTTCCGACTCGATCCGCCACCTTTGAGAAGGGTGAAGTTGTAATGACCCATCAAGGTCACGGCCTCGTCCCAAGTGAAATCAGTACTCCTACTGAGTAAGCGATTCAACAACTTTTCTTTTCGACTCACTCAGACGCCTCTAGATTTATTGAATTATGCAACTATTTTTAGTTGCAATGAACCATATCTTGAATATCACCCCTATCCTCGTCAGGGCAACACAGGGGGCAAGAAATACAAAAACACATCGTAGGGGTGTAACGATTCCCTGTCATCACCCAAATGGGGGAGTCAAAACAAAATGGGCGCCGTGTGGCGCCCATTTCCGTGATGGATTGACTCAAAAAACCAGGATCAAATCGCCTGCCCCAAGCGCCCCACCCCCTCCTCAATCTTCGCCACATCCGCCGTGGCAAACGAGAGACGCAGTGTGGCGTGATCCGGGTTGCTGGCGAAGAATGGCGCGCCCGGCACGAAGGCCACGCCCTTGTCGATGGCGCGCTTGGCCAACTCACCGGCGTCTTTCAGCTTGCCATTGGCACCGGTGAGGCGGGCCCAGAAGAACAGGCCGCCACCGGGCTGGGTGAACTCGATGGCGTCGCCCAGTTCGCGCTTCAGGCTCTCGCCCATGACACGGGCACGCTCGGCATACACCTGGCGCACATGGGCCAGGGTGGCGGGCATGCGGCCGGCTTTGAGGTACTGAGCGGCGGTGGCCTGGGCGAAGGTGCTGGTGTGGGCGTCGCTGAACTGCTTGCACATGG
>ERZ1292640.125-Hain-H43-02um-R1-125-length-60370-cov-15_pt4 | contig 32386 bp, 20 predicted proteins | sample MGYA00564404_ERZ1292640 | MGnify/ENA primary metagenome ERZ1292640 (study PRJEB36523, sample SAMEA6512636) | groundwater metagenome | collected 2019-01-08 | study: AquaDiva: Metagenomics assemblies of 32 groundwater samples | reverse complement strand
GAACCCCGACATCATCGAGATCGAGCCCTGATCCGCATTGATCCAGGGACGATACCAAGAGCCCTCCGACCGAGGGGGCCGGCAATCACGTAGTGTACTAGGATCACAATACCCGCGAAGGCCACCTTGCGGACCGCTCCCTGTTGGCTGGTCATCCTCGTTTCTCCTCCGAGCCAGACCGACGAGTGATTATGACGGTGTCGCAGCCCTCTAACGTGTCGTGTACAAATCCATATTTGGTGTAAGCTATTAGCGCTGCGCCATTGCCCTTTGACATGTGTCAAAGGCACATCATCCCGAACGCTGCAAACTGATCATTAATTTGGTTGCAAAGCATTGCTATCCAAAATTGGAGGGTGAGCCAATCGTTGGCGGCCGATCATGTTTGACTTTGTGGCACTTCTTCTCCGATCACTGCTGACCTCGATAGTCGGCATGTTGGTCGTTGTCGGCGCCGCGAATGCACATAGCAGTCGATATGCAGGAAATGGTCAGCTTGCCGAACACGTTGCTACCGAGTCGTTTGCTGAGACGCGGTCATCGTTGCTGAAGACATGCGTTGGACAGGCAACCAGCAGTTCCGCTGTTGCCCTTCTGAGATCCCAGCTGACAGCCGTCGCCGACTTCGATGCTAATGAAAGCGGGGAATTTGCCCCGATCTTCGATAGCGGATGTTGTGCCGTGGCCTGCCACGCGGTTGTCATAGATCTAAGCTCGATCTTCTGCGTGGCCTTCCGCCTGACAAGTTTTGAACCATTGATGAGTTCAACCGCCCTACATGGCAGAGCCATTGGGCCAGGTGATCGTCCTCCCCGTTTTGCCTGACGTGGCCCGCGCTTCGAGCGCCGGATTCCTGTCCGGATTGCCGCATACGTAGTCGCAGCCCGGCGGTAGGCGCACGAAGCGTTCGGGACCACCCAGCGTGGTGGCGGGTTCGTTGAGCCGCTGCGCGCTCGTCGTCGGATCCATGCCTTTATGAACAGGTCGCGCTACGGAGGTGAGCCAGATGCTCCGAGCTTCGATTGCGATAGTGGTGTTTGCGGTACTTCGTGGACAGGCAATGGCGGATGATGCCCGTGTCGCGGATTTGAACAAGCTTGTGCGCGACTGGACGTCCATCGCGGTACCAGGGACAGCCACGACGGGCCCCGATCAATCATCCACGCCCGAGCATGAACACGATGCGCGTGAGGTTTGGTACATGAGAAGCCAGATTCGCCTCGCCCTTCGACTGTGCAACGAGGGCAAGACGCACGAAGCCATGCTGCGAATGGATGAAGCTTCCGGAGGTACAACATCCCGCGGATCATCGGCGTTCGTACGAGGACAAGCGGCCGTGACTTGCAGCAACGAGGAAGCCGAGTCGTGACGGCTACAACGGGCACGTCGGGACGATATCCCGGCCCTCCGTACATCGGGCGGGGCTCCGGCGGTTCGCTGGGATCTGCGCCTCAGTGGCACAGCTGGCCATTGGATGAGCTGCTTGACGAACTCGGCACCGAGCCGGAGCGAGGATTGTCTCCCACAGAAGCGGCAGACCGGCTGAAGCGCTACGGTTCGAACGAGCTGCGCCAGGAAGCAGGTGTCCGGCCGATTGCCATCTTGGTCGCTCAGTTTCGTAGCCTGGTGATCTGGGTCTTGATCGGTGCGGCGGCGGTATCGATTGGCTTGGGCGAGATCGTGGACGGGCTGGCGATCGCCGTTATCGTCTTCTTGAATGCGCTTTTTGGCTTCTATCAAGAGTTTCAAGCAGAGCGCGCAGCGGCGGCATTGGCACACCTTGCAGCGCCTCGGGCTCGCGTTGTCCGTGATCGTCGTTCCATCATGATCCCGGCGGCGGAAGTTGTCCCCGGCGACATACTCCTGCTCGAAGCCGGCGACGTTGTCGCCGCCGATGCGAGACTGATCGAAGCGGAGCAACTGCGCACGGAGGAAGCGCCGTTGACCGGCGAGTCGCAGCCGGTTGGGAAAGAGATCGGCGCCTGCCCGGACGACACGCCGCTCGCGGACCGCCGCAATATGGTTTTTCTTGCAACGACCGTGGCCGCCGGCACGGGCCGCAGCGTCGTAGTCGCGACCGGCATGGCAACCGAAGTCGGCCATATCGCCGGGCTGCTGGAAAGCGCATCCGCCGGCGAAACGCCGCTGCGGAGACGGTTGGACCGGGTAGGGCGACGGTTGCTGTGGGCTTGCTTCGCCATTGTCTTGCTTGTCTTCGTGCTTGGCCTGGCTCGGTCGATGCCTCTCTTCGGCCTGTTCCTCGCCTCCGTCAGCTTGGCCGTCGCCGCAATTCCCGAAGGCCTGCCGGCTGTCGTGACCGTGGCGCTCGCGTTGGGCACTCAGCGCATGGCGCGTCGCAACGCGCTGGTAAAGCACCTGTCTTCCGTGGAAACACTGGGAAGTGCGCAGGTCATATGCACTGACAAGACGGGCACCCTGACCGTCGGAGAAATGACCGCGCGCAAGATGGTCACCAGTGCCACCGCCTACACGGTCACTGGCGAAGGCTATGCCGTGACGGGTGCGTTCTTTGCCGGCGGACGGGAAGTCCCTGCCGGGAGTGACCCGCTGTTGGCTGGACTCCTGCGTGCGGCCGTCGCTTGCAATGACGCTGAACTCACGAGGCAAGCAGGGCGCTATGGCATCGTCGGCGACCCGACGGAGGGGTCACTCCTTGTTGCGGCGGCAAAGCATGGCCTGTGGCGCGAAGCGGTGGAGGCGGAAGTACCGAGGATCGGCGGAGTGCCCTTCGACTCCGAACGAAAGCGGATGACAGTGGTCCGAGCGCAGGCTGATCAGGCTCATGCCTTCACCAAGGGCGCGCCGGAGATCATCCTCGCTCGATGCTCGAATATACTGACCGAACGCGGGGTCGAACCACTGTCCGAAGGCGATCGGGCGCGAATGCTGCTGGTCGGTGCCGCGATGGCAAACGATGCTTTGCGCGTGCTGGCGGTCGCCGAGCGGGCGCTCGGTCCCAGGGCGGATATCGACGCGAAGGCGCTTGGGGCCGAGCAAATCGAAAGCGGAATGACCTTTCTCGGATTGATCGGCTTGCAGGATCCACCGCGGGCGGAAGCGCGCGAGGCGGTCGCCAAGTGCCGACGAGCCGGAATCAGGGTCGTAATGATCACCGGCGACCACCCGGACACTGCGCGGGCGATCGCGCGTGAACTCGGCATCCTGGATCGAGGCGACGAGGCCCTCACTGGCGCCGAGCTGGCGCAGCTCGATGACGCCAATCTGACCGAGCGCGTACCGCGGACCGCCGTCTTCGCGCGAGTGACGGCCGCCGACAAGCTGAGGATCGTGCGTGCCTGGAAACGGCGCAATGCCGTGGTTGCCATGACTGGCGACGGGGTGAACGATGCACCGGCGTTGAAGGAGGCATCGATCGGCATCGCGATGGGCATCAGCGGTACGGAAGTCACCAAGCAGTTCGCCGACATCATCATCACCGACGACAACTTCGCGTCGATCGTCGCCGCAGTGGAGGAAGGACGCGGCATATACGACAACATCGCCAAGACGCTGGGCTACCTGCTGGCCGGCAATGCCGCCGAACTCACCGTCATGCTGCTGGCTACCCTGGTGGGGTGGCCCTTGCCGCTGCTGCCGCTCCATCTGCTGTGGATCAACATTGTCACCGACGGGCTGCCGGCTCTGGCGCTTGCCACCGACCCAGTCGACCGGGAGGTGCTGTCGCGCCCGCCGCGACCTCCGCAGGCTCAGCTCATCGACGGTGAGTTTCTCAAGACGACGGCGATGATCGGCGGGGTCACCGCGCTCGTCACGCTGGGTGCTTTTGCCTTCGAACTTTATGGCGGAAGTCCCGACTCGGCACAGAATGCCGCCTTCACGGTCCTCGTTTTCAGCGAGCTGTTCAGATCGTTTGGAGCGCGCAGCGACACCAAGCCGATCTGGCGGCTGGGGCTGTTCACCAATCTCCGGTTGTTCATGGTCGTGCTGCTGACCTTCACCGCGCAGCTCGCGATTCACTATGTTCCGGCCTTGCAGGTGGCATTTGGGATCGGGCCGATCAGCATCGGCCAGTGCCTGGCCTGGATGGCCTTGGGCACGATCCCGCTAGCTTTCGTGGAGGCGAGGAAGCTGCTGCGCAATGCAGGTGATGCCGGCACACGTGTTCTGCGGGCGGAAGGGCTGTCATGATCCCGAATTCCACGCAGTGGGGAATGCCGACGGCAGAAAGAGAACCGATTCCGCCGACGACAAGGGTAATTGGGCGCCCGAGCGGTACCCCGGCCCCTGGACGAGGTGTCTCCGCGATGGCGGCGCTGATCGGCACCTTGTCTCTCATGTTGCCTGGATGCGAGGGCGTCCCGACCGAAGGCGAGCGCCGGGCGCAACGGGACTTGCAGACCGTGGCGGCAGTGTATCGGCCGCAGCACAAGAGCCCACCATTGCCACACCTGCAAAGCAGTGATGGCCTGAGCACTTACCTGCAGTTCGCCATCTTCAATCAACCGCGCATCGAAGCTGCATACTACGACTGGGCGGCGACGGTACGGCGCATCACCGTCGCGCGATCGTTGCCGGATCCGCAATTCAGGTTCGAGATGGACATCTCCAGCATCGTGTCATCGGTGATGCCTGGCCTGATGATGGACTTCCCCGGCTTTGGCAAGCTGGAAGCTGCGGCGAACGTGGTGACGGCGGAAAGCGATGCCAAGTACTTCGAATTCGAATCAAGCGTGTTGCAGACCGCCTTCGCGGTGAAGAAGGCGTACTATCAGCTCCACTTTCTGGGCGCCAAGATCGGCGTCAACCAGGGCACGCTGAGATTGCTCGCGAACCTGGAGAAAGTCGCGCGGGCGCAGCACGAGGCGGGCAAGGCCACGTTGCAGGATGTGCTGCGTGTCCAGATCGAGCATGACCGTGTCGTCACGGCCATCAGCAACCTGAAGGATTCGCGCAACGTGCTCCTTGCGCAGTTCAAGGCAGCTTTGGGCCTGAAGGATGCGGACCCGATGCCGCCTGTCCCGGCCAAGTTCGAATCTACGCCGCTCGATCTGACTTCGGATCGGCTGTTGGCTTTCGCGTTGGCGCGCAATCCACGCCTGAAGTCGTTGGAGGCGGAGGTGCATCGGGCTGATGCCGAAATCAGAGTGGCGCAGAAGGCGCAAGTCCCCGACTTCACTATTGGAATAAGGGCGGATGCGATCGCGTGGCCTTTCATTTTCAAGCCGGAACTTAGGGTCACGCTCCCCGTATGGCGCGACAAGATCAGAGCGCAGATCGAAGGGGCAGAAGCCGGCAGGCGGGCGGCGGCTGCACGGCTGTCGGCCGAGCAGATCGCGCTGGTGGTCGAGTTCGTGGAGAAATTGTTCCTGTTCCGCGAGGCAACCCGCAATCTCGCACTCTTCAACGAACGTCTGCTGCCCAAGGCTCGTCAATCTCTTGAAGTGGCACAATCGGCCTACATTGGCGGACAACTCGAGTTCGTCAATGTGATCGATGCCGAACGAAGCCTCCTCGATTTCAGTCTGTCGGTGGTCGACGCCCGTGTGCAGCGTGAGATCGCTCTTGCGGAACTATCGCTGATCATCCTGGGCACGCTGCCGGCTGGCGCCCCGGTGCGACCGCCTGATGCAGCCGGTCGCGCGCAGGACAGTTCATGATCACCACCAGACCCATGCGCCGCTATGCCGTCCGCATCGCCATCGCGGTGGTGGCGCTGCTCGCCGCTTCCTCCGTTCTGGTGATCTCTTCGCGGGACGATGGCGCGCCTCACGGCCGAGGCGCCGGCGATGCACCCGCCGAAGGCCCGCGGGCGGCGGGCGGAAGCCCGCCTGCGCCCAAGATCGTGGGTTACCGGTCCACCATGCTGGCCGAAGTCAGTCCGACGCCTGGCAAGGACAGCATGGGCATGGACATGGTGCCGGTCTACGAGGCGACAGGTCCGATGCTTGAACTATCCGAACACGCCCGCGCGATGGCGAGCGTGGAAACGTTTCCGGTGCGCCGGCGCAAACTGACCCGCGAGATGCGGGTGGTCGGCAAGGTGCAATATGACGAGACGAGGCTCGCCACGATCACCACCCGCGTCGAAGGCTATGCCGAGAACCTCTTCGTCCGTTTCACGGGAGTCGAGGTCAAGCGCGGTGAGCGGCTGGTGGAGATCTACAGTCCCGATCTGATCATAGCGCAGCAGGAATTGCTCACCGTCTTGGATTTTTCCCGCAGTTCCAATCTGGTCGAGTCGTCCGCGCGGAAACTCCTTCGCTGGGGAATAACACAGGCGCAGATCGATGAGCTGAAGCGAAACAGGAAGGTTCACGAACGCCTGACCTTGTTCTCTCCCATCGAAGGTACAGTCACGGAAAGAATGGTTGTGGAGCAGGGCGCAGTCAAACCAGGCGACGTGCTCTACCGAGTCGCGAATCTCGAGACCGTCTGGGTCTATCTCGACATCTACGAATATGAGCTGCCATGGGTGAAGTATGGTCAACCGGTCGAGATCGAGTCCGAGGCGATACCGGGTCGGCGTTTCGCCGGGCGCGTCGGATTCATCAACCCGGTCCTGAACGAGGACAGCCGTACGATCAAGGTCCTGGTCAGCATCGACAATGCCGAGAAGATGCTGAAGCCGGGAATGTTCGTGAGCGCGATCATTCGCGCCGAGCTGCTGGCGAACGGCAAGGCCGCACCGACCGGGGTCGAGGGGTTGTGGACCTGCCCGACGCATCCGTTTGTATTCCAATCGGAAGCCGGTAAATGCCCCTCCAGCAACACGCCACTTGTGCAGATCCCCGGAGCGCCAGGATCGGGCGCCGACCAGCTGCCCCTCGCCGTGCCACTGACCGCGGTCCTCGACAGCGGCCTTCGCAAGCTCGTCTACGTCGAGAAGGCCCGGGGCCGGTTCGTTCCGGTGGAGATCGAGGTCGGCCCGCGCACCGATGACGCCTATCTGGTGCTGAGCGGATTGAGCGAGGGAGACCTCGTGGTTACGCGGGGCAACATTCTGCTCGATAGCCAACTCCAGATCCGGGGCTTGCCGAGCTTGTTCTACAAGGAAGGACAGGGCCCCGCCGCCGGCCATGGCCACGACACGGGGGTTCCGGACGCAACACGAAAAGTGCCGCCCTCGACACCCTCGACCCCGGCGAATCCGCCGGCGAGCGGATCAGGCGATCGGCAGCACCAGCAGCATATTCGCCCATGATCGACGCCCTGATCCGCTGGTGCCTCGGCCACGTGTTCCTGGTGTTGCTCGCCGTCGGGGCGCTCTTGGGCGCCGGCTATTACACGGCCCTCAATATGAACGTCGATGCCATCCCCGACATCGGCGAGAAACAGGTCATCGTCTTCGCCGACTGGTCGGGACGCTCGCCCCAGGACGTCGACAATCAGGTCACCTACCCGCTGACCACGAGCCTCACCGGTACGCCGGGGGTCAAATCCATCAGGTCGATGTCCGGCTTCGGCTTCTCCATGATCTTCCTCATATTCAGGGACGACGTCGACTACTACTGGGCGCGGTCGCGCGTGCTGGAACGCATCAACGTTGCCCAGCAACGCCTGCCGAGTGGCGTGACGCCTGTGCTCGGACCCGACGCAACGGCGCTGGGACAGGTCTACTGGTACACGGTCGAGGGGGAAGGGTTCGACCTCGCCGAGTTGCGCTCCATCCAGGACTGGTATCTCCGCTACCAGCTCAATTCCGTCGAAGGTGTCAGCGAGGTTGCTGGCATCGGTGGCCACGTGAGGCAGTACCAGATCGACGTTCATCCCGACAAGCTCCGCGCCCACAGGGTTACGCTCCTCGACGTCTATGACGCCGTAAGGAGGTCGAACATCGATGTTGGCGCGAAGGTCCTGGAGAAGAGCGGCATCGAGTATTTCATCCGGGGCGTCGGGTTCATCAAGACGGTCGAGGATCTCGAGAAGGTCGTCATACGCCAGGAGAAGGGCACGCCAATCCAGGTCAGGCATGTCGCAAACGTGACCATCGGGCCCGAGTTCCGCCGCGGCGCGCTCGACAAGGGCGGCGTGGAAGCCGTTGGCGGCGTGGTGATGATGCGCTATGGCGAGAACCCGCTGCAAGTTGTCGAGCGGCTGAAGGAGAAGATCAGGCAGCTGGAGCCCGGCCTGCCGCAGAAGACGCTCGCGGACGGCCGAGTGTCGAAAGTCAAGGTGGTCTCCTTCTATGATCGAACCGACATCGTCAATCAGACCATCGACACGCTGAAGGAGGCGCTGCTCGAGGAGATCCTGATGGCGAGCGCAGTCATTCTCATCTTCATGATGCATCTGCGCAGCACGATTTCAGTCGTCATCACGTTGCCGCTCTCCATCGGATTCTGCTTCATCCTGATGTATGTCTTCGGAGTCGACGCGAACATCATGTCCCTCGCCGGCCTCGCCATTGCGATAGGCGACGTGGGAGACATGGGCATCATTGTGACCGAAAGCATCTACCGTCACGTCGCCACGGGAGATCGATCCAAGACCCTCCTTCAAAAAGTTTTCGAGGGGGCGTCCGAAGTCGGGGGAGGCATCGTCACGGCGGTGTCGAACACCCTGGTGTCGTTCATCCCGGTGTTCTTCCTCGTCGGCCAGGAAGGATTGCTGTTCCGGCCCCTGGCCTTCACCAAGACCTTCGCCATCGGTGCTTCTGTCATCATCGCACTCACGGTTGTTCCGGTGATCTGTTACCTGGTGTACCGGCCGGCATCCTTGTCGAAGCGAACTGTCTGGATGATCGCCGCGGCGCTCGGCGTCGCCGCAATGCTCGCCATGCACGGTATTGTCATGATGGCGCTCGCGGAGGGCCACTACAGCGGCTGGCCGATGTCGGCGGTCATAGGTGTGCTCGTCGCGCTGGCATTCGTTCGCGCCACGCAGGAGCGATTCCTGCCGCTCGAGGAGAACCCCGTCGGGCGCGGAATCGCGGCGGCCTATGTTCCCATCCTGAGTTGGATTCTGGCGCACAAGAAGACCTTCCTCGTCCTGCCGGTGGCGCTTGTCTTCGCCGGTCTCACGGTCTGGATGGGCCTCGCCACGACGCTGGCTCCGTTGGGCTCGGCGATCAACCTGTTCGCAAGCGAACAGGCGTCACCCGAGCTGAAGCTGGTCATGCAGGTGAAGACGACCGGGCCGGTGACGCGCCCGCTCGTCGAGGTCGACCAGCTGCGCTGGCAGAGGATGAGGTACGCCGACGGCACCACCTCCCAGCGCATCCGATGGCGACGCCCGGATCCCAGGGAGCGCGACGCCGAGACCGCACGCGGCATCGAAATCATGCAGGAACGCAGGGTGCTTCCGGGCATTGGCCGGGAATTTATTCCGCCCCTCGACGAAGGCTCCTTCCTCTACATGCCGACCTTGTTGCCGCAGGTCGGCCTTGGTCCCGCCCTGGAGGTGAATGCCCGCCAGGACCTGGCGATCGCCACGGTGCCCGAAGTAGCGTCGGTCGTCGGGAAACTGGGCCGTGCCGATACGGCGCTCGATCCGGCAGCCATCGGCATGATCGAAAGCGTGATCATCCTCAAGCCCGAATCGGAGTGGCGGCAGATCCCGGTCAAAAGATGGTTTGTAGGCTTGCCGTCCTGGCTGAGAGCGGGCCTGGCCTGGGCCTGGCCGGAGCAGCGCCGCATCACCAAGAACGAGATCCTTACCGAGCTCCAGGAAAAGACCGCAATTCCGGGTGTGCTTCCGACGTTCCTTCAGCCGATTCAGACCCGCCTTGTCATGCTGACAACCGGTTTCCGGGCGATGATGGGAGTGAAGATCTACGGAAGCGATCTGAAGGAGATCGAGCGCATCGGCCTGCAGATCGAGCAGCTGCTCAAGGAAGTTCCGGGCGCGACGGATATCGTGGCCGACCGTCTGGTCGGCAAGCCGTATCTGGAGTTCGAGATCGATCGCGACAGGATTGCCCGCTACGGCGTCAATATCCGCGACGTGCAGGACGTCATCGAGATTGCCATTGGCGGCACGAACATCATGGAGTCGGTGGAGGGTCGGGAGCGCTATCCGATCCGCGTTCGCTACCTGCGGGAATATCGCGAAGACATTCCCGAGCTGGAGAAGATTTTGGTGCCCACGTCCGGCGGTGCCCACATTCCGCTTGTCCAGGTGCTGACCATCAAGAGCGTCCTGGGGCCACAGGACATCAAGGGCGAGCGCGGCCTCCTCGTCGGCTACGTCACGATGAACACCCGCGACAGGGACGAGGTGAGCGTGGTCGAAGACGCCGAAGCCGCTCTCCAGGCCGCGCTGCGGGATGGTCGGCTCAGGGTGCCACCGGGCTATTACTGGGAATGGAGCGGTCAGTACGAGAATCAGGTTCGTGCGGCCAAGCGAATGAGCATTCTCGTTCCCGCCTGCCTGTTCATCATGTTCGTGATGCTGTACCTCGGCTTCGAACGCTGGTGGATCGCGCCCATCATCGCCTTCAGCATCCTCGTCGCCTCCTCCGGCGGATTCATCATGTTGGCGCTGTGGGGTGCGAATCTGTCCATCGCGGTGTGGGTGGGTTTCCTCGTTCTGTTCGGCGTGGTGGACGATGACGGCGTGATCTTGTCGACCTACCTGGAGAAGATTTTCGACAGGGAAACATTCTCGTCGGTGGAGGAGCTTCGCGGCGCAGTCGTGCGCGCGGGCCTGCAGCGCATTCGAGCGTCGTTGATGACGATTTCGACGACGATCTTCGGCCTGTTGCCGATCTTCTGGGCGACCGGACGCGGCTCCGACCTGATGCAGCCGATGGCCATCCCGTCGGTCGGCGGAATGATCGTCGCTGCCCTTGTGGGAACTTTCATCGCGCCCTGCTTGTTCTGCGCGGTGGAGGAATGGAAATGGGTACGGGCCCAACGTCCCGCCTCGAAAGCGGTCGCCGCATGACCACGGCGTAGCTTGGAGCATCCACTCAACCGGGGCGGCGACGACCGAAGGAGCCGACATGAACCTGAGATTCGTATCGACTGCGAATCCCTGGCGTTACCAGCCTGTAAGCCTAATCTTAGTCGCCTAAAAAAAAGCCAATCAGCACGGCGGTATTGGTTCTTGATGCATGTCAAAGGCAAGTCACCTCAGCGTTTCGTCGTTTTGCGGAGATAGTGAAATGCGTTGGGTTTCTTTGATTTTTGTGGGGCTAGCGCTTGCCGGGTGCGCTCCAAGCGAAGCGCCTCCCGAGGCTCCAAACTATACGTCCGTAGGTGTTGGAGACGTAACGCCAAGCCCCTCGAAGTCCAATACGCACAAGTGTTTTGGCCGACCACCGACATGTCCTCGACCGTAGAGGTATTGGTTGCAGCCTCGCGCCGGAGGCAGCCCTTCAATTCAAATATGGTTCCATTATTTGTGCCAGTACACGCGTCGGGTTCGCGGCTCGCCCAGCGTTTGATCCACCGTCACTGGTGAACCAACGGCGTCAGGCTGCGCGTGGGCTTGCCGACGACCATGAACGGCACCTGTTCTGCGACATGGCAAGCGTTGCACTGGATTGTCATTTCTTCGAACCGCCCGTTGAACTGCCTGAGATCCTTCTTGCGGATGGCTTCGAGAACCTGCGGATAGGCGCCCTTGAAGAAAATTTCCTCGCCGTTGAGCAGGCGCTTCGGACGCCGCTCGAAGCCGTTGCGCATCGCCCAGCCGAGCTTCTCGCCAGTATAAAGCGCGTAGTCCCAGTTGCCTTCCGCGGCACCAAAATACATCTCGGTGTAGCGGTACCCGACCTCGATTATCGCCATGTCGAAGCCGCGGAGCTGGCGATCGATGGCTTCGATCTGCTTGTCGGGCGGCAGCGCCTTGAGCCAGCCCGCTGCCGGTGGCGAACCTGGCGCCTGTGCGATCGCCGTGCCGGCGAGAGCAGTGATGGCTGTCAGGCCGAGCAGTATGCCGAACTTTCGGAAGTCGATCATCGCATCCTCCTTCCAGTGTCGCTTCGTCAGAGAACTCCGCCTGCCAGTCCGAGGCCGACGACGATCATCATCACGGCCACAACAACCTGTACCAGCCGGAGCGTGACCTTCCGCAGCAGGCGAGTGGCGAGATAGGCGCCGACGGCGGCGGCGACGATCGCCGTCGCCACCGTGCCCAGAACTTCGTCGCCGATCGCCGCAAAACTCGTGCCGTAGAACGACAAGCCATAGACGATGAGCCGGACCGTATCGACCACGACGGCCGCAACGACGCCCGTCGCCACGAACGCCTCCTTGTCGAGGCCGGCCTTCAGGAGGAAGGCCGAGCGGAACGCTCCCTGATTGCCCGACAGGCCGCCGAAGAACCCCGAGATCACGCCTCCGAGCGCCAGGAAGCGCGAGGAGAACGAAAGCGCGGCAAACCGGGGATCGAGTTCGAGAAGAGCGAAAATGACGATCATCAGTCCGATGACCAGCTTCACGGACTGGATCTCGCGAACCTCGCCGAAGAGATCGTAGCGCGCGAGCACCGGCATGCCCGTCAACTGGCCGAGAAGCCAGGCGCCGCCCACCGCGGCAACGGCCGCCGGCACCGCAAACCGCATCAGGACGTTCCAGTCGGCCAGCCGTCCCACCAGGAGGAGCTTGAACAGGTTGTTGACGAGGTGGACGACGGCCGTCGCGGCGATCGCAGTCGTCACCGGGAAGAACAGGGCGAACGCCGGCATCAGGATGGTGCCCAGCCCGAAGCCCGAGAAGAGCGTCAGGCCCGACACCACGAGTGCGGTCGCGGCGATGACGACGTGCATCAACATGGTGATGTCGGTATCTTACTATCGAATATCGATATCGGATACCGCCGTCAAAACAAGAACTCCCGCCGATACCTCCGATTGCCAGAAAGTCACGCGCGGTTACCCGCCTCCTTCGTCTCATCTGCAGTCCGTTTGGTACCAGGGGGAACAGCCCGGTTGGGGCCGCGACGGTGACGAAACGGCCGATAGTTTCCGAGCTTGGTCTGAGATCGGTAGTTGCCATCGTCAAAGCCGAGCGGCTTGTCTCCTTCTGACATGAAACGCGACGGGCGGCGGCTCGATCATCAGACGCTGGAAGCGCTGCGGCTAATGGCGATGGAGCGGCTGGCCGAGGGCGAGGCGGCGAGCGCGGTGATGGCGTCGTTCGGGTTTTGCCGCACCACGATCTACAAATGGCAACGCAAGGCCCGGGGTCGCAAGGGACTGGAGGCGCTGCGGTCGCGTATCGGCAGCGGGCGACCGCGCAAGCTGACGGCGGGGCAGGAACGCAAGGTATTGGGCTGGGTGAACGGCAAGGACCCGCGCCAGTACGGTTTCGATTTCGGTTTGTGGACGCGCGCGATGGTGGGGAGGCTGGTCGAGAAGAAGTTCGCCGTCCACCTGAGCCTGGCGTCGGTCGGGCAATTGTTGGGGCGGCTCGGCCTGACGCCGCAGAAACCACTGCAACGCGCCTACCAGCGCGACCCGGAAGCAATCACGGCGTGGAAAAGCCAGACTTGGCCGAAGCTCGCGGCGCGCGCCAGGCGCAACGGCGCGGACATCTGGTTCTGGGACGAGTCGGGATTCCGCGCCGATTCGGTTCATGGTCGTACATGGGGAAAGAAAGGGCAGACGCCGGTCGTGGCGGTGCCGGGGCAACGTCAATCGGTGTCGGCGGCGTCGGCGGTCAACGCCAAGGGGGCGTTCTGGTTCGTCACCTACAAAGGGGGCCTCGACGCCGATCTGTTCGTGGCAATGCTCAAGCTTCTGATGCGCCGGCGGCGCAATCCGCTGTACCTGGTGCTCGACAGTCTGCCCGCCCACAAGGCCAAGGCGGTGCGCGCCTACGTCGAGGCGACCAGGGGCAAGCTGGAACTGCACTTTCTGCCGGGCTACGCGCCGGAACTGAACCCCGACGAGATGGTGTGGAACTACATGAAGCGCACTGGCACGGCGCGACGACCGCTCGCCGCCGGCGAGGTCCTGCAGGACTGCATCGAGGCCCAGATGAAGGCGATCGGGCAAAACCCCGCACGCGTGCGGGCCTTCTTTCCAAGCCAAGGATGTATCCTATATTATTGACTGATTAGTAATGTTCATCCGGCGCGCTCAAGATCCGGAATTCTTCTTCCAGGCCGTCCGCGAAACGATCATCGCCGGTCGGGCGCAGCCGGGAGAAGGTATCGCATCGATCAACCTTGGTTGGGGACCGCGGGTTTTTGCCGGACGATTTCATGGAACCATATTCGCGCCAGAATGGATCGATAAAGTAGTGACCATTTCACATCGTGCGCATATAAAATCCCTCAAATGCGTTTTGAGGCGAGCTTTGGCGTTGGTGTCTTCGTTGCAAAACCAATCTGGGCTCGGTCAAGAAAGCGAACTGGGACGAATGATGCCGGTCATGGAGGTTGCGGGAGGCGATCTGGGTCAGCAATGGGAGCGCGAAACGACCGTCCGCGTGATGACGGCCTATGTGGCGCACGAACTCAACCACCCGTTGGGGACGATCATCAACATCGCAAACACACTCTCCAGGCATCTCGCTCGGCCTGTAATCAGGCCCCAGGACGTCGACGAGCAGCTCAAGGGCATCAAGGCGGAAGCGGTACGTGCGACCACGATCATCAAGCATCTGCGATTGCTGACCGAGCGCAGGCCAACGACGAAATCCAGCGTTTGCCTCGCTGAAGTATGCCAGGAGGCGATCGGCCGGCTCAAGGATTTGGCGCGGGCCAAACGGATCCGGGTCCGTTTATTGCTGCGCACCGACCAGACGCAGGTCAACGGGGTCAAAACGCTGCTGGGAACGGCGCTGCAAAACTTCCTGCTCAACGCCGTTGCAGCGCTCGACGATCCGGCGATCTCCGCCCGAAGATTGATGATCCGCGTCGCCGCGAAGCCCCCGGAAATGACGACCGTTCAAGTCTTCGACAATGGTTGCGGACTTCCCGAGGACATTCGCGACAAGATATTCGAACCATTTGTGACGACGCGCCCGGGTGGAAGCGGACTTGGGCTTGCCATTGCTGGCGATATTGTCCGTTGGCATCGCGGACGCGTTGCCTGTCACTCGCGACGGCGAGGGACGTGCATGGAGATGATTTTGCCAACGGAGTAATCGCGCTGCTTCTATGACGACTTTGCGCAACGGCCTTGGGCGACAAGCCCTATTGATCACACGAACTGGTGCAAAATCCTTCTGTGAAGATGCGAGCGGAGTATTTGAATGTAAAAGCACCCATTTCGTCCGATGAAGGCTCCTGAGCATGTCGTAAGGCGGTACCTTATCTTTGACGAGTTGATGCGATGACAGGGAGCGGTAGTTGCCTGAAGCGACGCTGGCCAAAGCTTGAACGCTCGGATGGCTTCGAAAGGGGCCGGCGATCTATCTCAAATCAAATCAATCGGCGATTGATATTGTCAGAATGCCAAGTACGGCATGCCAGGTGCGGCAATGCCGATAAGACAAAACAGGCGAAAGTCGGGGAGGAAGGATGGTAGATCATGTCTACATCGTTGATGATGACGATCGATTTCGCAATTCGCTGTGCGCCCTGATCGAGTCCGTTGGCTTGCAGGTTGAAGGATGGAGGGATCCCGAGGCCCTTCTCAATCGGCCGAACCTTGAGCGGCCGGGGTGCGTCGTCCTCGACTACCGCTTGCCGTCGCTTTCAGGCCTGGAGGTATTGAGGTTGTTGCGACAGAAGAGTTCGATACCCGCAATCCTGATCAGCGCCTACGCCGATGTCCAGACGGCCGTGGCAGCCATGGAAATGGGCGCCGCGACTGTGTTCGAGAAGCCCATCGACGACAACGCCTTTCTCAACAAGTTGGAGCGCTTCTGCTTCGAAGACCACCAATGGGTCGCCAAACGCCGAAGCTGCGATTTGACTCAAAAAAGGCTCGCGCGTCTGACCGAAACGGAGCGAGAGGTTCTCGGGCAGATGAGGCTCGGTCAGTCCAACAAGGCGATCGCCCGGCATCTTACCAAGAGCGTCAAGGCCGTCGAACGTCAGCGGCAGAACGTCGTGCGCAAGCTTGACTGCGCGTCTGCAATGGAAGTCATTCAGAGAGTGCAAACGTGCCCGCTCCATGGCCACTCGCCGCTAACCTGTCCCCAGACAGAATATGCTGCGGGCGCTTTCTAGAGTGCATCTCTATCGCGTGCAATCGGGAGGGGGATTCCTAAGCGGGGTAAAGGCTGATCCGACGTACGTATGACCTCGCCGCCGCCCGTCGTCTTTCCGCTGCCGAACTATGATCTGGCGAAGCAGTCACACGTGAACCCATACCGGCAAGCTGTTAGATCTTCGGAGAAGGGGAGTTCGGAACCTGGGGCTTGCGAAGCCCATGATCAACCGAGGCCAACCGCATGACCGATGTCGTGTGAGGAGGAGATTTTGTGGGATTCGACGCGACCTGTCGTCGGTGAAGTACTTGCCAATCATGGCAGGCGCGACCCGAACGCCATCGCGCTTCTGTGCGAGGGAATCGAACCGCTCACCTTTGCGGCGCTGGATCATCATATCCGGCGGATCGGCGAGCAGCTGCAGGCCGCCGGCATTGGCCCCTCGTCGCGCGTCGGCATCGTCCTGCCGCGCAGTCCAGAGGCTGCTCTGGTTAGCCTTGCTGTCTGCTGTAACTCGACGATGCTGCCGATCAATCCCAATCTCTCCACTGCCGATCTCGAGGCGGAGGTGTCGCGGCTACGGCCCGATGCCCTGATCGTCGCAGGCGGAACGAATGTGCCGGAGTGGGCGGACAAGGTCGGCGACGGGTATGTGCTTTTCCAGGTGTCCGCGGCCGTCTCGTCATTCAACGGCATCGAGCTGCGGCCGCTCACGCCGAACCGCCGGCCGAGACGCTCAGGGCCGGTGAACGGCGACTCCGTGGCGGTTGTCTTCAGGACCTCCGGCACCACCGGCATCGCGAAGCGCGTTCCCGTGACCCATGGGAACCTGATCGAGATGGCGAGGAAGATGGAACGGTGGCTGGGCCTGACACCGGCCGACCGCTCGGTCTGCATCCTGCCAATTTATTATAGTGTTGGTTTCAAGGCGACGCTGCTGGTGCCCCTGCTGATCGGCTGCAGTGTGGTGATGCCGGCCACGTCCAACCCGCATGACTTCGATCAATGGGTCACCAGATTCCGGCCGATCTGGGTCACGGCAGCGCCAGCCTTCCTGATGGCTGTGCTTGAAAAGATGCGCACCCTGCCGGGCGGACGGCTCGGGCATTCCCTGCGATTCGTGCTGTCGACCGCGTCGTATCTTCCCGAACCGGTGCGCAGCGAACTGGAAGCCCTGCTCGCCGTGCCGGTCCGGGAATTCTACGGCCTCGCCGAGGCCGGTATGATGACGGCGCCATCGCTCCTGCCCGACGACGCGCGGCCTGGGACGGTCGGCCGTGTTCCTCCGGGCGAACTTGCGATCCGCGACGATAGTGGGGCCTTCCTCCCCGCTGGTCAGGCAGGGCAGGTGGTCGTGCGTGGCCCCAGCGTGACTCCGGGCTATCTCGACGATGTCGAAGCCCTGCCGGGCGGGCTTCAGGACGGCTGGCTGGCCACCGGCGATCTGGGCGTCGTCGACGCTGATGGCTTCTTGACGATCGTCGGGCGCACCACGGAGATCATCAATCGGGGCGGCGAGAAGATCTTGCCCTACGACGTGGAAAAGGCGCTGCTGCTCCACCCAGCGGTGCGCGAGGCTGCCGCCTTCGCCGTGCCCCATGAGCGCCTGGGCGAAATCGTCGCCGCCGCCGTGACCTTGAAGCCAGGAGCGGAGGCGACATCCTCGCACCTTCTCGCCTTCCTCCATGACCGGCTAGCGCCCGTCCAGATGCCGAGGCAGGTCGCGGTGGTAGCGAACCTGCCGCTTGGCGTGACGGGCAAGATATCACGGTCCCAGCTGTCCACCGCTTGGGCCGGTCGGACCCGCCGGATCGAGCCGCCGGTCGAGCCCCTGCAGATCTTGATTGCCGATGTCTGGCACCGGTGGTTGCAACGCGCGGACTTCGGCGTTGACGACGACTTCTTCGAGATCGGCGGCGATTCGCTGTTGGCGACGGAAATGCTGCTGGAACTCTACGCGATCACCGGCCGGCCCATCTCGTTCGCTGACATCGACGCCGAGCTTTCTATTCGGCAGCTCGCCCGGGCGCTGGTCCATGGAGTGAAAGCCGCGGGCAAGCTCGTCAGCCGGATACGCGAGGGTAGGGGCACGCCGCTGTTCCTCTTCCATGGCGATTTCGACGGCCTCGGCCTCTACGCGCCGCGCCTTGCTGAGCGGCTGGGGAGCGACGCGCCGGTATTCGTGGTCCATTCCAACCTCGACAGGGCGGCGGGCGTGGCGACGATAGAGGAAATGGCACGATCCTGCCTGCCGCACCTGCTGGAGGCCTGGCCGGAGGGTCCCTTTTGTCTGGCCGGCTATTGCCATGGCGGCATCGCCGCCTGGGCGGTCGCCCACGAGCTGGAGATTATCGGCCGCGACGTGAGAAGCGTGACCCTGATCGACAGCTTCTCCCTCAATGCCCGATCCTCGGTCCGCGCCGTTGCCAGGGCCTTGAGGGCGGCGGGCCGGATCGTGCCCGGGGCGGCGGGCGAGCGGCTTTGGGAGGGCGGCATGCCGCTCACATGGGTGCTGGCGCGCCGCGTGCTGAACAGCGACGGCGCCATCCTGCAACGGGTTATGCGCCGGATCGGCAACCGGCACTTCACCGTCCACGGACCGGGATCGGCGTCCACCCTGCGCACCCTCTATTTCGACGCCATGTCGAAGTACCTGCCGCCGTGGATCGATGCCGAGGTGCAATGTCTGCTCAGCGAGGAAATGGCCGGCAAGGCGGAGTTCTCTCCCGACGCGTGGCGGCCGCTGGCCCGTGGCCTCCACCACGAAGGCATCAAGGGTGACCACGCCACCTGCATCACCCGGCACGTCGACGACCTGGCGACCAAGATCGGCGCGTGTTATCGTTACGTCAGCGATGCTGGTGCGCGGTGACCCTGCCGAGTCAAAGCCGAACCGCTTTGGCGGCGAACTCAGGGCCATTGTCTAAAATGCCCTTGAATCTTTTCTCCTCATCTTTTCATGTCCTCTTCAGTGGCGACACCGCAAGCTCAATGAGCCGATCCGTTTCCGCCCTTAGTAGCCGTAGCTGGCCCCGGGGATCGAAGGAAGAGGTGGCTCGGTGACAGTGGTTGAGCTGGGCCTGCAGGCAATAGCGTGAACATCCAGCCAGAGCTGACGATACAGGCTAGGCGCGTCTCGACGGGACGCCGCGTCGTTTCACTGCTGTTGGTCTATGCCATTGCGTCCGCCAGCGTCATCGTGGTCCTGTTGCTGCAAATGCGGGCCGACGCGATCGTCTCCGGGGAAAAGCTTGCGAGCGCTTTTGCGCAGCTCGCCAGCGATCAAACCGCCCAGATCGTGTCCGGCGTCGAGCGGACCCTGCGGAATGCGGAGACCAGTCTTTCCGCGGCGACCGGCACGTCCAGCGAAGGCTCGATCCGTGCGGCGTTCCGCGACCTTCTTCGGGATCGTCCGTATCTGACGGCGATCAAGGTGCTCGATGAACAGGGGCGCATCGTCCATGATAGCGACGTCGGCGAAATCGGCATGGACCTCTCCAATCGGCCGTACTTCGTCGACCAGCGCGATCGTCCCGGTTCCGGCTTCGACCTGGGCGCCCCATTCCGAAGCCCATCCACCGGGCAGTGGTTCATTCCGGCGACGCTGACCTTGCGGCGAGCCAATGGGGACATCTCCGGCGTCGTCGTCGGGACTGTCGAGCCGCTCCACTTCCAGCATGCCTGGACCCTTGACGACCAAATTCCCGGCCTCGACATCGCGCTTCTTCGCGGTGACGGCACGATGCTGATGCGTGCTCCGCTTGGCCGAGGGACAAGTGCCACGGTATCGGCCGACGGCCGGTTGGGCGAGCGGCTGCGCGCCGGCCTCGACTCCGGAGTTCTTCAGGCTGTCAGGGCCTCCGACCAGGAGTGGCGGCTGATCGCCTACCGTCGTCTCGCGGCTTTTCCGAACCTCGTCATCGTCGTTGGCCAATCCATGGACGTGGTCCTCGCCGGCTGGTGGCGCCTGGTGTGGATGGTTGCCGCCGGCTGGGCCCTCGGTTCGGCGGCGCTGGGCGGACTGGTGCTGTGGTTGGCGCACGAATGGAAAACGCGGCATGCCGTGGAAGAGCGCAACCGCGACCTGTTCGAGCGCAGCCCCCATCCGACCTACGCGGTCAACCGCGAAACCCTGCGCTTCGTGGCCGTCAACGACGCGGCCGTGGAGCAATACGGCTGGTCGCGCGAGGAATTCCTCGCGATGACGTCGAACGACCTCTACCTGCCGGAGGATGTGCCGGCAGTAATCGCCCAACGTAAAGAGGCCTTGCTCGATGTTGCTCGGACGATCCACGGGCGGCGGCATCGCAAGAAGGACGGCACGGTCATCGATGTCGAGATGAATGTCAGGCTGTTCGAACTCGACGGCCAGCTGACCTTTCTGGCGATCGTCCAGGACGTCACCGAGAAAATCCAGGCCGACATCCGGCGCATTGCGGCGGAAAAACGACTTCGCGCGATCATGGACAATACCATCGATGGGCTGATCACGATCGACCAGACCGGCAGGATCCTCAGCATCAACGGGGCTGCCGAGATCATATTCGGGTATCGGGAGGCAGAAGTCGTGGGCCAGAACGTCCGGATGTTCATGCCGGAGCCGGTTCGATCCAGGCACGACGGCTATCTGGCATCCTACATCGCGACCGGGCGCGCCAGGGTCATCGGCATCGGCAGGGAGGTCGTCGGCGTCAGAAGAGACGGAACCGAATTTCCGATGGATCTGTCCGTGAACGAGTTCTCCGACATGGCCGGTCAGCGTCACTTCGTCGGAACCGTTCGCGACATAACCCAGAAAAAAGCCGCCGAGGATCAGCTCCGCACGTCGCAAGCGCACTACCGCCTGCTGTTCGACGCCAACCCCTATGCCACGACCGTGACCGACCGCGAAACCATGCGGATCGTTGCCGCCAATCTGGCGGCCGAGGCGCTCTATGGCTGGTCGCAGGAAGAAATGCTGGCGATGACGGCCGACGATTTCTATCTGCCGGAGGACGTGCCGGCGATAACGGCCCGGCGGCGGGAATATCCGCCGAACGCAACCTCGATGGTTTCAGGACTGCGGCACCGCAAGAAGGACGGCTCGGCCATCGACGTCGAGATGGCGGCGCGCATCATCGACTACAACGGCAGGCCCGCCAATCTGACGATCGTTACCGATACGAGCGAACGCCTGCGGACGGAGCGGGCGCGCCAGGCCGCCGAGGATCGCAACCGCCTTCTGTTCGAGGCAAGCCCCTATCCGATATCCCTGAGCGACCGCGAGAGCCTGCGCATCCTCGCGGTCAGCGACGAGGCTGTTCATCTGCAGGGCTGGTCGCGCGAAGAATTCCTGACGATGACCGTCGCCGACCTCTATCCACCAGAGGACCGGCCGGCCGCGGCGCTCCGACGGAAGGAGTTCACGGCAAGGGAGACCCAGATCGTTCGAGGGCTGCGGTATTGCCGGAAGGACGGCACCATCTTCGATGTCGAGATTGCTGTGCGTCTTATTGATTACAATGGACGGCCGGCCACTCTGGCAATGGTGATGGATGTTACCGAACGCCTGCGGGCGGAGCGGGAGCGCCGGGCTGCCGAGGAGCAGTTGCGCCAGTCGCAGAAGATGGAGGTGGTCGGGCAGCTCACCGGTGGCATTGCACACGACTTCAACAACATCCTCACCGTCATTCTCGCCAATGCCGACTCGCTACAGGATGAGGAAGGCCTCGCCCCCGGAGTGGTGGACCGCCTGGACAGGATCGCCAAGGCCGTCCTGAGGGCCTCCGACCTGACGCGCAGCCTGCTCGCCTTCTCTCGCAAGCAGCCGCTCAGCCCGAAATCGACCGTGCTCAACGACCTGGTGTCCGGGATCGGAAACCTGCTGCGCCGCACGCTCGGTGAGCACATCGAACTCGACGCCATCCTCGCCGACGATCTGTGGACCGTCGACATCGACCGCGCCCAGTTCGAATCAGCCCTGGTCAATCTCTGCGTCAACGCCCGCGATGCGATGCCCGCCGGTGGTCGTCTTCTGATCGAAACCAGGAACGTCACCTTCGACGGGCAATATGTCTCGCAGAACCCCGGAGCCGCCGCGGGCGACTATGTGCAGGTCGCCATCAGCGACACCGGCTCCGGCATGCCGCCGGAGGTGTTGGCCAAGGTGTTCGAGCCGTTCTTCACCACGAAAGAGGTGGGCAAAGGAACTGGCCTCGGCCTCAGCATGGTCTATGGCTTCGTCACGCAATCCGGCGGCTCCATCAAGGTCGAGAGCGAGGTCGGACGCGGAACCTCGTTCGAATTCCTCCTGCCGCGTGGCAAGGAGGCTCAGGCGACGGAAGGAACCGGGGAGGAAGTGGGCATACCTAGGGGGACTGAACGGATCCTGGTCGTCGAGGACGAGCCGGATGTTCGCTTCAGCGTCGCGCTCCATCTGAAGAGCCTGGGCTATGCGGTGACCGATGCGCCCGACGGCACGGCCGGTGTCGCGGTGCTTGAAGCCGCGTCGCGGCCCTTCGATCTGTTGTTGACCGACATCGTGATGCCGGGGCCGTTGAACGGAAAGGCGCTGGCCGACGAGGCGGCCCGCCGCTGGCCAACAACGAAAATCGTGTTCATGTCAGGCTATACCAATGAAGCTCTCACGCAGAGCGGTCGGCTCGACGCCGGCGTGCTGCTGCTCAGCAAGCCGTTCCGCAAGGCCGATCTGGCAAAAATAGTTCGCCAGGCGCTCGACGGTGAGGGCAGTCCAGACCGCAGGCCAGCGCCATCGGCGTAGGGCAGCTCCCTGAAGCTTGTGATAGTTGGTTATGGTTCTGGGATATCGGAATAGTCCTTCTTTCTTAATGACTTGAGCGTCACCGAGACGCTAAACCAAAAAGGCTACGCGACTATCCCAGGCGCTCGCGGCATTAGTGCCGCTCGGTGCCGTGGAGTGCAAGCCGAAAATAAGTGGTGCAGATTGGCCGATCGTCCTGGCGGGCGGTCGTGCTGCGTATTGCATTCCGCTCGACGCAGTACCGGCGGCCTAGTTCCCCGCGGTCGCGGCCACTCGATTACGCTACGAATTCTCCATTCCTGGATCTTGTGAAATCGAAATTGCTCTTGGAGCAGATCCGCTGCCTTCTGCCTTGCATGGCACCCGGTTTGTGGTCTTCCCCTATATGAATTGTAATTTGAAAGGTCTCAGCTTGGCCATTGGCGCTCGTCACTTCGTAGATGAGGACATCGGTATCGGCGTCTCCTGAACGCGCTTCATAGAATACAATTTGCGCCGGCGCCCTCAACGATGGACAGCCTACAGTCTTGTCGGTCGTCAGTTCACCCAGCCGAACAGTGAGTGTTCCAAATTTTGGTGCTTCTATCACTCGGATCGTAGGGGGATGGGCTGGCGTACAGTTGTTATTCATGGATGCGTAGTAGCCAAGTTGCACCGACGTTCCCTGGGGTTGCCCCAAAGCTCGCGTAACTGGAAGACGGCGCGTACTGGGCCGTCGCCACACCTGAATTCAGGGCAACGCCTGCCAAGGCCGACATAATAGGCACCGTCGTCGTGAGTTTGGTCATCGTCCTTTCCTACGAAAAGCCGCGGCTATGCTAAACTTGTCGTTGATCGTGCGTCAGGTCATCCTCGGAGGGGAACTGCGGCGAGAGCCTCGCGGACCTTTGCGCACAACGCTGACGCGGAAAATGGCTTGTAGACGACGATCAGGCCTGACTTCAGAAGATCCGGGCCGAGATCAGAAAGATCGAGGTGGCCGGTCATCAAGATACATGGGCCGCCTCCGGATCGGCGCATGAAGGTGCGTGACAATTCCATGCCGGAGCCATCGGGCATGCGTACGTCAGTAACCAATATGTCGAACGGTTGCCTTGGATCGTTAACAATGCGATCGGCCTGTTCGTAGCCCGAAGCGGTGGTTACGAGCAGATCGCGGCGGCGGAGATAGGCGGCGACATTGGTAAGGATTTCCGGTTCGTCGTCAACCAGAAGCAGACGTGAGGCAGTGAATGTCGTCATCGGCTACTTCCTTACCCGGCCGGTGGACGCCGGTGGAGGGTCGTGATCGGCTCGATCAATTGGCGTGGGTCTCGATCGACCGAACCCCGATGGCGTCGCATCATCTTGGCGTTGTGCGATCGCCACCATCCTTGCGGATCGCCATAACTCTCCCGAGCTGATCGGGCGGCAGGCCAGTTGCGATTGCCTGGACTGGGCTCACTCCCCCAACTGAGGTTGAGAACAGGTTTCCAACTACGCTCTCTGCTCTGCTGCGCCATGGCAATTAGGTCGATATGAGCCGCGGCGTGCGCCGGCTCGTGGCCTCGGGCGGCGCCTGCAACGCCTGCAGCAATCCGGCACAGCCTGTCTCGATGAGATGGAGCGCGCGCTCGTAGTCCTCCCGTCTCGCTCCATAGGGGTCGGCTACGTCGCCCGAACTGGCCGGTACCGAGAACTTAAGGAGCATCTGCGGGCGTTCGGTAAGCCCGCGGGGCGCCAGCCAGCGGATGGCCGCGAGATTGGAGCGGTCCATGGCGAGCACGTTATCGAAGCGGGTAATGTCTTCGGCGACCAGCGGACGCGCGCGCAGGTCCGCAATATCGTAGCCACGCCGAGACGCCGCTTCCGTAGCGAGCAGTGTGGGCGCTTTCCCGGCATGGCCGTCGTAAATTCCAGCCGCGTCGACCTCGAAAGCCTGCCCGAGACCAGCACGTTCCGCGAATGCGCAAAAGACGCCCACGGCCATGGGAGAGCGGCAAATGCCGCCCGTGGAGACAAAGAGGATGCCGATGGTCACGATTTTCCAACCTTATCTTCCTGTTGCCGATTCAAACTATTTTCCCATGTTCAGGGAACTCCATCGATGGATTTCTCCACCGCATCGCGTCCGCTATGGCACATTTGATATTGCGTCTCATTCAATCCGCGTCCGTCACAATCTCATTGCTCCTGGGCGTCACCTGATTTGCGGTGTCGGTAATCGCTACTTGCGTTGGAAAGACTGATATTTGCGCATCCTTCAACCCCCAGACGTGACGAACGCGCGCAGTAGTTCCTGCGATCGCCTTTGCAAGACCATCGGGACCAAGGCGCTGGCCTTGTCCGCCAGTTGCCACACCAGATGAAGCGACCCGCGTGTTACTCCAATGACAGAATACGAAATCTGGAGCGTGAGTTCTCGGCAACTGCATCCAATTTGGATGGTGTTCTGTTCTATCGAGGCAAAATGGTGACGAAATTTGATGAACTATGTGACACAATAAACAAATATGTGTTTCTCTCGCATTGGCTCTTTCAAGCACCACGCCATCGACGTCCTTGTCGTGGACGATGATCGAGCCGTTGCCGATGAATTGGCTGAATTTCTTTACCGGGCAAACCTTACCTGCAAGTCCGCAGCGGATGGTTGGTCGGCGCTCAGGTTGCTAGCCGATGGCTGTCGCCCCAGCGTCATCGTCACGGATCTGCGCATGCCCGAACTGGATGGCGTGGAGTTCGTTGAGCGCCTGATCCAGCTGAGCGGAACGGACCGGCCCGAGATCATTTTCGCCAGCGGGGCGGCTGGCTTCGACGACGCTGTCGCGGCCCTCCGGCTTGGCGCCCGCGACATGCTGACCAAGCCCATTAAGGGGCAGGTGCTGATCCGCGCGGTCAAGTCGGCCCAGATCGCCGCTCGGCACCGCCGGTTGGCCAACTTGGTGGCGCTCGCGGCTCCGGAGGCCAAGCCGGCGTCGGGAAAGTCGGCCAACTCGGTGGAGCGGCGGCGAGGCATTCTCAGGGAACTGAGAGCAGTTCGAGGAATTCGCAGCAAGTATTTCCCGCCGGATCTCTTTTCCGATCCCTGTTGGGAGATGCTTCTCGATCTTTACGAAGCCCGACTTGGCGGTTCGGACGTCAGCGTCACGAGCCTGGGGGCGACGTCGGGCGTTCCCATGACCACGGCGCTGCGGCGCATCGAGGCGCTTCAGGCCCATGGCCTCATCGTTCGCGTGGAAGATGAAGACGACCAGCGACGAACCAACGTACGGCTGACCAATGTGGGCATAGAGGCGGTCGAGAAGTTCTTCGGGGCCTATCTCGCGCTCCGCGGATCCTGACGACTATTTTGTTTTGTTCCAAAATGGATCAATCGCGGACGGGCGACCAATGCCTGGAGCATACTTTCGGTCATGTCCGATATGACTTCCTGCGACCGGGGCGATCCTCGCGAGCCCGTTTGCGATGTTCTCATTGTTGAGGACGACACGATGCTGGCCGCAGAGTTCGCTGATTTTCTCGGTCGGTCCGGTTTGGCCGTCCAGACCCTGCAGGCGGGCTCCGATGCCATCCATCGCGTGGCTGCGCTGAAGCCGCGCCTTGCCCTGATCGACTTCAACCTGCCGGACCTCGATGGCGGGCAGGTGGCTGAGAGGATCAGCAGGCTCTCCCCATCTACTGGTATGATTTTGATGTCTGGCCGCGTCGAGAAGCTACCGGAGACCGCCCTCATGGAATTGGGTGTCTTTGCTTTCCTGAACAAGCCGGTATCTCTCAGTTTGCTGCGCTCATCGGTGCGCAAGGTTCTCCATGAGACGACCAAGGACGGGGTGCCACCTGTTGCGAGGCCCAGGCAACCGGGCTTCTTCCGTTCCCTTTTCAACGGTTGAGGCTGGGAGAAAGCCTTCATCGGCCGCACGCTCTTTCCGCAACCCGTCGGTCGATACAAGGCGGAGAGGCCAGCCGATCAAAGGCAGCGCTGATTCCGAGCAGAGGCACGATCCATGTCTTCCGTCACTTCCCTCCCGCCGCATCCAGCCTTGGTCTCATGGTTCGCCAAGTCGGTTGCCGTCGTCGGTCTGTTTTCCAGGCAGGCCACTTTGGCGCTGGGTCTTCGGGGTGTCGCCTGGGCGAGCGGCGCCGGCGTCGTCGGCCTGATCTCCTGCATGGTTGCCTTTGTGCTGATCATGTCGGCATTCAACACGGCCAGTATCGACCATCGCCGGACCGAGACCGAAGAGACGGCGGCGCTCGCAGCAAACTTTCGTGAGGTGATCCGGGGCCTCCAGCCTGTACAGTATGGCACGGCGGACATCGACGATAGCCGGCGCGTGGTCTTGGCCGCTTGGGCAAGCTTTTACGATCGTCTGACGGCTATCTGCACACAAGACGATTCAGGGTCGACTGTCGCCCTGCTGTCTTCGATCTGCGAGGTTCGCGTAGATTTCCGAAACCTTGTGCTGCCCGAAGTCGAGGCCTTCAATCCGCCGGCTCGCCCGCTGGAACCCCGGGTCGTGCTCGCTTTACTCGCAATGGGACGGGACCTTCACGAAAGAGCCAACGCTGCGGCTGAAAATTTGAGCAAGCTGGTCGCGGATATGGCCAGAAGCTACCGTACTGCGATCCTGGTCCTGACCCTCAGTACGGCCGGCTTCGTGGCCGCTGGTCTCGTGCTGATCTTTCTGGTCGGGCGTGGATCGATGTTGCATTTCGAGCAATGGCAGAATGCAGCCGCCGCTGCTGCTACCGCGGCCGGATCCCGCGATTTGCTCAATGAAACCATCGAAGCATTGCCGGCCGGCGTGGTTCTCTATGACGCCGAGGAACGGCTCATATTGTTCAATTCTCTGGCTGCGTCGGTGACACCGGAGTTGCAACTGCCCGGCATGATCGGCATGACTTATACTGCCCTCGCCCACGAAACCGCTAAGGCCCGCAACGCGGCGGGAGTCGGGCTGGGCGACGACTGGGAGGCTAGTCAGATCGCACGCTTCCGCAGCAAGAAAAGCCGCGGACTGCGGCAGTTGCCCGACGGCCGGTGGTTCGAGTGGTCCGAAAAATCGACACACGCCGGCCGCACCGTGGGCTTGAGGGTAGACGTGACCGAACGCAGGACTCGCGAACTCGAGATCTCACGCGCCCAGGACGAGTACCAGGCGCTTGTCGATTCGCTGTCGGATGTGGTGTTCGCGGTCGACATGGAAGGCAAGTTCACATTCGTTGGCGGTGGTGCCGCGGCTCTGTTCGGCGTGCCGGCATCGCAGCTGGTCGGGACCCGCTTCAGGAATTACGTCGATCCCGGAGATTGGCTTCGTGCGCGCGACGCCGCCTACGCGGTCCAGGTATCGCCAAGCGACGACGGTTGCCAAATAGAATTCCTCCTGGTGCCGGTCGCAGGTGAACGCCGGCACGTCGAAATCAAGTTCCGCAAGACACGGGCTTTTCCTGGCGTGGGCTCGGCGCTCGCCGGGGTCATCCGGGATGTCGAGGAACGCGTACTGCTTTCGGCCCGCCTCAACGACGAGATGAGGCGCTTGCGCTCCATCGTTGGGTCGAACGGGGCGTTGATCTTGATGGTCGACCGCGATCTCCGCGTCGTCATGGTGAACAGCGGCTTCACATCGATTAGCGGCATTGGCGAGGCCGACGCGATCGGCAGGTCATTGAAGGAAGTGGTCGACTGCCCGCTCGAAGCCAGCCTGTTAGGACAATGGCTCGACGGGTCGGTCGACCATCGCGACCACCGGCCGGTACAGTTTTGCAACTCGATCGTCGATACCGCAGGCCGGACGCGAATCATCAGTGTGACGGCAACACCGATCCACGACGAAGCGGGTATCATGCGCAATATCGTGTTCATCGGTGTCGACGATACGGCCCGGCGCGAAACCGAGCTGCTATTGTTCGACGCCAACCGCCTGAAGGGTATCGGCGAGATGGCGGCGACGATGGCGCATGAGGTGAACCAGCCGCTTCAGATCATCCGCCTTGCGGCCGAGATGGCGTCGGAGGACATCGGGGAGGCGCTCAATAGTGGCTCTACTGTCGATGTATCGTTCGTCCAGGGCAAACTCGAGCGCATCGTGACCCAGGTCGATCGCGCGAGCCGGCTCGTCATGGGATTGCGAGCCCACGCACGGGACACACTCGCGGAGGATGCCACCGAATTTGCCGTTGCCGCGGCCGTGCACGGGGCGGTGGATCTGACCGATCATCTGGTCCGCCAGGCCGGCGCTGTTCTTGCGGTGGCCGTGCCGATCGCCCTGCCGCCGGTTCTCGGCCATGTTACGCGACTGGAACAGGTCCTAATCAACTTGATCAATAATGCGCGGGATTCGTTGGCTGAACTGCAGGACATGAAGCGGGAGAAGTCGATCTCGGTCTTCGCGGAATTGATGGTACGCGACGGCCAAGAGTTCGTGCGGCTGGCGGTCGAAGACACTGGTGCTGGTCTTGCGGATCATGTCCTGAAGAATTTGTTCGTGCCTTTCTTGACGACCAAGCCGCGCGGCAAGGGGACCGGCCTCGGCCTGCCGCTGTGCCGGCGGATTGTCGAGGAGATGGGCGGTACGATTGCTGCGGCGAATCGCCGAGAAGGCGGTGCACGGTTCGAGATCGTGCTGCCTACCGTGTCAAAGTCGGCCGCACCAGCCGGAGCCGGCAACCTGGAGCCGGAGACGGTTGCCTGAATGGCGGCCTGGAATCCCAGCGCTACGAGGGCAGCCTCCTGCCTGTGCGGCCAGGTGGCAGAGCGAGGTTGCGTTCATCATGGGCGCGGGTTGACGACGTCGGCTCGATCGAAGAGGAAAGGCCTCCGGGCGAATCTCAAGGGCCTGGTATTCAACGACTACGACTTCGGCGGCTTCCTGACCATGCCGGCATTCCGGTCTTCATCGACGGGCGCGCCGAGCTGTTCGGCGGCGATTTCATCAAGCGCTACACCGAGGCCGTCAGCTTGCGTGGCGAGGAGCCGCTGGGCCACTTCCTCGATCGCCATGGTATCGAGTGGACGCTCCTTCGAAAGGGCCAGCCGACCAACAAACTGCTGGGGAGTCTGCCAGGCTGGCGACCCGCCTTCAGCGACGATGTCGCGACCGTCTTCGCGCGGCGGCACTGAGTCAATTCATGTCCGATTCCAAATACACCACTCTGACCAGACGCCGAGGAAACATGAACAACATTGATCGTGAAGGTCTCGTCCAGATTTTCATGGCCAGCCTGCCAGGCGCGGTCACTCTCCTCGATGTTGACGGCAATGTACTCAGCTGGAGCGCCGGAGCCCGGGACCTCACAGGCTACGCCGCGGATGAAATCGAGGGTCGGCATTTTTCCTGTCTCTACACGCAGGACGATATTGCCGCTGGCAAACCTGCTGCATCGCTCAGGCGCACGTTGGCCGTGGGTCGTCACGAGGAAACCGGCCGGCGCGTTCGCAAGGACGGCACCGAATTCGAAGTGCACAGCATGCTCATGCCGCTCCACGATTCGAAAGGGGAGTTCGTCGGCTTCAGCAGCCTGATGCGCAATATCACGAGTTCGATCGGCGCGACCGCGGACGATGCCCGTACTGGCCTGGCGCCGCCTAGGGCGCGCGAGATGATTCTAGTTGTGGATGACGACGAGCAGGTGCGCGAAGTCGTTTCGCATCAGCTGACCAGCTTCGGATATGAGACTGTCGTCGCGTCGAATGGACCTGAGGCGCTAGAAATGCTGGCCCGCGAACCTCACATCGACCTGTTGTTGACCGACGTGGTTATGCCGGGTGGCATGAATGGCCGCGAAGTGGCTGAGGAAGCAAGACGAATGCAACCAAACCTAAAAGTACTCTTTACTTCGGGATATTTCGAGGGTGCGCTCCTACGCAACGGTAAGATCGATGCGAGCGCTCAGCTTCTCGTAAAGCCGTACCGAAAGAATAGACTCGCTGAGAAGATACTGGAAGTACTAAGGTCGACCGCTTAGCGCGCTGGTGAGTCGGTCGCAGGCCAACTGGTTCAGCCATTGCCGCGCCGTTGGCACATCGCTGAAGGTGCCGGGCACGCGTCCGGCATCGACCTTGCCGAGCAGTTCGGCCATCTCGCGCCCCAGGTCCGATCCGACGACAGTGGCGAGCGGGCCGACGAACCCCTCCTCGGCGTAGCAACGATCGTCTTGGAGAACGCCCTTAGCTCGCTGACGTGAAGCGCGCCTAGCGTGGCATAGGTCACATCGAACAGCGTGCGATAAGGCATGCCTCCTGCAGCAGCCACGGCCACCATATATTGCTCCAGATTCGAACCCGACGCCCCGCCGGACACGGCGACCAACACGAGCCGGTCTTCACGGGAAATCGACCACGCTACGGGTACGGGGCAACTCCTGGAACCTTGGCCAAGAAGCCAGAACAGTTTGTCCGAGGGCCATTTGCTTGACCAATAAGGCTTCCGACCTACCCTTGTAATCGTGCGTAGATTTTCATCAGCTTGATGGCATCGAAGTTGGGTCCCCTCCGGCGTGAGCCGCCTTGTTTAGGGAGCGATGTGGGTAGAGGACAAACCTTAGCCGTTGTTCACGGACGACTGTTTAGCTTTCCAGGCTATCCCCTACTGGCGAGTGGCGGACCCGACGAAAGTTCCGTTGTTGAGATGCTTCAAGCTGGGGCGCCGATCGATGGGTTCGGCATCGGCACCAGCTTAACGGCTTCGTTCGATGTGCCGGCTCTCGACTGCGCTTATGCACGTGTTGTCGCGATGGGCACCTTGGTCATGCAGTCACCGTTCAAGAAACGTTCGCTGCACATTCGTCTCGAGGACACGCCAGCGGCGAATGGCCGTGGAGCGGGCAGGTCTGTACCTTCTGGATGACTTCCATGGCAGACATGCAATCGAGCTTGCGCACGACGTTCTGCCGTTGCCGTTCAACGGCCTTGACGCTTTTGGTAAGATGACGGGCGATCGCCTTGTTGGAATGACCGAGCCTCATCTGACCGAGGACCTCCCGCTCCGTTTCAGTCAGCCGCGCGAGCCTTTTCTGCATTATTTCGCAACTTCGGCGTTTGGCGACCCACTGGTGGTCTTCGAAGCAGAAGCGCTCCAACTTGTTGAGGAAGGCATTGTCGTCGATGGGCTTCTCAAACACGGTCGCGGCGCCCATTTCCATGGCTGCCACGGCCGTCTGAACATCGGCGTAAGCACTGATCAGAATCGCGGGCACCGAGCTTTTCTGTCGCAAAAGCCGCAATACCTCCAAGCCTGAAAGCGATGGCAAGCGGTAGTCGAGAACGACGCATCCCGGCCTCTCAAGGCTCGGCCGGCTGAGAAGGGCTTCGGGATCTCTCCATCCTTCAACCTGTAAGCCAACGGACTCGATTAGAGCGCACAACGAGTTTCGAAATCCGTCGTCGTCATCGACGATGTAGACATGGTCCACCATTCCCTACCTGCTTTCGTTTCTTTGTGCTCCCTCAAGATTTTCACATTGATGTCTTTGACAGCATCAATCGTCGCCCGATTTGAGATAGATCAACAACCAACCCCGAATCCGTCCAAAAGGTTAAATTTTCGCCAACCTTCTCTCACTAGTCCTCGGCCACCTGATGCCATGAGGCCTCATTTGACAGGGAGGCCTGCTCGCATCG
>ERZ1292640.479-Hain-H43-02um-R1-479-length-32391-cov-9_pt1 | contig 32391 bp, 32 predicted proteins | sample MGYA00564404_ERZ1292640 | MGnify/ENA primary metagenome ERZ1292640 (study PRJEB36523, sample SAMEA6512636) | groundwater metagenome | collected 2019-01-08 | study: AquaDiva: Metagenomics assemblies of 32 groundwater samples | reverse complement strand
AGGCGACTAGCGTTCGCTCGTCAGTTGCTACGGCAAAGATCATGCGGCATAACGTTTGAGGTAAGCGGATGCCGAAGGCAATCCGCACTTGACTGAAATGTTAGCTGGCATTTTTCGCAACCCGCAGAAGAGCAGCCGCAACCACCAATAGCGGCGTACCAACTGCAATGTGCCAAAACTCGGTCCCGAGACCCACGCCGATCGCGCCAATGCCTCCGATAAGCGCCGCCAACACGTACGCATAAGTACGAATGAGTGTGAGAGGCTTCTCGCGGGAATGCTCTTCCATGATGGCTAACGTAATTTAGACCGCAAAACCTGCGGTTTAACTTGGCGACTGAGGTTTAACCTGGACATAAAAATCTCCCACAACCCTCTTGTTTATTGGGTTTCCGGCAAATATACTGTATTTTCATACAGGTATAAATACTTCCATGAAACCCGGCAACCCTCCGCTGCAATCAACTCGCTTGCTCGACCAAGTCCGGGAGCGGATTCGGTATTTGCACTATAGCCTCAGCACCGAGAAGCTCTATGTGTACTGGGTGCGTTTTTTCATCCGCTGGCATGGCTTGAAGCATCCGCGCGACATGGGAGCCAAAGAGGTTGAAGACTTTCTTACTATGTTGGCTACAGAGCGCAAGGTTTCAGCCTCCACGCACAACCAGGCCTTGAGCGCGCTGCTGTTTTTGTACCGGGAGGTGCTAGGCGTCAATCTGCCCTGGCTCGACAACATCAACCGCCCCACCCGCGCGCGGCGAATTCCTTCAGTGCTGACCAAAGATGAGGTGGCCGGATTGCTGGCTGTTCTGGAAGGGGAAACCGCCTTGCTGGCGCGTTTGCTGTATGGCACGGGCATGCGGCTGATGGAAGGCATGCGTCTGCGCATCAAGGATGTTGACTTTGAGCGTCACGTGATCATCGTGCGTGAAGCAAAGGGCAACAAGGACCGCGTGGTGATGCTTCCGCGCTCTCTGGCGCCGGCGCTGCGGCTGCAGATGCTCGCCGCCCGTGCCATTTGGGAGGCCGACCGTCAGGCGCAACGCGCCGGCGTGCAGGTACCCGACGCGTTGAGCGTGAAATACCCAAGACTTGGGCAAACCTGGGGTTGGTTCTGGATGTTTCCTTCACCCACACTGTCAACCGACCCACGCAGCGGCATTGAGCGCCGCCATCATCTGTACGAAGAGCGTTTGCAGCGCAGCCTGAAGCACGCGGTAGCGCTTGCCGGCATCGTCAAACCCGTATCGGTGCACACCTTGCGCCACAGCTTTGCCACCCACCTCCTGCAGTCGGGCACCGACATCCGCACGGTGCAGGAACTGCTGGGCCACTCTGACGTGAGCACCACCATGATCTACACCCATGTGCTCAAGGTTGCCGCAGGCGACACGGCAAGCCCGCTGGATGCATTGGTCGCGTGATCCGCTATTTATTTAATAGCTGCTGGCGTCCGTGTTTAAAGGGCCAATGCGCGTTTTCGTCATGCACCATGCAGCAAACAGGCGCGCCGCGCGCAAAAACACGGGAGTTCATGCATAAAATCGGCCGTTTTTCCCAAGCGGGACGGTCGCCACCAGCTATCAAATAGGTAGCAAATACGCCAACCACTGCGCTACAGCAGCCCGGCCCCCGGCAAAAAAACCGGCGGTGGTTCGGGTGGCGGCGGCTCGCTCTGCGTAGGCTCGGCTTTTTCCACCGGCATGCGCAGGTCGTCCAGGTAATCGCGTGCGATGTTGACTGTGCTTTTGACGCCGAGTGCGTCGAAGCGTTTGGCCAGCCAATCTTTGCCGCAGGCGATACCCAGGTCGCGAAGGGAGTGAATCAGGCTCTTGTCGGTCGATGACTTGCTGGCGGCGGTGAATTTTTCCAGCGCCTGGCCGCCGTCGATGCGGTGCATCAGCACGTCCTTGTAATGCGTGGGGTCCAGCTTGCCTTCGGCGAGCAGGCGCTTGACGAAATCGACCGCGCGCATTTCGGCAATCAGCGCGGCGTTGAAGGTGATCTCGGTCATGCGGTCCATGATCTCGCCGGGTTTGGTCGGCAGCTCGGCGCGCTGGATCGGGTTGATTTGCACCAGCACGATGTCGCGGCTCTCGCAGCGGTAGATCAGCGGGTGAATCGCCGGGTTGCCTGAATAACCGCCGTCCCAGAAGTGGTCGCCGTCAATTTCCACCGCCTGAAACACCATGGGCAGGCAGGCCGACGCCATGACTGCGCTGGCGGTCAGCCGCTTGCCGCAAAACACCTCGGCCTTGCCGCTGCTGACGCGTGTGGCCACCACAAACACCTGGGGCGTGTCCGGGCCGGCAGCCGCGGCCAGGCGCTCAAAGTCCACCTGCTTTTCCAGGAAGTCTTTCAGCGGGTTGATGTCGAAAGGGTTGCGCTGGTAGGGCGAGAGCGCATTCGACCAGTAACGCGTCATGGCGTCGGTCCACAGCTTGCTGGACCAGTTGCCGCCGCCCATCAGACCGAACAGGATGCCGAACGGCGCCTGCTGTATCTTGCTGACCGATTGCGAGAGCGAGGACGACAAGGCCCCCATATCGACAATGCCGTTCCAGAAACTGTCCAGCGCTTCGCGTGCCGCGTCGTGCCGCGCAGCCCGGGGTTTGCCTTCGGAGCGGGCAAAGCCGTGGGCCAGGGCCACCGCGTTCATGGCGCCGGCGCTGGTGCCGCTGATGCCTTCAAAGGCTATGCGCCCGTCGTCCAGCAGGGCGTCGAGCACACCCCAGGTGAAGGCGCCGTGCGAGCCACCGCCTTGCAGCGCCAGGTTGATGCGCGGCGTCACGATTTCGGGCAGGTTAGCAGGGACCGGGGCGGCGGGCAGGTTCATGTCACAAGCTTAGCAAGAATCGGACGCGGGACTAAAATCGCGCATTGCCTCCGCCCTCCGCGCCCTCCTCCCGCCTCCCTCCTTCCCGCCCCCATGAACTACCTGACGGGTTACCCCGACACCCTGCAGAGCCAGGTGCGTGACCTCGTCGCGCAAGACCGGCTGGGCGCCCTGCTGCTGAAAAAATACAACTGCGCGCATGAGATACGCACCGATAAGGCGCTGTACGACTACGTGATGGACATCAAGAACAGCTTTCTGCGCAATGCCGACGCGTTGAGCAAGGTGGCCTTTGACAGCAAGCTGCAGGTGATTGCCCATGCGCTGGGTACCCACACCACGGTGTCGCGGGTGCAGGGCAGCAAGCTCAAGTCCAAACGCGAGATCCGCGTGGCCAGCCTGTTCAAGGAGGTGCCCATCGAGTTTTTGCGCATGATCACGGTGCACGAACTGGCGCACCTGAAGGAAAAGGCGCACGACAAGGCCTTTTACCAGCTCTGCACCTACATGGAGCCGGACTACCACCAGTTCGAGCTGGACCTGCGCCTGTACCTGACCCACATGGCCGCCGGCGGGCAGGCGCCGTGGCCGGTGAGCCGCTGAGCAGGCGCTGTTTGCTATTTAATTGATAGCTTTCTGCGCAAACAGCACCTGGGCTAGCGCACGAAAAGGCTCAAAAACCCTCAGGGAACCACACCGAGCGCGTGCATGTAGGCCGGGTGCAGCATCAGCGCGTCCCAGGCAATGGCAGGTGTGGTGGGCAGCAGATCCAGCCGGCGTCCCTCGCTGGCTTCCAGCGGTTCCCACTGTTGCCTGAGCTGGCCCTGGGTCAAGCCGTCCAGCAGCTCGTCCACCTCCTGGCCCTCGCCCATCGACTGGTTGCACAGCAGCACCATGTCGCAGCCGGCGTTGAGCGCGGCCATCGCCGCTTCGGTATAGCTGACCTGCTTGCCGTCGAGCAGGCGGGCACCGGCCATGCTGAGGTCGTCGCTGAAAATGGCGCCGCCAAAACCGAGCTGGCCGCGCAGGATGTAAGTCAGCCACTTTTCGGAAAAACCCGCCGGGCGCGCATCGACCTTGGGGTAGATCACATGGGCCGGCATCACACTGGTCAGCGTGGTATTGAGCCATTCATAAGGGGCGGCGTCGTCCGCCAGGATGGCCTTCAGGCTGCGCCTGTCGACCGGGATGTCGGTGTGCGAATCGGCTTTGACAAAACCGTGGCCGGGAAAGTGTTTGCCGCAGTTGGCCATGCCGCTTTGCAGCAGGCCGTGCATCAGGCTTTTGGCCAGCAGGCCGACGACACGCGGGTCGCGCGCAAAGGCGCGGTCGCCGATGACACTGCTTTCACCGTAGTCGAGGTCCAGCACCGGCGTGAAGCTGAAATCCACGCCGCAGGCGCGCAGCTCGGCACCCAGCACGTAGCCGCAGGCAGTCGCGGCATTGGTCGCGGCCATCGCGTCTTTCATCCACAACTCGCCGAGCGCGCGCATGGGCGGCAGGTGGGTGAAGCCGTCGGTCTTGAAGCGCTGCACGCGGCCGCCTTCGTGGTCCACACAGATCAGCAGGTCTTTGCGAATCTTCTTGATCTCGGTGCACAGCGTGGTCAGTTGCGCGCGGTTCTCCCAGTTGCGGGCAAACAGGATGATGCCGCCCGTCAGCGGATGTTTGAGGCGGCGTTTGTCGGTTTTGCTCAGGCTCAGGCCGGCAATGTCGATGATCAGGGGGGCGTGTTGGCTCATGGGGTGGTCTCTGATTTACTATGAAATTAATAGCTGCTCGCGCACGTACAGCTTGGGCTACAACGTGTTTTTCTCTACAACCACAAAGCTGGCGGCATAGTCGGTTTCGTCGGTCACGCTAACATGGGCGGTCAGGCCGCGCGCCTCGAACCATTCCTTGAGCGCGCCGTGCAGCACGATTTCGGGCTTGCCGCTGGCGGCCTTGGCGATTTCGCAGTGGCGCCAGGTCATGGGCAAACGCATGCCCATGCCGACCGCCTTGCTGAACGCTTCCTTGGCGGAAAAGCGGGTGGCCAGGTAACGCAGGCCGCGCTCGGGCCAGCGTGCGCTACGGGCTTGCCAGGTGGCGAACTCGGCGTCGCTGAGGATCTTCTGCGCAAAACGCTCGCCGTGGCGCTCGAAGCTGGCGCGGACGCGGCGCACGTCGCAGATGTCGGTGCCTATGCCGTAAATCATCCGGCAAACGCGTTGTCAATGCAGCGCAGGTAAGCAGCGACCGTGGCGCTGTAACCCAGCTCCAGCGCGTCGGCAATCAGCGCATGGCCAATCGACACCTCGAGCACACCGGGCACCGCGTGCAGGAACTCGGTGAGGTTGTCGCGGTTCAGGTCGTGGCCGGCGTTCACTCCCAAATTGATAGCTGCTGCCGCCCGCCCAGAAAGGACAAACGGCTCCAAAGCCTTGTCTTGTACGGACGTGCCCCAGGCGCGCGCATAGGTCTCGGTGTACAGCTCCACCCGGTCAGCGCCGACGGTCTGGGCGGCCGCCATGGCTTCGGGCAGCGGGTCCATGAACAGGCTGACGCGCACGCCCCGGTCGTGGGCTTCTTCAATCAGCGGTTTCAAGCGCGCCGCATCCTGGGGAAAGCTCCAGCCATGGTCGCTCGTGAACTGGCCTTCGCTGTCGGGCACAAAGGTGCACTGGTGCAGCGGCAGGCCGCGCGCCGACAGGTTGCGCACAAACTCCATCAGGTTCTGCAGCGGATTGCCCTCGACATTGAACTCGCGGTCGGGCCAGTCCTTCATGAGTGCGGCCAGCTCGTAGACGTCATCGCTGCGGATATGCCGCTCGTCGGGCCGCGGATGCACGGTGATGCCCTGGGCGCCCGCCTCCAGGCACAGCTGCGCGGCCCGCAGCACATCGGGGATGCCCAGGTGCCGGGTGTTGCGCAGCAAGGCCACCTTGTTGACGTTGACCGACAGGGCTGTGCGGTGGCGGGGAGCGGGGGCGTGTACAGGAGCCATGGTGGGCATTGATCCCTTAGAAAGCCTGCAGATCGATCATCATCTGCCGGGTTTTGAAAACCTTCACATCGCAATGGTAGTGCAGCAGGGAGCGCAGCTGGGTTTTGAGCGCCGGCAAATGGTTCACACAGGCCTGCACCGTGTCGGTAAACGGCGCATCGTCCCTGAGCGTGTCCTGCAGGTCCAGCCACTGGCTGCCCTGCAGGCTGGCGCGGTCGTCGTCATGCGCTTCGCGCAGGCCGGCCTCGGCCACCAGCACATAAGGCGTCTGCGGCTCCAGCGGCGCCAGGGTGGCAGTCTGGGCGTCCAGCGCCGGCAGCAGGCCGATGCCCTGCAGCAGGCGCAACTCGAACGCGCGCAAGGCCACCTCCAGCGTGTCGATGGTCTGGCTGGCCAGCAGCTGCACGGTGGCGGCATAGGCGTCGAACAGCACCGGGTGCGGGTCGTCGCGCGCCAGCAGGCGCATCAGCAATTCATTGAGGTAATACCCCGACAGCAGCGCGTCGCCGGTCGGCATGACATGGCCGCCCTGCCACTCGGCGCTGCGCAGCATGCGGATCTCGGCGTCTCCGCCAAAGGCAATGTGCAGCGGCTGCAGCGGCAGCAAAATGGGCCGGAAATTCGAGCTCGGCTTCTTGGCCCCGCGCGCCACCAGCGCGATCCGGCCATAGCTGCGGGTGAACACTTCCAGAATCAGGCTGGACTCGCTCCAGTCGTAGCGGTGCAGGACGTAGGCTGGTTCGTCGCTGATGCGTTTGGTGGCCACGCGCTCAGCTCAGGCCGCGCCAGACACGCGAACAGAAAAATACAAGGAGGGGCCGCGGGTCCGGCTTTGCCGGCCCGCAGGCGCAGCGGCCCCCTTGGGGGGCAGCGCAGTACGCGAAGCGACAAGCGTGGGGGCTCTACTCATAGCCGAAGGTTTTGACACGTGCCTCGTCGTCGGCCCAGCCGGAGCGCACCTTGACCCAGATTTCCAGGAACACCTTGCCACCGGTCAGCGCTTCCATCTCGTGGCGCGCCTCGGTGCCGATGCGCTTGAGCTTTTCACCCTTCTCACCAATGATCATGCCCTTGTGGCCGTCACGCTCGACAACGATGGTGGCGGCAATCCGGCGCAGTTCGCCCTCCTGTTCGAACTTGTCGATGATCACGGTCGAGGTGTAGGGCAACTCGTCGCCGGTCAGGCGAAACAGCTTTTCGCGAATGATCTCCGCCGCCATGAAACGCTCGCTGCGGTCGGTCAGTTCCTCGGCCCCGTACATCCAGGGCTGCGGGGGCAGGTATTTCTCGCAGATGCCGAACAGGCGCTCGACATCCTTGGCGTTGTTGGCCGACATCGGCACGAACTCGGCAAAATTGTGGCGCTCCTGCATCTCCTTGAGCCAGGGCGCGATGTCCGCGCGGCGGTGGATCAGGTCGAACTTGTTGGCCAGCAGGATGGCCGGCGTGTTCGCCGGCAACAGCGACAGCACCTTGGCATCGGCCTGGTTGAACTGGCCCGCCTCGACGACAAACACAATCAGGTCCACGTCGTTGACCGCGCCGACCACCGTTTTGTTGAGCGAGCGGTTCAGGGCATTGCCGTGCCGGGTCTGGAAACCGGGGGTATCGACAAACACAAACTGGGTGGCGCCCAGCGTGCGCATGCCGGTGATGCGGTGCCGCGTGGTCTGCGCCTTGCGCGAGGTGATGCTGATTTTCTGCCCCACCAGCGCGTTGAGCAGGGTCGATTTGCCCACATTGGGCTTGCCCACGATGGCGATCAGGCCGCAGCGCTGGCCTTCGACCGGCGGCGCGTTGTTGGCCCGCGACGTCATGGCCTTGGCCAGCATGGCTTCCAGGGCCGCGTCTTGCGCGGGCACAACGGCCTCTGCCGGTTCAACAGCAGGCGCAGCCTTGGCTTTGGCTTTGGTAGTGCCGGCAGGCGCTGCCGGGCGTGCCGGCTTGGAGGGAGTCTTTTTTGCGGGGGTCATGGGGGTCGCCTGTTGGCGGCTGCGCTTGCAGCGCCTGTTTCAAATCAAGGGAGCGTTTTTACATAAGCCAGCATCGCGGCGGCCGCTGCCTGCTCGCCGGCACGCCGCGAGCCGCCAATGCCGCGCTCCGCACGGCCGAATTCGCTGATTTCACATTCCACGTCAAAGGTCTGCTTGTGGGCTGCGCCCAGCGTTCCGACCACGCGGTAGATCGGCAGGTTCATTTTGCGGCCCTGCAGCCATTCCTGCAACTCCGTCTTCGGGTCTTTGCCGATGGCCTGCATGGTCGGGTTGATTTCGACGTCCTGGAACAGCCGGCGCACCAGGTGGTCGGCCTTGTCGAAACCGGCGTCCAGAAACACGGCACCAATGACCGCCTCCAGCGCATCGGCCAGAATCGACGGCCGTTTTTGTCCGCCCGACTTGGCCTCGCCTTCGCCGAGGCGTATCAACAGCGGCAAGCCAAGCTGCACGGCCAGCTTGTGCAGCGTGTCCTGCTTGACCAGGTTGGCGCGCACCCGCGACAAATCGCCCTCGGGCAACTCGCTCAGTCGCTCGTAGAGCAAACCCGCCACCGCCAGGTTGAGCACGGAGTCGCCCAGAAACTCGACACGTTCGTTGTGGTCGGCCGAAAAGCTGCGATGGGTCAGGGCCTGCTGCAACAGGCGCGGATTGGAAAATTCGTGCTCCAGACGCGTTTGCAGCGCCTGCAGGTCCGGACTCAAGGAAGGACTGGCACGCACTTACTTGGAGCGGCCGGAGTACTTGAGCAGCAGGTAAGCCGGCCCGCCAATGTGGATTTCCTTGTTGTAGGCAAAACTGACAATGACCTTGTCGCCCTCTTTGCCGACTTCGAGGTCCTTGCCGCCGATCGACTTGATGTCATCAATCGCGGCCGCCTTGTCGAAAATCATCCGCACCTCGGGCACGGTGCTGCCCTCGGCAGCCTTGTTGGCCGCCTTGGTGATGGCCTGGAACTCGACCAGCGTGGGAAACACCTGGGCGGCGATCACGCCCGCGAAAGCCAGTACGCCACCCACGAACAGGATGCCGATGAACGAAATGCCACGTTGCCGATTTTTCATCATGTGTTTCCCCAGCTGTTGTTAGTTGCGCCCCATGCCCCGTGCTGCTCCCGCCTTGCCGGCAGGGCCAGCCCGGATCATCCCTCAGTCCACCTTGCCGATGCGTTTGAGGTTACCAAAATTCATCCAGACAAAAAAGGCCTTGCCGACGATGTTGGCCTCGGGCACAAAACCCCAGTAACGCGAATCCAGCGAATTGTCGCGGTTGTCGCCCATCATGAAATAGTGCCCCTGCGGCACCTTGCAAACCACGCCCTCGCTACTGTAACGGCAATTTTGCCGATAGGGAAAGTCGGCTGCGCCGGCAATAAAGGCCGGCCGGTCCTCGTCATTGAGCACGCGGTAGGGCTTGTTGCCGCTGGTTTCCTGGAACTGCTTGGCGTAACGCAGGGCGTCTTCGTCAAAGAAATCAGGCAGCGCCACCTTGGATACAGGCTTGCCGTTGATGGAGAGTTTTTTGTTCAGGTAGGCCACCTCGTCACCCGGCACACCGACCACCCGCTTGATGTAGTCCAGGCTGGGCTGGGGCGGGTAACGGAACACCATCACATCGCCGCGCTGCGGACTGTTGTTGTCAACAATTTTGAGATTGATGACCGGAAGCCGCACGCCGTAATGGAATTTGTTGACGAGGATCAGGTCGCCCACCAGCATGGTCGGAATCATGGAGCCGGACGGAATCTTGAAAGGCTCGAACAGGAAAGAACGCAACAGAAACACGACCACGATGACCGGGAAAAGCCCGGCGGTCCAGTCCAGCCACCAGGGCTGCATGATGACCCTGGCCCGGGCCTCCTCGATGTTGCCGTCCACCTGGCTGATGCCGCGGGCGGCCAGCTCGCTGCGGCGCCGGACCGCCTCCTGCTCGATGATTTCGGCCGCCTTGCGGCGCTGGGGCCAGAAGTAAAACTTCTCGGCCAGCCAATAAAGGCCCGTGACCACGGTCGCAAGAAACAGCAGCAGGGAGAAGTTGCCTTCCACCATGCCCATGTACCAGGCGCCGCCGTAACCGGCAAACAGGATCAGCACCAGCGCAGTGAGCGTACTCATGAAACCCAGCATTATTCTTCTACCTGCAGGATGGCCAGGAAGGCCTCCTGGGGGACTTCCACCGAACCGATTTGTTTCATGCGTTTTTTACCCGCTTTTTGTTTTTCAAGAAGCTTTTTCTTGCGTGAAATGTCGCCACCGTAACACTTGGCAATCACGTTCTTGCGCAGCGCCTTGATTGTCTCACGCGCAATGATGTTGGCCCCGATGGCCGCCTGGATCGCGACGTCGAACTGCTGGCGGGAAATGATCTCGCGCATCTTGGCCACCACCGCCCGGCCGCGGTAGGCCGACTGGCTGCGGTGAACAATGATGGACAGCGCATCGACCTTCTCGCCGTTGAGCAGGATGTCGACCTTGACCACGTCGGACGCCCGGAACTCCTTGAACTCGTAATCCATGGACGCGTAGCCGCGCGAGACGGACTTGAGCTTGTCGAAGAAGTCCAGCACGATCTCGCCCAGCGGCATTTCGTAGGTCAGCATGACCTGCTTGCCGTGGTAAGCCATGTTGAGCTGCACGCCGCGCTTGAGGTTGGCCAGCGTCATGACGGCGCCCACGTACTCCTGCGGCATGTACAGGTGCACGGTCACGATGGGCTCGCGGATCTCGTTGACCCTGCCGGCGTCGGGAATTTTCGACGGGTTTTCGACCATGATGATCTCGCCGTCGGCCTTGAGCACCTGGTAGACCACGCTGGGCGCGGTCGTGATCAGGTCCTGGTCGAACTCGCGCTCGAGCCGCTCCTGCACGATCTCCATGTGCAGCAGGCCCAGAAAACCGCAGCGAAAACCAAAACCCAACGCCTGGCTGACTTCCGGTTCGTAATGCAGGGACGCATCGTTGAGCTTGAGCTTTTCCAGCGCGTCGCGCAGCGAGTCGTACTCGCTGGCTTCGGTCGGGTACAGACCGGCAAATACCTGCGGCTGGATTTCCTTGAAGCCGGGCAAGGCCTCGGTGGCGGTGGCGGCCGCGCCGCCGGTGCCCGGCCTGATCAGCGTCACGGTGTCGCCGACCCGCGCCGCCTGAAGTTCCTTGATGCCGGCAATGATGAAGCCGACCTCGCCCGCTTCCAGCGCGGGACGCGGCTCGGTATGCGGCGTGAAGACCCCCAGCTGGTCGGCGTTGTAAGTGGCCTCGCTGGCCATCAGCTTGATGCGCTCGCCCTTGACCAGCCGGCCGTCCACCACACGCACCAGCATCACGACACCCACATAGGCGTCGTACCAGCTGTCGACAATCATCGCGCGCAGCGGCCCGTCCGGGTTGCCCTGCGGCGGCGGGATGCGGGCAATCACCGCCTCCAGGATTTCGTCGATGCCCATGCCGGTCTTGGCGCTGCAGGGAATCGCGTCAGTGGCATCGATGCCGATCACGTCCTCGATTTCCTGCTTCGCGTTTTCCGGATCGGCCTGCGGCAAATCCATCTTGTTGAGCACCGGCACCACCGTCACGCCGAGGTCGAGTGCGGTGTAGCAGTTGGCCACGGTCTGCGCTTCCACACCCTGGCTCGCATCGACCACCAGCAGCGCACCTTCGCAGGCCGACAGCGAGCGGCTCACTTCATACGAGAAGTCGACGTGGCCGGGCGTGTCGATCAGATTGAGGTTGTAAACCTGGCCGTCGAGGGCCTTGTATTTGAGCGCGGCGGTCTGCGCCTTGATGGTTATCCCACGCTCCTTTTCCAGATCCATGGAGTCGAGCACCTGCGCGCTCATCTCGCGATCCTGCAATCCGCCGCAACGCTGGATGATGCGATCGGCCAGCGTGGATTTGCCGTGATCAATGTGCGCAATGATCGAAAAATTTCTGATGTGATTCATCAAAGGGAACGCCTAAGTGCTTGAAAGTATTGCGAAGAGCCCGCGGTCAATTCGCGAAAGCCATAAAAAAGGGCGCGTCACTTGTGACGCGCCCTGAACCAACAATCTATGGCAACTGCGATAGTTGGAAGCTTCATTGTAGGCAAAAAGCCGACCACGCATAGCCTCGAAATTGCCAAATTTTTCTCGTTGCAGGGCAGCAACATGAATCTTATGCACAAGTTATTCACAATTTTAACTGAGAGCCTATGGACAACATGTGGGTGATCTGTGGATCAGCAGTGAATCGTGCCAATTCATGCAGCGCAGCGGTTTTTTCAACGCTTGATATATCGGAATGATCCGGAATATGGCTTCCATTCTACCCAAATCGCTCATTAGCCAAATCCCAAGTTAGCAGACGCAAACATTCGTCGAGCCCGGGAGCAGGGGAAAAATATTTTTTTGACATGCCGGTCAGGCGGCATTTCAGGCAAAACCCCCAAGCCCGTCAGGGTATGGGGGCTGCCAGGACAGGCTTCTGCGCAGTCGGCGGGCATGGTTGCCCACCCCTCGCAGCCCTTAACGCAAGGGACGGATCAGCGCGAACTGCGCCACGTCGCCGCGCCGGAACAGCACGTTGATCACCTTGCTCTTGTCGGTTTTGGCCAGCACCGCTTCAAAGTCCTTGACGCTGGTGACCTCCGTGTTTGCAATCGCCAGAATCACATCGCCCTCACGCAAGCCGGCGCGCGCGGCGGCGCCCTCACTCGCATCCACCTTGACGCCGCCCTTGAGCTTGAGCTCCTTCTTCAGGGCCTCGGGCAACTCGCTGACCACCAACCCGATCACCTGCGCCGGTCCGGCCACCGGTGCTTTACTCTCGGGTGCCTGGGCCTTGCGCACCGGCTTTTCTGCCTCCACCTCGGCAATCGTCACGTTGAAGTCCCGGGTACTGCCGCGCCTGAAGACGGTGATCGTGGTTTTGGTACCGGGCTTCACATTGCCCACCATACGCGGCAGGTCGGTTGCCCGGTCAATCACCTTGCCCTCAAATCTGGTGATGATGTCGCCCGCTTCGATCCCGGCTTTTTCCGCAGGCGATCCGGCTTCGACGCCGCGCACAAGCGCACCTTGCGGCTTGCCCAGTCCGATGGACTCCGCGACGTCCTTGCTGACCTGGTCGATCTGCACGCCGATGCGACCGCGCGTCACCCGTCCATTGGTGCGCAACTGGTCGGCCACGCGGGTGGCCTCGTCAATTGGAATTGCAAACGAGATGCCCTGGAAGCCACCGGAGCGCGAGTAGATCTGGCTGTTGATACCCACCACCTCGCCACGCATGTTGATCAGCGGGCCGCCCGAGTTGCCCGGGTTGATCGCCACATCGGTCTGGATGAAAGGCAGGTAGTCGCCGGTGTCACGCTGCTTGGCGCTGACAATGCCGGCGGTTACCGTGTTCTCGAGGCCAAAAGGCGAACCGATCGCCATGACCCACTCACCCACCTTCAGGCGGCTGATGTCGCCGATTTTCACGGCCGGCAAGCCCGCGGCCTCGATTTTGACCAGGGCCACATCGGTGCGCTTGTCGGTACCGATGATCTTCGCCTTGAACTCGCGCTTGTCCGTCAGCGTCACCAGCACCTCATCGGCGCCTTCGACGACATGGGCATTGGTCATGACCAGCCCGTCGGTGCTGAGGATGAATCCCGAACCCACCCCGCGCGGCTGCTCTTCGTCAGGCTGGCCACGGTCCGGCTTGGGCGTACGCGGCATGTTGGGTGGCACCGGAATGCCGAAGCGCCGGAAAAACTCCAGCATCTGCTCGTCGGCGCTGCCGGCTGCGCCGGCCTTGACTTTTTCAACGGTCCGGATGTTGACGACCGAAGGGCCGACCGCTTCCACCAGGTCCGTGAAGTCCGGCAGGGTCCTGACTTGCGCCATCACCGGCTGCACAGGCATCACGGCCAGGACGGTGCCCAGCGCCAGCGTACCGGCGACGAGGCAGGAGCGACCTTGTTTCCAGTTCAATATATGCATCATCAGCCTTTGAAAAAATTGTCGGGGAAGAGGAGAAAACCGCGTGTTGAATCAGCTGCCGGCCGGCCCGCGACCCCAAGCAGGGGCCAGGACGACATGGGGGCGCTATTTCCTGCGTTCAAGACCATTGGCAAACAGGCTCAGGGTGGCCATGGGCACCTCGCCCATCACGGTCAGCCAGTAAGCGTCGATACGCCGGGTCAGCGACTGCGTGGCACCCAGGGACACCCTGGATTCCCGGAGATGGCGCTGGGTATCAAACGACTCGACAAAAATCGATACCGACGCCAGGCCGTCCGAAAAAACCCACTGCATGGGCTCGCTTCCCGACTGCCCCGCGAGCGGGCGCTTGTAGCAACTCATGGACTGAAAGCCCGGCACCGGCGTTTTCATCACCCAGCCTTCGGCGCTGGCCGTGGTCTTGACCAGTCCCGGTTTCTCGACCCGGTAGCCGTCGACCTTGGCCATCATTTGCGCCAGCTTGTCGATCCTGACCGGCGCATCGAGCTGCAATTCCGAAAAAGCCGCCTGCTCCAGCACCTTGCCATCGGCATCGAGCGTCTGCAGCTTGACGACCATGCCCTTCTTCTGTTCGGCCCAGACGCGGTAGCCGAAGCGCATGGTGTCGCGGGGAATCAGGGCGACGATGTCGGCCTCCACCCCTGCCACCCGCTCGCTGCCCTCCTGCCGGGCCTTGTAGAAATCGGCGATGTGGCTGTCGGTGGACTTGAGCAGCTGGGGAAAAAGGCCCAGCGACTCCTGCTTTTCGGCACGCACCACCTTCTGGTCGGGCATGAAGGTCACGACCTGGTCGTTGTGCCGGAAAACAGTACGCGGGGCCCCGGTCAGGGTCTCGACCTTTTCGATCTGCTGGGTTCCGTCGCAGACATGCCAGATCTTCGCGCTGGACATGACGCCGCCGGAGGACACCACAAAAGTGCCCACGTACGACCGGTTTCTGGAGGCTTCGTGCATGCGCATCAACCACTCGTTGATGCTCCTGGGCTCCGCCGTCTGGCCCGGTGCTGCTGTTGTTGCTGCCGGCGCCGGGGCCTGGGCTGCCACATAATTTGTAGCACCCAGCGCACACACAGCAAGGGCCAGCGGGCGAAAATAGCTGAAATTCATGAGGTGAACCGGCTTGGCGTTGCCTGCAGCGGCCACGTCAGCGACGCTCGCCCTGGGGCGACTCGAAGGTGGCATTTCGCAGGAAGCCCGAGGGCATCTGCAGGGCCGACGTGCCGCCCAGTTGCCGGTGCGCCGCCAGCAGTTCCTGCGTCCTCGCATCGCGCACCAGGGTGCCCTGCTCAGACACCACCAGCACCTGCTGCGCAGCAGGCTCCGTGCGGGCCAGTTGCGGTGCAGTCGATGGCGACAGCAGGCCGGCTCCGGCATTCCAGGCAATCGCCGCCACGGCAGCAACCGATGCAAAACCCGCCACCAGCCTCCAGGGGAAGCTGGCGTCGTTCGCGGCCTCTTCCCCGACCCGCCCGGCCGGCGCGTGGCGCACTTCCGGCAGGGCCGGCGCAGCAACGACGATCGGCTCCTGGCTCAGGCGCACCCGCAGGCGTTCCACAAAGGCCGTATCCGCGGCGTGCGGGCTCAGTTCCGGCGAGCGCAACACATCGCCAATCAGGTGATAGGTGTTCCAGCTGTCCAGCGCCTGCGCATCGGCCTCGCAGGCCGCCAGCGCACGGGCAAAGTCCTCGCTCGCCAGCTGGCCGTCAGCCAGAGCGGAGATCAACTCACTGTGTTGCGTCATCGGTTTCATGGTGTCCATGGGCAGCTTGGGTCTGCCGGTTTCAATCGTTTACTCTGTCGTTCACTCTGTCTTGCATCGACTCGTCGCTACTTCTCGAAAAACTACCAGCGCTTGCCGGACTGGTTCTCCAGCAAAGGCTTGATCCTTGCAGAAATCGCTTCCCGGGCCCTGAAGATCCGCGAACGCACGGTGCCGATCGGGCAGTTCATGACTTCCGCAATCTCTTCATAGCTCAGCCCTTCAATTTCCCGCAGCGTGATGGCCTGGCGCAACTCCTCGGGCAAAGCCTCCATGGCGGCGTTGACCATTTGCGCGATTTCCTTGCCGGCCAGCACGGCCTCGGGCGTTTCCGAACTGATTAGTTCGTTTTCCAGCGGGGAAGTTTCATCGCTTTCATCGCTTTGGCCGGATTTGAAGGAATTCTCTGAGACCGTGGGGTCACGCTTGAGCTCCATCAAGGCCTTTTTGGCGGTATTGACGGCGATGCGGTACAGCCAGGTGTAGAACTGGGCCTCACCCCTGAACTGGGCGAGTGCGCGGTAAGCCCGAATAAAGGTTTCCTGGGCGATGTCCTCGACCAGGTCCACATCGCGCACCATGCGCCCGATCAGGCGCTGGATGCGGCGCTGGTACTTGATCACCAGCAATTCAAAGGCCTTCTGGTCCCCCGCGACTGTGCGCTCGACCAGCATGGCATCGCTGTCACTTGGCGCAGCCGGCTCCTGCGGGGACTCGTCGGTACTCATGAACCGGAGCGCGGCGAAGCAGACTGCGCCGGAAAATCTGACATGACCGGGCTGGCGTCCCATGGCACCAGGTCCGCAGACGGCCTGTGCTGCGCGTGAACGGCGCGGCGCAAATCCAGCCAGCGCTCGGGCTGGGTCGAACGGCCAGCCCAGAGCCACAGGGTCGCGTGGTCCTGGTTCTCCAGTCGCAGCAGCATGGTGCGCTGGAGATCGAGTGCAACCGCCAGATCACGCACCGGTGTGCCCGACCGGTAACCCTGGCTTTCCCAGCGCCAGTCCTGCCCGTCCCAGCGCAGCTGGCCGACCGGCGAGTGAAGCCATGCCCATCCGGCAGCAAGCCCGGCAGCCAGCACGACGGCCAGGGTCATCCACAAGCGCCAGTCTGCAGCGGGTGCAGCGCGCCACCACAGGGACAGCACGCCGACCCCGGCGAGCCAGAGGCCCAGCACGGCCAAGCCCTGGAAATGCGAACGCCCCAGCGGGTAAGTAACCGGCGGGGCGTTATGCATGGTCAGGGTGCGAAGTGGCGGGAATCAGGTGCGGCTGGACGTGTGGAATGGTGAAAGGCCTCAGACGCGCTTGAACACCAGCGTCCCGTTGGTGCCGCCAAAACCGAAGTTGTTTTTGACAGCCACCTCGATGTTGGCGTCACGGGCCGTGTTCGCGCAGTAGTCCAGATCGCACTCGGGATCCTGGTTGAAGATATTGATGGTCGGCGGAATTTTCTGGTGGTGCAGTGCCAGCACTGTAAACACCGACTCGATGCCGCCGGCGCCACCGAGCAGGTGCCCGGTCATGGACTTGGTCGAACTGACCACCAGGTTTTTGGCATGGTCGCCAAACGCGGCCTTGATGGCATTCGTCTCGTTCAGGTCACCCAGCGGTGTCGAGGTGCCGTGCGCATTGAGGTACTGTACATCGCTGGCATTGACGCCAGCGTCCTTGAGGGCCATGTCCATGGAACGGCGCGGGCCGTTCACGTCGGGCGTGGTCATGTGATACGCGTCACCGCTCATGCCGAAACCGATCACCTCGGCGTAAATCTTCGCGCCGCGCGCCTTGGCGTGTTCGTACTCTTCGAGCACCAGCACACCGCCGCCCTCGCCGAGCACAAAGCCGTCCCGGTCCTTGTCCCAGGGACGCGATGCCGTCTTCGGGTCTTCGTTGCGGGTCGACAGGGCACGGGCTGCGGCAAAACCGCCCACCCCCAGCGGCGACACCGTCGCCTCCGCACCGCCGGCCACCATGACGTCGCAATCACCATGCTCGATCATGCGTGCCGACAGGCCGATCGCATGCAGGCCGGTGGTACAGGCCGTCACAACGGCGATGTTGGGGCCCTTGAAGCCGAACTTGATTGACACATGCCCGGAGATCATGTTGATGATCGAGGCCGGCACAAAAAATGGGGAAATCCGGCGCGGACCCCGGTTGATCAGCTCGGTGTGCGTCTGCTCGATCATTGGCAAGCCGCCAATGCCCGAGCCGATGTTGCAGCCGATGCGTGTCGCCAGCTCTTCGTCCAGCGCATCGCCCGTGGGCAAGCCGCTGTCGGCCACCGCCTGGCAGGCCGCGGCCAGACCCAGGTGAATGAAGCGGTCCATGTGCCGGGCTTCCTTTTCAGGGATGTAATCCGTGATGTCGAAACCCTTGACCTCACCTGCAAATTTGCAGGCGAAGCTGCTTGCATCAAATTGCGTGATCAGGTCAATGCCGGGCGTTCCGGCAAGTACATTGGCCCAGGAGTCGGCCACGGTGTTACCCACCGGGCTGACACAACCCAGACCTGTCACAACGACGCGACGACGGCTCATGCGCAAATCCTGAAGAAAGTCCCGAAAGACCAGGGGTCTTTCGAGCGAGCTGAAAAAAGACCGGAGTCTTTAGGCTTTTTGATGGGTGTTCGCGTAGTCAATCGCGTTCTGGACGGTGGTGATCTTCTCGGCGTCTTCGTCGGGGATCTCGATGCCAAACTCGTCTTCCAGAGCCATGACCAGTTCTACGGTGTCAAGCGAGTCAGCGCCGAGATCGGCCACAAAGGCCTTTTCGCTGGTGACCTGGCCTTCTTCCACGCCAAGTTGCTCGGCAATGATTTTCTTAACACGTGCTTCGATATCGCTCATAGTTCCCTCTGAGGGTTGTGAATTAATCCGTGATTTTAGCGTTGTTGGGGTTGATTCCCCAACCCGCCAGCCGGACGGATAAAACCCGGCTTGTGGTCCGGTGCCTGCAGGCTGCATGCGTCACCATTATTCATGATCCTGGTGACACTGGGCAGATCGGCAGCCGCCGGAGGGTTTACATGTACATCCCGCCGTTGACGTGAAGCTCCTGCCCGGTGATGTAGCCGGCCTGCGGGCTCGCTACAAAGGCCACGGCATGCGCAATGTCCTGCGGCTTGCCCAGGTGCCCCAGCGGAATCTGTCCCAGCAGCGCCTTCTGTTGTTCCTCGGGCAAACCTGCCGTCATGTCGGTCTCAATAAATCCTGGCGCCACGCAGTTGACGGTGATGTTGCGGCTGCCGAGCTCGCGGGCCAGCGCACGTGTCATGCCTGCCACGCCAGCCTTGGCCGCTGCGTAATTGGCCTGGCCGGCGTTGCCGGAAGCGCCCACCACCGAGGTGATGCTGATGATGCGGCCATAACGCTGCTTCATCATGGTGCGCATCACGGCGCGGCTCATGCGGAACACCGCCTTGAGGTTGGTGTCCAGCACCGCGTCCCAGTCATCGTCCTTCAGGCGCATGGCCAGCATGTCGCGCGTAATGCCGGCATTGTTGACCAGCACCTGCAGCCCGCCATATTCCTTGACGATGGCATCGATCAGCGCCTCGGCGGCCGCTGCGTCATTGACGTTGAGATTTTTACCGGCACAACCGGGAAAAGCAGCCAGCGCCTGGCTGATTTTGGCGGCGCCATCGTCCGTGGTGGCCGTGCCAATCACTTTCAGGCCGCGCTGCGCCAGTTCCAGCGCAATCGCCGCACCGATCCCGCGCGATGCGCCGGTGACCAGGGCTACCTGACCTTCAAATTTGACCTCGCTCATACCAGAGCCTCCTTCGCCTGCGCCAGGCTGTCCGGATCAAACAGGGCCACGCCCGTCATGTCCGCATCGATACGTTTGACCATGCCGGCGAGCACCTTGCCGGGCCCGCATTCGACCACCGTGGTGATGCCGCGCGCCTTGATGGCCTGCACACATTCGACCCAGCGCACCGGGCCGAAGGCCTGCTCGTAGAGGGCTGCGCGGATACGGTCGGGATCGCTCTCGACAGCGACCGCAATGTTGTTGATCACCGGGATCTGCGGCGCTGCGAAGGCCGTGGCCGCCAGTTTTTCCCGGAGCCTGTCCGCCGCGGGCTTCATGAGGCTGGAGTGAAACGGTGCCGACACCGGCAGCGGCAAGGCCCGCTTGGCGCCGTTGGCCTTGAGGACTTCGCAGGCTTTTTCCACGGCCGCCTTGCTGCCGGCAATCACGGTCTGCATCGGGTCGTTGAAGTTGACCGCCTCCACCACTTCCGCGGTGTTCAGGCCAAAACTGCGAACGGCTTCGGCGCAACCTTCAATCACACGCGACGCTTCCATGCCCAGAATGGCCGCCATCGCACCGATACCCACAGGCACCGCCTCCTGCATGGCCTGCGCGCGAAAGCGCACCAGCGGCGCAGCCTGCGCGAGAGTCAACACGCCCGAAGCCACCAGCGCGGAATATTCACCGAGCGAATGCCCGGCGACCACCGCCGGCGCGACGCCGGTCTCGGCCATCCAGGCCCGGTATGCCGCCACACCGGCGACCAGCATCACGGGTTGCGTGTTGGTGGTCAGGCCCAGCGCCTCCTTGGGGCCCTGGCTGATCAGCTGGGCCAGGTCCTCGCCCAGCGCATCCGAGGCCTCCCGCAGCGTCTCCCGCACGGCCGGATGCTCGCCCCAGGCGTCGAGCATGCCAACGGCCTGCGAACCCTGTCCGGGAAAAACAAAAGCAAAAGGTTTCATAAAAGTATCGATAAAAACAGCTTCCCGCCCTGATGGAACGGGCGCAAGCCGCTATAGATTCAGGAGTACCGCACCCCAGGTGAAGCCACCGCCAACCCCTTCGAGCAGCAGCGTCTCCCCTTTTTTGATCTGGCCGCTACGCACCGCCACATCGAGCGCCAGCGGAATGGAGGCTGCCGAGGTGTTGCCGTGCTGGTCCACCGTGACGATGACCTTGTCCATGGACATCTTGAGCCTCTTGGCGGTGCCCTGCATGATGCGGATGTTGGCCTGGTGGGGAACCAGCCAGTCAATGTCGCTCTCCTGCAGGCCTGCCTTGACCAGGGTTGCACGCGCCGCATCTTCGAGAACACCGACCGCGAGTTTGAAAACGGCCTGCCCGTCCATCTTGAGCAGCGGATCACCCAGCACCTTGCCGCCGGACACGGTGCCCGGCACACACAAGATGCCGACGTGTTTGCCGTCGGCATGCAGGTCGCTGGCCAGGATGCCGGGCGTCTCGGACGCCTCCAGCACCACGGCGCCGGCGCCGTCACCAAACAGCACGCAGGTGGTGCGGTCCGAAAAATCGAGAATGCGCGAAAACACCTCGGCGCCAATGACCAGCGCCTTGCTGGCCGAACCGGTCTTGATCAAGGCGTCGGCGATGGTCAGCGCATACACAAAGCCGCTGCAGACCGCCTGCACGTCAAACGCCGGGCAACCGGCGATGCCGAGTTTGTTCTGCAGGATGCAGGCTGCCGAAGGAAACACCATGTCGGGCGTCGACGTGGCCACGATGATCAGGTCGATGTCGCCGGGCTGGAGTCCGGCGGCCTGCAGGGCGTTTTTGGCGGCTTCCACCCCCAAGTCGCTGCTGCAGACACCGGGCTCGGCAAAGTGGCGGGCACGGATGCCGGTGCGCTCGACAATCCAGTCGTCGGAGGTTTCAACCCCCTGCGCCGCCAGTTCGGCGGCCAGCTCGGCATTGCTCAGACGGCGCGGCGGCAGATAGCTGCCGGTGCCTGTGATACGTGAATAAGGGCTCATGAATAACTCAGTGTGCGGCGCCAGAGGCGGCCAATTCAGCCTGCGCCGGAACGACTGGGAGTTCCGCAGGCGGCGCACCGGCCGTGGCCAGCAGCGGCGCCGCGTGAGCAATGCGTTCCCTCACCCGGTCCAGCAAATTGTTGCGAGCTGCATCATAAGCCCGATTCAGGGCCTGCTCGAAGGCGAAGACGTCGGCCGACCCATGGCTCTTGAAGACCAGGCCGCGCAGGCCCAGCAAGGCCGCACCGTTGTAACGTCGGTGGTCAACCCGATTTTTAAATGCAGATAACACCGGATAAGCAACGATAGCTGCAATTTTGGTGAAAATATTGCGTGAAAATTCAGCCTTGATGAAGCCGCCAATCATGCTGGCCAGACCTTCACTGGCCTTGAGGGCCACATTGCCGACAAAACCGTCACAGACCACAATGTCCACCACGCCCTTGAAAATATCGTTACCTTCGACATTGCCATAAAAATTCAGATCGCCACTTTTAGCAGCAGATCGCAGCAATTCACCAGCTTTTTTAATTGTTTCACTGCCTTTTATCGCCTCTTCGCCGATATTGAGCAACCCCACGCTGGGGTTGGATTTGTCGGCGATGGCCGCGACCAGGGCAGAACCCATCACCGCAAACTGGAACAGATGGTCTTCCGTGCAGTCGACATTGGCCCCGAGGTCCAGCACCGTGGTGGCGCCACCCTTGGCGTTGGGGATTTGCCCGGCAATCGCAGGGCGGTCAATGCCGTCCAGTGTCTTGAGGATGTAGCGCGAAATGGCCATCAGCGCGCCGGTGTTGCCGGCCGAGACGGCGGCTTGCGCGGCGCCGTCCTTGACCTGCGCAATCGCCACCCGCATGGACGAGTCCTTCTTGCGCCGCAGGGCGACTTCGATCGGATCGTCCATGGTCACCACCTCGGTGGCAGCAACCACCTGGCAGCGCGAATGAGCCTGAAGACGGGGAAACAGCGGGTGGGCCGCCAGCACGGCAGGCTGACCTACCAGCAGGATGGCCGCTTCGGGGTGGCTGTCCAGGAAGGACAGACTGGCGGGCACGGTGACCTGCGGGCCGACATCACCACCCATGGCGTCGACAGCTATCCTGATCATGGCAGGACCGGTGCAGTCAGGAAATGGGAATTCAACAAAACAAAGGCCCGCAGGATGAGTGCGGGCCAGTCGTTAAAGCGCGAAATTACGCTTCGGATTTTGTTTTCAGCACCTTGCGGCCACGGTAAAAACCGGTGGGGCTGATGTGATGACGCAGGTGCGTCTCACCGGTGGTGGACTCGACAGCAATGCCCGGAACGGTCAAAGCGTTGTGCGCGCGGTGCATGCCGCGCTTGGAAGGTGATTTTTTGTTCTGCTGGACGGCCATGATCCGCTCCTGAGGGGGTATAGGGTGGGTAAATTACGCACAAAACCCGTGAGCGGGTCTTGGCGCCAAGCCTTTGATTATAGCGCGATACGGCCGGCTTTTCCAGTTACCGTTGTCAGGCAGGCCCCAACACCCCGGAAAGCAACTTCGCGCACCCGTCGGCACAGCGCCAGCCCGCACGGCCCGTCGGGACTGTTTCTGGTTATTTTTTCTTTTTCAGCTGCGCCAGGGCGGCAAAAGGGTGAGGCTTGGCGTCTTCCTGTTGCGCCAGCTCGCCCTCGCCGGCACTGAACACCGGTGCCACCGGACAGGTCTCGTGCATGGGCACCAGCGGCAGGGCCATCAGCAGTTCGTCCTCGACCACGGCCAGCAGGTCAAATTGCGGCGCCATCACCAGCAGGTCTTCCTCGGACTGGTCGTCCTCGGCCATGGCAATGTCTTCATCGGCCACAAAGCGGTACCACTGGTTCACGTCCAGCGCGGTGGGCACTGCGCCCATGCAGCGCTGGCAGGTCAGCGGTAGGGTCGCGCTGGCCTGCAGGTGTAGCCAGACCTCGTCTTCAGCACCCGCGTGCGGCCGCAGCTCGGCCCGCGCCTGCCAGTTAACAGCCAAATCGGGCGCCAGCCCATGTATTTCGTGCGCCAGGCGCTCCATATTTGATAGTGGCGTGCGCTCGACGAGCGGCTTGCCCTCCTGGGCGAAGGCCTGCATGTTGAGCCGGCGGGCGTGAAGATGTCTGGACATGGCAGCAGTGTAAGAGAATCGACGCATGAACCCTGCACCTTCTCCCGACGCCCGCAACGGCGCCCACCCCCCAACAGCGCGCCGCCTGATCCTGGGCTCAACCTCGCCCTACCGCCGTGAACTGCTGCAACGCCTGCAGATTCCCTTTGAAGTGGCTTCCCCCTCGGTCGACGAAACCCCGCTGCCCGGCGAAGCCCCGGCGCCCTTGGCCCGGAGGCTGGCCCTGGCCAAGGCGCATGCCGTGGCCGCGGCTTTTCCCGATGCGGTGGTGATCGGTTCCGACCAGGTCGCCGACCTCAACGGCCAGGCCCTCGGCAAGCCCGGCAACCATGCCAACGCCGTCGTCCAGCTTCGCCAGATGAGCGGCCAGAGCGTGGTGTTCCAGACCGCCGTGGCGGTGGTCTGCCTGCAAAGCGGGTTTGAACAGACCGACCTGGCAGCGGTGAAAGTGCAATTTCGCGCGCTCGGCGATGAGGAGATCGAAAACTACCTGCAGGCCGAGCAGCCTTACGACTGCGCCGGCAGCGCCAAAAGCGAAGGGCTGGGCATCGCCCTGCTGGAGGCCATCGAGAACGACGACCCGACCGCATTGGTCGGTCTGCCCCTGATACGTACCTGCCGGATGATCCAGGCCGCCGGTATCCCGCTGCTGCCGGCACGCAAGGACCGGCCATGACCGGCACCCCCAAAGGCCGGCTTTACTTGGTGCCCGCGCCGCTGGATTTCGGCTGCGACGTGTTGGCCCCGCTCCAGGACGTGATGCCGCTGGGCACGCTGCAAATTGCTGCGACTCTTTCCTGCTGGATTTGCGAAAACGCCAAAAGCACACGCGCCTACCTCAAACGGGTGGGCGCGGTGGTGCCGCTGCAGCAGCCGGTGCAGGCGCAGCAGATCCAGGAACTGCCGCGCGAGGTGCATAAAAAAGGCGACCATGGCGGCAACTTCGACGCCCGCCCGCTGCTGGCGCCGGCGCTGGCCGGCCGGGACATCGGCCTGGTCAGCGAAGCCGGCATGCCGGCGATTGCCGACCCGGGCTCGTCCGTCGTTCGCGCCGCGCATGACCTGGGCCTGCAGGTGTTGCCGCTGGTGGGACCGATGTCGCTGATGCTGGCACTCGCCGCCAGCGGGCTGAACGGCCAGAATTTTGCGTTTGTCGGCTACCTGCCGCAGGACGGCGGCGAACGCAGCCAGCGCATCCGGGAACTCGAATCACTGGCGCTGAAGACCGGCCAGACGCAGATCTTCATTGAAACGCCCTACCGCAACACCGCCCTGCTGCAGGCGCTGCTGCAGACGCTGCAGCACAACACCCGGCTGGCCCTGAGCTGCGGCCTGAGCCTGCCCGGCGGCTGGTCGCACAGCGCCGCGGTCAGCACCTGGAAGCGCGACAAGCCTGCTGCACCGCTGGCTCTGCCCACGGTGTTCTGCATCGGCCGATAAAACCGCGCGGCAACAAAAAAAAGCCCGCAGCTAGCGGGCTTTTCTTTCCTGGCAACTGGCAACCGGCCAGCGGATGTGCTGTTTCAGCGAATCGCAGGAACGGTCTTCAGCGTGCGAATTGCTCCGTCCCCGATGGCCGCGCCAAACTTCTTGGCCAGGCGTTCGGCAACGTTTTCACGGCGCGTGTAGTCAATGATTTCTTCGGTCTTGACGATTTCACGGGCCACATAGTCGAGCGAGCCCAACTGGTCCGCCAGACCCAGCTCGATGGCCTGCTGGCCGGTCCAGAACAGGCCGCTGAACATCTCCGGCGTTTCCTTGAGCCGTTTGCCACGGCCGTTTTTGACCACCGCGATGAACTGCTGGTGGATCTGGTTCAGCATGGTCTGGGCGTAGGCGCGCTGCTGTTCGGTCTGCGGGCTGAACGGGTCCAGGAAACCCTTGTTCTCGCCGGCGGTCATGAGGCGGCGCTCCACGCCCAGCTTGTCCATCAGGCCGGTAAAACCAAAGCCGTCCATCAGCACGCCGATGCTGCCGACGATGCTGGCCTTGTCCACGAAAATCCTGTCGGCCGAGGCGGCGACGTAATACGCCGCCGAGGCGCAGGTTTCTCCGACCACGGCATAGACGGGCTTCTTGTGTTTGGCCTTGAGGCGCACGATCTCGTCGTTCATCATGCCGGCCTGCACCGGGCTGCCGCCGGGTGAATTGATCAGCAGCACCACGGCTTTGGCGCCTTCGTCTTCAAACGCGGCGCGCAGCGCGGCATTGACAAACTCAGCACTCGCGTCGGCCCCGTCGGCGATCTCACCCTTGATTTCCACCACCGCGGTGTGCGGCGCGCTGACGTTGGTGGTGGCCGCGCTGCGGTGCAGAGCAAACCACACCAGGAACACAAAAAAGGCCAGCCAGGACAGGCGCACAAAGGTCTTCCAGCGGCGCGTGGCCTTCTGCTCGTTGAGGGCGGCAAAAGCCAGCTTCTCCAGCGTCGCGCGCTCCCAGCCCGGCTCCGCCGTCAGGTCGGTCCTGCGACCTGCTATGTTTTCAGGAGCTGCCTGCGCCCGTGTTTGCTGGGCTGAAGGCCTGTTTGGATCGAAATCCGGGTTATCGGACGGTTCGGTGCGGTTTGAATCATTCATACGGGTAGTTTAGAACTCCAATGTTTTAAGTTTGTAGGACGTGTGCCAGAAAACAAGGCCCTCGCCTTCTGAAATATCAATCTTGACCAGCCCGCCCTGGCAGGGGCCGCCGCTGCACTCGCCCGTGTCGGGCCGGTAGGCCGCGCCGTGGCTGGCGCACAGCAGCCACTGGCCGCTGTCGTCGAACACCCGGTTGGGCTGCCAGTCCAGCTCCATCGCCACATGGCTGCACCGGTTCAGGTAGGCGTGGGGCCGTCCCTCGAAGCGCACGGCAAAGGCGCGGCAGGTCTGGCCCGCGTAGCTCACGTCGAAGGGCACGGCCTCGCCGCCCTCCAGCAGTTCACCGCTGCGGCACAGCGGGATGAGGGTCGGGTCCGGGTCAGCCATGGTGGGGTGGCTCAGGCGTTGCGGGCCAGCCAGTCGTGCAGGTCCTGCACGGAGTGGGCAACAAAACGTGGCTGCAGGGCGTCAAAGGCCGCACTTTCGTGCGCGCCGTAACTGACCCCGACGCTGGCGCAGCCGGCGTTGAGCGCCATCTGCAGGTCGTGCGTGGTGTCGCCAATCATCAGCGTACGCTCCGGGCTCACGCCGAACTCGTCCATCAGCTCATGCAGCATGCGCGGGTGCGGCTTGCCGGCGGTTTCATCGGCGGTGCGCGAGCCGTCAAACCGGCCCTTGAGTTCGACCGCCTGCAGCGCTTCATCGAGGCCGTGCCGGCTCTTGCCGGTCGCCACGCTCAGGAGGTGACCGCGCGCCCTGAGCGCGGCCAGCAACGGCAGCACGCCGTCAAACAGGCTGATGTCGTTCTGGTGGCCGATGTAGTGGTGGCGGTAACGCGCGCCGAGTTCGGGGTACTTCTCGGGCGGGACATCGGGCGCCGCATGGGCCAGCGCCTGCATCAGCCCCAGGCCGATCACATAACCGGCGGCTTCGTCGGTCGGCACGGTGCCGCCCACGTCACGCACCGCCGCCTGGATGCAGCGCACGATGATTTGGGTCGAATCGAACAGCGTGCCGTCCCAGTCGAAGGCAATCAGGTCAAAGTTGAGCGGGGAGGACGGGCGTGGCATGGGTCGTGAAACTCTCGAGATCGGGGGGAAGTCCGGCCAGCAGGTCAATGCGTTTGCCGCTGGACGGATGGGTGAACTTTAACCGCCAGGCATGAAGAAACATGCGTTTGAGGGCGACGCCGCCGGCTTCTTTTTGCAAGGCTTTGTTCAGTTCGAAGTCGCCGTATTTGTCGTCGCCGGCAATCGGGTGGCCGGCACTGGCCAGGTGCACCCGGATCTGGTGGGTGCGACCGGTCTTGATGGTCACTTCGAGCAGCGTGAAATCGCGCCCGGCCACAGCCAGCGCCGACTTCACCTTGACCAGGGTCACCGCACGCATGGCGTCCGGATGGTCCTTGTCCACCACCCGCACGCGACGCTCGCCGTCGGGCAGCAAATATTTCTGCAGGGAGGCGTCCAGCACTTTTTTATTGACCGGCCAGGCGCCGCTGACGAGCGCCAGATAAATCTTGTCGGTCTCGCGCTCGCGAAACTGCTCCTGCAGGTTTTTCAGCGCCATCCTTTTCTTGGCGACCAGCAAAATGCCGCTGGTTTCACGGTCCAGCCGGTGGACCAGTTCCAGAAACCGCGCCTCGGGCCGCGCCATGCGCAGTTGCTCGATCACGCCAAAAGCCACACCGCTGCCGCCATGAACCGCCACGCCAGCCGGTTTGTCGATGGCCAGCAGGTGCTCGTCTTCAAACAGGATGGGGAACTCCCGTGACGGCGCGTAACCACCTGTGGTGGACGCAGCGCCGTGACGCGCCACCTCAACGGCCATGGCCCGGGCCTTCTCGTCGGCCCGCTCCGAGGTGCGCACCGGCGGCAGGCGCACGATGTCGCCGGCCTCGATGCGGGTGTCGGCCTGCGCCCTGCCCTTGTTGATGCGCACTTCGCCGCTGCGGATGATGCGGTAGACGTGGGTCTTGGGCACGCCCTTGAGCTGGCGGATCAGGAAGTTGTCCAGGCGCTGCCCCGCAAAGTCAGCGTCCACTGTCACCAGCGTGGCCTGCGGAGGCGCTTTTGCGGGCAGTTCCGGCGGTGCTGGCAAAGGCGGAGGGGGTCGGGGTCGCTCAGGCAGCGCTGCCGTCAGGGGTTTACCCGGGCGGCGTGTTTTACCTGAACCTGCGCCTATAATGTGTTTCACTAGCGACAAGCTGTAAGTGGTTGATTTGTCTGGGAGTTTAGTCCACACACCCATCAACCCGCTGCAACAGCCTTGCTGGAAGGTCGACGCCACTGGCAGCAAATGCCCGCAAGCGCACGGTGCCAGGCACCCCGCGGCAGGAACATGTTGTGCAGACGAGTCGACGTTTTGCGAATACAACTACGGAATACGATGTGTGCAGCCCCGCGGGCTGGACACGGATCCAGGTGAAATCTGGTCTTTACATGGGTAGCCTCTTGACATCACTGGCAGCACTGATTTTTTTATGCCTGCGGCGCTTTTTAGCCCCGCTTTCAGGCATTAATCAGCCGCCAGCCTTTGTCCTGCAGGCGCAAGCAGCTACTATTTTTGTAGCAAATACCTGTCAGACCCCGACTCGCCCCATCCACGCGCCTACGCCCAGACTGCTCTGCGACTGATTTTTCAGTCGCCGTAGCTTCGTCAAAAGCTCTCCGGCAATTCCCCACGTTCGCACAACGTCTGCTCACGGCGTCGTTTGCCCGTTTTTCGGGCAGTGATGTTTGAGAACAGAAGAACGAAGGAAACCCCATGAAACGCATGCTGGTCAATGCCACCCAGTCGGAAGAACGCCGCCTGGCCATTGTCGACGGACAAAAACTCCTCGACTACGAAATCGAAATCGAAGGGCGCGAACAGCGCAAGGGCAACATCTACAAGGCCGTCGTAACACGTGTCGAGCCCTCGCTCGAAGCCTGTTTTGTCGACTACGGTGAAGACCGCCACGGCTTTTTGCCGTTCAAGGAAATCTCCAAGCAATACTTCGCCCAAGGCGTGTCGGTCAGCCAGGCACGCATCCAGGACGTGATCCGCGAGGGCCAGGAAATACTGGTCCAGGTCGAAAAAGAAGAACGCGGCAACAAGGGCGCCGCCCTGACCACCTTTGTCTCGCTGGCCGGCCGTTACGTCGTGCTGATGCCCAACAACCCGCGCGGCGGTGGCGTCAGTCGCCGCATCGAAGGCGAAGACCGGGCCGAGCTCAAGGAAAACATGGACCAGCTGGAATACCCGGCAGGTTCGAGCATCATCGCCCGCACCGCCGGCATCGGCCGTAGCGCCGCCGAACTGCAGTGGGACCTGAACTACCTGATCAAGCTGTGGACCGCGATTGACGGCGCCGGCAAGGGTGGCAAGGGCGCCTTCCTGATTTACCAGGAATCGAGCCTGGTGATCCGCGCCATCCGCGACTACTTCAACAGCGACATCGGCGACATCCTGTTCGACACCGACGACGTCTACGAACAAGCCCGCCAGTTCATGGCCCACGTGATGCCCGAGCACGAGCACCGCGTCAAGCGTTACCGCGACGACGCGCCGCTGTTCTCGCGCTTCCAGATCGAGCACCAGATCGAGTCGGCCTATGCCCGCACCGTGCAGCTGCCTTCGGGCGGCGCCATCGTGATCGACCACACCGAAGCCCTGGTTTCCGTCGACGTCAACTCGGCGCGCGCCATCAAGGGCGGCGACATCGAGGAAACCGCGACCCGCACGAATCTGGAAGCCGCCGACGAAGTCGCGCGCCAGATGCGTCTGCGTGACCTGGGCGGCCTGATCGTCATCGACTTCATCGACATGGAAGAGTCGCGCAACCGCCGCGACGTCGAGAACCGCCTGCGCGACGCGTTGCGCCAGGACCGCGCGCGTGTGCAGTTCGGCACCATCAGCAAGTTCGGCCTCATGGAAATGAGCCGCCAGCGTTTGCGCCCGGCCCTGTCGGAAGGCGCCTCGATCCCCTGCCCGCGTTGCGGTGGTTCCGGCCACATCCGCGACACCGAAAGCTCGGCGCTGCAGATCCTGCGCATCATCCAGGAAGAGTCGCTCAAAGACAGCACGGCCTCGGTGCTGTGCCAGGTGCCGGTCGATGTCGCGTCTTTCCTGCTCAACGAAAAACGCTCCGAGATCGCCAAGATCGAAATGAAGCAGCGCATCAACGTGCTGCTGGTGCCCAACAAGACGCTGGAAACACCGAACTACAAGCTCGAGCGCCTGAAACACGACGACCCGCGCCTGGACAACATCGAAGCCAGCTACAAGATGGCCGAGGAGATGGAAGACCCGACCACGGTCACCCGCCGCAGCCAGGAAAAGCACAACAAGCAGGAACCCATCATCAAGGGCGTGCTGCCCGATGCACCGGCGCCCATCGTCGTGCCCAAGCCGGCACCAGCGCCTGCCCCGGTGGCGGCCCAGCCGGTCCGGCCGGTCGCTGCCGCTCCGGCGGAAAAAAGCTTCTTTGCCAAACTCAAGGAGTTTTTTGTAGGCGCAGAAGCTGCACCCGCACCGGCGCCTGTCAAGGAAGTCAAAAAAGACGAACGCGGCGAAGGCCGGCGTGACGAGCAACGCGGCGAACGGGGTGAACGCAGCGAGCGCGGTGACCGTGGCGGCCGTGGTGAACGCGGCAGCCGTGGCGGCCGCGGTGGCCGCAGCGAAGGCCGCTCGGGCGAAGGACGTGGCGAAGCCCGTCCCGACCAGCGTGGTGGCGAACGTGGTGAGCGTGGTGAAGGCCGTGGCGGCGAGCGCCGCGAACGCAATGCCGATGGCCGCGCCGAAGGTACCCGCCAGGAACGCCCTGCCGGTGAAGCGCGGCCCGAAGGCCGCAACAACGAAGCCCGCCCCGAGCGCGCAGAGCGGCCACCGCGTCCTGAAGGCCAGGGCGACAGCGAAGGCCGCGGCGAACGCGGTGAACGCAGCCGCCGTGGGCGTGGCGAACGTGGTGCCGAGCGCGGTGGCGAACGTGCCGACCGCCCGGCACGCGACTCCATCGAGCAGGATCTGGCCCTGGCCAACCAGGCAGCCATGGCCGCAGCCATGAACGAAGGTGATGCAGCCCCGCGCCAGGAACGTCCGGCACAGGACGCCGGTCGTGACGGCGAGCGCCAGCCGCGCGCTGAAGGCCAGGGTCGCCGTGAACGCGGCGAGCGTGGTGGTGAAGCCCGCGGTGAACGTGGCGAACGCGGTGAACGCGGCGCAGGCCGTCGCAACGAGCGTCGTGACGAGCGCACGGACGGCAGCACCGCCCCCGCGGCCGGCGCCCAGGCCGACAGCTTTGATGCAGCGCACCCCGCCGTCGTGGCCGGTCTCGATGAAGCCGGCAACCCGGTGGTGCCAGCTTCTTCCACCGACGTCCAGCCGCGCGCTGAAGGTCAGGAAGAAGGCCAGGACCGCCAGCCGCGCGAGCGCCGCAGCCGTGACCGTTATGGCCGCGACCGCCGCGAGCGTTCAGAACGCAGCGACCAGCCCGCCGAGGGTCAGGCGGAAGGTGCAGCCCCGGCTGCTGTCGCTGAAAGCTTTGAGCCAAATCAGGCTCCAGCCCAGGAAACACGTGCGCCGGCAGCTACTGAATTTGTAGCATCTGTCGCACCGGCACCCGTGCCGATGCCCGTTCCGGCAATGCCGGTGGCAGCACCGGCGCCTGTCGCCGCACCCGCCGCCGTCCAGCCTGCGGCCGCCGCACCGGCCGCTGCTGCACCCGCAGCACGCGCGCTGCCGAAAGTCCAGACCTACGACTTGCCGCTGCAGGACCTGGCCCAGGTGGCCCAGTCCTCGGGTCTGCAATGGGTCAATTCCGACGCCAGCAAGATCGCGGAAATACAAGCTGCAATGGCCGCCGAACCCAAGCCGATTCACGTGCCACGCGAGCGCCCACCGGCACCGCAACTGGACGCCAGCCCGCTGGTGCTGGTCGAGACCAAACGCGACCTGCGCGACATGACCCTGCCGTTCGAGCAGCCTGCCGCGCCGGCAGCGGGTGAACGCACGGAGTAATCTTTCCGTTCGTGCCGGTCTGGCACTTCAGATCAAAGGCGGCTTTCGGGCTGCCTTTTTTTCGTCTGTACTGGGGGCGTGCGTTCGTGCTCCCGACGCAACGAGGTCAAGCCATCACAAGCCTCGACTTTATGGGGTTTGCCAGCAAGCCGGGTCTCGCCCCGGCGGGCGACTTACTTTTGGCGAAACCCGCAAAGCGGGTTTTCTTTGCTCGCCAAAGGCGCGTTGCACGCGCGGGGTTCGCTCACTTCGCGAAGCGAAGTTAGGCGAACACCACACCTAAGGAAAAGAAAGGCGACCCGATGGTCTGGGTCCCCTGCGCTGCGCTTCGGGGCAACCTGCGGTGCTCGACAAAAGCGGGGTCTCGCTCGAACTCGCCTTCGGCTC
>ERZ1292640.476-Hain-H43-02um-R1-476-length-32414-cov-44_pt1 | contig 32414 bp, 30 predicted proteins | sample MGYA00564404_ERZ1292640 | MGnify/ENA primary metagenome ERZ1292640 (study PRJEB36523, sample SAMEA6512636) | groundwater metagenome | collected 2019-01-08 | study: AquaDiva: Metagenomics assemblies of 32 groundwater samples | reverse complement strand
AACCTCCCCTACTTCCGGAAGGCAGAAAACACCGCGGCTGGTGGGAAATAAGATAGCAAGGCCTATCACTAAACAAAATAAACCACGCCTACAATAGCCTTCTTTTTCTGTCCTATTTTTTTGCATTTTATTTCGCATTTTATAAAAGCTTGATTTACTTATGATGAGCGAAATCGAACCATCAAGCCCATTACCTCTTATGAATCGAATGAATCCAACCCTACATTTATATCAAAAAAAAGCCCCATTCTATCTAAAGAACAGGGCGCGAAAAGCTATAAAAACACTACCAGCCTTACAACAAAAAAACCCATTCTATATTTTAGAATGGGCTCCATAAACCCGTTTACATAAAATGAGTTTACGGTTAGGCTACAAGTATCTCTGTAGTCTTTCTTCGGCAACTGGCTACCTCGCCATGCACCATATGGTGCATGGCAGGGCCCTATAGCTTTGCGTCCCATCCTTTCGGATAGTTTGCTATTATCGAAAAGACAAAAACATTTAAAAGAACGGATTTAAATCACACACTGCCTCCATAAATGGTTTTCTTACTTCACAACCTAAGTATAGCACATATTTCACCATTTTTCAAGTTACCCGTCGAGGAAAAGATTAAAAAGCTTCCCTTTCCCTTGTAAGACTATGCCAAATAACTGTTGACCCAGTCTCTTGTGGGGAGGAGTTAGGGGAGAGGTAAAGATTTCTCGTCGTTTCACTCCTCGAAATGACAGGGCTTAACCTGTGGACTGTCATTTCGACCGAAGGGAGAAATCTTAAATACCAATGAATTTAAAGTAAATCTAAGGGGAAAAACCAAAAGGGGGAAAGGATTAAGATTTTTACACCATGCGAATAAACAACACCGTAAAAAATAAGTATAACATATTTTCAGTTACTATTCAAGTCCACCCGTCGGAAAAAAGATTCGAAAGCTTCTCTCCCCATCCCACAAGGGTACAAAGTTTTATAATATTTCCCAACGATAACGTAGGGGCAACCCCCTGTGGTTGCCCGTTTTAATTTAATCGTTGGATATTCGGGCAGATTATTCGGGCAGGCACGGGGGCCTGCCCCTACGGTTCGTTTTGTGGCTCAGTTTAGAAAGAACCACAAATTCCTCACTTCGTTCGGAATGACAGATATTTGATATATTCAACCTTATTTATCAAAATATTTTTATATCTTCGATACGCATGATGGGATCGGGGATAAGGTTAATTTTAGTCCTAAATTTATGCTCTAAAAGCCTTATATCCTCTTTATTCTTTAGGATTTCGTCGGCTACCGGCGTAGCCAGGGTGAGATTTATCTCTTTTGGCGAGTTTCCTTTTAAATATCTCTTTAATTCCTTAAGGCTATAAATCGCCATAGTCATTGGCGACTTTATCCTGCCCTTTCCCTGGCAGTATGGACAAGCCTGATACGAAAGCATCTGCGCGGTCCTATGTATCCGCTCTCTGGTCATCTCTATCACGCCAAACTTAGAAATTCCCAAAATATCATACTTTGCGCGGTCATCGGCTAAGCCCTTTTTTAGAATACTCAAAACCTCCTTACGATGCTGTTCCTTTTCCATATCAATAAAATCTATAACAATAATACCCCCTAAATCGCGTAAAATCAACTGCCTGGAAACTTCCTGCGCTGCTTCACAGTTTACCTTAAAAGCCGCCTCTTCCTGCGATGTCCCCTTTTTAAAACCACCACTATTTACATCAATCACAACCAACCCTTCAGTAGGCTCAATTATAAGAGAGGCTTTTGATTTTAGGTAAACCTTGCTTTCAAAAATCCTATTTATCTGCTTTTCAATATCTTTACTCCCAAACAAATCATCTCCTTTATATAACTGCACCTTATTTCTCAAATAATTCATAAAAGTCCTCATAAAACCCTGTATCCGGTAAAACTCAACTTTTGAATCCACTATCAACTTAGACACATCATCACTAAAAGAATCCCTGATTATTCTTAAGGCTAAATCATACTCCTCATAAATAATACTAGGAGCCTTCCTCACCTTTATTAATTTCTCAAGCCCCTTCCATAATTTCATAAGAAATTGCGCGTCCCGCATTAATTCATGTTTTGTTTTTCCGCTTGCGGCAGTGCGCACGATAAAACCAATATCAGAGGGCAATTTAAGTTCAGCAAAAATCTGTTTTAAGCGCTTTCTTTCTCCTTCATCCTCTATTCTGCGCGATATGCCTATCTGGGTACTTTGAGGCATAAGCACCAAATACCTGCCCGCAATCCCAATATCCGTAGTTAAGCGCGGCCCTTTTGTTCCAAAAGATTCCTTTACCACCTGCACAAGAACTTCCTGGCCTTTTTTTACCTCGCCAGAAACCTTGTTTTCTCCTTTAATAACACCGGCATCTTGAGGGACATCTGATAATTCGAAAGCGCTTCCTATTTCAGACAGATAAAGAAACCCTTTTTTAGGCAAACCTATATCTACAAACGCGGCGCCTATGGAAGGCAAGGCTGCCTCAATCGTCCCTTTATAGATATTACCCACAATAGTCTTATCCTGCGGCCGTTCAATATAAAATTGCTCTAAATGGCCTTCATTAACTATAGCCACGCGTTTCTCTTGCGGCTCCAAATTAATTAAAATTTCTTTTAACATCTTTAACCTCTATTCCCTCTGGTAATTGTCTCTGCAAATTCTCCTTAAAATCCTTTAAATCTATCCATCCACTCAAAACTATGGAAGCCTCTTCATTATCACTTTCAAGGCCTAATTTTAATGCCCGTTTAATACTTAATTTTGGATGTGGATTAAAACCTTCGGTAATTTTAACCGGAATACGCGCCCGACGCATCGAGCGCGTAAATAAACGCATCAGGTCAAGATGAGAAATATACCTCATTTGCCCCTTTTTACTAAAAACAAAGGTTACCTTATTCATTGAATTTCTACTCTTTATGATTTGTCATTCTGGGGAGGGCGAAACCCGACTTTTTGTCATTCTGGGGAGAGACGAACAAAGTGAGTCTCGACGAAGAATCTAATCTTTTAGATTCTTCGTCCTTCGGGACTCAGAATAACAAAGGCTCCCTTCGAGCTCGCAATGACACGGACACTTCCAAGAGTTGAACTATTACCCCAAATTTACTTCTTTATCGTTATTTTTTCTTAATATTTTTACCTGGTATCCCCAGGCGATTCTCTAATTTGGATATTTTTTCAGATGAAAATTCACCTTCTTTAGCTATATGGGCGCTAATAAAAATAAGCAAATCCATCTTTTTAATCTCTGTTGACTGATGCTGAAAAAGTAGCCCTAATAAAGGAATATCCTTCAAAATCGGAATACCTGTTATGGTTTTTGACTTTGTATCTTTCAGCAATCCTCCGATTACCACGGTTTCCCCATCCTTCACTTGAATTTGGGTATCTATTTCCCTAGTAAGGATTATCGGATATTCTGCCAATGTCGCGCCTGTGGCTGATGTTGCCTTCACTGTTTGCGTATAAGAACTAACCGCGGGATGAATAATCAGGCTTATATCATCTTTTCCTACAACCTGCGGAACCACATTTAACTGTATCCCGATATCCTGATATACATCTAAAGATTGCCCTGTAACAGCTCCTGATTCCGTGCTTACGCTAGTCTTTATAAGAGGAAACTTACTGCCAATAAGAATTGATGCCTCCTGATTATTCAGAGTCATGATATGAGGCGCGGATAAAACATTAGCATCGCCTTTTTCCTCAAGAGCCTTAAAAACTGCTTCAAACTCTGTGCCGGTTAATTTTTGGAATAAAAACTCTTCGATGCCTACCGTAGGAATAGATTGCGCCCCTAATATCTTAGAGCCCTTAGAATTCAAAGGTATCGTAGGTACAGGGATAACATCCTTATAAGTAGATTTTGTTGCGTGACCTTCGCTATCAACCGTGGGATAATAGACTGTAACTTCCTGACGAGAAGTGCTTAATGAAGTCTGCCCATTTCTTCCTGTCCCCCAGTTAAACCCAATCTCTCTTAGCTTATCACGATTTACTTCCACAAGTTTTGCTTCAACAAGAATCTGTAAAGGTCGAACATCTACACTTTGCAGGGTTCTTTTAATCCTTTCGAAAACAGGCGGTATATCAGAAATAATGATAGTTTTAGAACGCGAAATCCTTCCTTCAGCCGCTCTCTTTCTCTTCGATATTTCCGCTGCCCCAAACTCCCAACCTGCCTGGCCGGTTATCTCCAACACCGTAATTTTTCCCCGTGGGGAAAGCTGGGGATCAAGCGCTTTTTTCGCGTCCTGCGCGTCAATAAATTTCAAAGCAAACACCTCTGTGATCACCGGCTGGATCTGGGCAAGTTCTGACTCTTTTTTCTTCTGGTCAGTCAATTTATCAACCGGCATAACCATAATAATATTTGCCGTTTTCTCATAACCAAAACCGTAAGTCTTTAATATCACGTCCAACGCCTTTTCCCATGGCACATCTGTCAGTTTAACGCTAACATTACCGATAACCTCCGGAGTAGTTACAATGTTTACGCCTGACTTAAGAGATATGATTTTCAGGACATTACGGATATCCGCGTCATTAAATTCTAAAGTAACATTTTCAGATTTAGCCAAATCTTCCACAATAGCAGACTGTTTCTCGGTTTTAGCCTCTTCCGTCTGCGGCGCCTGTCCAGCTTTTACTTCTACTGACAACTGACTATTGGCCTGATTCTCCTGGGCAAATAATGGTGAAAATAAACCCAAAAAACACAGTAAAAAAATTGTTAGCCTATTAGCCAGTGAGCCAGTGAGCCAGTTAAGTTTTGAACCGGCAAACCGGCAAACCGGCAAACCGGCAAACAAAAATCTATTTCTCACGCTCATTTTTCCTCCTCCTTTGCTAATTCTATCTCTAAGGGCTGGCCTTCTTTTATAAAAACTATCCTTTTTTTCTCTATCTTCAAAACCTGATAATCACCAATCTTGTCCCCTATCTTTACAACCGTTCCATTTACTATCGCGTAAGATAAACCGTGTTCACCATATATAACCCCTTCTATCAATAAAGACGCTTTTCCCTCTTCCTTATCTAATTTTAAAAGCCTGCCATCAGAAGTTACCAGCGGAATAAACGGATTACGCTTACCCTTAGAATCATAAATAAACTCCTCCTGAGCAAAACAAGAAAGAGCAAAGAGCAAAGAGCAAAGAGCAAAGAGCAAAGAGCAAAATGTTTTAGCGTATAATGTATAGCGGATAGTGTTTAGCTTATCGCGTCCTATACGCTCTACGCTATACGCTCTACGCTTGAATTCTTGATTTCCAATCTTATTCCTCAACATACATCCTCACCACTAAATTTACCCTTTGCTTGAGAATCTCCCCCTGCCAGGGCATGATCTTTATACTCTCTACATCTATATAAAATTCCGCGTTTTCTAAATCATTTATGAATTTACCTAATTGGTGATATTCGCAAATAAGATCCAACGTCAAAGTTGCTTGGCTTTGACTAAAGAAGGCCAAACCACTGCCTTGTGGCTTGCGTGTAATCGCAATTTTTGATTGTGATAACTCGTTAGTAGGCGTCATCTGCAATATCTTAACCCCATTTTTGTTTGCCATATCCGATATATTCTCTAACAATAAAGTCATCTGATCTTTAGAAATTACCCTCTTAATCTTAGAGGCTCCTTTATCAATGGAAGCTTGCTTTGCTTTTATATTCTGCATATTAACTAAATCACGATTTAAATTATCCAAATCTTGCTTTACTTTTTTTATCTTCGGCTCTAAATTTCTTATACCCTGATGCTGAAATTTCAAGATTACCGAACAATCTAAAAATACGATTATAAGAAATATAAAAACTATCAAAATATTCTTTTTATCACTATCTAATTTCATGTTTTTTAAGTTACTCAAGAAATTTTTCATATTTGTATCTCGTTATTCGTATCTCGTATCTCGTATCTCGTATCTCGTATCTCGTATCTCGTAAAAAAATACGAACAACGAAATACGCTCAGTTTAGTTTTTTAATTAAACTAGTGAGCATACGGGATTCGTGGTTAATTTTCTCTAATAAATCAATCTTCTCTTTTTCCTCTATATATTTTAACTCTAAGGATATCTCAATTTGTGTTTCCAATTCTGCGCACGAACCTAATGCAATATACAAAAATTGCTTGTATTCCTTATTATGGAATCGATTGAAACCCTCCGCCACATTGGAAGGTATAGATATCGATGACCTGCGCATCTGACTGGTTAATCCATAAAGTTCTTGCCTATAAAATCTTTCCGTTAATTTATACACATCTTTAACTATCTCTATTCCCTTTTTCCATATATTCAAATCCCTAAAATTTCTTATCTTATCTGTCATTTTCACGAGATACGATTCACGAGATACGAGCTACGGACGTTATTATTTCGCCGTCAGCGTCCCCGTTAAAACAAAATCAAATATATTGTAATCCGCGATTGGCCTGGTTTGCACTGTGCCTAATTCTAGACTAACGAAATCCTTAAAGAAACCGGTATCGTTTTTCAGATTATCAATAAATTTTCTGATTAGCGCCATCTCTTGCTTTTGCAAAGAGACTACGGAACCAATTATAACCAAAGCCTTAGATGAGATAGTAATTTCTTTGAACCATACCCCTGAAGGCAAACCTGAACTCAATTTATTTAATTTTTCCGCCCAATTAAGCCTTTGTTTAAACGCTTGCTGAAGAAATTTAGTGTCTTCAGTTACTACAGCGTGCTCCTTAGAAAAATCCTCTAATGCCTTTCTCTGCGAAGCCAAAACTTCCCATTTTTTATTTAATTCAGCGAATTGACCGGCTCTAACCACGCCCAAAACAGCCAAACAAATATGCGCCAGTACCAAAAGGCCCGCTACCACCGGAATAATTAACATTAAATATTTAGCGCCCAAATTAAAAATCGCCTTCACGCCAAGAGCCTTTGTCTTTATTTCTTCAGGTAGTAAGTTTATTTTTATCATCTTTTTTTACAAATTTATCCGTGCCCATCCGTTCTTTTATCCGTGTCTATCCGTATCTCTCAAAGCCAAACCCACTGCCACGACCAATTGACCGGATAATTCTTTTACCTTTTCCGCGTCAACAGTATTAGCTAAACTTATATTTTTAAAAGGGCCCCAATAATCCGCCTCAACTCCCAGAAGGTTTAAAAATATACCTTTTAATTCAGGAAATTTCGCGCCCGCGCCGCTTAAGAATATCTTGGAAACTGAAGAAGCGCTTTGGCTTTCAAAATAATCAAAAGAAGTCCTTATTTCTTTGACTAAGATGCTCAGCACAGATTCAGAAACAACGGATACTTTATCTATTCTTTTTTCATCCGGCTTGCGGCTTTGGCCATCGGAAGCCAAACCACTGCCTTCCGGCTTGAATTTAAGCTCTTCTGCCGCGGCATGATCCAAAGAAAAGGTATCCATAAGGCGCTGTGTCCAATTATTTCCCGCGATATGTATATCACGGCTAAAACGCAAAATTCCGTTTTCTACAATATTTAGACTGCTTACTGATGAGCCTATATTAAGCAGGGCAATTGTCTTATCTTCTGCCCCTAAATAACTAAATTTAAAAGCATTAAACATAGCAATAGAATCCAGATCAATTATATTAGTTTTTAAACCTGAATCTTCTATTAATTTTAAGCGCTGATTCACTAAATCCTTTTTTACCCCTGCCAGCATTACAAGCATTTTATTGTCCGCTAAATTCTCTTTCAAGATATAAGCGTCCAAATTTATTTCGGAAATAAGAAACGAAATATGTTTTTGCGCTTCAAACTTTAATGCCTGTTTTAACTCTTGGTTATTCATCCTGGGAAATTCTACATACCTGATTATCGTAGCCGGCCCGCAAAACCCGATGTTTACCGTGCCTATCTTAAGGGCCGAGCTGATTTTCTTTAAGACATTCACCATGTCCGTCTGAACCGGCATTACATCAAACCCGCAAAGCTCAACTGTGTCCTTAACAAATCTTAGCTTCACAGCCTTTACAGAATGCGTGCCAATATCAAGACCCAAAGAAAACCTTTCTTTGGCAAATCGGTCTTTAAGCATGGAAAAAGGGTTCATAATTGTTCGAGCTCGAAGTTGGGTTTCGCCTCCGCAGGTAATTGAATTCAAACGACTTGCGGAGGAGGAACTTGAATCTACCAAACCTCAGAAATAAAACCTCAGAAATAATTATTTAAAATAATCCAAAGATTCACCAGCGCTACTTAAATATTACTATACCATCCCCTAATGTTAATCGTCAATATATTTCTAGTCCTTGGTACTTGCAAAGACGAAACCTCCGCTATTATATCTCCTCCCAGGAAACAGGCAATGCAGAACCTTTTGCGGTAATTAGACCGAAGGCGCTATCGCGATCGCCTGCGCTAAAATTTAAGGTGGCATTACCAACAAGCTTATTTACTTCTGCTCCGCTTTCCGCAAAAACTACGCCGGTCAAAGTAGGATTACCACTTACGCTTAATTTTCCGATTACCCAAATAACACCGCTGAATTGCCAACTACCGCTAATATCTAAGGCAATATCCGTCCCATTGCCGTTTACAATTAACATACCACTGCCGCTCCAGGTTGAACTTATTTGATATTTGTTCGTTCCGGTGAGGTCCACCCAGGTAATACCATTTACCGGTTGCTGATTTGTCGAGGGATCAGTGTATACGTGATCTGCCAAGGCCTTAAGCTGAAGCTTAGTCATCCCAAAAACCCCTTCAAAAGTAAGGGCGGAATTCGATTTTTCTGAACCAGGAGGATTTATTTCTACGCTTCCTCCTATAGTTATAGTACCTGTCGACTCAATAGCCACGCCTAAATATCCCTGAGATGGTTGCGCAACAACCACTTTAATACAACGCTCTCGCTTTTCTTCGGGCCTCGTAGAAATTGGCCTAATTACATACTTGCCAGTGGAATTAAACGTCCAACGATTAGTATAGTTCCCAACTAGAGTAGGGAGCGTAGTATTATAGGTAAGTTTATTATTTTCATTATCCCAAGTGTCTGATGCGCTGTTGACAGCAGTGGCATTAGGAAGATACGCAACAGCCCATGCCACGCCTGCCTCTGCCGCCCACAATGCCTTGGTTTGTGCCTCAAATATCCGCGTAACCTCTCTTTCATAGATACTATTAGAAAACAAGTAGCCTGCCATACCTGCCAGAAAAACTACCAGAATAAAACTAATTATTAAAGCCGCTCCTCTTTTATTATTCATCATATTGGATTTCTCAATTTCACTCTTTCCGTAATGTTAAAAAACAAACTTCTCCCCCTAACCGTCTTTCCTGCTGTTACGTTTATTTGTAAAAAAGTTGAATTAAGTCGAGCAGTGGCGCAATTATCACAGGTTGAATTCTGGCACCAGCAAAAACTTAAAGCGCTAATATTATTTCTTTTCACCGCGGATCCTCGCATCAACTGGCTATTCTGTCTATAATAGTACACACCTGTCTCATTAGTCGTATTGAAAATTATGGAATTGTTTGTATTTGTACAATTCGTAATATTCACCATCCCCCTTAAATCCCTAATCATAAAATCCATTGCCTTACGGCCGTCATCCTGCAAATCTACAGAACCGGAAAACACACCCCAGCCCTTACCCCCTGCTGTTAAAAACACAATAGTAGCCGCAAACACAATGCTAAATATTGCCGCAGTAAGCAAACTCTCCAAAATGGTAAAACTTTTATCCTTACCAAACATAAGTGGTTAAATTTACCAGCGTATTATTCTGACAATCGGTAATATTATCCCCGTACAACCTGTTACGGCTTTTAAAACAGGCCTTAAGCAAAACCCGCCTTGATGTAATATTGTTAATCGTAACATTGCTAATTTCTTTTTTTCCTTTACCTTTATCTGAAGAGAAACCCGTCAGATCGAATGCCTCATTGCCAACAGAAATATTATTAAAAGGTATATTCTTTATCTCCTCCATTTTTGTCTGCAAGGCAGAATAGGCGAGGGTAATGCTACGGTTGGCATCATTAAGAACAACGCAATTAATAACCAATAAAAGGGCGCCGCTTAAGGTAACAGCCAAAATAAGCACAGCAACAAGCACCTCCCACAACGTAAACCCTCTATTTTTATCCCGCAACTTCATTTTTTCATCCTACTCTTCGTCATTCCGGCGACCGAGGGCGAATGCCCGAGGAAGTGTCGTGCCCAACTGGGCGGGACCGACCGAGGGCGAATGCCCGAGGAAGTGTCGTGCCCAACTGGGCGGGACCGACCGAGGGCGAATGCCCGAGGAAGTGTCGTGCCCAACTGGGCGGGACCGAAAGCCGGAATCCAGCCTTCTGACTTAGCAAATGCTATTTAACTTCTTTTCTGCCGCGTCAAAAGCGCTTGTAACTTTATCTTTTATAAAATCGTAAATCTTTTTTGCCTCTTCTTCTGAATATACATGAGTGGTTTTGTTTCTGGCATCAATGATTTCAAGAAAAAGCCCTTCATCTTCTATCAAACCAACTTTGAAAGCGAACTGAAAACACGCCTTGGGATTAAAATAATCCAACTTCTCTAACCGCGCTATCTTTTTGTAAGTTTTCCAGAGTAGCTCATAGGTAAATTCAAAACGTTTAATAACAGCATCGCGTTTTATATCGCTCTCTTCTTTTATATTTATTGCTTCTTTTAATCTATCATGAGCTTTCTTAAATTGCTCAAATAAACTCTTGATTTCTTCGTTTGATGCCATATCTTTATCCCCTTTAAAGCGATTTTTAAAAAACCCTTATCCTGAACAGATGAAAAATCCACTATATCTATATCGCGCAATGTTTGGGCTTCCTGCAATTCTTCTTTAATTTTAACCAAAATTGAATTTTTTAAAACCTCTCTGGAAACAATCCCTATATCTATATCAGAACTATGGTAAATTTTATTTTGCGCGAAAGAACCAAAAAGAAAAATCGCGTAGTCGTCTTTTGGAATATATTTAAACATTATTTCTAAGATTTGCTTTTTTAGTTTAGCGATATCCATCGCGATATCCTTAAGATCCCTCGCTTCGCTCGGGATGACCCCGCCTTGGCAGGGTCATTTACTACAATCCTCTGATAACAAAATACCGCTTGTACTTATAGTGTAAGACTTTTTTCCGGTTAATTTACATTTTGAAGGGGTAGCAGAGCAACTATAGCCGACCGCTGTAAGCCGTGAACAACTATAATCATAACTTCTTATTAAAGAAGTTTGGCTGGTATAATCTTTTTCAAGATACGGCGGATGGGTTTTTGTTAAATTGGAAAGGCTTTCCGGATAAACGCCATTATTATCTTTAGCATAATTCTCTAAAGCAGTAGAAATCAATTTTAATGTAACCTGCGCGTTAGACTCGCTTTGCGTTATATTTACCTCTATTAATTTCTTGATACCAAACCTCAAAAACACAGCCAAAAACGCGATGACAAGCATTATAATTACAAAGCTTCTACCTTTGGCGCTTGTGGCTTTGGCATCTTTAAACATATTTTAATTTTATCACAAAAAATTCTTTCCGCAAGAAAAATAAAAAAAACCCGCGCCCAGGTTTCCCTGAACGCGGGGCAAAAACTTCACACTAGATGCGGAATAAAACTGTTACGGCGCGGTTGGGTTGAGAGCTAAACACGCAGCACGATTAGCTATTGTTGCGTTACCTACTCCTACCCTTATAACTCCATCCTCAGTAATACAGAATGAACGCACTCCACTTGTACCTGGATTTGTTGGTGTACCGTAGCAATAGAATTCTTCAGCACCAACAGTTGGGGTAGTAAAAGTATAACCGTTTTTCACGCCATCTGCTAAAGTCTTATCAATATATGGAGGTGACTCACTATCCAAATCCGTTAGGTTAGCGTAAGATGAATGGGCAGTGCGCCACGTAACCTCTCCGGTCACAACCGTCTTTAACGCGGCCTGCGCGGCTGACTCATTTGCCTGAAGACGCGCTCTTAACAGGTTAGGTATAGCAATAGCGGCTAACAATGCAATGATGGCAACAACGATCATAATTTCTACGAGCGTAAAACCTCTATTTTTTCTCATTTATAAAACCTCCTCTCTAAGGTAAAATTAACTTGTGCGCTTTTCAAATTAACCTCTTATTTCTTTGTTGTTTATAAATTATTCCTTATATTTCTTTTGTTAAAAGGTTTTTTCTCTCAGCGTCAGTCACCTTATTTTACTTTTTCTTCTTTATATACCACCTCCTTTCTAATTTGTCAAGGAAAATTTTGGTCCCAAACGTCTAATCTTGACCCCCGTAAATAAAATAGCCTATTCTCAATTTAAAGAATAGGCTATAACTACTTTTCCGGATCGGATTAGCCCCTCCCCCTTAATAAGCATAGGAGAGGGTATCCTGCGGGATAAATCCGACCCTTGCAAATCTCTTAATAAACCATAAATTATGAAACCTTTTTCCTTACTGCCCCTAATTCTTTAAATTTATCCCTCCACTATAAGTATAACATATAATTAGAGACAATTCAACCTCTTGACATAGACGCTTTTCGTTGGTATAATTTTTTAAGAGCTCGGGATTATTCGTGAATTTTAATAATAGGAGGTGATTATGCTTTTAGAAATTATAAATAAATTTAATTGGGTAGATTATATAGTAACCATTCTTATTTTTCTAAGAATAATCTGGATGGGGGCTGTAGAAGGGCTGGTTATTGAGTTCTTTAAATTTTTAGGGACCATAGCCGCGACGTACGCGGCCTTGCATTACTTTACTTTCTTGTCAGATTTGATTAGCCGCGTTATCCCTCATACCAAAGAAGCTACACCCATTGAATTTATAGATTTTATTTGTTTCACGGCTCTAGCTATAATCGCTTATTTAATATTTGTGGCTTTACGAATAGTCTTTTACCGTTTTCTAAAAATGGAAGCGCTACCCACATTGAGCAAATGGGGCGGTTTCATACTGGGTATCTTAAGAGGAGCTTTACTGGTAAGCTTGATTATTTTTATGCTGGTTATATCCAGCATAGGATACCTAAAAACCAGCTGCGCGCGTTCCTATTCAGGCAAAACATTATTCAGCATTACCCCAAAAGTTTATAGCTGGCTCTGGAATAACATTGCTCACAAATTCATTCCTGGCGAAAAACATAACGATACTATTCAAGAAATACAAGAAGATTTTATGCAGTCTTAATAAAACTTCTGTAGGGGCTTGATTTATCAAGCCCGCCGTTATTCTCTTTGCGGGTCGGATAAATCCGACCCCTACAAACCTCTATTGATTCTGTAGTTTTACGACTAAGATTTCTCCCTTCGGTCGAAATGACAATCTATTAGACTCTGTCATTTCGAGGAGTGAAACGACAAGAAATCTTTACTTAGAAAGCAGTTCACTTATCTTGAAAATCGGCAAAAACAATGCAATCACGATGCCGCCGACAACCGTTCCTAAAAAAGCAATTACCAATGGTTCGATCAAACTACTTAATGCCTGCGTTGCCGCGTCCACCTGGTCATCATAAAAATCCGCGATCTTAGAAAGCATTTTTTCAAGCTGGCCGGTTTGCTCCCCTACGGCAATCATACGCGTAACCATCGGCGGAAAAATACCGCTTTTAGACAAAGGCACCCAAATCTGCTCGCCATCGCGCACCGCGTTAGAGCAGCCAATTATCGCTTTCTCTACCACCTTATTTCCTGATGTCCTACTTACAATTTCCAAGGTATTCATTATAGAAACACCGCTTTTTACCAAAGTAGAAAATGTGCGCACGAATTTAGCAACTGCCACTTTACGAAAAAGCTGGCCAATAACAGGAACCTTAAGCACAAAAAAATCAAATTTTAACCTGCCCCCTTCAGTATTAATATATTTTTTTAAAACAAAACCCACCGCGAATAATACCCCCACCAATATAAAAAAATACTTCCTAAACAAATCACTGATAAAGATAAGTACTTGAGTAGGAAATGGCAATTGCCCTCCCAATGTATCAAATATACTTTTAAAAGTCGGAACAACCTTTAATAATAAAACCGCGGTTATCAATCCTGCCATGGTCACTACTACCGCCGGATACACTAAACTAGAAACAACTTTTCTGGTAAGAGCGGCTTGTTTTTCCAAGAAAGTCGCTAACCTGTCCAGAACCTCATTAAGCATACCGGATGTCTCACCAGCCTTAGCCATATTCCTAAAAAGCTCAGAAAACACTTTTGGATGTTTTTTTAAAGCATCGGGAAAGTTCATTCCCCCTTCAATATCCTGACGCACAGTTATGATTACATTCCTAAAATCCTTATCCTCAATCTGTTCTCCCAGAATTCCCAGCGCGTGCACTAAGGAAATCCCCGCTTCAACCATTGTTGCCAACTGCCGGGAAAAAATAACTAAATCATCTAACTTTACTCCTTTTGCTTTAACTTTAATTTTATGGTTTTTTACATAGCTGACTGTAACCACGATCAGGCCCTTCTTATGAAGAACTTCAGCAATCTCTAATTCTGTAACGCCCTCTAAAGACCCGATAACAGTCCGGCCGTCTTTATCTTTCGCGACATACTGGTAAGTATTCATTTTCGCACCTCCCCCTCATAACTTATCCACAACTTTTAAAAACGCATCCACAACCTTAGGGTCAAATTGTTTACCACTGCCTCTCTTAATCTCCGCGATCGCCTCTTCTTTAGTCAATGGTTCCTTTTTATAGGCGCGGGCGGAACACATAGCATCATAGGCATCAGCCAAATGGATTATCCTGGCGCCCAAAAGAATATTCTCGCCTAAATAGCCATCGGGATAACCTGAACCATCGTAATGCTCATGATGCTGTCTGACTAAATCTACCACATTACTTAAAAAAGCTAGGGGAGCTAAAATCTGGGCTCCGATTACCGGATGCTTTTTTATCTCATCCCATTCCTGCGCGGTCAAAGCGCTAGCCTTAGTTAAAATACTATCTTGAATCCCGATCTTGCCCAAATCATGGAGTTCGCAAGCCTCCCTAATAACCTCTGTTTCCTTGGCAGAAAGCCCCATCTCATTAGCTATGACTACCGCATGTTCACTAACTTTTTGAGAATGACTATGGGTATAACTATCCCTAGCCTCAATTGCCTGCGCTAAGGACTTAACCGTACGCAAATAGGTTAACCGCAAATCTTCATAAAGCCGCGTCAGATTTTTGGCTGAATCCTCTATCCTTCTAGCAAGAAGCATATTTTGTTTCTCCAGCGCTTCATTTCTTTCCTTTAAACCTTGAAACAATTTATTATTCATCAAAATTAACGAATGTAACCGGGCTCCTTTCTCAATAAGAAAAGATAATTTTTCTATATCCACAGGTTTAACAACAAAATCATAAATCCCGGCCGTATGCAAATACCCTAACAATTTGCTGTTAACCTGTTCAAGAAGAGCGACGATTACGCAATCAGGATCTATTTTTTTTAAACCGGCGACAAGCTCCGCGGAATCCAGATCAAACATGGGGCATTTCGCGATCACCGCGTCAAAACTACTATACCCCAATAAAGACAATCCGGATACACCCCCTGATTCAGAAGAAACAGCATACCCCTTCTCAACCATAAGCTTTTCCCTCAAAAACCTTGAAAGCTCCTCGTCATCACAAATCAATAAAACCCTTATCTCTTTAGCCATAGTTTTATCGGATATCGGATATCGGATATCGGATAGATAAATTTTTCTATCGATATACGCTATTCCTCCGTCGTTATCCTAACAGCTTCGTCCAGCGTGGTTAATCCGTCTCTTACTTTTAAATACGCGTCATCCCTCAATGACTTCATATTACATTTTTCAACCGCGTATTTTCTAATCTCGTCCAATGAATCTTTTCTTATAATCATTTCCCGCATTTCATCATTAATAAGAATTGTTTCAAGAATCGCGACTCTGCCATGAAAACCGGTATTATTGCAATACTTGCAGCCTTTCGCGTCATAAAACACCGTATTATCATGTTCAAACCCAACCCTTTTTAAGATATCCGCGGATACCTCAATCGGCTTTTTACATTTAGAACAAACTTTACGGCAAAGCCTCTGCGCGCAAAGCATAACTACGCCGGAAGCAACCAAAAAAGGCTCAATGCCCATATCAATAAGCCGTGTGATGCTTGAGATAGCATCATTGGTGTGCAGCGTTGAAAACACAAGCTGGCCGGTTAAAGCCGCTTTTATGGCGATATCAGCGGTTTCTGAATCCCTTATCTCTCCAAGCATAATCACGTCGGGACTTTGCCTTAGGATAGAACGCAAACCTGAAGCAAAAGAAAGGCCAATCTCATGTCTGACCTGCACCTGCGTAATCCCATCAAGCTGATATTCCACAGGGTCCTCTATAGTTACGATATTCCTATCCGCGGTATTCAATTGATTTAAAACAGAATACAGAGTAGTGGATTTTCCTGAACCGGTTGGCCCAGTAACCAAAATCATGCCAAATGGCTTGGCAATAGCCTCTTTTAAAATGCGGGAAGGCTCTTCAGAGAAACCTAACTTACTTAAACCCACTGACAAGTTAGCTTTATCGAGGGCGCGCAGAACAAATTTCTGGCCAAAACTTATAGGCAGGCTTGAAACGCGAAAATCTATTTCTCTGCTTTCAAACCTTACTTTAAACCGCCCATCTTGAGGGATACGCGTTTCCGTAATATCAAGGTCAGATATAATCTTAACCCTGGCGATAACCGCGTTTTGATTGGCTTTGGGTATTTTAAACGCATCATGCAAAGCGCCGTCAACACGGTATCGGACGCGCAAACACTCAAATTCAGGCTCAATATGAATATCAGAAGCCCTTTTCTTTAAAGCATCCGCCAACATAAAATCAACTAATTTAACAATAGGCGCCTTTTCGCTTTCTTCCAAAATACTGTCCAGTTTAATGCCTTCCCGTCCAAGTAATTCTGCTTCCTGACTCGCCGCTTCATCCAAAACATACTGCATATCTTGAGATTTTAGCTGATACTGCTCATTTATTGCCTTAATTATTTCATCTTCAGGGCTTAAAACAATATCAATATCGCAGCCTGTGTGCGCCCTTAAATCATCCAAAGCAAAAATATTTAAAGGGTCTGACATAGTAATAGTAATCGCGTCAGCCATCCGCGAAAGAGGAATTAAATTATACTCCCTGGCCACGTGCTCCGGAATCAATTTAATGGCATCCGCGTCAAACTTGTATCTACTAAGATGCAGTATAGGAATATAAAGCTGATCTGACAAAAGAGAGAGCAAAGTCTCCTCGGAAATAAAACCCTGGCCAACTAATATTTTCTTAAGAGGGCCGCCTTTTTGTTTTTGAATCTCAAGCGCTTCCTCTAATTGCTGCATAGTAAGCTGCTTGCTCTCTAACAATATCCCAATTATATTTTCTTTTAAAGTAGGCATTTTTAGCGTATAGCGTATAGCGTATAGCGTAGAATAAAAGTTTTTCTTTTTAACTATCCGCTATCCGATATACGATATACGATCTTATCCATCAGAGGCAGTCACACGCAGAACCTCTTCTAATGTAGTTATACCGCCTAACGCCAAGCGCATCCCATCCTCTCTTAACGTCTTCATACCTTCCTTGCGCGCTTGCTGTTTTATAACGTGCTCCTGACTACCGCTTAAAATTAACTCCCTAATTTGCTGGCTCAACAATAAAATTTCAGCGATAGCAGCCCTTCCGCTATAACCGGTATTCAAACAACGCGGGCATCCTTTCCCTTGAAAAAATACCGGTTCCACATCACCTCCAAGATTTAATTTCAAACTATCAATAATATCTTTTTTTATAACATATTCTTCCTTGCAATGCACGCAGATTTTACGCACCAACCGCTGCGACAACACGCAAACCAAAGACGCGTTAATCAAATATGGTTCTACCCCCATATTAACCAAGCGCACAATTGAGCCCTGGGCCGTAGTCGCGTGCAAAGTAGAAAGAACCAAATGCCCGGTTAAAGCGCTCTTAATAGCAATATCAACGGTTTCATAATCGCGGATTTCGCCGATCATTATGATATTGGGATCCTGCCTTAAAATTGAGCGCAGCGCCGCGGCAAAAGTCAGGCCAATATCCGGCCTCGCGGTCACCTGATTTATCCCTTTTAATTGATATTCCAACGGGTCTTCAACAGTAACAATATTTTTTTCCGGGCTGTCTACAAATTTTAAAACCGAATAAAGGGTGGTCGTCTTGCCGCAACCCGTAGGGCCGCAGACAAGCGCCATGCCATGCGGAAGTTTTGATACTTTTTTTAAAATTGAAATAGTATACTCGCTAAAACCTAGCTTCTCTATGTCCAACTGGGCCTGTAATTTATCTAATATACGGATGGCAATCTTCTCTCCAAAATTAGAAGGAATAATTGAAATACGAAAATCCACGTCTCTTCCCATAATCTTAGCCTTAAAACGGCCATCTTGAGGAAGCCTATGTTCAGCAATATTCAAATCAGAGATTACTTTTATGCGGGAGACAATAGAAGAATGCATACTTTTAGGCAAATCCTTTTGTTCCTCTAAGACTCCGTCAATACGAAAACGCAAGCGCAGTTTTTCAGAAAATGGCTCAATAAGAATATCGGATGACCTCCTATTTACCGCGTCTTGAAGAATCATATTGGTAACCTTGATTGCCGGTGGTTCACGGCTGATACGAGACAATTCTTCATCGTCTGGCAAAGCCTCCTTCTTATCACTAATAAGCTCTATTGAAGAAGGCGTGAGATCCTTTACCAGCCCCTCAACTATATTATCAGCTAAATCCGGATAAGACACCTCTATGGCTTGCATTATATCAGCGCTGGTTGAAATAATTGGATTGAGTTTGTATCCGGTAAGCGCTTCCACATCATCAATAGCAAACATATTTAAAGGATCCGCCATAGCCAGAGTAACCATATCGCCAATTTTTGATATAGCGATTATCTGATAAAAACGGGCAATATTAACCGGAATGATTTTTACTATATCAGGGTCTATTTTAAAACGCTTAAGATTAATCAAAGGCAGCCCCAAACCCTCACTTAAAGTTGAGATAAGAACATCCTCCTTAACAAAATTTAAACTCACAATTATATCGCTAAGCCTGCCGCCCTTTTCTTTCTGAAGCTCCAATGCCCTATCAAGCTCATCAAGCGCTATAACCTTCTTATTGATCAATAATTCTTTAAGTTGTTCTTTTAGAGAAATCATTTTTAAAGGTAATAAACATAGATCTAGTTTACGTAAGTCGCGTAGGGGCGAGCTTGCTCGCCCAGATACTATTCCTTATCTCTATAATATTTTACGATTGCTTTTTTGATATCTGAAGAAGTAGTAACAAACACCTGAACACTACAACCGGATAAAAGCTCCACATCCTCTATCGCGTTTACATTAAGCGGATTTGACATCGCTATGCTCAAGCTATTTCCCACTTTATCTACAGGCATAAGAAAATACTGTCTAACCATACGGCCGGGAATCAAACTAATTACCTCAAGATTAATATCATAGTTGCCTAGAGATAAAAATGGAAAGCCGTATTGAGCTGTTAAGGCGTGGGCAATTTCTTCCTCTTTGGCAAAACCTAATTCCACAAGGCTTTCTCCTATAAGGCCGCCTTTCTCTTTTTGGAAACTTAAGGCTTCCTCTAATTGCTGTTGATTAATTATACCCCGCTCAATCAACAAATCGCCAAGTTTTTTATCCACAACCCTTCTTAACAACATCCAATATCTCCTTATCCCAAATATGTCACTGCGACTGTGTCGCAATAATAATTTCCTATACCTTACCAATAAACCCAACCACGCAATTTCCGCCTCTTCCCTTGGCAATGGCGAGCAGATCCCTTGCTTTAGCAGTCAATTCATCCGCGTTCATGCCATCAAAAGGATTCTCCGTTACGCCAGCGCTTACGCTAAAACGTTTGTTAATATCCCGCTCCTGACTCCAGGCAAGGGCTATCTTTTTCGTTATCCCTTCAGCAATCAGCTGAACCTGGCGTTTGTTTTTTTCAGGTAAAAGCACCGCGAACTCACTATCACCTATTCTGCCTACATGATCAATATCTGTAACTGAACCTTTAATCAAAGCGGCAATTCTTTTCAAAACGCCTTCTGCCTGAAGCGAACCAAACTTCTGATTGATTTTCTTAAAATTATCCACTTCAAAAAGTATGTACGCGCAAGGCCTCTGATATGTAATTGACCTTTTTATTTCTTCTTGCAGGCGATTATACATAAATGGCCCGTTATATAAACCAGTAAGCGCGTCTTTTACCTCTAATTTTTCTACACGATTAACCAAAAAATTATTCTCAATAACGATAGCTACCTGCTTAGTAAAAATATCCAAACGTTCTATGTCTTCTTTTGTATATACAAACGATTTGTCATTATTTCCCACGCCTAATATCGCGACAACCCTTCCTCTTAACCATATAGGCAAGGCCATCATGCTTTTTAATTTGAATTTTTCCTGAAAAGCCAAAGATTCCTTCTGCGCCAGGGCATTATTCGCGTCCACTATTAACAACTTATTATTTTTAATGGCTCCAGCAAACAAATCATCTTCCGAACCTACTTTAATATTTAATAAGTACTCTCCACCCGCGCCAGCTGAAATCCTTGCTGAAAATATCTCTTCTTTTTCAGCCCTATATAACAAATAAGATACCTCGGAATAAGTCAGAAGCAAAGATTTTTCGGTAATAGCTTTTAAGATATCGTCTATTTTAGCGCCCTGCGTAATCAAAGAACTTACCTGCAACAGATTAGAAAACATCATCACGCGTTTCTGAATTTCAAAATTTATCTGGGTAGTTTTTTCGCCGTATCCACTTAACTCGTTCATATTTTCGCGCATATTTTGCATAAGTATATTAAGGGCATCGCTTAATTCACCTACCTCATCCATAGGCTTTGTTTCTAATCCATGAGCATCACCACCTAAAGCAATTTTTTTTGCCTCTTGCGTAACAATGGCAACCCTGTCAAATACTTCTTTAATTATAAAAAAACCTGCGATAGCGACTAACACGCTCGCAATTAAAATCACGGTTATATCTATCTTAAGGTCAACCCTCGGCAACACCAAATACACGCACACAAGTAAAGGTAAAACAACTACAAGAAAAAAAGATACAACTAGCTTGTACCTCAAGCTATGCACGCCCAAAGATCCATTTTTATCATTCTTCTTTATCATTTTAACCTCCCAATTAATATGAAACATTACCCGAAAAATAAATATCTGCGGGCTTGATAAATCAAGCCCCTACAAAAAACGGTTATCGTATGGGACAGGCATGCCTGTCCCATACCTAAATTATACCCCCCAACCTCTTATATATCAATAGTTTTCTCAAATTCTTCCCGCGTTAATTCCCTGGGTATCCCCACATCAATAAAATCCCAGGGCAGGAGTTCCTCTTTTGTTTTTTCTTTTAAATAAAAAAGAGGATCTATGCCGCATTTCCTAAAAGCCGCGTCCCACTTCTCAAAAGAAAAATGGTCCGCCCACGCGTCAAAACTAGCGCCTTCAAGAAAAGCCTGCAAAATAACCCGGCTTAATCTCCTGTCACCCCGGGAAAGCACCCCTTCCAAAAAGCCCATATAACGACTATGAAAACTTAATTTTATCCTCTTATTCTTTATATTCTCCCTAAGATAATCCTGTTTCATTTTTATGCTTTCTAAATCCTGCATCCTAAGCCACTGCAAAGGAGTGTGCGGTTTTGGAATCAGCATATTTATACTAACATTAACTTGCGCGGGAGCGCCCATTACTTTCCTTCTTGATTCTGACACGCGAGCCGATAAATCAATAATGGCGTCCAGGTCTTGTTGCGACTCACCGGGCAAGCCAATCATAAAATAAAGTTTTACGTGCTGGTAACCCGAAAGAAAAGCTTGTTCCAGCGCTGTAAAAAAATCCCCCTCATTAAAATCTTTGCCCAAAAGTTCCCGCATTCGGCTTAAACCTGCTTCAGGGGCAAAAGTCAAGCCGGTTTTTTTAATGCTGGCAATCAAAGAAGCTATCCCCCCTATCATTGTCTTTGCCTTAACTGAAGGCAGAGAGATACCTATCGCGTCTTTTTTAAATAATTCAACCAGCCCCTTCAGGACCTCTTCTATATGCGCGTAATCACTTACAGAAAGCCCTGCCAAAGACAGTTCTTCATAACCACTACACTTATATGCCGAAGAAGCCAGCTCTAATACCTTTTCCGCGCTTCTTTGCCTAAAAGGAAAATACTGCGCCCTTGCCTGGCAAAACCGGCACCTGTTAGGACAGCCGCGCATAACCTCCAAAACAACGCGATCGTGAATCAGCTGAATATAAGGCACAAGCCAATTCCGCGGAAAATACGAAGAATTAAAATCTCGCACAAAACGTTTCTTTATCTTTGTTGGCGCGCCCGGAACTATCGGCTTAAAATACTCCATATTGCCTTCGGAAGAAAACTTCACTTCATAAAACAAGGGTACGTACACCCCCTCAATTTGAGATAAAGCAAACAACAGCTCATGCCTGCTGATTTTTCCCGCTTTGTATCCTTCCTCGTGTTTTCTGTAAACATCAATAATCTCTAAAAGCGCTTCTTCCGCTTCGCCAATAACAAACAAGTCGAAAAATTCATGCATTGGTTCAGGATTTAATACGCTAGGCCCGCCCCCTATCACCAGAGGATCCTTATTGCCCCGGCAAGAAGCGCCTAACGCGATAGAGCCAAGATCCAAAATCTTAAGGACATTCGCGTAGCTCAACTCTGTCCCTAAAGAAAACCCTATTATATCAAATTCCTTCAAGCTCTTTTTAGATTCCAGAGAAAAAATTTCAAGATGTTTCTCCCGCAACATATTTTCCATATCGCAATCGCAGGCAAAAACCCTTTCACAAACCACATCAGGGATTTCATTTAGGATTCCGTAAATAATTCTTATGCCTAAATTACTCATCCCTATTTCGTATAAATCCGGAAAACATAAAGCAAATTTTATATTAGTCTTATCAAAATCTTTCCGGGAAACATTCCATTCCTGCCCAATGTAACGAGCAGGTTTCATAACCTGTAATAGAAAATCGTCTAATAACATAATTAAAGTAAACTAACGTTTAGCGGATAGCGTAGAGCCATGTAGGGACAGAACATTGTTCTGTCCCTACGCCTTAATGCGGTATAGCGTATAGTTTTTTGCTTTTCCTATCCGCTATCCGCTCTACGCTTTACGCTAGAAAACTGCCCTTCTTCTATCAATACTAACCAATATACCCAAAGCGACAAAAGTTACAATTACAGATGAACCGCCATAACTCATTAAAGGCAAAGGCAAGCCCACAATAGGCGCAAACCCTAAATTCATAGCGATGTTTATAGAAATCTGTATACCTAAGAGCAAAGAAATTCCCAAGGCAAGCAGCCTGCCAAAATCATCTCGCGTTCTTTGCGCTATCAAAAAACCTTGCCGAATTAATAAAAAATACAAAAGCAATAAAATCATGCTTCCTAAGAAACCCCACTCTTCAGCGAAGGTAGCAAATATAAAATCAGTGTGAGATTCGGGCAAAAAATGCAGCTGGCTTTGTGTCCCGGAAAGCCATCCTTTGCCAAAAATTCCGCCTGAGCCTATGGCGATTTTTGACTGAACTATAGTATAACCCGCGCCTAAAGGGTCAATATTCGGATTCAAGAACACAAACAATCTCTGCTTCTGATAATCCCGCATAAAATGCCAAAATAACGGAAGTAACAAAATAAACGCCGATAAAAATATGAAAATATTTCTTAACCTGACATTGGTCAGATACAATAAAAAAATAAACAAAAATACAAGCATCAGGCCGCTACCTAAATCCGGCTGCTCAACAATCAAGCCCGCGGGTAAAGCTACGAACAAAAAAGGAAGAATGAGGCCGCGAAAAACGCCAAACTTAGTTACAGGCAAAGATATATCGCTTACAGATTTCCTGCTAAAGTATCTTGCCAAAAATATCGCGAGAATCAATTTTGCCAATTCTGACGGCTGAAAATTAAACCAGACGAACTTAAGCCAGCGTTGCGCGCCTAAACGCGTTATCCCAAGGATAAATACTAACAGCAAAAAGAATAACGCGCAAGTATATAATACATACGTCCAATCCCACAACCGGCGATAATCAGAATTAGACACAAGAAAAAATAAAACCAGCCCCAAAAAAACCCAAATAATTTGGCGTTTATAAATTGCCTGCCATAATTCAGTATCCTTCTGGCAAGTACTGCTGTATATAGATAAAATTCCTATAAAAGCAATTATAATTGCGATTATAAATATTGTAATCCGCGAATTTCTCATAAATTAGTGGTTAGCGATCCGAATCATCGCGTAGGGGTGGGCTTGCCCACCCAGATACCATATCAGGAATAATCCCTATAAATCGCCGCGTATGGGTGGGGCAAGCCCCGCCCTTTTCTCTCTTTTGGGCGAGCAAGCTCGCCCCTACGGATCGTTTTAATATCTAAACCAATCCTTCTTCAAGCATTTTTTCTATTATCTGTTTCGCCACCAAAGCAGAATAATAACCATGCCCTCCCCGCTCAAGAAACACACAGATAACATATTTTGGATTTTCAAAAGGGAAAAATCCGGCAAACCAGGCGTGAGATGTGCCGGGAGGAGCCTGCGCGGTGCCTGTCTTGCCTCCGACGGAAACCGCTAAAGTAGATAACACGTTAGCTGTCCCGTCAGGATCCGAAACAACCTCTCTTAACCCCCGCCTGATTTCATCTATAGTGCTTTCTCTCAAAGAAAGACACACGGCTTTTTTTTGAAAAACGCCTGTTTCAGAGCCGTCAATTGCCTTAGTTATGTAAGGCCTGACTAAATACCCTTTATTCGCGAACACTGCCATCATACACGCCATCTGTAAAGGGGTGACCAGCACATCCCCCTGGCCTATGCTCAAATTCGCGGTATCTCCATCATACCAATTTTCCCGCCGAAAGCGAGAAAATTGATTAATCTTCCTCCGTAATGGCGAAGGCACAAAACCGCTTGTTTCATAACACAAATCAAATGAAACGCTTTTTGACAAACCAAACTTAACAGCGTAATCATATATTATTTGAGGTCCCAAAATTAAACCTGCCCTATAAAAAAATACATTACAAGAGTGCGCGATCGCTAAATGCAAATTCTGCTGATTATGCGTACCCCAGCAGTTAAATTCTTTTTTTCCGATTAGCATACTGCCTTGACAAATAGAAATTGTGGAAGGATTGATTTTTCTCGTTTCTAAACCCGCGGTTGCCACTATCAGCTTAAATAACGAACCAGCGGGATACGCGCCGCTAATAACACGGTTTAAAAGCGGAGAGTCAAGGTCATTAAGAAAAACAGGGATTGAGGACGCATTCTTATCAGCAAAAGCTCCCGGAGAAAAATTTGGATAACTTGCCATAGCAAGAATCTCTCCGGTGTAAGGTTCCATAACTACAACAGAGCCTTTTTTGCAAGAAAGGGCATCCTCTGCTATTTTTTGAAGCTTTAAATTAATGGTCAACTGTATATCTTTGCCATTAACAGGCTGTCTAAATCCTAACACCCGCGTGAACCTGCCGCGATGATCCACCTCAGATAATAATCCTCCTTCTTCCTGGCGTAAATAGTAATCATATTTCTCCTCTATCCCGCCAAACCCCACAATGTCCTTTGTCTTATAACCATAATCTTCTAACTTTGTCAGCCGCCAATGATCAATCTCGCCAAGATAACCGATTATATGGCACGCGAGTCTTTCATTAGGATAACGCCGGACAGGCACAGGCAAAACAATCAAACCGGGATTCTCTAATTTCATCTCTTCCAACGCGATTGCCTTCTTTATGCCAATGTTCTTGGCGATAGTAACAGGCATTGAAGATGCAACTCGAACAAATTTATCCGCGCTCTTTGAAGCCTTTAATTTTAATTCTAAAATCCCGGATACATTCGCCAAAACCTTATTAAAATTACTCTCCCCTTGCGGGAAAAACATTACATCGTAAGAAAGTTTACTATCCGCGATAACAGAGCCTTCAGAGTCAAGGATTCTGCCGCGGCATCCTTCCTGAGGCACTAATCTTAAACAATTCTTATCGCTTTGCTCCCGATATTTCTTCGCGCGGACAAACTGAAAACTAAAAAGAACAGAACTTAAAAATATAAATACAAAAAACCCCGCTAGCTTAACAATCTTTAATCTCATTATTTTTTTGACTCATTCGTATTTAAGTTACATCATCCCTATAAATCGTCGCGTAGGGGCGGGCTTGCCCGCCCTTTTCCCGTATTACGAAAGAACCTCTTTTTTAACATGGGTCATCACGGACTTATCCGTGTCTATCCGTTCTTCTATCCGTGTATATCTGTATTATTAACAAAAAGACAATCACGTTATAAAATGATCCTAAAATAATGATCCGCGAAATTATGCCAAAAGGGATAATTTTGCCAGAACAGGCGAGTATCAACGCGCAAGAAATACTGTAAACAAGAGTGGCAACAAACACCAATCCAACGCGGACAATATCTTCATCAAAAGATATCTTATGGGATAACCTGACAATAAAAAAACTCCACAATGGAAATAAAAATGTATTCAAGCCCCACGAAGAAGCAAATATATCTTTAAAAATACCGGCAAATAAACTTAAGGCGATAGCCCAACGCGGAGAATGGCCGCGGTCGTTTCCCAAACTCACGATTACCATGCTAAGCAAAAGAAGATCGGGCTGGACATTAAAAACCTTAAACCAATCCAAAAATACTGCCTGAATTATACCAAAAACCAAAATTAAAAAAAATAATTTCAAATTCTTCATAACATCACTGCAGAATCACCAAAACCTCTTCAATATTATTCAAATTAACAACTGGTTTTATTAACGCGTAACGGCTAAGGCCGGAAGACTCTTTCCCTAACTCCACAACCCTGCCAATCAACAAACCCTTTGGATAAAACTCATTTAAGCCGGAAGTAACTATCGTATCCTTAATTTTTATATCGGCTTCCTCATCCAGATACTTCATTATCAAATTAACCCCTAATGTTCCGCAAACCACCCCTTCCTGACGGCTGCGCTGAACTATGCTTGAAATCGCGATATTAGGGTCATTTATAAGCAATACCTTGCTAGTAAACTTTAACGCCTCAATTACGCGGCCAACCATACCCAGCTGGCTTACCACTGTCATGCCAACCCTTATACCGCTGGAACTGCCCTTGTCAATTATTAATACTGAAGACCAGCTGTCTATAGAGCGGCCTATTACCGTAGCGGCAATCAATTTATACGCGGATTTCTGCTTAAAACCCAACGCGCTTTTTATCCGTTGATTTTCCAAATAAATTTCCCTTTGCGCGTTGAGCCTGTTTTTTAACACGCCTATCTCAGAGCGCAATTTTTCATTCTCGACGTAATTAGAGTGGTAAAATATTACAGCGGTAAGCTCGCGCCGAACCGTTGAAAACAAACCTAAAGGTAATTTTAAAAAAATCAGGAATGGCGCTTGGAGGAATGAACTTATAAAGGAAAACAACAAAATAGACAGAACTACTATCGCGGGAAATATCAGTTTTTTATTCTTAAATCTAACCACATCTTTTTGAATTTATTTACCTGTAAGGGACAGGCATGCCTGTCCCTTACGTCCGCTATACGCTATTTAAACGCGTGTTTCGGATTTTACAGAAACAGTAACTTTTTTAAGATAATGTATCTCGTCCAGGACTTTTCCTGTGCCGTTGGCGACCGCGGATAAAGGGTCATCAGCGATATGAACCGGCAAACCGGTTTCCTCAGAAATTAATTTATCCAGCCCTCTTAAAAGCGCCCCGCCTCCGGCTAAAACTATGCCATGATCAATTAAATCCGCGGCGAGCTCCGGAGGAGTTCTTTCCAATGATATCCTGGCAACATCTGCTATAGCGCGCAAAGGCTCCTGCAACGCCTCCCTTACCTCCTCTGAGGTTATGGTGATAGCCTTAGGTAAACCTGAAACCAGATCTCTTCCTTTTACAGTCAAACTCAATTCTTCCTCTAAAGGATAAGCGGAGCCAATCTTTATTTTTACATCTTCAGCAGTGCGCTCACCCACCATAAGATTATATGTTTTTTTCAAATACTCAATAACGGCCTGATCCATCTCATCTCCGGCAATGCGTATAGATTTAGAAAAAACAGTGCCTGCCAAAGAAATCACCGCGACTTCCGTGGTGCCGCCGCCAATATCAATTATCATATTACCTATGGGCTCTTGTATAGGAAGGCCTACGCCTATCGCCGCCGCGATAGGTTCTTCAATTAAAAAAACTTCTCTTGCTCCCGCGCGCTCCGCGGAATCCTTAACCGCGCGCTTTTCCACCTCCGTTATCCCTGAAGGAATAGCTATTACTATCCTTGGCCTTACCAACACGCGGCGCTTATGCACCTTTTTTATAAAATACCGCAGCATTGCCTCGGTTATTTCAAAATCAGCAATAACGCCGTCTTTCATAGGCCTGATTGCTATTATATTGCCGGGTGTGCGGCCAAGCATACGCTTTGCCTCTTCTCCCACTGCCAATACATGATTCGAACCGCGCTCTATCGCCACAACTGAAGGCTCGCGAAGAACCACGCCTTCCCCTTTTACATAAACAAGGGTAGAAGCAGTGCCCAAATCAATACCCATATCATTTGAAAATAAACCAAAGATGTAATTAAATATTTTTTTTACTATCCCCTTGCCTTTAGCCATTCCTCTGTCTCCTTATTGTTAATGCTTCATTACTACTAAAAACAATAGTTTTTATTTTTTCAATGGAAACTACTTAAATTACTTCGAACCTAAAAGATTGTAACAGGAATTAAACCCCATGTCAAACAAAAACTTACAACACTTACAACAACAAACCCCTGTCATTCTAGGCGCGAAGCGCCGAAGAATCTAAACCAGATCTTTCGCGCCCTATAAGTTCAAAATAAGGGACTGTTGCAAAATAGCTCGAAGTCGTCATTCCGGTGAAAATCGAAATCCAGCAATCGGAATACTCATCGAGAAAATTTTCTGTCCTCGTCCGGTCAAAAAAGCATCTTAGTATTTTTTAAAAAGCCCCCTCTGCTCCCCGTATTTTTACTAACTTATCATCCGTAAAATATAAGCGATATTTTTTTTCCCAACCCTCTTTGATTGTCTCTGAATACTCATTTACTTCTACCTTTCTTCCTTCTTTGTCATATCTAGCCTCTTTTATTAAAGTCGGCTCTCCTAAAAATCCCCTGATTCTTTCTTTACTCATACCTAAAGATATCTTGTTAAATCTTTCTATTACTTCCCCTATCCTATATTCCTCTTTTGCCTCATTGAACATTACCATAACCCTGTCTGGATGAATTTCAACAATTCTGCCTCCACATACGGAATCTTTAGAATGATACACGTTTCCACTAACTACGACAACATCAGCGCCTATTCCTTGAATTTTACAATTACACTTGGCTCCTCTTTTTAAAATAACAACCTGATAACTTTTATGAAACATAATTCCCAAAGAAGCGATAAGCGCCATAATTATAAAAAAAACAAAAATTTTAATAAAAATTTTAACCATCTTCACTCCCCTTTCTCCGTAGGGGACAGGCATGCCTGCCCCCTGCATTTATCCTTATTTCCCTTCATTTGACATTTTTATCAAAAATTAGTATAATACGCATAATACGTAAAATGCACGCGCGCGCATACACGTTATTATAACACAATGTTTAAAACTTTTCTAATTTTAATTCTTATCCGGCCGTTTATTTCTTCCTTAGCCTTTCCTTATTTAAATTTTATCTATTCTTATTTATTCTTAGGATTCCTACTTGCCTGGATTACAATTAAAAAAAAAGTGACTGTCACGCCTTTTGTGACTGTCACTTTTTGCTCTTTACGCGCCATAAAATATCCCTTAATTCTTTTCTCCTTAGCCTTAGTTATTTCTATATTACTCTCATTAAACAAACTAAATAGTTTCAAAGAACTCTACAAATACGTAACTGGCCTATCTTTATTTCTGATCGCATCTTCGTTAAATTATAAAGATAAAACACGCCTTATCCGCGTGATTGTTTTTGCTGGATTCATTATCAGCCTATTAGCCATCTATCAATATTTCTTCGGTTTTAAACATATATTAGAATACATCCATAAAGCAAAAATTACCTGCCCCTTTGCCTTAGATTATATCAGCCGAAAAAGAATATTTTTCCCTTTTGTCACTCCCAATACCCTGGCAGGATACTTAATTATGATTATTCCGCTCGCCTTAATTTACCAAGACAAAATTCTGCTTATTATACCCTTATTTTTTGCCCTCCTGCTTACCCAATCTCTAGGGGCGCTTTTGAGCCTTTTGTTAGGATTATTAATATATTTTTATCTGCGAGGAAAATTAAAAAAAAGAAAAATTCTCTTTCTCTTAAGCCTATTAATTATTACAGGAGTAGTTTTTATCACAAGGTCAATCACCCAGTTGCAACACGCTAAACCATGCTTTTCTATTATGATGCGATTAAACTACTGGCAGGAAACCTTAAAAATAATCAAAGCGCATCCCTTAACCGGCGTAGGATTAGGAAATTTTAATCTGCCGGAATCCCGCTACAGCCACAACACATATCTTCAAATCTGCTCAGAGATAGGAATATTAGGGATAATTTCTTTTTTGTGGTTAGTATTCAGTGCCTTTAAAATTGGATTGCGGAATATTCAAAAAAAAACAACCGTGGGACTATTGCAAAATACTCTAAAGGTGTCATTCCGACCCGCCATCTGCCTGTTTACCGCCAACCTCATATTTCTAATACATAATCTACTAGATTTTACTTTCTTTTTACCTGAAGTAAGTCTTCTTTGGTGGGTAATATTAGGCTTATTGGTCTGATTAGTTCATCTCGCGGTAAAGCTTCGGAGTTGTCCTTTTTATATGTTTAAAATAATTCAGAAACGGTCTTACTTATTTGAAATAATTTTAATTATCTTGTCCGGCTCATTTGATCGCCTATGCCACGATTATCTTGCAGAGAAATCTCGCCATTAGGCAGTCTTTCTATAACCATTCCGCCTGTTAATTTCACGGCAGGAGAAACAAACCAATCACCATCTAAGCTTTCCTGACTGGCGATGATTCTGCCATTTGGATCTTTGCTTTCTTTATAGTTAACTGTGCCTCGAAAAGCATAGGTAGTAAGATTGCCTTCCTTGGTTAGTTCTTGACTGCAATCAAGATTACGCTTTAAAATCTTTTTACCTTCAAATATACCGCCATTAGTTAACAATTCTCTGCCTTCTAAGCTTTCCGAAAAAGCAATTTTACCATCTATCTCCTTAGACTCATCATATATAACTGCGCCATAAAAAGTGGAAGTAGTAAGATTACCTTTTTTGCGTAGTTTTTGACTATAATAGGGAGCATCAAAAAAACTGCGCGATAAAATCTTTTCACCCTCAAATATACCTCCATCCTCATTAATCATCCACCTCCCATTATATGATAATTCTTCACTAGATTTAAATCCTCCTCTTACAACCTCATCCGTACAAACCTTACCTTGAAAATCATCCGTTAATACTACCTTACACTCTGCTGACACAGATGTGCCCCCCATCAAATAAATTCCTAAAATTAAAACCCAAAGTTTAATTTTCATTTTTTCTCTCCCTCCTCCTTCAACTATACGGGTTCAACTGCACGGGACAGGCATGCCTGCCCCCTACGTCTAAGACTTTTTTGGCGCAGCAGGCGGAGGAGATACAGTTTTCTTCTTCTCTACCCCTACCTTAATCCCGTCTGAATAACCCCTAGTTATAGGCCCTGCGCCACTTATAGCTATAACTGTAAAATAATAGGTTTTGCCTACTACAAGTTTTAAATCGCTTCTAGTAATATTAAGAACACCTGCGCCTACCATTCCCCCAGTTACATCAGAAGACTCTTTGGAAGTACCAATCTTATAAACATACTGGGCTGTACCAGGAACAGAAGTCCACGAAAAAGAAAGTGTGGTAGCGCTATACACATAATCACCTTCATCAGTAACAACAGGAACGGTAGGTGGGGTTGTATCCTTTACCGTAATCCCATTCGAATAACCTGCCTCACTCCAAAGTCCCGCTCTATTCTGAGCTTTGACTGAAAAATAATAGGTCTTTCCTCTTTCAAGTTTTAAAGCGCTTGTGGTAATCTTGAGAACATCTGGGCCTATTGGAGCCCATTTAATCATGTCAGTTGCGCCTTTAGAAATACCAAGCGCATACTGATAAGCAGAAATACCGGATTCCGAATCAGAGCTAGGTTTCCAGGAAGGAGAAAGCGTAGTAAGACCGTCTTTCGTCACAATATCCCCAGCAGTAACAACAGGAAC
>ERZ1292640.474-Hain-H43-02um-R1-474-length-32481-cov-43_pt1 | contig 32481 bp, 30 predicted proteins | sample MGYA00564404_ERZ1292640 | MGnify/ENA primary metagenome ERZ1292640 (study PRJEB36523, sample SAMEA6512636) | groundwater metagenome | collected 2019-01-08 | study: AquaDiva: Metagenomics assemblies of 32 groundwater samples | reverse complement strand
TTAACTTTCCCTCATAAGCAGGGGGGTAACGATCTATGGTATCATTCCCAAAATTACTCAAAATCTTTCTTTACAGCGCTTATAAAATCTGGTATTATTAAACCTAGACTTTATAATAGAAACGCGGAGCGCAAGACGTATTGGGTATTTGAGTAGAATAAAGAAACAGAGGAAGTTTTTGACTTCTCGCAACTATTTGATAATAAAAAAGTTATAACATCGGGGCCCATAGCTCAGTTGGTTAGAGCAGGTGACTCATAATCACTTGGTCGGAGGTTCGAATCCTTCTGGGCCCAGGTTAGTTCGTAAATTCATAGTTCAAGAGTAAGGTTATGAACTATTTTGGGGCGCATGGCTCAGCTGGTTAGAGCATCACATTCACATTGTGGAGGTCATAGGTTCGAATCCTATTGCGCCCACCATTTTTGATTATGAAAATTTTGGCGGATCCGCTTTTAATGTAAAATCTGAGCGGATTTAAGTCAAGGGTGATAGTTACAAAGGGTGTAATAGTCACCTTTGCCCGTAGACTGTCATTTCGACCGAAGGGAGAAATCTTACCAATATCAAGGATTTCTCGTCGTTTCACTCCTCGAAATGACAAGGTTTAATTTTAATCTGCATTAGAGAATGGCGAATAACGCAAATCTTTGTATTCTTCATCCATTTCTAATGTAAAATTTGGGTTTAAAAATGTCTAGGTTCAGTTTTCGCCATAAAGTATGGCCAACCAGAAAAAGGTGATAAATTGGCTGAGGTTAATCTGAAATTAGAATTGAGTTCTTTGCTTAAATTACAGACGATTGATAGCGATATACATGTTTTAAGAAACGAAAAGGAAGCAAAGCCTCAAGAGGTAAAAGCGCTTGAGGCTGTTTTTGAAGAGAAAAAACAAGGGGTAGTTAATTTAGAAAAAAAATCTTTAGATTTACAGAAGTATAAAAAAGACAGGGAGCTTGAGCTGGCCTCAAAGGAGGAGGCGGCAAAAAAATTTCAGAATCAACTTGGTTCGCTTAAAACTAATAAGGAATATCAGACGATGCTACAGGAAATAAGAAGTGTCAAGGCGGATGTCTCAGTAATAGAAGATAAAATTTTAGAAATATTTGACCAGTTAGATAAGGTGAAGCTTGAAATAGAGCTTGAAAAGCAAAATTTTGAAAAAGAAGAAAAAATATTTAACGAAGACAAAAGAAAAATAGAGAATAGGGTGAAAGAAATTGATGATTTGCTCATCCAATTAGAAGCCCAGAGGAAGCTCTTCACGCCAGAGATTTCTCCTAAAATTTTATCACAGTATGAGAGGATACTGTGTAATCGGGATGGTTTAGCTATAGTCAAAGTAGAAAATGAATCTTGTCAGGGTTGTAATATGCTTGTCACGCCGCAGGTAATAAATCTTATAAAGATGTATGAACATATTGTTGTCTGCGAGATGTGCAGTAGGATATTGTATATAAATGAAGGAGATTGATATATATATTGATGGCGCGTCAAAAGGAAATCCGGGCCCAGGCGGAATAGGTGTAGTTATTTATAGCGCTGGGGAAAATATTAAGAATATATCTAGTTATATCGGTAATGTTACAAATAATGTCGCGGAATATACAGCGTTAATTTATGCTTTGCAGGAAGCTATTATGCTTAAGGCGGAGGTTTTGACTATTAATACGGATAGCCAGCTTTTATATAGACAGATTAAGAAGGTTTATAGGGTGAAGAGCCCTAATATTATAGAATTATATAACAGGGCTATAGAGCTTATGGCCGCGTTTAAAAAAGTTTCAATGAGGAACATCAGGCGGGAAGAAAATTGTGACGCGGACAAATTGGCAAGTAGGGCGGCATTAACTGTTAAAAAAGTATTTTGAGAATTGGGATGGGTAGGTGTGGCTACTTCCGCGCTATATGGCGCGGGGGAGGAAAGTCCGGGCTCCGGAGGACAGCATGCTCTTTAATATAGAGCGTTCGCCAATGTGAAGCGGCGGATAGGGAAAGTGCCACAGAAAATAAACTACCACCTGTGTTATAGCGGGTGGCAAAGGTGAAAAGGTGGTGTAAGAGACCACCGTAGTTCATAGCGATATGAGTTGCACGGAAAACCCCATGTGGAGCAAGGTAAAATAAGAGACGAGCATTAGTCCGATGCGTTTCCTGCGACCGAGGCCGAAATGGCCGAGGAAGTGTCAGAGCCTAACTGGGCTCGACCGACGGAAAAAGTCTCGGGTAAGCCGCTAGAGTCTTGGTGGTAACGCCAGGATCGAGAGAAATGGCCACTTAGATGCGGAAATTCGCATCGAAACAGAACCCGGCTTATTCTGCCTGTCCCTTAAAATTTTAAATGATATTTGTAGGGGCGGTTCGCGAACCGCCCATGGGGATTTAAATCAACCTATTTCTAAAGGAGGAAAAAATGTCAGGTCATTCAAAATGGAAGACGAATAAAGGTAAAAAAACGATAGCGGATGCCAAAAAAGGAGCTACGTATACAAAAGTTATTAAGGAAATTACGGCTGCGGCCCGCGAAGGCGGCGGGAATACTGATACTAATATCAGGTTGCGCTCAGCTGTCGCCAGGGCAAGAGAAGCTAATATGCCTTCTGATAATGTTAAGATAGCTATAAAACGCGGCACAGGAGAAATGCCGGGAATTGTTTATGAGACAGTTATGTATGAAGCGTATGGGCCTTGCGGAGTCGCGATTATGATAGAGGCTTTAACCGATAATAAGAATCGCTCTACCGCGGAGATACGCAATATTATGTCTAAAAAAAATGCTAATATGGCGGGCGCGGGTTCAGTGAGCTGGATATTTACGAAAAAAGGGTACTTTCTTATTGATAAAAGTCAGGCAAAGGAAGAAGATTTAATGTCATTTGTCCTGGATGCGGGAGCCGAGGATTTTAAGTCTGATGATAAAAATTATGAAATTATCACCTCGATACAGGATTTTGAAAAAATAAAGCAAGCTTTTGTTGAAAAGGGGATAACTTGCCAGGATGCCGAATTAACCATGATTCCTGCTTCAACGATAAAAGTAGCTGGTAATGACGCAAAGCAGGTGTTGGCATTAATTGATGCTTTGCAAGAGCATGATGATGTCCAGGAAGTTTACGCGAATTTTGATATTCCGGATGAGATATTGGAAGAGGCAGCCTCCGAAGCTTAAATGATAATTTTAGGTATTGATCCCGCGTTAACGATTACTGGGTATGGTGTAATTGATGTTAAAAAAAACAAATTAGTATTGGTAGAGGCGGGAATAATAAAAACTTTTCCTAAAGAAGAGATTCCTAAACGCCTAAATAAGATATATCAGGCAGTAAATAAGTTAATATTGGATGTCAAGCCGGATGTTTTGGTGCTTGAGAAATTGTACGCGCATTACCGTCATCCTACAACCGCGTATATTTTGGGGCAGGCGCGAGGGGTGATTTGTTTGGCTTGCGCGACGCAAGATATACCTTTGGTTGAATACGCGGCTACCCGGGTAAAAAAGGCAGTCGTAGGAAAAGGCCTGGCTTCAAAGGCTCAAGTGCAAAGGATGGTTGCCGGGCTCCTTAATTTTAGCGAAATACCCCAGTACGCGGATGTGACGGATGCCCTGGCGTTAGCTATTACGCATAGTTATATTATTAAAACAGTGATTAGTGAATAGTGAATAGTGAGTAGTGATCGATATAGCATTGTCCACTAACCACTAATTATTAACCACTAATTATTAACCACCAATCACTATTCACTAACCACTAATTATTAACCATGATTGCGCGTATTTGCGGAAAAGTTATTGAAAAGGGTGAGAATTTTTTGCTTATTGATATTAACGGTATTTCCTACAAGGTATTTATGCCGTTGACGGTTATGCAGCGGTTGGATGAGAGTATGACCGATGACGGTAAGATAAGCCTTGTAACTTATCATTATCTTCAGGTAGAGCCTTCCAAGAGTACTCCTATGTTGATTGGTTTTTTGAATGAAGTGGAGAAGGAATTTTTTGAAGCGTTTATTACTGTCTCTGGGGTTGGGCCGCGGGCAGCATTAAGGGCGCTGAATAAGCCTATATCTTGCGTGGTGCGCGCGATAGAAGGAGCGGATATGAATTTTTTGCAGTCTTTGCCGGGGATAGGCAGGCAAAGGGCAAAAGAGATTGTGGCGAAACTTCAGAATAAATTAGGTAAGTTTGGCCTGATACGGGACGATTTGACAGGAGAGCAGAAAGTAAAAACAATAGATATAGAAGAAGAGGCTTTGGCTGTGCTCACGCAGTTAGAATACAAAAAAGCAGAGGCTTCTAGCATGATAAAAAAGGCGTTAGAGATTTCGCCTAACGCGAAAACAACCGAGGAATTATTGAGCCTGGTTTATAAACAAAGATATCCCGCGAGAAATTAAAATTCATGTCAGAAAATAACGTAAAATCAACGATAGAGGCATTGTTTTTTTCAAGTGAAAAGCCTTTGGCTATTGAGCAGATAAGGAAGGCTTTGGATAATTTAGAGGCAAGCCTTGTCCGTAAAAATATAGAAGAATTGAAATTAGAATACGAACAGCTTAACCGGGGATTGCGTATTATTGAGGTGGCAGGCGGTTTTCAAATGGTAACTTCGCCGTGTTTTGCCCCCTTTCTTAAAAAATTATATAAAGAGCGGCATGTTGAAAGGCTTTCAAAGCCTGCTCTTGAAACTTTAGCCATAATTGCCTATAAACAGTCGATAACCAAATTTCAGATACAATCTCTAAGAAGCGTAAATATTGACGGAGTCATGAAAAATCTTTTAGATAAAAATCTTATTCGTATTTCAGGAAGAAAGAAGGTTCCTGGCCGGCCGTATGTATTTAGCACAAGCAGGCAGTTTTTGGAGTATTTTGGGCTTAACTCTCTGGATGAATTGCCTAAAATGGAGGAATTTTCAGATTTTATAAAACAAAAGAATATTGAAACCAGTGAGCAAACCGAAGAAATCGAAAAAATACCGGAGGAGATTAATGGACAAGATGAACATAAAGAACTTGCGCGAGAAGATTGATGGTGTGGACAAAAAGATAGTTGAGTTCTTAAATAGCCGCGCCATGATTACTAAGGATATTGCCCAGCTTAAGATAAAAAAAGGAGTAAGTGTTTATTCTCCGGATAGAGAGAGAGAAGTTCTGAATAAGTTAACCGTTATAAATAAAGGGCCGTTAAGTTGTAGGGCCCTAGAGGCAATATATCGCGAGGTAATGTCCGCGAGTTTTTCTTTGGGGAAAAAATTAAGGATTGCGTATCTTGGGCCAGAGGCATCATTTACGCATCTGGCTGCTTTAAAAAGGTTTGGTTCACAGGTAGAATATATTGCCTTGGATAGCATAACTGATGTATTTTTAAGGGTTGAGAAGGGCGAAGCTGATTTTGGCGTTGTGCCGATAGAGAATTCTATTGAAGGCGCGGTTTCGCATACTATGGATATGTTCGTGGATTCAGATTTAAAGATTTGCGCGCAGATAATTTTGGATGTCTCGCATAATTTATTGTCAAACTATTTAAAAGGCCAAATTAAGCGGGTATATTCTAATCCGCAGGTTTTTGGGCAATGCCGTTCTTGGCTTCAGGAAAATTTGCCGGCGGTAGAAAAAATTGAAGTTTCCAGCACTACTCGCGCGGCACAAATTGCCGTGAAAGAAAAATACAGCGCGGCAATTGCTTCATTGTTGGCGAGTAAGGTTTATAAGTTAAAAGTTGTTTGTCCGGATATTGAAGATTCATCGCAAAACGCTACTAAATTTTTTGTTATCGGGAAATCAGACGCGAATCAAACCGCGAATGATAAAACTTCGATTCTGTTTTCTATTAAAGATAAAGTGGGGGCATTGCATGAAATGCTCCTGCCTTTTAAAAAATACAGGATTAATCTTACCAAAATTGAGTCCAGGCCTTCAAAGAAGAAGGCATGGGATTATTACTTTTTTATTGATTTAGAAGGCCATAAAAATAGCCCTTGTGTTAAAAAAGCGCTTTTCGAGTTGGATAATAAGTGCAAATTCTTAAAAATATTAGGCTCTTATCCCGCGGGGGAATAAATCAATTAAAAATTAAAAGTTAAGAATTAAGAGAGAGTAAAAAATGAGATTAGTAAGGAAAAATATATTAGAAATAATTCCTTATATCGCGGGTAAGCCCATTGAGGAAACAAAAAGAGAGCTGGGGCTTAAAGAAGTAATTAAGCTTGCTTCTAATGAGAATCCTCTGGGGATTTCATCTAAGGTTATAGCGGCAATTAAGAAGAATGTTTCCGGTATCAATCGTTATCCTGATTCCCGGGGATTTTATTTGAAGAAAAAGCTTAGCCAGCGCCTGAACGTTGAGCTTGCTAATATCGTTTTGGGTAATGGTTCAGATGAGCTTATTGATATTGTTGTAAAAACCTTTGTAGAAAATGATGAAAATATAATTACCGCGGATATTACATTTTTAGAGTATGAGATTATAACTTTAATCCTTGGCCGGGGTGTTATCAAGGTTCCTCTAAAAGATTTTAAATATGATTTAGAGGCAATTAAAAAAAAGATAAATAATAAAACAAAACTTATTTTTATTTCGAATCCAAATAATCCCACAGGTACGTATGTTACGAAATATGAAATAGAAGAATTTATTAAAGGATTACCTGAAAATGTTTTGTTGGTTCTAGATGAGGCTTATGATGCTTTTGTTGACGCGAAAGATTTTCCCCGAGGTCTAGAGTATATAAATAGAAAGAATGTGATAGTTTTAAAAACCTTTTCTAAGGCTTACGGTTTAGCAGGATTAAGAATCGGTTACGCTTTAGCTAATCAAACATTGGTTTCGTATATGGAGAGGGCAAGACAACCCTTTAATGTTAATGCTATCGCCCAGGTCGCGGCGATTGCCGCTTTGGACGACAGAGATTTCTTAATGAAAACCCGAAAAATTATTCTGGAAGGCAAAAAATATCTTTCAGATTGCCTTGCGAAATCCGGAATTAGCTATGTGAAAAGCGTTGCTAATTTCATATTAGTTAATGTAGGCAGAAACGGTATTGATGTTTTTAAGGAACTGCTTAAGTTCGGTATAATTGTAAGAGATATGGACCAGTATGGCTTAAAAAATTTTATCAGGGTAACTGTTGGAACGCAAAGAGAGAACAAGAAGTTTATTAAGGCGTTGAGAAAAGTGTTGTAAAAATTCTATTTGCGACTGTTGCGAAATTACTAATTTGGTGTCATTCTGAGGCCAAAGGCCGAAGAATCTCGTCGATGATAAGATCCTTCGCTACGCTCAGGATGACAAAAAATGGTATTTCGCAACAGCCCCATTTGCGATTCGTTGTTCGTAGTTTGTAAACGAATTACGATATGCGATATGCGAACAACGAAATACGGAGGTTAAAATGATTATTGTATTAAGGCCTGATGTTACAGAGGAGCAAATAATTCATATTATTGACAGGGTTAAGAAGCTGGGGCTTACTCCGCATGTTTCAAGAGGGGTGGAGCGCACTATTATTGGGGTTATCGGCCCGGAGGATGTTTTGCGGGTAACTCCTTTGGAGGTTTTTGCCGGCGTAGAAAAGGTTATACCGGTTTTAGCTCCTTATAGGCTTGTTTCGCGGGAATTTCAGCGCCATGATTCAATTATTGATTTAGGAAAGGGTGTAAAAATAGGCGATAAGAGAATAATTGTTATGGCAGGACCCTGCGCGATAGAAAATATGGATATATTGTATGAAATTGCCCGTAGTGTTAAGGCTGCCGGGGCAACGGTATTGCGGGGCGGGGCGTTTAAACCGCGTACTTCTCCATATAATTTTCAAGGGTTAGGGGAGGAGGGGTTGAAGATATTAAAAAAGGTAGGTGATGAGTTGGGCTTGGTTACAATTAGTGAAGTAATGGATACGCGGCACGTAGAATTGGTTGCTAGTTATGTTGATGTGCTTCAGATTGGCGCGCGTAATATGCAGAATTTCAATCTTTTAAAGGAAGTAGGCCTTACTAAAAAACCTGTGGTATTGAAACGGGGAATGTCTTCAACAGTTAAGGAGCTTCTTATGTCCGCGGAGTATATATTAGCAGGGGGTAATTTTAATGTTGTTCTTTGCGAGCGCGGGATAAGGACATTTGAAGATTCAACTCGTAATACTCTTGATGTAAGCGCGGTGCCCGTAGTTAAGCAACTTTCGCATCTGCCCATAATTATTGATCCTTCACACGCGGCAGGTAAATGGGGGCTGGTTTCGCCTCTTTCAAAAGCGGCGGTGGCGGCTGGCGCTGATGGCCTGATTATTGAGGCACACAACCGGCCGGAAGAGGCATTGTCTGATGGGGCGCAGTCATTAATACCTGAAAATTTTGATAATTTGATGCGGGAATTAAAGGGATTAGCAAATGCAGTGGGGAGAGAGATATAGCGTATTATTATGAAAAGGGTGGGCAAGCCCACCCCTACGCGGCAATACGTAGGAATTATGTAGCGATTCGCGTAGGGGCGAGCTTGCTCGCCCAAAACAGAAATTATAAGATGATTTTTAAACGAGTTACGAAGATTTTAAAATGAAATTATTCAATAAAGTCGCGATAGTTGGAGTAGGATTGATTGGTGGTTCAATAGCATTGGCTTTAAAAAAGAAACGTCTTGTGGATGAAATCGTTGGAGTGGCGCGTCATAAAGAGAGTTTGTTATTGGCTCAAAAAATAGGCGCTATAGATAAGGGTTCGCAAACTTTAGATATCATTAAAGGCTCGGATTTGGTGATTCTGGCCGCGCCTGTAAATACGATTTTTGGTCTTGCGAATGAAATTTTTAAGATTGTCGGCCCCCAGCCAATAGTTTCTGATGTGGGAAGCACGAAAGAATTGATTGTTTCGAGGTTTGAAAAATTTTTTCCTAATTTTGTAGGTAGCCATCCATTGGCTGGTTCTGAAAAAAAAGGGGTTGTGAACGCGGATTTGGGAATTTTTAAAGGTTCATTGTGTGTGCTTACCCCGACGCCAAATACGTCCCTTGAGGCCTTAGGTAAAATAAAAAAAATGTGGAGGCTTATCGGCGCTAAGGTGATTTCTATGTCCACGCGGGATCATGATAAAGTTTTGTCTTTTGTCAGCCATCTTCCGCACGTGGTTGCTTTTTCTTTGGTGGATAGCGTGCCGGACAGTTTTTTAAAATTTACTTCAACAGGTTTTAAGGATACGACACGCATTGCCGCTTCTGAAAGCGAGATCTGGTCAGACATACTGTTGAGCAATCAGAAAAATGTTTTAAAAACTATAACATTATTTCAGAATAGCCTGCTTAAGATAAAATCTGCTGTTAAAAAAAATGATAGGAAGCAGTTAGCTTTTATTCTGAATAAGGCAAAGGATAAGAGACGGAGTGTTAATAGATAGCGTATAGCGTAGAGCGTATAGCGTATAGTTTCGCTATCCGCTCTACGTTATCCGCGCTATCCGCTATAAAATGATTATAGCCATAGACGGCCCTGCTGGCGCTGGTAAAAGCACGGTAGCCAAAATAATAGCTCAGAGATTAGGTTTTCTTTATATTGATACTGGCGCGATGTACCGGGCTTTAGCGCTTAAAGTTTTGGAGATAGGTTTGGATCTAAAGGATATCTCCAAGATTATAGAGATATCCTTCAATACGAACATAGAATTGGTAAATAACAAGGATGGTTCTTTAAAGTTGTTATTGGATGGAAGGGTTGTTAACGAAGAAATAAGAGAGCCGCGAATTACCAAAATCGTTTCAGACATTGCCAAGATAAAAGAGGTAAGACAGGTGATGCTGGTCTTGCAAAGAAAATTAGGGTTACAGGGGGATAGCGTTCTGGATGGCCGTGATATCGGGACAGTGGTTTTTCCTGACGCGGACAAAAAATTTTATATAGACGCGTATTTTAAGGAACGGGTGAAGCGCCGGCATTTGGAGTTTAGTGGTTTAGGCCGGCAGGTAAACTACAATGATGTCGAGTTAGATTTGCATAATCGTGATACCATTGATTCTACCCGGGAAGTCGCGCCTCTAAAAAAAGCGCCTGACGCGATTTATATTGATACGACTAATATGACGATTGAGGAAGTAGTAGGCGCAATATTAAAAAATATTTCTATTAAACGCTAAACGCTAAAACAATGGACAAGACTTTAATTCGAAATTTTTGTATTATCGCCCATATCGACCATGGTAAATCCACTCTGGCTGATAGGATACTTGAATTTACCGGAGCCGTGGACAAGAGGCATAAGGAAGTATTGCTTTTGGATGATATGGATTTGGAAAAAGAGCGGGGTATTACTATTAAGGCTTCAATGGTAAGATTATCTTATAAGGCGCGCGATGACAGGAGTTATGTTTTGAACCTTATTGATACGCCCGGCCACGTTGACTTTACTTATGAGGTGTCCAAATCCCTGGCTGCTTGTGAGGGCGCGATATTGGTCATAGACGCGGCTCAAGGTATAGAAGCGCAAACCATGGCAAATTATAATTTAGCGCTGGAGAATAATTTGATGATTATTCCTGTAATAAATAAGATTGATCTGGCTAGCGCGGATATTCAGCGCGTGCAAAGACAGGTTATTAATATTTTAGGTTTTGAGGAGAAGGATATTGTTTTGGCTTCCGCGAAAGAGGGGGTTGGAATTGAGGATATTTTAGAGAAAATAATTGAGGTTGTGCCTGAGCCTTGCGGCGAAATAATTAATCCTTTGAGGGCGCTTGTGTTTGATTGCCGTTTTGATATTTTTAAGGGTGTGGTAATTTTTGTCAGGGTAGTAGATGGCAAGATTGACGCGCGTACTCAAATAAAATTAATGCATTCGGGAGTAGTATATAAAATAGAGGAGTTAGGTGTTTTGCAGAATTTGAAATATTTAAAAGTAGACCTTCTTTCCTGCGGTGAGGTAGGTTATTTTACGGCAAATGTCAGGGATTCAAGGGAAATAATTGTCGGCGACACCATAACTGATCAAAAAAATCCCTGTAAAGAAGCTTTGCCGGGGTATCGCACGCTAAAGCCGTTGGTTTTTTGCGGGATATATCCGGTAAACCCGGGAGATTTTCCGAATTTGCGCGATGCGATGGATAAATTAAAACTTTCGGATGCCTCATTTGTGTTTGAGCCTGAGAATTCCCAGTCATTCGGTTCTGGCTTTCGCTGCGGATTTCTGGGGCTTTTGCATATGGAGATAGTTGAGGAGCGCTTAGAGAGGGAATATGACCTGAATTTAATATTAACGGTACCTAATGTTGTCTATAGGGTAAAGAGAAAAAATGGACAGGTTCTAGATGTGGATATGCCGGCAAAGCTGCCGAATCAGCAGGATATAGAAGAGTCCTTTGAGCCTTATGTGCATATGTTGATGATTGTTCCTGTTGATTCCATAGATCCTGTATGCGAATTATCAAAATCACGGCGCGGAATCTTTAAATTAACCGAATATCTTGGAGAAGACAGGGTGAAGCTGATTTTTGATATGCCGCTTTCGGAAATAATTGTGGATTTTTACGACCGCATAAAATCTATAACCAGGGGGTATGGTTCCATAGATTACGAGTTTTCAGATTACTTTCCCGCGAAATTAGTAAAATTAGACGTAATGTTGAATGCTGTTGTTTGTGACGCGTTTTCTTCTCTCATACATAAAGACAGGGCTTTTACCAGGGCGCATGCCTTGGTCGCGAAATTAAAAGAATCAATTCCCCGGCAACTCTATGAGGTGTCTGTGCAGGCGGTTGTGGGCAGTCAGATTATTGCTTCTGAAAAAATAAAGGCTATGGGTAAGAATGTTACCGCGAAATGTTATGGCGGAGATATTACCCGTAAACGTAAACTTTGGGAAAGCCAGAAAGAGGGCAAGAAGAGATTAAGGCAGTTCGGGAAGATAGAGATTCCCCGGGAAGCATTTTTGGAGGTGTTAAAATTATGAAAAATAAAGTTTTAGATGGTACAGACAGAAAAAAGAAAGGTGTAATCAGGGACTGGGTTGAATCAATTATTGTCGCGTTGATATTCGCGATGATTATTCGCACTTTTATTATTCAGGCTTTTAAAATTCCTACCGGTTCTATGCGAACTACGCTTTTAGAAGGAGACCTGATATTAGTAAATAAATTTATTTACGGGGTAAAGATACCTTTTGTGGATTTAAGGCTGCCTGCTGTTCGGCAGCCTGTGAGGGGGGATGTTATTGTTTTTATTTACCCCGAGGACCGCAAAAAGGATTTTATAAAAAGGCTTATCGGCCTTCCGGGCGAAACAGTTGAAATTAGAAATGGAACGGTTTATATAAACGGTAAGGCTTTGACAGATTCAGTGTTTGGCAAGATGTTTTATTATAATTATGGAGATTTTCAGGCGCAAGAATATAAAGTTACTGTTCCTAATGATAATTTTTTTGTTTTGGGTGATAATTCAGCTTCGTCTAAAGACAGCCGTTATTGGGGCTTTGTGCCCAGGAAAAATCTTTTAGGTAAAGCCATTGTGATTTATTGGCCGCCGCAGAGAATAAGGATAATTAAATAGACACGAATTACTACGAATAAGAAAGAAGGTGCGGGGTGAATTTTGCTAATAAGATTTCTATGTTTAGGATATTGTGTGTTCCTTTTTTTGTTGCTAGCCTGATATATTATTCGCCGGAAAAGGATTACTTTAGATTTATTGCTTTGGGTATTTTTGTCCTGGGTGTTATCTCTGATGCTGTGGACGGGTTTGTTGCCAGGATTTCAAAGCAGACGTCAAAAGCGGGCCTCGTGCTTGATCCTTTGGGCGATAAGCTGCTGCTTATGGGCGCGTTCATTTTTCTTTCAGAGGCAAGCAAATTACCTTTAAAATTTCCGCTCTGGATTACTCTTGTAGTTATAAGCAGGGATATAATTATTTTGCTCGGTACCGTGTTAATTTTTATGATTAAGCAAAAATTGGATATCTATCCTACAAAGTGGGGAAAAGTTACTACCGTGTTTCAGATGAGTTCGGTTATTTGCCTGCTTTTGAACTTTAAATTTTCCGGTGTCGTTTGGTACGCGGCTGTAATCTTTACTCTTGTTTCGGGAGCAGATTACATAAGGAGAGGATTTAAAATTTTATATGCTGTGGATAATAATAGGATTATTGGCTAGTTATCTTATCGGCTCAATACCCGTAGGTTATATATTGGGCCGCTTGATAAAACGCGTAGATATTAGAAATTTTGGTTCAGGAAATATAGGCGCGACTAACGCTTCAAGAGTTTTAGGCAAAGGTTGGGGCGTAGTTGTTTTGATTCTGGATATTTTGAAAGGTTTCATTTCTGTGGTTTTTTTGGGAGATATTTTGGTTTCGGTTACCGCGCCGTCTATGGCGCTTTGGCGCTCTGAAGAGTTCCTGCGAATTATTTTAGGCGCAAGTTCCATTTCGGGGCATAATTGGACAATATTCTTAAAGTTTAGGGGCGGTAAAGGTGTTGCTACGGCTCTGGGGGTATTAATAGGCTTATCAATTAAAATTTCCGGATTAAAACTAATATTGGGGTTATTAGTTTTAACTTGGATTATAGTTTTTTTAATTACCAGAATTGTTTCTATTGCTTCTGTTTTTTCGGCCGTTTGTTTTGTGATATACGCGATTATTTTTAAGCAATCCGCGTTAGTTATATCTTTGAGTGTTCTGTTTTGTTTTTTTGCTGTTATTCGCCACAGCTCCAATCTTAAAAGATTTCTGCAGGGCAAAGAACCAACTTTGTTTTAACCAAAATAAGGCTTTGTAAAAAATATTTCATTTTTGTTAATGTTTGACGGAAAGATTGTTACGGAAAATACCGGAGGAGATAGTGGCGATAGATGAAGGGGTTGTTAAGCATGTGGCGCATCTTGCGCGTATTGAATTGCAGCCGGGGGAATTGGAAAAATTATCCCGGCAATTGCAAAGTATCGTAGATTTTATTGATAAATTAAAAAAATTAAATATAGAAGGTGTTGAGCCTACAAGCCATATTTTGCCTATTAGTAATGTTTTGAGGCCAGATGAAACAAGAGAATCTTTATCTACTGATATGGCGCTTATGAACGCGCCTTGCCGCAAGGGTAATTTTTTCAGCGTGCCTAAGGCGATAGAATAAAATTAGGGTCATTCGTATTTAAGGTTAAAAAATATCCATAACTCTTTAATAAGCAACCGGATAACGAAAGTTCCTGTTTGCGCACGAAATTTTTTGCCGTGCGCTACGGTTTACTCCTCGTTTCCGCAACGACTTACGTAAGAAAGAAGCGCTTCAACTCGTCGTAAATCCTTGCGCGCTTATGGCAAAAAAATTTCTAATTGCGCGCAAACAGGAACTTTCGTTATCTGATAATTGTTACTCCTTGCTACCTTAAATACGAAAGAACCTAAAATCAATATGATGGAATTGAATAAATTAACCGCGCATGAGCTTATTGAGAAGTTGAGCAGAGAAGAAATTACTTCTGATCAAATTGTATCCTGCCTTAATAAAAGAATAAATGCGATAGATTCTGAAGTCAAAGCCTATGCGCGCGTTGAAGACGGGTTAACCAGTTGGCCAGTTAACCAGTTGGCCAGTTATAATAATAACCGGCAAACCGGCAAACCGGCAAACCGGCAAACAGATCTACAAGGTATACCCATTTCCATAAAAGACAACATCTGCGCCGATGGTTTGAATACCGAATGCTGTTCTAAAATTCTTGAGGGATTCAAGCCGCCTTATGATGCTACGGTTATTAAGAGATTAAAAGAAGCTGGCGCGATTATATCGCCCTTAAAGACTAATATGGATGAATTTGCTTTTGGTTCTTCAACGGAAAATTCTTGCTTTGGCTCTACGCGAAATCCTTGGAATTTAGAATGCGTTCCGGGTGGTTCTTCCGGAGGGTCTGCTGCTTGTGTCGCGGCTGATGAGGCGATTTGGGCGTTAGGTTCGGATACGGGCGGTTCAATCCGCCAACCAGCATCTTTTTGCGGGGTAGTTGGTTTAAAGCCTACTTATGGCAGGGTTTCCCGTTATGGCCTGATTGCTTTCGCGTCCAGCCTTGATCAAATTGGCCCGATTACTAAGGATATCAGGGACTCCGCGTTACTGATGAACGTTATTGCCGGACATGACCCTAATGATTCAACTTCCGTTAACATAGATATTCCTGATTATACAAAATCTTTGGAGATGGATATTAAGGGGATAAAAATCGCTCTTCCTAAAGAATATTTTCCCGAAGGCCTTGATCCAGAAGTAAAAGATATAATAAATGAGGCAATAAATAAATTAAAATCGCAAGGAGCTTCTTTTGAAAATGTGTCTTTGCCTCATACAGAGTACGCGGTTGAGGTGTATTATATTATCGCGACTGCTGAGGCTAGTTCAAATCTTGCGAGGTTTGACGGAGTGCAGTACGGATTTAGAGTTCAAGACGCAAGGAACAAGACGCGGAATTTAATTGAAATGTATAAAAAAACAAGGGGAGAAGGGTTTGGGGAAGAAGCCAAAAGAAGAATAATCCTCGGCACTTTTATTTTGTCTCATGGATATTATGATGCTTATTATTTGCGCGCGTTAAAAGTGCGTACGCTTATAAAGCAGGATTTTGATCATGTTTTTAAGGGATTTGATTGCATAGTTACACCGACTTCACCTACGCCGGCATTTAAAATTGGAGAAAAGGTAGAGGATCCCTTAAAGATGTATCTTTCTGATATTTATACTATATCGGCAAATTTATCTGGAATACCCGCGATATCCATACCTTGTGGTTTTACTAAAAAGGGGCTCCCCGTGGGTTTACAGATTTTGGCTAAGCCATTTAACGAAGAAATGCTTTTTAGGGTTGCGTATGCTTATGAACAAAGTACTGAATGGCATAAAATGAAACCAAAGTTATAATTATTGTTAGCCGGTTAGCCAGTTAACCGGTTAGCCAGTGAACCGGTTAGCCAGTTAACCGGTTAGCCAGTGAACCGGCAAATCAAAATGGAATACGAACCAGTCATCGGATTAGAGGTCCATGTTCAATTAAAGACTAAGAGCAAGGCTTTTTGCGGCTGTTCCACGGAATTTGGCAAAGAGCCGAATTCACAGGTCTGTCCCGTATGTCTTGGTTTTCCGGGATCTCTGCCGGTTTTAAATAGGGTTTTTTTAGATTATGCCATTAAAGTAGCGCTTGCTTTAAATTGTACTGTTCAGGAAAAACATAAGTTTGACCGAAAAAATTATTTTTATCCGGATCTTCCTAAGAATTATCAAATCTCGCAATACGATTTACCTTTATCGAAAAAAGGATATCTGGATATTGTTGTGGGAGACAAGACTAAGCGCGTAGGCATAAACAGGGTGCATATGGAAGAGGACGCGGGAAAACTTATTCACGAAGAAGATACAAGCCTTGTTGATTTTAACCGCACGGGGATACCTTTATTAGAGATTGTCAGTGAGCCTGATATGAATTCTCCGGAAGAAGCCTATGAGTACCTTACTTTTTTAAAAAGCGTTTTAGGTTACCTTGATGTTTCTGATTGTGATATGGAAAAGGGGTCATTGCGCTGCGACGTTAATGTGTCTTTGAGGCCAAAGGGTGTTTTAGCTTTAGGCGTAAAAGCCGAATTAAAAAATATGAATTCCTTTAAAGGAACAAAGGATGCCCTGGTTTTTGAAATCAGGCGCCAGGAGGAAATTTTAAGAGAAGGCGGAAAAGTTATCCAGGAAACAAGATTATGGGACGCGAAATTGTCCGAGACATTTTCTATGCGCGTGAAAGAAGAGGCCAAAGATTATAGATATTTTCCTGAACCGGATTTAGCGCCTTTTATTATCAGCGCGCAAAAATTAGAAGAAATTAAAAAAAACATTCCTGAACTGCCTCGTCAGAAATTAGAGCGTTTTGTTAAAGATTTTTGTTTATCCGAAGGCTCTGCTAAGATTCTTGTTGGAATTAAGAAAGATGCTGATTACGCCCAAAGTTGCATAGAAAGTTGGGAAGGCAAAGACAAAAAGCCTGTGGTAAACTGGTTAATCGGCCCGTTGCTTTTTGAAGCCAATAAAAGAAAATGCGGCATTTCAGATTTGAATATCCCCGGAGGCAATATTGAATTAATAAATTTGATTAAATCCGCGGAAGAGGCAAAAATCTCAAATTTAGCGGCAAAAGGCGTATTAAGCGAATCGCTCGACACGGCCAAGCTAGCCAGAGAGATAATATTAGAGAAAAATCTTTATCAAGTTTCTGATACTGAAAGCTTGGATAAAATTGCTGAAGAAATCATTAAGGGAAATCCCAAATCAGTTATGGATTATAAGCAGGGTAAAGCCAACGCGATAATGTTTTTGGTTGGCCAGATGATGAAGAAATCAAATGGTAAGGCAAATCCTATTGTGGCGAGGGATATTTTAAAAAAAATGTTGACGGATGGAGGTTAGGTAAATGCGTAAGAAATTTTTGATTTTTGTGCTTTTTATCGTGATTATTTTCACTAGTTATTCAACCGCGGTTTCGGAAATTGAAAAGAAAAATAAGGACGATATTTATAAGCAAGTGAAACTTTTTTCGGATGCGTTAGTTATGATACAAACCGATTACGTTAACGACGTTTCGTCTAAGAGTTTGATCTATGGCGCGCTAAAAGGCATGCTTTCTTCTTTAGATCCGTATAGTCAGTTTATGGATCCTGACGCGTATAATGAATTAAAGGCTGATACCGAAGGAAAATTCGGTGGCATAGGAATTGAGATTACTATGAAGGATAGCCTTTTAACCGTGGTAACTCCGATGCAGGATACTCCGGCTTGGGAGGCAGGCATAAAAACTAATGACCGGATTGTTAAAATTGATAATAAATTGATACGCAATATAACCCTTATGGACGCGGTAAGGAAATTAAGAGGAAAGCCTGGGAGCGTTGTGGATATTACTATTTTGCGGGAATCAGAAAAAAAGATTTTGGAATTTAAGATCGTGAGAGATATTATTAAAATAAAGGATATTAAGGAAGCCAGAATTTTGGATGATGGAATCGGATACATCCGTTTGGCTGAATTCAGGGAGAATACGCCGAATGATTTCGATGTTGCTTTCGAAAATTTATCTAAATCTAATATGAGCGGTTTTATATTGGATTTACGAAATAATCCCGGCGGCTTGTTAGATATAGCGGTTAGAATCGCGGAGAGATTTGTCGAAAAAGGTAAAGTGATAGTGTCCATAAAAGGCAGAAAAATAACCCAAAGCCTGGAATTCGTTTCGCGCGCGGTTAACCCCAGTTTGCGCCTGCCAATGGTTGTATTAATTAACGAAGGTTCTGTTTCGGGCAGTGAAATAGTCGCGGGCTGCCTGCATGATTATGGAAGGGCTATAATAGTAGGCATTAAATCTTATGGCAAAGGTTCCGTGCAAACGGTTATACCGTTAGGCGATGGCTCGGCTTTGCGGCTTACAACCAGTAAGTATTTTACTCCTAAGGGCATAGAAATTCACGGCAAAGGTGTCATTCCTGATATTGTTGTGGAGGAAACAAAGGTTGTAGCGCCTAAGGCTGAAGAAGATAAGCCGGAAGACGTGTTTAAAAAAATAGAACAAAAGGAAAAAATAAAAAAAGAAGAAAAGGCCTTTGATTATAAATCTGATAATCAGCTATCCCGGGCAGTTGATATTTTGAAGGCGATTAGGATATATAAAGAAATCAAATAGTTATTATTGAAACCTTCATTTTTGCTATGTATACTTTAGGTATTGAAACTTCCTGTGATGAAACTTCCGCCGCGGTAGTTAAAAACGGAAAGGAAGTTTTGTCTTGCGCGATTAGTTCAAGCCTTAAGCTTCATAAAATTTACGGCGGGGTTATTCCTGAAATTGCGTCACGCGCGCAATTAGAGACAATTACTGATGTGACGGATCTCGCCATGAGAGAAGCAAAGCTTAATTTCAAAGATATAAACTTAATATGTGTTACTAGCGGGCCGGGCCTCATAGGCTCTTTGTTTGTGGGGATATCTTTTGCTAAAGCGCTAAGCTTTGGGTTAAGCATTCCTTTATTAGGCGTTAATCATGTTAAAAGTCATATTTACGCTAATTTTTTGAACGTGAAAGGAGCAAGCCGCGCCGCTAAAGTAAGATTTCCTTTTGTGGCTTTGGTGGTTTCCGGGGGGCATACGAGTTTATACTTTGTCGGAGATTTTGACAGGATAGAACTTTTAGGGCAAACGCGGGATGACGCCTGCGGAGAGGCATTCGATAAAGTAGCTAAAATTTTAGGGTTGGGTTATCCGGGCGGGCCTTTTATCGAAAAATTGGCAAAAAACGGTAATCCTAATAAAATAAAATTTCGTTGTTCTGATACAGGGGAGGCGCTGAATTTTAGTTTCAGCGGGATTAAGACGGCAGTGTTTTATTATGTTAGCCGGTTAGCCGGTTCGCCGGTTAGTCAGTTAAGCAGGCAAACAGGCAAACAGGCAAACAGGCAAACCAGAGATATTGCCGCTTCGTTTCAGGAAGCAGCTATAGATGCGTTAATTAAAAAATCTTTTTTAGCCTGTGAGTTGAAAAGAACAAACCGGCTTGTTATTGGCGGTGGAGTAGTAGTAAACAACCGGCTAAGGGAAAAATTTTTAGATGCCGCGAAAAGGAGCGGTATTGATTGTTTATTTCCGGCTAAAAATTTTTGTATGGATAACGCGGCAATGGTTGCCGGATTTGGTTTCCAATTATTTAAAAAAGGCAGTAGATCGGGGTTAGATTTGGATTTGGAGCTATCTAGTTAGGCAGTTAGCCAGTTAGCCGACAAACCGGCACACTGGCTAACGGGCATACTAATACGGGTGAAAATATGCTTACAGACAGTCAGATTATTGGGCGCTTGGCATTAAGTATAATTTTAAGCGGTTTTATCGGTTTTGAACGCCAGTTGCATCGCAGAACCGCTGGATTACGCACGCATATCCTGGTATCTTTGGGCTCTTGCCTGATCATGTTGACATCGTTATATATATTTGATATATATAAAGCTTACGTTCCGCTTGATCCAGCGCGAATTGCCGCGGGAGTAATTACCGGCATTGGATTTCTGGGCGCGGGAGCAATAATTAGGGAAAAGGAAGGAATAAAAGGGATTACCACAGCCGCAAGCCTTTGGGTGGTGGCAGGAATAGGTTTAGCTGTAGGCTGTGGTTTTTTAAAAGCCGCTATTTATACCGCGGTTTTAGCGTTAATAGTGCTTTTTTTTCTTCGATATTTGGAAGAAATGATATTTAGCGAGAAAGAGGGGAAAGATAGCGTATAGAAAAACTCTACGCTCTACGTTAAAAAAAAGGAGGTAAGCCATGGCATTTAAAAAAAAGGCGGAAGAAAAGATTCTTGACGTTGATGCCGCGATGCAAGGCAATTTAAGTTTTAAGGATTCGGTTAACTTGCGCATAAATGGAAAATTTGAAGGAACTTTGGATACTAAGGGTAATTTAACTGTAGGCCAGGCTGCTATTATCATGGCTGATATTGTGGGTGATAATATTATTGTTGGCGGCAGGGTTAAAGGAAAGATAGTTGCTAAGGAGAGGCTGACGCTTCTGCCTTCAGCAATAGTTGAAGGTAACATCTATCCGGCAAAGTTGAATATCGCGGAAGGCGCGATTCTTGAAGGCGTTTGTTTTATGCTACGGGATTATTTAAATGTTGAGGAATTAACAAGGTATCTTGAGGTGAACGCGGATACGGTTATGGAGTGGGTGAATTCCGGAAGGATACCCGCTCAAAAAGAAGGTAGTGATTGGAAGTTTGAGAGAAAGGCGATTGATTCCTGGGTTGCTTCAGGTAAAATCAGTAAATAAAAATGGCGGAAGAAAAACTTTTAACTGTTAGAGATGTTTCTAGCGTCTTGGGTATTTCGGAAAAAGAAGTGCTGGATTTAGCTGAAAAGGGCGCTTTGCCTGCTTATAAGGTTGGCGGGGTATACTTAAGATTCAAGAAGGAACAGGTTCTTGAGTTTAAAAAGTCTACCGGAGCCGTTTCTTTAAAACACAATGTTGTTCAAGAGTATTCGGTTAAAGATAGAATCAGTGATTTTTTTTATTTTAATGATTTTTACATTTTTGCCGCGCTAATTATTTTTTTGTTAGTGGTTATTATATTCCGGTGAAAAAATGATTACACAGATTTTTTAAACAAGATTACACAGATTAAAGCTAAATCTATGCAATCAATTTTACTTAAATGATTTCTAAAAAAGGTTTTTGCGATTTAGGTTTTGCCAAAATTGATATAGATAGGCATAAAAGAAGAGGCTTCGCGGAAGTAATATATTGCCCGGGAAAAACCAAAGCTCACCTTAAAAAAATTTCTACCGAGTTGTTAAAAAATAAACAGAACCTTTTGCTTACTAAGTTAGATAAATTGACATTCGCGTATCTAAAGAGGCTTTTTCCCAGGCTAAAATATAATCGATTAGCAAAAATAGGTTATATTCTTAAGAGCCCGCGGCTTAAAAAGAAGGGTTTAGTCATGGTTATTTCCGCGGGCACTTCAGATATGCCTGTGGCAGAAGAGGCGGCGGCTACTTTAGAAATAATGGGAAACAAAGTGAAGAGAATTTATGACGCGGGCGTAGCCGGGGTTCATCGTATTTTGAATTACGTTGACATTATAAGAAAAGCAAATGTGCTTATAGTGGTTGCGGGCATGGAAGGCGCGTTAGCAAGCTTAGTTAGCTCAATGACGAGGGGCGCGGTTATTGCCGTGCCTACAAGCTGCGGTTATGGCGCGAGTTTTGGAGGTTTGTCAGCGCTTTTGGCTATGCTTAACAGCTGCTCTCCGGGTGTGGTAGTGGTTAATATAGATAATGGTTTTGGCGCGGGATATTTCGCGAATCTAATAAATAAATAAATGCAAAAATCAAAAATCAAAAATGCAAAAGTTTTGGAAAGAGCGATTGATTTTCACGGCCACCTCGGGCCGTATTTGGTTTTGGGGATTTTGGCAGGGGAATTTGCCTTAAAAAAACTTAAGTGCAAGAAATATTTTGGCTTTAGAGTTAAGGTTTTTGGGGCGGATAAAAAACCAAAATCCTGCCTTATTGATGGGTTACAGCTGTCTACTGGAGCAACTTTTGGTAAAGGGAATATTGAAAAGGCCGCGGGAAAAACAATTAAGATAGTTTTTCAGAATAGAACTAATAACGAAAAGATTGTTTTGAAATTAAAAGACGGGCTTAAGCAAATATTAGAGGTAACAAAAGATAAGAAAGATTCAGAATTATTAGCAATCGCGCTTTATAAGACAAATTACTTTAGGCTTTTTGATTTGGTTTAACCCGCCAAGTTTGGGTTTAAATAAGGATTACATGCGGCACAGATTAGCACAGATGAAATGCTGCGTGATGAACACAGATATTGTCAGGAAAATCTGTGCTCATCCGTGTTTTTTAATCTGTGCTAATCCGTGTATTATATGCCTCTCTCCGGACTAGATATCTATAAATTATTACCGAAAACTAATTGCCGTAAATGCGGTTTTGCTACTTGTCTTGCTTTTGCTATGCAATTGGCAAAAAAAGCCTTGAGTATTGATAAGTGCCCTTATATAGCAGAAGAATCAAGGAAAACATTGGAAGAGGCAAGCCTTCCGCCTATAAAATTAGTTACTATCGGCGCGGGCGGCTCATCTTTTGAAATTGGCAATGAAACGGTTATGTTTCGGCACGAAGAAAAATTTCATCACCCTTGTGGTATCGGGATTATTATTGAAGATACTCTGACGGATACCCAAATAAAATTTAGATTAGAAAAAATTAGCAGCCTGAGGTTTGAGCGTGTCGGACAGAAACTAGACATAAATCTCATAGCGGTTAGGCAAAATAGTGATAAAAAGAGATTTGTTGAAGCAGTTAAGTTAATTTCTTCACATACGCTTCTCGCGTTGGCTCTCATGAGTAATGATGAAGGGTCTCTTAGGGAAGCATTAGAAATAACCAAAGATAAAAAACCGCTGATTTATTCCGCGACAAGAGAAAACATCGGCTGGATTTCTAAATTGGCGTTAGAGTATAAAGCGCTTTTGGTTGTTTCCGGGCCGGATTTAGAATCTATCCCTATCCTTACTGATGAATTATATAAACAAGGGGTTAGTGAATTAGTTATAGAGCCGCAAGGCCAGGGTTTAGCTGAAAAAATCTGGGTTTTAACGCAAGCCAGAAGACAGGCGCTTAAAAAATCTAATCGGTCTTTAGGATACCCAATCTTAACAGTCATTGATAAAGACGATTTTTATGATGAAGCGATAGAGGCAGCCACCTATATTTTAAAATACGCGCAGATTATTTTAATAAAGGGTTCTGAAGTGTGGCAGGCCCTGTCTTTTCTTGCTTTAAGGCAAAATATTTATACTGATCCGCAAAAGCCATTACAGATTGAGCCTAACCTTTATGCTGTGGGTTCTGTTAATGATAATTCACCTGTTTTGGTTACTACTAATTTTTCGCTTACGTATCACACTGTGTTGAGTGAGGTGGAGGCAAGCAAAGTGCCTTCGTATATCGCTAGTATAAATACTGATGGAATGTCGGTTTTAACTGCTTGGGCGGCAGAAAAGTTTACGCCGGAAAGGATAACTGATTCAATAAATAAATTCGCTCTAAAAGATGTTGTTTCGCATAACAGGTTAATTATACCCGGTTATGTCGCGGTAATAAGCGGAGATCTGGAAGAGAAATCAGGCTGGCAGGTTGTGGTAGGGCCAAAAGAAGCAGCGGGAATTCCAGCGTTTTTGAAGAATTTAGTATAAATACAAAAATTAAGATATCGAGCGTAGAATGGGTAGAAAAAATTTTTGGTTCTTTTGTTTGAAGTGTAACGGAATTAATGTAAGGACTTGATAGGTAAGGAGGAAATAAAAAAGCATCAATTGTCAGAGAAAAACCGATAGAATTTGTTTATAATAACAATTTGCCGGGACTCGTGGTATCTGGGCGGGCAAGCCCGCCCCTACGGGTCGCTAATAGTCTCTGTAAATCGCCGCGTAGGGGCGGGCTTGCCCGCCCAGGCATTTACGCAAACTAGATATATACTTATTACCTTAAATAAATACGAAAGAACCAAATTTTTTAATTATTCGCTCTACACCCTACGCTAAAAATAAGAGTATGGAAAAGTTTAAAGTAACATTTTATCCGGATAATAAAACCATAGAAGTAGAGAAAGGTAAAACTATCCTTTCCGCGGCGATTTCCGCGGGGGTTTGTGTTAATTCCGGCTGTGGCGGTGATGGTGTTTGCGGCCGGTGCAAGGTAATTTTAAAAAAAGGCAAAGTTTTAATGCAACCCACAGGGTTATTGAGCAGGGAAGAAAAAGATAGAGGCGTATATCTTGCTTGTTTATCAGCGATACAAAGTGATTTAGAAGTAGAGATTCCTTCAGAGTCGCGCGTAGATTTTGAAAAATTAGGGGCAAAAACAGAGATAGAAGAGATTGAGCTGGCAATGCCCAGCTCAGAAGAGGAAAAATTTAAATTTTTCCCGCTTACTTATAAATTATATTTAGAATTATGTCCGCCTGATTTGGATGATAAGATAAGTGATTTGGAAAGAGTTTATCGCGAAATTAAAAGGATTCAAGAGGGAGTTGTTTTGCGTACTAGCATTGCCAATATTCGCGATCTCGGAGAGTTATTGCGTTCCAGTGATTGGAAAATTACCGTTACTCTGACAAAGATAAACATTGAGGCCGAAATTATTTTGATTGAGCCCGGTAATACTTTGGATAAGAATTTTGGTTTATGTTTTGATATTGGTACTACAACTATTTCGGGCCAGTTGGTAAACTTAACCAGCGGGAAAATTTTAGGCGCTAAAGCTGTTTATAACAAGCAGGCAAGTTTTGGCAGCGATATTATCGCGCGTATACTTTATGCCCGTAAGCCCGAGGGGCTTCTTCAATTACACCGCGCGGTAACTGAAGAAATGAACGCGATGATTCAGGAGCTTACTTGTCAGCACGGTATTGACCTTAATGATATCACTTGTGTGTTATGCGCCGGAAACACCACTATGATTCATCTGCTATTGCGTATTGATCCTGCTTATATCAGAAAGGAGCCGTATGTGCCTGTGGCAAATTTTTTGCCGGTGAGCCGCGCGGTTGAGGCAGGAATTAAAATTAATCCTCACGGGATTTTGTTTTGTTCGCCCGGAGTAGCAAGTTATGTAGGCGGAGATGTTACCAGCGGTATTTTATTCTGCGGCTTAAATCATAAAAAGGATTTAAGCATATTGATTGATATTGGGACTAACGGCGAGATAATTTTGGGTGACAAAGAGTTCCTGATAGCTTGCGCGGCTTCCGCGGGGCCGGCGTTTGAAGGAAGCGGCCTTGCTTGCGGTATGCGCGCGGGAAAGGGAGCAATCCAAAAAGTAAAAATTGAGCCGGGAAGCCTAGAGGTAAAATATGAAACCATAGGTGATGCCGCTCCGCGCGGTATTTGCGGTTCAGGCTATATTGATTTAATTGCCCAGATGCTAGAATGCGGAATTTTGGATAAAGATGGCTCGATAAAAGATATAAAGAATAAGCGTATCCGTGAGGTTGAGCGGAAACGGGAATTTACGGTTGTTTTTAAGGAAGATTCTCTCGCGCTCTCAGATATAATAATTACTGATTTGGATATTGATAATTTAAAACGCGCCAAGGCGGCTATTTATTCGGCAGCTTCAGTTTTGGTAAGACATATGAATTTGGATTTTACTAAAATAGAAACTATTTTTATTGCCGGCGGATTTGGAACCGCGATAGATATTGATAGCGCGGTAAAAATAGGCTTGTTACCTGATTTAGACAGGAAGCGTTTTGTGTTTATAGGGAACAGTTCATTGGCAGGCGCTTATAAAATGATTTTATCGCGCGAAGCGCGAGAGAAGGCAGATCAAATCGCCTGCGGCGTAACTTATTTTGAGTTGTCAGTTGAGCCGGGTTATATGGATGAATATATGGCGGCATTATTTTTTCCGCATACGGATTTAACTAAATTCCCAAGCGTAGGATTAGCGTAGAGCGGATAGCGTAGAGTAAAAACTATCCGCTATACGCTATACGCTATACGCTATACGCCGATATGACAGTATTAGAAAAGTGGACTGGTAAAGTTAACACGGTAACTATCGGGGCAACGAAGGCGCAAGGAGGGGGGAGGTCCTCTGTAATAAAAGTTGGCGGTGAAGAATCCCTGCCTTTTTTATTTCAGGAAGGCGCTATCGCGAATAAGCCGGTAATTGCGTATGAGATTTGGGATATCGCGCCTGTTGATTGGCCGCGGGAATTAATTGAGCCTTATGGCGATGTTTTAAATGATTCTTTAGAATGGGCGCAAAAATGCGTCAGAGAATATAAGGCTGAAATGCTCTGTGTCCGCCTGCAGGGAGCGCATCCGGATTTTGGAAATAAATCCGCGGAGGAAGAGGCAGAATTTATTTCGCGATTATTAAAAACGGTTGAGGTTCCTCTGATTATTGTCGGCAGTCAGGACGATGATAAAGATAATTTAGTTTTGCCTGCTTGTTGTGAAGTTAGCCGGGGGGAGAGATGTTTAATTGGAAGCGCCTCAACAGATAATTATAAAACATTGGCAGTAAGCGCTCTGGCGGATGGTCATAATATTATTGCTGAATCACCCATTGATATAAATATTGCCAAACAATTAAATATTCTTATTTCTGATATGGGATTAGGCTTAGACCGCATTGTAATGAATCCGACTATAGGCGCTTTGGGTTATGGATTGGAGTATGCTTATTCAATAATGGAGCGCGGCCGTTTAGCGGCATTATCAGGAGATAAGGCAGTTGCTTCGCCATTTATTTGTTTTGTTGCCCAGGAAACATGGAAGACAAAAGAGGCAAGGGTTACTCAGCAAGAATTTCCTTCATGGGGTTCGGAATCAGAGCGCGGCATAATCTGGGAGATTGTCACTGCCACCGCGCTTTTGCAGGCAGGAGCTGATATCTTAGTAATGCGGCATCCAAAGGCGATAGAGAAGATAGATAAGTATATAGACGAGTTAATGGATAGCGGATAGCGTTTAGCGTATAGCGATAGTGGGATTGTTGCGAAATGCATTAAAATCGTCATACCGGCGAAAGCCGGTATCCATAAGTTTATTGGAATCAAAGAGTCCTGGATTCCGGCGACCGAGGGCAGAATTGCCCGAGGAAGTGTCAGAGCCTAACTGGGCTTGACCTTTCGCCGGAATGACGAAAAAGAGCATTTCGTAACAGCCTCATAGTAAAAATTTATCCGCTAAACGTTATACGCTTTACGCTAATTTAATATGTTTATAATCGGCGAATTGATTAATGGGATGTATGCCAATATTGGCAGGGCGATAAGAGAAAAAAATAAAGATGAGATTAAAAGATGCGCTGTTGCTCAGATAAGCGCGGGCGCGGATGCTTTAGATGTAAATTGCGGCCCGGACTCGCGGAACCCCATATCTGATATTCAATGGCTAATTCAAGTCATTCAAGAGGTAACGGATAAGCCTTTGTGCATTGATTCAAGCAAGCCACAGGTTATTAAATCAGGGTTAGAGGTTATTAAAAATAAGGTAATTATAAATTCTACCACTGCTGATCTTGAAAAATTAGACATACTGGTGCCTTTGGCCAAAAAATATAATGCCAAGCTCATTGGTTTGACCATTAGCGCGAAAGGCATCCCGCAGAATAAAGATCAGAGATTAGAGTTAGCGGCAACCATTGTTGCCAGCTGTAGCGAGCAAGGGTTTCCTATTGAGGACCTTTATCTTGATCCTATAGTTTTGCCGGTTAATGTAGCGCAGGCACAGATGAGAGATATCTTAGAGGTTATAAATGAATTTAAGATTATTTCCGAACCTTCCCCCAAAAGTATAGTTGGTTTAAGTAATGTTTCGCAAGGCGCTTGCAATCGCAGTTTAATTAATCGTACATTTTTGACTATGGCAATTGCCTTTGGCTTAGATGCCGCGATATTAGACCCCCTAGATAAAGATTTGCTAGACGCTTCAATTACCGCGGAGCTAATCTTAAATAAGCAAATATACTGCGGTTCCTACCTAGAAGCATATAGGAAATTGCTTTAGAGCAAAACAAAACAACATACCGGGTTTGATAAATCGAATCCCTGCAAAATAACAAAAATTTGCTATTTCATAGTAGGGGGCGGGTTTCAAACCCGCCCCCTACTTTCGGTTAGATTTAATGTGAGACAATTCGATTTAAAAAAAATTGTTTGTTTCAAATCAAAAACTGACTCAATGTGAAGAGATTGCTGAAAAAATCGAATTCATGGCTAAGGACGTGAGTATGAATGGACGCCTTGTTCTGGTATTTAAGTCCAAAGAGTTTGAAGTTTTGGTGAATGCTTTGTGAAAACTGGAGTAGTAGGAGTAACGGGGACGGTTCTTAAGATGAACTAAAAGTGTCCCTTTGATAGGGGCGGTTCTAGTTCGGGTCAATTTTAAGTTGCGCCAAGATATTTAAAAGAAGGGGTTTGTTTCGAATATTTTTTACTATATTATCCTTTAAAAGCAAGATTATTTCATGGCAATAAAGAAGCGATAAGTTGCTCCACCCATCTTTTAATGCCTTTGCTGCCCGCAGGATTTTTAAATCAACAGGATTAAGTTTAGAGGTATATTCTTGGTTTTTGAGGGTAATCTCTATTCGGTTTAAATCAATTCCCCCGGTTTCATTGTCTATTTGAACAGGTGAATTGGCAGATTGCGGTACCTTGTCGTTAATCAATTCGCCTGCAAGATCTTCGTTATTCGTAATAATCACCGCGGTAACTTCTTCCGCCATAAGCCGGGCTTCTCTTTTGAAATATTCTATTACTTTTAGCCCTTTTTCTGCCATTTCTTCTGTTTTCGCGAGATCGTCCATTAAATTAGAGAAAGTTTTTTCACTAAATACTTCTGCCGCTCCCGCGTTAACCAAAGCCGTTTTTGCTTCTAGATTGTTGATCCAAGCACCATCAAAAAATAAAACTCCTTTTCCCTGGATAGGCTCCATGATATTTCTATCACAACCAGTTATGGACAGCGGATCCGCTATGCCGTACATACTAAGAAGCTCTCCGATAGTATTAAGTATTAAAATATTATTGTCTCCAATGTCCGGCAAAGGATCTGCCGCGTTATCGCGGATAATAATAGATTGATTGTTAAGGCTGTCCAATAATTTTAATTCTTTTTCGCTCTTTTTTCTTCTAAAACCAACAATAGTCAATGGACGTTCTTTGCAGGGAAGATTGCTGTAGAGAGCATTATAAACCCGCATAAACTTATTGAATTCCGCGTCTGAAGGCGAACCTATAACAATTACTTTTCTTGAACCTGCGTTAAGGTCTTTTTTTATTTTATCTAATTTTTCTTTTGAGCTTTCTTGCGGAAGACTAAATTTAAATGGCATTTCAGGTATTGATATTGAAAGAAAGCCTTTAGAAAAATCAGGTTGTATCTTGTCATTGCCATGAAACATTATTTCGATGGTTTTTTTATCATTAAGTTCCGTGCCTATTTTTATGGCATATCCGGGAAAAAATCCTAAAATTTGTTCATAGCTTATTTCTCCCTCATAGCGTATAAGTATTTGGTCTTTATTTATTCCCATGGCTTCTATTAAGCTTTTTGCCGCGTTGACATGGACCATCATGTGTATATCTATAATGAATTTTATTGAATCACCCTTAATTATTGCCTCAACCTTATTCTTTAAATAATTAATAAATCCTTGCGGATTTTTGAAAAGACTCCAGTGATTCCGTATCCATCTTCTCTCGAAAAAATATTTTTCATTATGTTTGGTATTATATTCCGCGAAGTAACTAAATATACGCAATAATTCTGACAATTCTTTTTGGCTATAATTAAAAATTTCATACGCCTTATCAGGTTCGTCTTTCAATATGCGCAACATTTTTAAATAATAATGAAAATTTGGAACTGGAATCTCATTGCCGTAAATTTCCAGGAACATGTTTTCCGCTTCATCTTTACTAATAATTTTTTCTTTTATGATAAGACCTGCGTTGATAAAGGCATTAAGATTTTGAAGGCTGGCATCACGAATCTCGCTATGCTGGTCATTTAGGCCAGTGTAGAAGGTTTCTAAGAGATGATTTTTTTCCGCTTCTTCTTGAGTAATAAACCCCGCGTTAATAAGGGATTCAAGGGCGCGCAAACTGTTCAGTTGGATATAGAAATGCGGATTATTTAATCCCATACGAAAAAATCCTAAAAGATTATTTTCTTCCGCTTCTTTTTTGGTAACAATGCCCGTGTCAATATATGGCCTAAGAAATAGCAAATTGTTTAGCCAAATCCGTTGAGCTGGGTTATATAATAATTCTTTAAAAGTAAATTCTAAGAGGCCCACTGCCTTTACCTCCTTTCTTGCTTCTGTTATATCGGCAATGCCCGCGTTAGTAAGGGATTTAAAAAGTTGGGAATATTTTAAACGAAAATTATTATCCGGATTACTCAAGCCATTTAAAGCAATCTCAAAAAGGCGATTGTCTCTTGCTTCTTTTTCGGTAACAACTCCCGCGTCAATAAGGACTTTAAGGAAGCGCAAGCTATCATATTGGATGTGTATGTTTGGATTATTTAATTTTTTAAGAACAGTTTGCAAGAGGTCTATTTCTTTTGTTTTTTCTTCCACCTTTCCCTTTGTGACGAAATTTGCGTCAATAAGGGATTCAAGAACCTGCCAGTAGATTGAATAGGCAAACATCCAATCGGGCTTATTTAATTTTTCGAAAGCAACCTCAAAAAGACGACTCTCTTCCGTTTCTTCTTTAGTAACAACACCAGCGTCAATAAGAAATTTTAGGAATTGCAAATTATTTAATTGAATATGCTTGTTCGGATTATCTAATTCTTTAAAAACAACTTTCAAGAGCCCTGTTTCTTTTACTCTTTTTATCGCCTCTTCTTTTGTGACAATACTTGCATCAATAAGAGCCTTAAGGAGTCGGTAATATTTTAAACGAAAATTATTATCCGGATTACTCAAGCCATTTAAAGCAATTTCAAAAAGGTGATTCTCTTCCGCCTCTTCTTCAGTAACAAGTCCCGCGCTAATAAAGGACGTAGAGAGTTTTAAATTGGCTTCCAAAATGTGTTTATGCCAACCGTGTAAGCCGCTAAGAGCAGAATTTTTGATATCTAAAAATAATATTGTCCTTTCTAACTTTTCTTGAGAGATATTTTTACACCAATTTTGAAAATTTTCATAAGCAATAGCACTGCTTGTTGTGCCCCGATCTTTAGATATTTCCGCGGTAACATATTTTTTGTCCTTAGAAGGAGAAAGAGATATCTTTAAGCTGTATCCTTTTTTAGATAATTTGATTTTTAGAGGAAGGGCGCGGCAGCTAGCCCATTTAGCTAGATAATAGTAAATCCTTATTAGTTTTTGGAATTCCGCGTTATTAATAAGATCTCCGGGGTTCTTTGTAAGTTTATTCAACCTTGTTCCTAGCGATTTCTGAAGAATGGTTAGCTTTTCATTCGATTTTTCAAAAAAATCTCTGTCTATATTTAAAATTTTAAGAAAAAGATTGTAAACATTTTCTGATTCCCTATCATAGGGGATTATTTTAAATGTTGCTTTGGCAGGAGGTACGCTATCACCAGAAACATTAGAGCTTACGGGCAGAGGCGCGCTATCAGCAGAAACATCAGAACTTACGGGCAATGGCTCTGTATCTTTTTTCTTAGGCTTTTTAGGTGTATTTTTGTCATCCTTGGTGGCTAACCTTAAAAATTCAGGCGATACTTTCATAACGTTTTCTCCACCCTCAAAAGGTTTTCTCCTGAATCTTACCTCAATAAGTCCTGTTTCGGTAATTTTCTTAACTTCCCCTAAGCCAAAATTACCATACCAAACCTTGTCTCCCGCTTGAAAGGATGTTCTTAGCTCGTTATTCGGAGTAATAACTTTTATTTTTGAGGGAATCGGACTTTCTGTAGTAGTAGCTATAGCAAGGATTTTTCCAGGGTTTCTTTGAAGGGTTATCAATTTTTTAATTACAGCAGAAGAACCAGTAAATATCTCGGCGCCGTTTTCTTTAAAAAAAGTTATCCCGCCGCTCCAATACATCCGTTTTAAGCCAAAAAGCGTATCTTGGAGCTTGTATTCCCCTTGTTGGTAAGATTTAAGATATTCCTGCCAGAGAGTTTGTTTTGACCATGGAACTTGGGATTCTAAGCCAGCGGTTGTGCCGGAGTTGATGTAGGGGTCGTAGGGGTTAGTATTTCGTGAAGCGTGAAGCGTATCTCGTGAAGCGCATTTTGTATCTTGCGTTGCGCGAGATACGGATGAGTGTTTACGTTTAAACCATTCCGCCAGAATTAACGAGTGATATATTTGACGTAGAGGCGCGTAGCGCGGTGAGGTGTTGATGTCTTGGGTGATTGCGGGGAGAATGATTTCCTTCATCAGTTGTTCGGAGATGTTTTGTATCTCGTTATTCGTGAATCGT
>ERZ1292640.130-Hain-H43-02um-R1-130-length-58707-cov-44_pt2 | contig 32505 bp, 24 predicted proteins | sample MGYA00564404_ERZ1292640 | MGnify/ENA primary metagenome ERZ1292640 (study PRJEB36523, sample SAMEA6512636) | groundwater metagenome | collected 2019-01-08 | study: AquaDiva: Metagenomics assemblies of 32 groundwater samples | reverse complement strand
TTCACCAGGCGTATCTCGCCGATCGGCGCGGTGTCGATGATCTGCTTGGCCTCGATGAACAGGTCGTAGCTGTGCCGCTGCGTGCCCACCTGGAGCACGCGGCGCGTGCGGCGGACGGCTTCCACCATGCGGAAGCTGTCCTCGATGGTGTGGGCCATGGGCTTCTCGACGTAGACGTCCTTGCCGGCCTCGACCGCGTCGATGGCCATCTGCGCGTGCCAGTGATCGGGAGTGGCGATCACGACCGCGTCGATGCTCTTGTCCTCGAGCATCTGCTTGTAGTTGCGGTAGGGCTTCGCGCCGGTGGAGGCCGCCTTGAGCCCGCCTTCGAGGTTGGGCTCGTAGACGTCGCAGACGGCGGCCATCTCGACGCCGAGCTCCTTGAAGCTGGCGGTAAGCAGCTTGCCGCGCCCGCCGGCGCCGATGACGGCGCCGCGGATGCGCTCATTGGCGCCCGGCGCCCGCGCGGTGGAGGCGGCGGTGGTGAGAAGAAATGCTCTGCGTTCCATCGCCTGAGAGTATACCGGATCGGGGGGCGGACGGGGACTACCTCACGCAGCGGAAGCCGGCGGCGGGGTCGTGCCAGCGGGCGGGGACGGGGATCGACGCGTGCGGCGCGCTGTCGGCGAGCTTTGAAGTCCAGGCGCCGCCGCGGGTAGCGAACCACGGCTCATCGGCGGTGGGCCGGGGCTTCAGCGCCCTGGCGAAACGCTTCAGCGCATCGGCATCCGGCTTGACCGGCTCCTTGACGAACTCGGCGACGTTGCCAGCCATGTTGAGCGCGCCGCAGGCGCTGGCCCCTCGCCGGAAAGAATCGACCGGCATGACGGCGTGGACCATCAGGCTGCGGTTGTCGCTCACGTTGGCGCGCTCGGCGTCGGCCTGCTCGCCCCAGGGGTACAGGCGCCCGTCGGTTCCGCGCGCCGCCTTCTCCCACTCCTGCGCTGTGGGCAGCCGCTTGCCGGCCCAGGCGGCGAACTGCTCGGCGTCGGCAATGGTGATGTCGGCGACCGGGTGGCTCAGGCGGGCCTCGGAATAGCCCGGCGGCATCGCGCGGCCGCTGGCGCGGCAGAACTCCGCGTAGGCGCGGTGGCTGACCTCGGTCTCGTCGATGTAAAAGGCGGGCAGCGACGCGCGCTGCTTGTCCTTGCCGGCGAGGAATTCCCCGGCCGGGACGAGCACCATACGGCCCGTTGAGGTGACCAGCGCGCGGGCCGGCTCCTGCTTCGCCGGCGGAGGTGCGGCGGGACGGAAGACCAGGAAGGCGGTTACCGCCGCGGCCACAATCAAGATGGCGGCCACCGCGGTGGCCCAACGGCGGGCCGCGCGCCCCAGGCCCCGCCAGCGCGACACCTTGGCGGGAGACTCCAGTTCCTGGAGCACCCGCTGCAACTCCTCGCGCACCGCGGTGAAGCTCTGTACCCTCTCGGCCGGGGCCTTGCCCGTGCAGCGGCTCACCAGGTCGCAGATCGGTTGCGGGACGCCCAGCAGCCGCATGGGCGACAGATCGAGCGGCTTGCGCAGGATCTCGAAGAAGATCCGCTCCACCGTGTCGGCCTCGATCGGCTTGACGCCGGTGGTGAGCTCGAACAGCAGGATGCCGAAGGCATACACATCGGCCAGCGCGGTCACCTTCTGGCCCATCACCTGCTCCGGGGCCATGTAGTAAGGAGTGCCGAGCGTGAAGCCGGCGCGGGTGATCGAGTGGTCCTCGGTCTTGGCGATGCCGAAGTCCATCAGCTTGATCTTGCCGGCCGCGTCGAGGTGGACGTTGTCGGGCTTGACGTCGCGGTGGACGATGCCCTGGGCGTGGATGCACTCCATCGCGCGGGCGACCTGGATGGCGATGCGCAGCCGCTGCGCCAGGTCTCCGGTATGGCCTTCGCGAATGGCGGTGCGCAGGTCTTCGCCCTTGAGATACTCCATGACCATGTAAGGGCGTCCGTGCTCCTCGCCGAAGTCGTAGATGGCGACGATGTTCTCGTGGGTGACGTTGCGGGCCATCCGCGCTTCGCGCAGGAAGCGGGCGTGGGCGTCGGGGTCGCGGTTGGCGGCCTCGGTCAGGATCTTCACCACCACCGTGCCGCCGATCAGCGTGTCGCGGGCGCGATACACGTGGGACATGCCGCCGCCGAGGAACTCGACCAGCTCGTACTTTCCGATCCGCGCGGGAAGCTGTAGATGATCCATCAACGCGCCACGTCGGCCACGCAATTCCAGCCGGCGAAGTACCCTTTCCGGAAAACCGGAGGGGCGCCCATCATATCCAGGTCAAAGCGGACCGAAACCGGCTGGCCGGCGGCCGTGGTCACCTGGCGGCCGGCCTGGCCGGTTCGCAGCGACCATTCCAGCCCGTACACCGAAGCCGAGAGCTGCGCCTTCTCCTCGGAATCGGCGAAGAAATCGAATACCCCCCACAGCCCATCATAGCGCGGCCACTGGAACGGCTCGCCGCCGAACTTCACGGTGAGCCGGGCGCCGGCGGGCGGGGTACCCGGCCAGGTGAACTGCTGCGAGGCCGTCTTGCCGGAGGCGTTGTTGAGCGTTTGGCCGTCGATGGCCAGGCTGATCACCTGATTCTGGCCGACGAGATTGGAGCGCAAGGTGTAAGCCAGCTTCGGCTGCTGGGCGCCTTTGTAAACCGCGTCGCTGAAGGCGGCGGCGCGGTTGAAGAAGCCCAGAAAAGCGAGGGAGACGGTCATCGGCCCGCCGCTCTTGGCGACGTACTGCTGGCCTTCCTTGACGATCAGATTCTGGAGGCTCTCGCTGTAGAACTTCCCCAGGGCGCCGTCGCCGGGGCGGAACACGCCGTTGAAGTCGTCGATGGTCGCCTGCACGGTGGCCTTGGGATTGAAGGGGTAGCGGGACATCAGATCGCGGAACTGGTTGCAGAGGCCCTGGCCTTTGGCGCGCAGCTCGGCCGGCCCCATGCCCTTCAGTAGGGCTTCCACCTGGGTGATGGGATCTTCCAGCAAGGTCTTGACGCGGCCATCGACCTGGCCCTCCGGGTCGGGCCGGAAGCTGAACGACAGTTGGCGGGTAACGCTGCGCGCCTCGTTGGCCTTGGCGACGGTTTGCCCAGCGGCGACCTGGTCGCCCGTGCCGGCGCCGGCCACCGCCTCCACCGCCGCTTGCAGGTTCAGCAGCGCCTGCATGTAGGCCTGGTTGGAGGGCTGGATGAAGATGCCTTGCGTGGCCGGGGGGACGACGAACTGCGGCGGCTGAAACGCGCTGGCCAGCTCCGGCGCGGCCGCCGTGTGGTGGGAGACCAGCCAGAACAGCGCCAGCAGCGGCGCCTGGTTGCTGCTGAGTGTGCCCAGCTTCTGGGCGGCGTCTTTGAGGTCGGCGTAGCGGGTGATCGAGGTGGCCCTGAGGAACTCGCGCCACTGCTTGAGGTAGTCGTTGCGGTAGATCTCGCGCAGTTCCTGTTCCAGCCGCGCCAGATCGACGCCGGTGATCGCCTGCTTGCCCAGCACCCACTCTTCGCCGCCGGAATACTTGGCGGCGTTCTTCATCGCCTCCTGCATGGCGGCCCAGCCGGCGCGGGTGAATGCGCCCTCGACCTCGCGGTTGTTCACCACCACCTGGGAGAACCCGGGGAACTGGCGGTTGTAGTTGACGGGAGGATTCTTGGAAGAGACCTCGGCCAGCATAAGCCGGTAGACGCGCTCCTTGGCGCCGAACTGGGCCAGGTAGCGGCGTGCGCGGTCAACCGAGCCGGCCTCGCCCACCGAGGAGAAGGGGTTGGCGAACTTCAGCTCCTCGCTGTAGAAATCGAACTGCTTCTGGGCCAGTTGCGGACGCTCCTGGCCGGCGTCGCGCCCGGCCAGCCAGCGATCCGAGAGCAGCGGCGAGAGGAAGGCGCGCGTGCTCTTCTCGTGGTGGGTGGTGGTGATGAGGTACGCCTTGAGCGTGTCGTAGGTGAAGCCGTAAGGCGCGCTGGGATCCGGCGCGGCCGGCAGCCGTTGGAGGTGGCTGAGCAGGCCCGTCTGGGTGGAGCCGAACAGGAGCTGATGAAAGCGGCCGAAGTAAGCGCGGCGGGCGGCCGGGTACAACTCGCCGCCGACGTAGAGGAACCAGCGCAGCCGCAGCGGCGGTCCCTCGCGCTGGTAGCGGGCCAAGGTCTCGACCGACTGGCGCAGCGTCTCCAGCCGCCGCAGCGCCTCCACCGCCGGCAGGCCGGCAGTGGCGGATTCGGCGGCGGCGATGCCGCGGGCCGCCTCCACCACCCGGTTCTCCAGCGCCCGGTTGCCGAAGTAGGAAACGGTGAAGCCGATGGCGGCGATGAAGCAGAAAGCGGCGGCCGCCGCCCACAGCAGGCGGCGCCAGAAGTTGGCCTTGACGCTGGCCCCGCTGGCGCCCAGCGCGGCGCGGTCCTGGAGAATCACGCTGTGAAACAGGTGGGTGAGGAAGACCCACTGCGGCACTCGTTTTGTGCCGGCCGGCGTCATCGCCGCCGGCGAACCCGCGCCGGGAACGGGGTGCAGGGCGCCGGCGCGGAACATTCCCGTAGCTCCGCTGCGCGAGTCCGATACCGGCCTTTCGGCCGCTCGCCCGGCTGAACGGGGCGCCGGCGCCATCTCCTGCACCACCACGGCGCGCACGCCGCAGAAATAGAAACCGCGCAGGAACGGGTTGGCGCGGAGCTGGCTGGGCCGGCCCAGATCCACCAGGAACTGCACCAGCGGCTTGCGGAGCTTGGCGAACTCGCGCGGAAACTCGTAGGCGCCGGGGACCATCTCGAGGTCGTTCTCGCGCGGCAAGAAGTCCAGCCGCCGGTCGGCCAGCGAGTGGAAGAGCTGGTTAAAAGCGGCGGTGAGCCGCACCGTCTGCTGTTCGGCGTACACGCCCTGGCCACCGGCGGCGGCCATCGGCAGCGTGACACCGAAGACCTGCCGCGTCTCTTCGTGGCTGAGGTTGCGGATGAACTCGGCGAAGAAGGCGACCCGGTCCATCCTGGTGAACAGCACGTAGACGGGGAGGCTGATGCCGAGGGTCTGCGAGATCTCGCCGAGGCGCTCCTGGAGGTTGCGGGCCGAGGCGGCCGCCGCCTCGGCGGCGCCCGGACGGAGGAAATTCTCGGCGTCGAACAAGACCACGGCGGCCCGCGGCGCCTGCTCGGACTTGCCGGCCACGGTGGCCAGGCGGCCGGGTGCGAGCCGCCGCAGCAGGCGCGTCCATTGTGGCGGCTCGGCCAGCAGCTTGCCGCCCGCTTCCACAAAGACGCTCTTACCGGCGTACCAGACATTCACCGTGCGGGTCGGAACGACCGCCGCTTCCTGGTAAACCTGGCCGGCCAGCAGTTCCGGCTCCAGCCCGGAGTGAATCATGCAGCAGGTCTTGGTCGATCCCGGCTCGCCGACCAGCACGATGACGGGCACGTTGGCGATACGGGCCTGGCGGCCCAGGCCGGCAGCCTGGAGGCGCGCCTCGGCCTCGCGAAGCAGCACATCGATCTCGTCACCGCCGGCCTGGGCCGGCGCCTCGGGGCTGGCAGCCTGCGAGCGAGCCGAGGAGCGCCGCCTCATGTACCAGATGATGGCGAAGACGGCGAGCAGCACCAGGATGGCCAGCCCGCCCCGCAGAATCCAGCGGTCCACCGCCGGCAGGTAGAACCAGGAAGGCACAAACCAGACCAGCAGAGAGCCGACCGTTAGCGTCCCGCCGGCGATGACATAGCCTATGTCGCGCATCTCATCCGCCTCCCGGGACCGCGATCCCTCGGAGCACCACCGCGCCCGAGCCGAGCAGCAGTTTGAACAGGACAAACAGGCCCACCGCCAGCACGAAGCTGGCGGCCGCGGCCACCATCAAGCGGAGGATCCACGGATCGCGAGCCGTGTGGCTCACCGAGTCGGCCGGCGGCGCCCAGGCCGGCGACAGCGCCGCCGTCGACTGGCGGATGCGGCGGATCTTCTCGGCCAGCGTTTCGCTGAAGGAGCGCAGCTCGGCCCGCCCGCCGGCCCCGTAACGGCCGGCGAAACCCAGCAGCAGGCACAACTGGTAAACCTCCAGCAGATCGGCCAGCTCCTGCGAATCCTTGCGGCCGAGCAAACGCTGGAGGTTCTGGAAGAAGATCTCGCCGGCGATGTGGTGGCCGAACAGCTCTTCCTGAAGCGGCTTGCGCGGCCAGTTGGCGAACACCGGATTGCGCGAGGTCAGGACCGACTCGTCCAGCAAGGCCACCACTGCGAAGATGGCGAGCTGTACGTCCTCGGCCGTGTAGCCGCGGACGCGCGCCTGCTGATCGGCCTGCCGCAGCGCCTCGCGCATCTGGGCGCGGAACGACTCGGAGTCCGGGACCGACTGGCGGCCGGAGCGCAGCCGCCCGATGACGGTCAGGATCTCCTGGAACACATAGGCGAGGTTCTCGGCGCGGCGCTCCAGCGCCGCCTCGCCCGTTGCCCCCGCTGATGGACTTCCCATGCGCGTTCCTTCAAGTCTCCAGAATGACCAATAGTTCCACTTCCGGGTCGGGCAGCTCGCCCGGCACGTAGACGCCGACCTGCCGCGTCTTGACCAGGTGGTCCCAGCAAGGGCCGGCCTTGTTCAGGCTGAAATACTGAAACTCCACTCGCGCCGAAACCGCCGTCGGCGGCACCGGCAGGTGCGTCATCGCCATACCAGGCAGCGCCCGCTTGACCAGCTCGGGCACGAACTGCTGGGAACAGACCTTGACCAGGTGCGGCGTCTTGGAGATCAACTCCGCTTCACCGGTCTTCGAGTAGATGGCGAAAATCCAGCGCGAGGCGCCGAAGCATCTGGGGTCGGTGACTTCGCCGATATAGAAGTACTGCGCTGCCTGCTTCAGCGGGATGGCGACGCAGTTGGAAGGCACGATCGCCTCGAGAAGAAAGCGGATCTGGCGGTCCAGCTCGCCGAAGCACTCATCCAGCCGCAGGTGATCGTAAAGCGGCAGCGCGCGCGGGTGCGAATCCAGGCCGAAGGTGCACAAGGCGCCGGCCAGTCGCGACAGTTCCACGAACAGCCCTTCGGGATGGCCGCGGCGGGCGTAGTGGAGATGCCGCAGCGGGGCCAGGCCGGAATTGATGGCGTGCAGGAACCAGAAGGTGGCCACCTCCTGGGCGGAATAGCCGGCCGCGAACTTGGCCTGGCCGCGCGGGCCGCGAGCCAGGGCGGCGCGCTTGTCCTCCAGCATCTCGATCAGGCGCCGCAGCATCGTGCTCAGGCGCTCGCTGACGCCGATGTCCAGGCAGGGAGGAATGAACTCGGGGTCGAGAATGAAATGGCCGGCGCCGTCGCGCATCACCCGCGCCAGCGGCAGGGTGACGAACTCCTCGCCCGCCTCGGTATCGACCAGCAGGCGGATGTTCTTGCGCCCCAGCCGCACCGTCTTTTCGTCGCGGCCCGTGTTCTCGTCGTGCAGGACGCACGGTTCGGCGAGGTAGCGCACCGTCTCGCCGTTTTGCTCCTCCGCCGGCACGCAGTTCAGGCCGTCGGGCCGGCGGCGCGGGATGGCCAGCAGCACCGTGAGGCGGTCGCGGGTCGGTGGAAACAGCTCGGTGATGTTGCGAGCCGGCGGCAGCGCATCGCACTCCGGCATCTGAAAGGGCAGGCCGTCGGGGAAGATGCCGCGCGCGTGCACCAGCGAGAAAGTTCCGCTGAGCAGCGCCTCGGCATCGAGGCCGCATCCGACCAGGCCGTACGGCTCAAACCACAGCGTCGAGCTGGCGAACTGGACGGTGTCCTCGAAGTACCGGCTCTGGGCCTGGAAGTGGTGGGGACCCAGGTACATCCCCTCCGACCAGACCACCCGCGACAGGTTTCTCATGGCCTCAACACCTAGCGGTTTCGCGCCAACTATTATAGTCGGCGCTCGCCAGCGATGCCATATGGCAATGACAGGATGAGTAATGCCTCAGAAGGTGTGAACGAATTGGCAGGCGCGAGCTGCTGCAAAAGAGCCTTGAATGAGAGAGCGTTCTGAGGCATGATCGCTTCTTCTGCAAAGCATAGAAGCCAGCGCCGGAGCTGGCCAGCCCCAACCGGTGGCCCGGCGCAAGCCACGACTGGAGCCGGTGGATCGGAAGCGGATCGTGTTCCGCTTTGAGGGGACCATCAAAGCGCTGGAGGGCGTGGCCGGACAAGCGAGGTTGTCGCCGCGGCTACTGGTCAGCCTGTGGATTTACGCTTACAGCCGAGGGGCGAGCTCGGCGCGGGAAATTTCGCGTTTGGCCGAGCGGCGCGAGGAGCGGCTGCAAGCGCACCTGCGAGTAGCCAGGGCGCGGGAGCGCGCATCATGAAGCAACCCGACGGCGGTCATGCGCCCAGCTACAACGTGCAGATCACCACCGAGGCGGCGGCCAAAGTGATCGTGGGGGTGGAGGCGAGCCAGTGCGGTAGCGAAAATCCGCTGTTGGGGGGTGGATCAAAGAGAAGATCGGCTTGCGGAAATTCCGGCTGCGCGGATTTTGGCGGCGGTCGCATAACCGCCCAGCCGGGATGGATGGGGGCTGGGGCAGGGAGAGGTGAGCGGAGCGAAGCGGGTCCAAAAAAACATCCGTTCACGCCTTCTGAGGCATTACCCGGGAACGCCCGTCCCACCTTGTCCCGCCGGGGCCATTTGCGCTAGACTCGACTCTCCATTGAAACTCGCACCGGTTGACTACCTCATCCTCGCGCTGTATTTCGCCTTCGTGCTGGGGATCGGCTGGCTGATCCGCAAGCGGGTGGCCACCAGCGAGGACTTCCTCACCTCGCGCCGCTCGGTGCCGCTGTGGATCACCAGCCTGGCCTTCATCGCCGCCAACATGGGCGCGCAGGAGATGATCGGCATGTGCGCCTCGGGGGCCAAGTACGGCATCATGACCGCCCACTTCTACTGGGTGGGCGCCATCCCGGCCATGCTCTTCGTCGGCGTGTTCATGATGCCGTTCTATTACGGCAGCCGGGCGCGCTCGGTGCCCGAGTACCTCAAGCTGCGCTTCGACGAGAAGACGCGCACCTTCAACGCCGTCACCTTCGCGGCCATGACCGTGTTCTCCTCCGGCATCTCGATGTACGCCCTCGGGCTGCTGTTCCAGCTCACGCTGGGGTGGAGCTTCACCGCCTCGGTGCTGCTGGCGGCCCTGATCGTGCTCATCTACACCTGCCTGGGCGGGCTGACCAGCGCCATCTACAACGAGGTGCTGCAATTCTTCCTCATCGTGCTGGGCTTCACCCCGCTGGCGATCCTGGCGGTGGCGAAGGCCGGCGGCTGGGAGGGCGTGGCCGGACGCCTGCCGGCGGTGATGACCCAGTCCTGGCAGCACCTGGGCACGCCCTCCCAAAACCCGATGGGCGTCGAGGCCTTCGGGCTGGTGATGGGCCTCGGCTTCGTGCTTTCGTTCGGCTACTGGTGCACCGACTACCTGGTGGTGCAGCGGGCGCTGGCCGCCGACTCGATGTCGGCCGCGCGGCGCACCCCGCTGGTGGCCGCCTTCCCGAAGATGTTCGTCCCCTTCATCGTGATCGTGCCGGGCATCGCGGCCATGGCGCTGATGCAAATGGGGCTGGGCTACTCCCTGCCCGTCAAGGGCGACAGCTACAACTACGACCTGACGCTGACCACGCTGATGGCCTCGTTCTATCCCTCCGGGCTGCTCGGTGTGGGGCTGACGGCGCTGATGGCCTCCTTCATGAGCGGCATGGCCGGCAACGTCACCGCGCTGAACACCGTCTGGACCTACGACATCTACCAGGGCCACATTCGCCGCGGCGCGCCCGACTCGCATTACCTGCTGGTGGGGCGTCTCACCACCGTGGTGGGCACCGGGCTCTCGATCGGCACCGCCTACCTGGCCCAGCTCTACAACAATCTGATGGACCTGCTCCAGCTCGTTTTCAGCTTCGTGAACGCTCCGCTGTTCGCAACATTTCTCCTGGGAATGTTCTGGCGGCGGGCGACCGGCCACGGCGCCTTCACCGGGCTGATCGCCGGCACCGGGGCGGCCGCGCTCACCCACGGGCTGACGATGGCCGAGGGCAAGGGCGGCTGGATCGCCAACCTGCACGCGTTCCCCTCCACCATGGCCCAGAATTTCTGGATCGCCATCTTCGCCTGGACGGCCTGCTTCCTTGTGACCATCCTGGTCAGCCTGGCCACCAGGCCCAAGCCGGAGAGCGAGCTGCACAACCTGGTGTACGGGGTTACCGAGCTGCCGCCGCCGGAGAAACAGGCGCGCTGGTACCAGCGCCCCGTGCCGCTGGCGGTGGTGGTTGGGGTGGTCTGCATCCTCTTGAATATCTGGTTCGGGTGACCGTCTATGTGGGACCTTCGGCTGCCTTCGGGTTTGTTCTTCACGCTGCTGGGCGTTATCCTGTGCGCGGTGGCGCTGTTCGCCCCCGATAACCGGGCGCCGCTGACCAGGGCGAACGTCAACCTATACAGCGGGATCGCCATGCTGGCGTTCGGCGGAGTGATGCTGTGGCTGGCCCGGCGACGTTCTTAGGCAATGCCTTCCTGCGGGTATTCGGCGCGGCGGCGTCGATGCGCGTCTACCGCGCGCCCGGCCGGGTCAACCTGATCGGCGAGCACACCGACTACAACCTCGGCTTCGTGCTCCCGATGGCGCTGGAGCTGGCCTGCTACACGGGGGCGGCGCCGCGGCCCGACGGCCGGCTGCGGGTCTTCTCGGAGAACCTCGGCGAGGCGCGGGAGTGGGCGGTGGCCGAACTGCCGGGCCTTCAGCCGGCAGGCGACTGGGGCGACTACGTGGCCGGCGTCGCCCGCGAGCTGCTCGCCGCCGGCTGCGAGGTGCGGCCGCAGAACCTGCTGGTCTGGAGCACGGTGCCGGTGGGCTCGGGACTGAGTTCCTCGGCGGCGCTGGAGGTATCGGTGGCGCTGGCGCTCGCGGAAGGCCGCGCCATGGACGGCCTGGACCTGGCGCGCCTCTGCCGCCGCGCGGAGAACAACTTCGTCGGTGCGCCCTGCGGCATCATGGACCAGTACGTCTCCGTGTTCGGGCGCGAGAACGCCGCCATCCGCATCGACTGCCGCAGCCTGGAGCACCAGCCGGTGGCGCTGCCGCCGGGCATGGCGATCATGGCGGTGAACACGCTGGTGAAGCACGAGATCGGGCAATCGGCTTACCGCCAGCGGGTCGAGGAGTGCAAGGCGGCGGCGGAGGCGCTGGGCGTTCAGAGCCTGCGCGATGTGACCAGCGCGGAACTGGAACAGTTCGGCGATGCGCTTCCGGTGGTGCCGCTCCGCCGCGCGCTGCACGTCGTGACGGAGAACGAGCGCGTCGGCGAGTTCATGACCGCCTGCGCGCGGGAGGACCTGGCGGCGATGGGCAAGCTGTTCGTCGCCTCGCACCGCAGCCTCCAGCGCGACTACGAGGTGAGCTGCGAAGAGCTGGACTTCCTGGTGGATACGGCGCTGGAATTGCCCGGCGTGCTGGGCGCGCGCATGACCGGCGGCGGCTTCGGCGGCTGCACAGTCAACCTCGTGCGCCAGGAGACGGCCGCCGTCTTCGGGCCGATCATATCGAGAGCCTACCAGCAGCGGTTCGGCCTCGCGCCGCAGGTCTACCCCTGCCGGGCGGCTGCCGGTGCCAGCGAGGTCCCCCTCAGCGCCCGCTGAGGGCGGTGCGGACCGCCTCGGGGTCTTCCAACTCCGGAAAGGTATCGGGAGAGTACAAAGCCCAGTTATCCACGAAGGTGAGCCACCGTTTGCCGGCGGCGTTGCCCGTGTACCGGTTGTCTGGTGTGACCGCCAGCCAGCCGCCTTTCATGAACTGGTAGAGCGCTACCAGGCAGCGGCCCGACTCGACATCCCAGATGCGGATAGTGCCATCCCACCCAGAACTAGCCAGCTTGCGCCCGGCGGAGACCCAGACAACACAGCGTACCGGCGCAACGTGGCCTTCCAGCGTGCGCAGCAGCCGGCCGGTCTCCACATCCCAGAGCCGCACGGTCTTGTCCACTGAGGCACTGGCCAACTGACGCCCCTCCGGGTGGTAGGCCACGGTCCATACCCTTCCTTCGTGGCCTTGCAGCGTGTGCAGCAACCGGCCGCTCTCCACACCCCAGAGCCGGACACTCTCGTCGAATGAGCCACTGGCCAATTGCCGCCCCTCCGGATGGTAGGCTAGGGACGACACCACATTCTGGTGGCCTTCCAGCGAGCGCAGCAAACGACCGCTCTCTGTATCCCAGAGCCGGACGTTGTCATCGCCGGAGCCGCTGGCTAACTGCCGTCCCTCCGGATGGTAGGCCACGGTCCATACCACTCCTTGGCGGCCTTCCAGCGAGCGCAGCAAACGACCGCTCTGCACATCCCATAGCCGGATCGTCTGATCGCCGGAGCCGCTGGCTAACTGCCGCCCGTCCGGCTGCCAGGCGACGGTCATTACACGATCCTCGTGGCCTTGCAGCGTGCGTAGCAGCCGGCCGCTTTCCGAATCCCAGATCCGGACGGTGTTATCGTCTGAGCCGCTGGCCAACTGCCGCCCGTCCGGGTGGTAGGCCAGGGCAAATACCACTCCTCGGTGGCCTTCCAGCGTGCCCAGTAACCGGCCGGCCTCAACATCCCAGACCCCAACGTTCCTGTCTATAGAGCCGCTGGCCAACTGCCGCCCCGCCGGGTTGCAGGCTAAAGTCCATACGCGGTCCCTTTGGCCTTCCAGTGTGCGCAGCAACCGGCCGCTCTCCACGTCCCAGAGCCGGATGGTCCTGTCCAGCGAGCCGCTGGCCAACTGCCGCCCCTCCGGGTGGTAGGCCACGGTCATTACCGGATCTTGGTGGGCTTCCAGCATGCACAGCAAGCGTCCGCTCTCCACATCCCAGAGCCGGATGGCCCTATCGTCTGAGCCGCTGGCCAACTGCCAGCCGTCCGGACGGTAGGCTACAGCCCATACGCGGTTTCTGTGGCCTTCCAGTGTGTGTAGCAACCGGCCCGTTTCCACCTCCCAGACCCGCACGGTGTGGTCGTTCGAGCCGCTGGCCAACTGCCGCCCCTCCCGGTGGTAGGCCAGGGACGACACCAGACTCTGGTGCCCTTCCAGCGAGCGCAGCAAAAGACCGCTCTCTACATCCCACAGCCGGACGGTGTGATCGCCGGAGCCGCTGGCCAACTGCCCCTCCTCCGGGTGCCAAGCCACGGCCCACACCCCTTCTTGGTGGCCTTCCAGCGTGCGGAGCAACCGCCCGGTCTTGACATCCCACAGCCGGATGGTCTTGTCGTGTGAGCCACTGGCCAACCACCGCCCGTCAGGGCAGTAGGCCACTGTCCGCACCCCGCCCTGGTGGCCTTCGAAGGTGCGAAGCAGCCCGCCGGTGTCCACATCCCAGAGCCGGATGGTCTTATCGTCGGAGCCGCTGACTAACTGCCGCCCACCGGGACTCCACGCCACGCTCGTCACTGCGCCGGCATGCCCGGACAGCATCCTGCGGCATCTCCCCGTGGCGGTGTCTAAAACGGCAATCGAACCAGCACCTGAGTCCGCTGCCAGGAGCTTCCCGTCCCGGCTATAGGCCACGCAAGCTACGAAGCCCATCACACCCGGTTGCACAAGAGCACATGGTTGTGCGGTGATCCCGCCGGGGGCCCACCTCGGCTTTCGTGCCGTGGTGAGTTGTTCCGGTGTCACCTGCGCGCCGTAGAGCCCTGCCCCGTCGATCAGCGCACCGTCCCACTTGGCATCGCGAACATCCGCTTTCACCAGTGTGGCAAACGAAAGGTCCACGCCGGAGAGATCGGCGCCGTCAAGGTCCGTCTCTGTGAGCGTCGTGCCCCCTAGGTTCGCCCCGGAGAAATCGGTCCCGTGGCAGGTCGCCCGGTCGAGCCGGGCCTCGCGCAGATCCGCCTCGGCCAGACAGGCCTGCTGAAGATCCGCTCCCGAAAGATCGCTTCCAGCCAGACATGCCTTGCGCAGATTGGCCCGAGCCAGTCTCAGGCTGGCCAGTGAGAGACCGGCCAGTTCCGCCCCCTCCAACTCGATGCGTACCGGCTGCACAGCTTCTTCCCCGAGTGAGGCATACAGCAGCAGCGAATTCTCTGAACCCAGGCGCGAATAGGGAGTTTCAAGCACGAGCGCCACTACTTGGGCCAGCGTTTTGGCCGGGCACAGATCGCGCAGGAAGCCGATTACCTGCGGGCTGAACGAACGGAGCCGCAGGGCGACGGACGCCTTGGCCTGGTCCGGGCCGGCTTCCTTGAGAAGCCGCGCCGTCCGCTGCGCAAGAAAGAACTCGAGAAAGCTCCGGTGTGAGAATCCGTAGTTCCCCCCTGCATCGCGAGTCAGGAACGAGGCGGTGCGCACCTCGTAGTCGGCCATTTCGAGGTCCCGGTCAGTGGTGATGCGATCCTTCAGCAGCCCGGTTAGGACGTCGGCCAGGGCCCGGTAGTGGATGCGGGCGCCGTCGGTTTCCCAGAGCCTGGCCGCCAGTTCCTGGACCAGCGTCGTCCTGCCCTCTTTCGTGAGACTGAGGCGCCAGTCCTGGCGCTGAAGCCACTCCTCGGTGTAAGCCTCGTAGAGGTTGGCGATCTTGACTTCGCGCCCGAGAGAAACCAGACGCGGCGCGGATTTGACGATCATCTCCAGCAGGACCGGCCGGGCGGCGATGTCACGCAGGCCCGCAATCCGCTCGATCGTGCCGGCCACTTCGGCCGCCCGGTCCCCGCAGGCGCGGCCCAGGTACTCCCGGAGTTGCGCCGGAGTGAAGTCGCGGAGGTAAGCGACGCTGAAGCCCTTGCGTCCGAAGATCTCCTTGTACAGCTCGGTGCCTTCCGGCGTCAATTGTGGGCTGCGGCCTTCGAGCAGCTCGCAGACCTGGGCCTGGTCTTTGAAGTAGTGGGTGCGGCTGGTGAGAATGATCTTCGCCTGCCTCTCGGCGGCGCGGGCCAGCTCGCGGAAGTTGCCCAGGGTGACCTCCCAGTTGGCCTGGGTGGCCATCTCGTCGAAGCCGTCAAGGATCAGCACGAGCCGGCCTTCGGCCAGGAGGTAGAGGATCGACTTCGGGTTCACCTGCCGGCCGGCCTGGCGCGTGAAGTGGTCGTAGAGGAGGTTCTCCAGGCTGAGGGCCTTGGCGACCTCGCGCAGGTCGATGCGGATGGGTTGACGGTGCCGGAGCGGATCCTCCCGATAGCGTTTGGCGAGGGCGCAGGCGAGCTTGCGGGTGAACCAGGTCTTGCCGGTGCCGTAGTCGCCGAGCAAAGTCAGGTGTGAGGCGTCCGGGTTGGCGAGCCACGAGTCGATGAAGGCGAGCAGCGGCAGCGGCTCTTCAGCGGTCTCGGGCCAGACGTCCTGTTCGACGTAGAGCCGCTCGATGTCCTTGCCTTCGTAATCCTGGATCAGAGCGGAGAGGTAGTCGCCGAGATCGATCAGCGTGGCCAGCAGCTCGTCGTAGGTGGCCAGGGTGACCGGCGCGCTCTTGGCGTATGCCTGGGCCTCGGCGGTGAAGCCGGCGCGAGAAACCAGCAAGCCGCGGGTGTCGGGGTGCGCGTCCAACCGCGCGCGGAGCTGGCGGGCATCCTCGACGCCGGCGGGCCGAGCGTGGTCCTTGCACTCGACCAGGAAGCGGGCCAGGTGGAGAGGTTCACGCTTCGACGTTATGATGTCCACCTGCGAGCCACCGGCCAGTACGTTCTGCTCCACTTCGTAGCCCATGAGGCGGAGGACCTCGGCTACCTTGTCCTCGAAGGTGTTGCCGCGGCGTTGAAGGTCGTCCGCCACGCGAATCGCCAAGGGCTCGACGTGGGGCGCCGGCTTGGCGGCGTCAGCGCCAGCCTCCAGCCGGCGAGCAAGGCTCTCATAGGCTTTCGAGAGAGGATCATCGGGGAAATCCATCGTCCAGATTCTCTCTTCCAGCAGCAGCGAGGAATTAAACGGGATTTCCACGTGAGGTACGAGGTTGAAGCTTTCCTGAAGGTGCCGCTTTCGCCTCGCTGCCCGCGCTAGCGCGCCTCCGTCCTGGAGCGCGCCACGACGCTCGGCCACCAACTCGGGTATGTCTCCAGGAACCATGGTGGCCACTCGCAAGATTGTCAATTCCCGCCGGCGAATCTTGTGAAGGCGGCTGCTATGGCTGAGCGCGAATTGAATCTCCCGTGTGCGCTCCAGGCTCTGATGGCCGAGGCTGTAAACCAGCACCAGCGCATCCGGCAACTGCACCGTGCAGACTGCGCCAACGTCAGTGAGTCCTGTGCGCGAGTCGATTAACACAAAATCCGCGTTGTAGGAATCAATCGCTCGCCGCAGCCGCTCGAAGAGCACTGAGCCCGCCGGCTGATGCTCGCCGAACAGCCCCTCCCACCGGATCGAGGCGAACAGCCCGGCGTAGCTGCCATCGACGGGTCCGGCCGGTAGCAGGCGAAGCCGCCCCGGCTCGAATTCCCGGTGCTCCAGGACGAAACGGCTCACCGCCTCTCCCAGGTCCCCCTCCTGAGGCGCCGCGAGCAGGTTAACGGTGCCCCCCTTCACCTCGGCCTGAAGCGGCTTGAACAGAGGGATGTCCAGAATGCTCGGGGCTTCCAGGTCAAGTTCCCAGATGAATACGGAACGACCGCGCAGCGCCATGCTGACGGCCGTGTTGACCAGGGTCAAAGTGCGGCCGACGCCCCCTTTGAACGAATAGAACGTGACGTAGTAGGACACCCTCAACGCTCCCGCGCCATGAGCCTCAGGGGCTGCTCAGACAACGGCTCCAGAATGCGGCTCTCCGGGAACCAGGTCTCCAATTCCTCGGCAGTGGGTGCAGGTACACCCGGTCCGCGCTCAACTAGCAACTGCCCCACCAGGCCCAGGCAAACGAACACCTTCCGCCCTGCCGGATGACGCTCGATAACATCACAGGCTTCGAGTTCGCGAAGCAGCTTGGAAAGGTGCGGCGAACTGATGCCCAGGCGCGTCCCAAGTTCTTCTCGTGCGATCCCCTGGCCGCTGGCTGCGACTTGCGTGAGTAAAAGGCCGGCATGCTCCCGGCTGCGGATCAACTGTGAAGCGCGCTCGAGCGCGTCCACGTCCCGCCGAAACGCGTCGGTCAGGATATTCATGTGCTCCCATTTGTTCAGCAACTGCTGGAGCTCGGTGGCGCGAGGTTTCTCCCGAGCCTCAGCGGACTCCAGGACGGCAATCATGCCCAGGATGAACTCGGTTCGGGATGCGTCGTTGCCTCGCCGCACCTGGTTCAGAAAGAGGTGGTGAAAAGCGGCATCAAGCTGCCGCAGTGCCTCCAAGTCATTGTTTTTAAGGGCATTACTGGAGATGGCAGCCAGTTCTGGCCATGACGTCGTTAAGAGGCCGGACGGAGACATAACTTAACCACCAATTAAATCATACGACAGGGAGCTTGTCATTGGCAACCATTATTTAAGTGTCGTTTAAGTCAAAGACGTGCAGGTATATACTCGTGCGGCTCGGGCATGGCATCGCCACCATGCGCTCTGCCCCCGGTGTCCGATAGAAGGAGGACGAGCTCTCAGCGATCTGCCCGCCAGGAAGCTTCCGGGCCGTGGTGCCGCAATTGGAGACAAACGTCGAGGCGTGTTGGGAGCGGACCAGGCTGCGAGCCCGGTCATCAATGTCGTTCACCACGGGGCTCATGGCCGGGACCAGGAACACATTCACCCCGGATTCAATCAGGAGTTCTGCGAGCGGCTGGTGAAAGAAGCCGCAGCAGATCGCCACCGCCAGTCGGCCCAGCGCGGAGTCGCAGAACTCGAGCTGATCACCGGCTTCGATGCACTCGATTCCGCCACCGTCGCCGATACCCAACCGCCGCTTTAGGTCGGGGTTCGCCGCCACATTCTCGGCGGTGAGGTTGTACTCGGCGAGCTTGTCGTGCTCCCAGATCGTGTCGCCACGGCAGTCCAGCGCAACGGAGCGGTTGACCCAGCGGCTGCTCTTCTCGTCCTTGGTGTGCCAGCTTCCAGCCACTACGATCAGCAGTCCTCTGTCCACGCTGCAATCTTGGCTCTTCAGGAAATCTTGGACTACAAGTAGAAGGTTGGGAGGCATTCTCAGCTCGGGCAAAATGAGGATGGAAACGCCCTGGGAGTGACATTCTCGCAACACTTCGGCGAGTCGCGCGATCTGGGGCCGTTCATCGCCCACGTTGTCCACCAAGAAGCGAACGCGTTCGTCCTGGGGAAAACCTGGCTCCGGACGCCCCGAGATGTCGGCCTCGAGGGTGAGCGGTGTCATCGCGATCTTCACCGCCCCGCGCTGCACTCGTTCCCGAAGGAGCAATCCTGTGGTTGACGGCAGCAACAGGCAGACGAGCCGCCTCCGACCAACCTCTACCGGAGTGATGCGAACGCCGCTATGGTAGCAGGAGATCATTTCGCTGATTTGTTCATCCAGCCGCGGCAGATCATGCGCGCGGCTCAACTTTTCCACGATGGCGCTTGGCGAATGGGCAGTGATCATGAACTCTCGATCGCCGAATTCCGCAGTTGATCGCACGGTCAGTTGCGCAAAGCCCGAGATCAGGGCCAGTTCATTCGCCACAGAGCTGCTGAGGGCCTTTAGCAACGCTGCGGAGCGCACCAGCGCCTCATCGAGGTTCCCGGAGTCCAGTTTCTCTCTGAGTTCGCCAATGTGTACTTGGGCGAGCGGCTTACTGGGAGCCCGGTTCCTTTCGAGGACTTCGTGCAGCTCCCTGCGCAACCGGCTGTAGAGACTTGCCCACCGGCTGTCAGGAAGCCGGGCATTGCGGAGGGTGACGAAGTTCGTCCGGCACAACTGGTAGCAGTTGACCAGCATCACGAGCGCCCGTTCATTGGGGATCAAGGCGTCTGGTAGGGCCGAAAGATCGGCGGACGCGTCGAGCGGTCTTGCGTAGCCCATGTGCCGGCCAATGCCTTCTCGGTATCTTGACTGGGCTGGCACGGCAAGTCAATGCCGCACAGGAACGGCTAAGATCGCAGGAATGGAGATTGCTGCCGGTTTGCCCGTCCTGGTCACCGGCGCCAGACTCGACGAGGCCGTGCGCGGCGCAGGTCTCGTGTTTCACCTCGGCGGCCTGACCAAGGCGCTCTCGAGCGCCGGGTTCTACCGCGCCAACACGCAGGGCACCGAGAACCTTCTGCGAGTGCTGGAGCGGCACGCGCCGGTGCGGCTCATCCACGTCAGCTCGCTGGCGGGGGTGGGGCCAAGCGCCGACGGCGCGCCGCTCAGCGAGGACGCGCCGCCCCATCCGGTAACGCACTACGGCCGGTCCAAGCTGGCGGCCGAGGAGGCGGTGCGCCGCTCGGCGCTGGCATCCAGCGCGGTGATCGTGCGGCCGCCTGTCGTCTATGGCCCGCGCGAGACCGATGTTTACCAGGTGCTGCGCCTCGTCGCCCGCGGGCTGCTGGTGCGAATCGGGCGCGATGAGGAGTGGTTCAGCTTCATCCACGCCAGCGACCTGGTCGAGGGCCTGCTGGCGGCCGCGCGCAGCGACCAGGCGCCGGGGCGCACCTGGTTCCTCGCTAATGAGGAGCCGGCGTCGTGGACCGGATTCGCCGCCACCGCCGCCGCCATCATGGGCCGCGAGCTTCGGGTCTTCACCGCGCCCGCGCCGCTCGCGTGGGCGGTGGGGCTGGCCGGGGAAGTGGCCGGCCGCATCCGCCGCCGGCCCGGCATCATCTCGCGCGAGAAGATCGCCGAGGCCCGCTGCCGCTGGTGGGTCTGCGACCCCTCGCGCGCGCGCCGGGAGCTGGGATTCACGCCGCGCCAATCGCTCGGCGACGGTCTGGCGGAGACGCTGAACTGGTACAAACGGGCCGGGTGGCTGCGGTTCCCAACCTGCGGTCCGCTTGACTCTCCGCCCGCCCCGCTGTAACGTAGGGCAGAAGCCCTTCCATGGGAGATCAGTTCAGAAATATTGCCCTGCATGTGCCCCCGCAACGGTTCGAGGACTGGGGACACTTCCTGCGCGCGACGCCGGAGTATTCGATCGGACTGGAAGTGATGGACGACGTGCCCGGCCACCGCGGCCACCACGTTCACTTCGACCACCACGAAGGCGTGATCCGCGAGGTAACGATGGCGGCGGCGATGCAGGCTTACATCGCGGTGCGCCAGGGTGGTTTGATGGAGCGGTGGCTGAAGAGGCAGCGGCCGGTGCACGTCTGGGTGTGGAACGCCGACCAGGACGTGTGCCTGGCCGCGTTCGTACTCGAATACCATCACCTGCTGGAGCGCGCCGAGGGAGAGCCGCTGCTGCGCTGGATCGTGCAGTACAACAACAAGATCGACGTTTGCGGCGGGCTGTACCCGGTGAAGCTGGAGGATCTGGTCAAGAACCATTTCACCTGGGTGTTCGATCCCTACCGGCAGCAGCGGATGCACGGCAAAGTGCAGGGCGACGAAGCGCTGGTCACGACCACTATCCGCCAGGTCTGCGACCGCCTGTTCGACCTGTTGAACGGCCGCGCGGGCACGGCGCCCATCACCGCGGAGCCGGAGATCCTCTACGCCTCACCGTACGACTACGTGATCGCCGACGAGAAGGGCGACCCGAACTCGCGCCTGGTGCTGGCGGCCGAGAAGCACACCAACCTGGTAAGCCTCATCTGCAAGCGGCCTTCGGGCCGGTACACCTACAGCATCATCCGCGGCTCCCCGTACGACGAGGACACCTTCCCGGTCCCTGTGCTGATGGAGGCGTTCCAGGCGGCCGAGGACCGGCCCGATATCCGGATCTGGGGCGGCTCCAACCTGGCGGCCGGTTCCGACAGCGAGCTGGGCAGCAGTCTCTGCTGGGAGCGGCTGCGGGACATCGCCGAGCCGATCGTGCGCGAGGCCTACCTGGCGAAGTATCCCGACCCGACGGCGGAATAGCCCATCGTCAGCGGAAGTTCTCCACCAGCATGATGTCGCTGCCGGCGTGGTCGCTCTGCACGTAGAGAATCCAGCGGTCGCCGGGGGAGACGGCCAGTGAAGTCGGGCCCTGTGGCCGCGCCTCCTCGGCCAGGGTGGCGATCTGGACGGGGCGGAGAGTGCTAAAGCTGAAGAACTCGATCACAGGCTTGGCCGGGACGGCGTCGTTGAAAAGGAAGATGCCCTGCTCGCCCAGCGCCCAGGCGCCCTGGGCGCCGCGGTCGAGAACGCGCGTTTCCTCGCCGCCCTCGATGGGAACGCGCCAGATGCCGGGCTCAGCCAACTTGGCGTAGTACACAAACTTCCCGTCGGCCGAGGCGAAGGCCTCGCGGCCGCCGTTGCGGGTCACCTGCACGGCCGGGCCGCCTTCGGCTGGGATCTTCCAGACCTGCCAGTCGCCGCCGCGGTTCGAGCCGAAGTATATCCAGCGCCCGTCGCGGGACCAGCACGGCCGCGCGGCGGCTGCCAGGCCCGGTCCCGCGACCCGGTAAATATTGGTGTCCGAGATCAATTGCGTGTAGGCCAGGCGGTCTCCCCGCCGTGAAACCGCCGGCCAGCAGGCAGCGTCCCGTCCCAGCGGTTCGGGTGAGCCGCCGGCGGCCGGGACTCTCCACAGGCTTTGCGTGCCACCGCGGTTGGAGGAAAACACCAATGCACGCCCGTCGGGCGTCCACTGCGAGCCCAGCATCGCACGCTGGTCGAAAGTGAGGCGCTTCGGTTCGGCAGCGGGCCTGCCGGCGGTGATCGACAGCAGGTACAAATCGCCCACGAAGAGACTCTCTTGCAGCCGGCCGAAAGCGAGGGTCTGCCCGTCGGGCGAGAAGGTGGGCCCCCAGTCCAAATACCCCGGGGGAGGGGACGTCAGCTTTCGCTTCTCGCCCGTCTCCAGCGACACCAGGCACAAGGCCGGGGCGTAGGGGCCGGAGTCGGGATCGGCCACAACCAGAGCTTTGCCGTCAGGCGACCACGCCAGGCCGCGAAAGAGCGAAAGCGTGACCGCGCGGAACAACGTCAAGCCGACGGTGCCGAACGGAACCGAGCGGGTCTGGCTCACCTTCCGCTCCGGGCCGCCCAGGGCCGGGATCGTCAGGACCTCGATTCCGGCTGAGCTGGCTCGCAGAAAGGCGATCTGGTTGCCGTCGGGCGAGAAATCGGGGTCGGTCTCCTCGCCGGCGAAAGTGGTGAACGGGACGGTTCTCAGGGGCGGCGGCGGCGCCAATCCACCAGCCGCGTCGCCGCCGCGCGGGCACGGCGGGGGCCACAGCGCTGCCCGACTCCGATTCCTCCTTGACTTCCAGCAGCTCGACTCTCAGGTCGAGCACGGTCTGGAAGCGGCGGTCCGGGTCCTTGCGCAGGCACCGCGCCACCACCCGCCGCAGCTCAGCCGGCGCCTGCTCGCCCATTGGCGCCGGTTCCTGGCGCAGAACCGCCGCCAGCGTCGAGATGCGGCTGTCGCCTTTGAATGCCCGCTGGCCGGTGACCATCTCGTAGAGCAGCGAACCGAAGCTGAAGATGTCGGAGCGGGCATCCACCTTCTTGCCCTCGGCCTGCTCGGGGGACATGTAAGCAACTGTGCCGACGATGGACCCTTCGGCTGTTTGCGTCGGCGCGTCCTCGCCCGCCATTGGTTCGGCCAGCTTCGCCAGCCCGAAATCCAGCACCTTCACCAGGCCGTGCTCGTCCACCATGACGTTGCAGGGCTTCAGGTCGCGGTGGACGATCCCGGCTGAGTGCGCCCGCGCCAGCGCATCGGCGATCTGCACGGCGCACTTCAGCGCCTCGCCGAGCCGCATCCCCTTACGCGGGATCAACGCGTCGAGCGTTTTGCCGGCGACGTGCTCCATGGCGATGAAGTCGATGCCGGCATCGCTGCTGATGTCCTAGATCGTGACGATGTTGGGGTGGTTGAGGGCGGAGGCCGCCTTGGCCTCCTGCACGAACCGCCGCTTGCGCTCGGGATCGGCAACCTTTTCCGGCGGCAGCACTTTGATGGCGACGAAGCGGTCCAGGTGGGTGTCGCGGGCCTTGTAGACCACGCCCATGCCCCCCTCGCCGAGCTTGTCGAGGACCTGGTAGTGAAGCAGCGTGCGGCCGATCATCTCCCCGGCTGTAGATCATAGCACCTTGTTCAGCCCCGGGCGGCCAACCGCCTGGCCTGCCTGCTGTAACAAGATGTGAGTTGAAACGCTGCGGCGAGGAACTGGCAGAATGAGACAGGTGGTGATTTATCGGGGCGAGGATGGCTACTGGGTGGCCGAATGTCCCGGTCTGCCCGGCTGCATAAGCCAGGGCGAGAGGAAAGAAGAGGCCATCACCAACATCAAGGAAGCGATTCACGGATACGTAGCGGCCCTCGAACAGGATCGTCTTCCCGTCCCCGAGGAACGCTTCGAGTCGTGCCCGATCACCACGAGTTAGACCGGGGCACACTCAGAGTAGCATCAGGGCCAGTTGTAGTCTTCATCCAGGCGTCACAAGCGCTTGTGTTTCAGCAATATCCAATCCTTGGACACTACGAGGTCCAGCGGGACCTCCATACCTCCGGCGCCGTGGGTCAGAACCGAAGGATCAGGTTGCCCGGGGGATCAGGCTGCGCGGGCGGGATTCAATCGCGGGCGGCGGCCGTTTGCGCGCGGCGGCAGGCGCGGTACCAGTCGATCGTCTTCCGCAGACCGGCATCGAACGGCGTAGTGGCACGAAAGCCGAATTCCCGTTCGGCCCGGCTCACATCCAGGCAGCGGCGCGGCTGCCCATTGGGTTTCGACGTGTCCCAGACGATGCGGCCGGTGAAGCCGGTGAGGGCCGCGATCTTCGCCGCCAGCTCGCGAATCGAGATCTCCACGCCGCTGCCCAGGTTGACGGGATCGGGCTTGTCGTAGCGTTCGGCGGCGGCGATGATCCCCTCGGCCGCGTCCTCCACGTACAGGAACTCGCGCGTGGGAGAACCGTCTCCCCACAGCACGATCTCGGCACGCCCCTCTTCCACCGCTTCCACGCACTTGCGGATCAGCGCCGGGATGACGTGGGATCTCTCCGGATCCAGATTGTCGCCGGGACCGTACAGATTCACCGGCAACAGGAAGATCGCGCTCATGCCGTACTGCTGGCGATAGGCCTGGCACTGCACCAGCAGCGCCTTCTTGGCGATCCCGTAAGGCGCGTTGGTCTCCTCCGGGTAGCCGTTCCACAGATCGTCCTCGGAGAACGGCACCGGGGTGAACTTCGGGTAGGCGCAGACGGTGCCCAACACCACCGTCTTCCCGGTTCCGTGCCGCCGCGCCGCCTCGATGAGCTGAATGCCCATGATGGCGTTCTCGTAAAAGAAGCGCCCGGGGCTTTGCCGGTTGGCGCCGATGCCCCCGACTACCGCGGCCAGATGCATGAGGATCTCGGGCTTCTGCTCCTCAAAGAGCCGCTCGATCGCGTCGGCGCGGGTGAGGTCCCACTCCGGGTAGACCGGCACGAAGATCCGGCGGCAGCCCATCCGCTCCAGCCGTTCGACCAGGTGGCCGCCAAGAAAACCGGCGCCGCCGGTCACGACGACGCGCTTGCCGGCCAGCCGAATCACATGCTCCTCCCCTCCGAGGCGATCGAAGCCCGCAGCGCCTCGGCGCCGCCTTGGAGCGTCGATTCAACCTCCCGGAGGTCGGCCTCCACCATGATGCGCGCCAGCTCGCGGAAGGTGACCGTCGGCTCCCAGCCCAGAACGCGCCGGGCCTTGGACGCGTCCGCGCAGAGGTGAGCCACTTCCGCCGGCCGGTAATATCGGGAATCGATATCAACGTACTCCCGCCAATCCATGCCGGCGTGCGCGAAGGCCAGCTCGAGGAACTCGCGCACCGTGTGGGCCTCGCCGGTGCCGACCACGTAATCGTCCGGCGTCTCCTGCTGGACCATCAGCCACATGGCGCGCACGAAATCCGGCGCATAGCCCCAGTCGCGGCGGGCATCCAGGTTGCCGAGGTACAGCTTCGACTGAAGACCGCGCTGGATGTGGGCCACCGCGCGGGTGATCTTGCGGGTGACGAAGGTTTCGCCGCGGCGCGGGGATTCGTGATTGAAGAGAATGCCGCTGGAACCGTGCAGGCCGTAGCTCTCGCGGTAGTTGACGGTGATGTTGTGGGCGAAGACCTTGGCGCACGCGTAAGGGCTGCGGGGGTGGAAGGGCGTGGTCTCGCTCTGCGGCGGTGGAGAGCCGCCGAACATCTCGCTGGAGGAGGCCTGATAGTAGCGGCAGCGGATGCCGGTGCGGCGGATCGCCTCCAGCAGCCGGAGCGCGCCGCAGGCCACCACGTCGGCCGTGTATTCGGGGATCTCGAAACTCACCTTGACGTGACTCTGCGCGCCCAGGTTGTACACCTCGTCGGGCCGGATGTCGTAAAGCAGGTTGGCCAGCGAGCTGCCGTCGGTCAGATCCGCATAGTGGAGGAAGAACCGGGCGCCGGACTGGTGGATGTCCTGGTAAATGTGATCCACGCGCTCCGTGTTGAAGCTGGAGGAGCGGCGCTTCAGGCCGTGGACCTCGTAGCCCTTGCCAAGAAGGAGCTCAATCAGATAGGAGCCGTCCTGGCCAGTGCAGCCGGTGACGAGTGCTTTACTCATCGGGCGTTCTCCGGTCGACGCGCGGAAGAACTCCTGACAATTCTCGCACATCGCTACAATAAGCGGTAATGTCCCGAGAATACGACCTGACCCCGAAACGTGTGCCGCGGGTAGAGACGCGGTACCGGCGCATCGTGACCGAAATCCCAGCGCCAGAGTCGCTGCCCATCCTGGAACGGCTGGCGCGCGCCGAGCCGGCGGCCATGCGCGGGCAGCCGCCCATCGTGTGGGACCGCGCCGAAGGCTTCCAGGTATTCGATGCCTGGGGCAACTGCTGGATCGACTGGTCCAGCGGCGTGCTGATCACCAACGCCGGCCACGGGCGGACGGAGATCATCGAGGCGGTGACCGCCCAGGCCCGCGCCGGGCTGCTCAGCAATTACTGTTTCCCGAGCGAGATCCGCGCCCGCCTCGCCGGCAAGCTGGCCTCGCTGCTGCCCGAGCCCCTGAAGAAGATCTTCCTGCTGACCACCGGCTCGGAGACGGTCGAGTGCGCCATCAAGCTCGCCCGCACCTGGGGCGTCAAGCACGGCGGGCGCGCCAAGCACGTCATCGTCTCCTACGACAAAGCCTTCCACGGACGCACTCTCGGCGCCCAGCAGGCCGGCGGCATCCCGGCGCTCAAGGAGTGGATCGTCAACCTCGACCCGGGCTTTGTGCAGGTCCCCTTTCCCGACGGGGTGTGGACCGAGGACACCTCCTTCGAGGCCTTCCAGCGCCACCTGTTCGCGCAGGGCGTCGAGCCGCAGAACGTGGCGGCGGTGATGCTGGAGACCTACCAGGGCGGCACGGCGGCCTTCGCCCCGGTGGAATACGTGCGCGCGCTGCGGCAGTGGTGCACCGGGCACAAGGCGCTGCTCATCCTCGACGAGGTACAGGCGGGATTCGGGCGCACCGGCACGCTGTGGGGCTTCGAGCACTACGGCATCGTGCCCGACCTGGCCTGTTTCGGCAAAGGCATCTCCAGCTCGCTGCCCATCTCGGCGGTGGCCGGGCGGCCCGACATCATGGACCAGTTCGGGCCGGGCACCATGACCTCGACCCACACCGGCAACCCGATCTGCTGCGCGGCCGCGCTGGCCTCCATCGACGCCGTAATCAACGACGATCTCGCCGGCAACGCGAGCCGCGTCGGCGGCCTGATGCTGAAAAGGCTGGGCGAGTTGCGGCAGCGCTTCCCGCAGATCGGCGCCGTGCTCGGCAAGGGCCTGGTGGCCGGGGTAATCTGCGTCCGCCCCGGCGCCCGCGAGCCGGACGGCGACCTGGCCTGGGAGGTCGTCCGCCGCTCGGTCGAAAAAGGCGTGCTGATGTTCAGCCCGGTGGGCTACATGGGATCGACGGTGAAGATCGCGCCGCCGCTGGTGCTCACCGAGGAGGCGCTGCTGGATAGCCTGGCCGCCTTTGAGGAAGCTTTCGCGGAGGCGGTGGCGAAATGAGCGCGCCGCAAGTCACCATCGTCGGCGGCGGCATGATCACCCACGACCAGCTCCTGCCGTCCCTCTACCACATGCAGCGGCAGGGCTCGATCGGCGAAATCGCCGTCTGCGCCTTGACCGCGCGCCCGCTCAAGGAGCTGGTGGAATCCGAGATCCTCTGCCGCGCCTTTCCCGGCCAGTCGTTCCGCGCCTGGCCCGATCTCGGCGGCGGCCTGGACCGGCCGCGGCCGGATCTCTACCGGGAGGTGATCGCCGGGATGCCGCCGCGCAACATCGTGGTGGTGGCGGTGCCGGACCAGCTCCACTACCCGGTTATCATGGCCGCACTGGCCGCCAACCAGCACGTCTGCGCGGTGAAGCCGCTGGTGCTGACGGCGCTGGAAGCCGTGGAGATCGAGCGCGAGGCCTTCGCGCGCGGCCTGCTGGTGGGCGTCGAATACCACAAGCGGTTCGACGACCGCGCGCTGACAGCCCGCCGGCGCTACCGCGAGGGCCTGTTCGGCGAGTTCCGCCTCGGCACCGCCTGCCTGCTGGAGAAGTGGTACTACCGCCATTCGAATTTCCAGAATTGGTGCACGGTGGAGAACTCCGACGCCTTCACTTACGTCGGCTGCCATTACGTGGACCTGGTGCACTTCATCACCGGCCTGCTGCCGGCCGCGATCAGCCTCTACGGGCTGCGTGACCGCTACCCCAATGGCAACGAGGGGTTCCTGTGGACCGACGCCCGCGTTATCTGGAACAACGGCGCCTGCCTCAACGTCCAGAACGCGCTGGGCTTCCCTGACGAGGGACCTGGCACCAACACCCAAGGCCTCACCATGTATTGCGCGGGGCCGGAGGGCGGCGCGCTGCTCGCTCACGACGACCAGTACCGGGGCTTGCGCTACTGTTACACGCGACGGCCCGGCGGCGCCGGGGCGACGGTCTACGCCGAGCCCAGTCCCGACTACTTCCAATACGTAGATCTGGGCGGCCCGGGGCTGGCGCCGGTGGGTTACGGCTACCGGTCGGTGGAGTACATCCTGCTCGCAGCCCTCCGCCTGGAAAAGGAAACCGAGGGCCTGGAGGCGGGGGAGGCGCTGCGCCAGCGCCAGGCTTTGCTGCGGGAGATCGACGAGGCCGGGGTCATGGCTACGCCGGCCAACAGCCGCTACAACGAGCTGGTGATGGAGGCCGGCCGCCTGTCGATCCTCAACGGAGGCCGCGAGGTGGTCATCGACTACGGCCCGCCGCCCGGTGTCCGGTTTCGGGCGTAACGCCTGTAACACCACTGCCATCCGGGAGCGTCTAAACGGTTTAGGCCCGCGGACCGCCCAACGGCCTGTGCCGGAAGTACGGTATCCTGTCAAACTGGCCGGTATTTCGAGAACGGCAATCTTAACCAGGAGGGTGTTTTGCATCCCCGAAGTATTGTATGTGTCATCCTGGCGGCAACGCTTGCGGTGCCTCTCCCCGCGCAGCAGCCCGCCCCTCCGGCGCCCAAGCCGGCGATGCCGGCCGAGCAGCCCGCGGCTCCAGCCCCGAAGCCGGCGGCCCCTGCCGCACCACTGAAACTCGTCGTGCTCCAGGGCGAGGGCGCCATCAATAATATGCGAGCGAAAACGGCCACCCAGCCGTCGGTCGAGGTTCGCGATGAGAAGGACAAGCCTGTGCCGGGCGCGGAGGTGGTCTTCCAACTTCCAGCCGCCGGTCCGGGCGGTGTCTTCCACGGCTGGATGCGCACCCAGACCGCGCGGACAGATGCCCAGGGACAAGCGGCCGCCAGCGGGCTCACGCCCAACGATCAGGCCGGGCGGTTCAACATCAAGGTAACGGCGACCCTTGACAACAGCACCGGCAGCGTGGTGATCGGCCAAAGCAACGCCGTGCGGGGAGGCGAAGGCGGCCGCGCCGTAAACGGTCGCTCCGGGTGGTGGAAGGCGGTGGTGGCGCTGGGAGCTGCCGGCGCCGTCGGCGGCGTGGTGGCCGCGACGCGCAACGGTCAGGCGGCCGCGGCCATCCCGCTGACGCCAATCACCATCACGCCGGGGCCGATCAGCGTGGGCAGCCCCCGCTAGCGGGGCCAGCCGTTGAGGAAAGGCTTCATGATGACCAGCAGATTCTCAGCGCTTTGGCTGTTAGCAATGTTGCCGCTGGCCGCGCAGCCGCTTCAGGTCGCCGGCCCCATTGCCGGCTTGGTTTTCGATTCCGAGTCAGCCGCCATCCGGCCGATCCTGGGAGTCCCCGGCGCCGCCCATGTGGGCGATGCGCTCGTGGACGGCCTCGAATGGGCCAGCGTGGCGCCGGGGGGCAAGTCGGCGCTGGCGGTGAAGGGCGGCGCGTTGTATGTCCTGGGCGGGCTCGACGGGGCCAGCCCTACCTGGACGCCCCTTGAGGGCGGTCTGGGCCGGCCAGAACTGGCGGCGTGGAATGCCGGCGGTTCGGCGGCGGTCCTTTATTGGGCAGCCGCAGGCCGCCTGCAAGTGGTCGATCAATCCGGCGCGCACGCGCCGATCAAGGTGGAAGGACGCGTGACCGCGCTGGCTCTGGATTCTTCTGGTGAGCGCGCGGTGGCGGGTCTCGAAGGGGGCCTGTACCTGCTCACCGGGGAGGGGCCGCCGGTGCTGCTGGCCAGGCTGATCGAGCCGGCCGGCATCACCATCGCCGGCCCGGATCTGTTCGTGGCCGACCGCGCCAGCGGCCAGATCCTGGAAGTACGCGATTTCGCCGGCACGCCGAAAGCGCTTCCGCTGGCCGAGGCCGGCGATCCGGTTGGGCTCGCCCTGGTCCGTGGCCGCCTGCTGGTTGCCAGCAGGTCCCGGAAGAGCCTGGATGTTTACGACCTGGCCAGCCGCACGCTGGCGGCGCAGATCGACCTGGAGGCCGAGCCCTCGACGCTGGAGCCGCTCTCGGCAACCTTGCTGCTGCTCAGCGGGCGCGCCCGCGGCCTGGACGCGCTGCTGGTCGTGGAGACGAGCCGCGACCCCGGTGTTTTCTTCGTGCCCGCGGGGAGGGGAGAGTAACTCATGTCGCGCCAGCGGATTTGCCTCTCAGCGGTCGCAGTTCTCCTGTTTCCCGTGCCGGCGGCGTTCGCCCAGGCAACGCCCCCGCCGTTTGCGATACGCGTGCAGCAGGGGCAGAACGTACTTAACATCGCCGACGGCGGCAGCTTCACCATGCCGGCCGACGCCGTCGGCTTGGCCACCACCGCCACCATAACGGTCAGTTATCGCGGCACGACGACCGCCGACATCCAGACGATCGATCTCACCGGGCACACCGATTTTTCCATCTCCAGCCTGCCCGAGCTGCCCCTGACGCTGAACCCGAGCCAGAGCTTCACCATCTACACGCGTTTCCTGCCCACCAGCAGCAATCGCGTGCTCGGCCGCGTCGCCTTCGGTTACAGAGAGGGCAGGACCGGCGGCGCGCTCACCGTCAACATGGCGGGCGTGGCCCCGGAGTTCGCGTTCAGCTACATCCCGCTGCCCGGCGGCAACGCCACGCCGCTCGCGCCCGGCGGCACGATTCCCTTCCCGGTGACGCCGATCAACACGACCGCTTCGGCTACCTTTGTCGTCACCAATCGCGGCAGCGGAGCGGGAACGGTCGATGCCATCTCAGCGAGCGGGGCGGCCTTTCAGCTCGCAGGCTTGCCGCTGACCCCGGCCACCGTGGAGGCCGGCAAGGAGCTACGCTTCACCATCCAGTTCATGCCCAAGCAACTGGAGGCCAGCCAAGGCGCCGTACAGGTCGGCTTCATTGACCGCCAGCCCGTCTTCCGGCTGGAGGGTTCCGGTTCCGGCCCGGTATACGCTTACGAGCTGGCGCTGGTCGCCGGGTCCACGCCGCTGGCGCCCGGCCAGATGATCAACCTCCCCGACGCCCTGGTGGGCGAGAAGAGCAGCCTCACGGTTCGCGTGCGCAACACCGGCAACGCCGACGGGACAGTCACCACTATCAGCGTCCAGGGGACCGGCTTCCAGCTCACCGACGTTCCCTTTCTGCCGCTGACCTTGACCACGGGAGCCTCGGCCAGCTTCACGGTCAATTTCAACCCCACGCAGCCTGGCCGCATCGCGGGCCGGCTGCGGATCGGCGCCGACAGCTTCGAGGTTTCCGGCAACGGCCTGGGCTCAACGCTCGCCTACTCGTTCGCGATCAGCTCGGCCACCACCACGGTACAGCCCAGCGGCACGGTGGTGTTCACGCCGGTGGCGGTCGGGCGTACTACCTCGGTGAAGTTCGTGATCAGCAACACTGGAACCGCACCCACCGTGGTCAACAGCATCAGCCTGGCCGGCACGAACCTTCCGTTCACGCTGTCCGGGCTGCCAGCGCTGCCGCTGACGCTGGCCGCCGGCGCCAGCGCCGGCTTCAACATCGAGTTCACGCCGGTGGCCGTGGGCGTCGCTGCCGCGAGCTTGAAGGTGGATACGTCCACCTTTACCCTCTCGGCTTCGGCCGGGCCGCCCGACCCTCTGCCGTCGTACCGGTTCGCCGCTCCCAGCGGGCCGCAGGAGCCGATGCAGCAGCCGGCCGTCGGGCTGACGCTCGACGCGCCCTACCCGATCGCGCTCAGCGGCACGCTGACGCTGGCCTTCAACTCCGACGTTTTCAGCAACGACCCGGCGGTGCAGTTCGCCACCGGCGGCCGGACCATCAACTTCACCATCCCGGCCAACACCAGGAATGCGGTCTTCCAGCAGAACCTGACGCAGGTGCGCATCCAGACCGGCACGGTGGCCGGGACCATCACGCTGACGCCCTCCTTCGCCACCGACGGCGGCATCAACCTGACGCCGGCGACCCCGGCAACCTTGAGCCTGACGGTGCCCCAACTGGCGCCGCGGCTGTTGAGCGTGGCGCTATCCGCCAAGACCGCCGGCGGAATCACCTTGCTGGTGACCGGTTACGCCACTGGCCGCTCGGTCACCCAGATGGACTTCCAGTTCACCGCGGTGACGGATGAGACGCTGGGCACGACCAAGCTCACTCTCAACGCCGAGGGCAGTTTTGTCGCCTGGTATTCGAGCACGCCGTCGCAGCAGTACGGCAGCCTGTTCACCGCCACCGTCCCGTTCACATTGCAGGGCGACGTGAAGAACGTCACCAGCGTGGCCGACGCGGTGCAGTCGGTCTCGGTGACGCTGGCCAACCGGCTGGGGACGTCCAACGCCGTCAGCGTGACGCTGCGGTAGCGCCTACTTCGGCTTCGCGTAGTTGGTCGCGCCGGACCAGTCGATGGCGACCACCGGCTCGTTGCCCACGACCCAGGCGTCGTGCCCGGGCGGGAGGATGGCCACCTCGCCCGCTCCGGTTTCGAACTCCTCGCCATCCGCCATCCGGACGTGCAGCCGGCCCGAGACTTGGTACTGGAAGTGCGGCGCTTCGCACCACGCCGTCCCGGCTATCGGCTTGACGTGCAGCGACCATTTCCAGCCCGGCTGGAGCGTGATCCGTCCCACGGTCCCGCCCCCAATGTTTACAACTTCCAGCTTCCCCTTTTCGAACGTGCGCGCTTCGTCCGGCGATGCGAGTTGCTTTCTTTCCGTCTTTCCGGACACAGCTTGCGTTCCCTGTGCAATTGCCATTTGCCCCTCCTATGCCCCCAGTATACACCCGAAAGACGGCCATCGGGGCCGCCGCCGGAAGATTTAACGAGTTGGCATATGCAC
>ERZ1292640.172-Hain-H43-02um-R1-172-length-52958-cov-8_pt2 | contig 32548 bp, 33 predicted proteins | sample MGYA00564404_ERZ1292640 | MGnify/ENA primary metagenome ERZ1292640 (study PRJEB36523, sample SAMEA6512636) | groundwater metagenome | collected 2019-01-08 | study: AquaDiva: Metagenomics assemblies of 32 groundwater samples | reverse complement strand
CCAATTGCTGAATTTGACCATCAGCTATGGAGTACGTTTTTCGGGGGCAAGATCAAGGGGGAGGCAACGACTGATATCCTGTTTAGACATACCGAATGCTCAACCTAACCTGTCCCAACCCGTGAACGCTTTTCTACCATCACCGCATATGGATGCGCCTTCAAGAACAGGCAGCATCGCATCCCGTTCTCTGGAAGATGCCGCAGTGCATCTGGCCGTGTCGAGGAACGGCTTACCCATCCTACGCCAGGCCTTCCATGTGCAGCATTTGCGGTGAACTGAGATTCGACGCCACGTCACCTGACATGGCGGTAATCAAACGCATATCCGAAACGCTGGCACGCCGCGGACCAGACCACGCGGGAACATATGCGAACGGACCGGTTGCCTTTGGGCACCGGCGCCTCGCAATCATCGACCTGTCTGCAAACGCCGAACAGCCGATGGTGGACGACACACTGCACCTCGCTCTGGTGTTCAACGGCACGATCTACAACTACCGGGAACTACGCGCCGAACTGATCTCAATGGGCCATACCTTCGTCTCGGAAGGTGACAGCGAGGTCATTCTCAAGGCGTACGCTGCATGGGGCGAACAGTGCGTACAACGTTTCTACGGCATGTTCGCCTTCGCCATCTGGGACATGCGTCGCGCCAGTCTGTTTCTGGCGCGGGACCGCTTCGGTATCAAGCCTTTGTACTTGACCCAGGATGACAATCGTCTGCGGTTTGCATCGAGCTTGCCCGCGCTGCTTTCTGGCGGCGGCGTCGATACACGTCTCGATCCTGTCGCATTGCACCACCACTTCATGCTGCACACCGTGGTGCCGGCACCGCGCACGATACTGACCGGCGTTCGCAAACTTCCGCCCGCCAGCACGATGACAGTCAGCATGGGCGGGGCCGTCGCGCAGAAGGTTTACTGGACGCTGGATGCGACACGACTGACAGAGCCGCTTTCAGAAGCGCAATGGCTTGCAAAGACGCGCGAGGTCCTGGTGCGCGCGCTTGACCGCCACCGCCTGGCCGCCGACGTACCGGTGGGGGTCCTGCTGTCGGGGGGGCTGGATTCGAGCCTGCTGGTTGGATTGCTGGCCGATCAAGTGGACGACCTGTTGACGTTCTCGATTGGCTTTGAGGGCATCCCGGGGGTCAGTGTGGGCGCTGAGAAGGCTGACGAGTTCGAGTTCTCGGACCTGATCGCTGCGCAGTTCAAGACCCGCCACCACAAGCACTTAATCCCCAACAGCGAGGTGCTTGCCCGCTTGCCAGAAGCCGTGGCGGCCATGACAGAGCCGATGATGAGCCACGACGTCATCGCGTTCTACCTGCTTAGCGAGCGGGTGTCGAAGGAAGTGAAGGTGGTACTGGCCGGGCAAGGCGCCGACGAGGTGTTTGGCGGCTACTTCTGGTACCCGTTGATGGATGCTGAAACCGGCCCGCCAGTCGAACGCTTCGGCCGGCATTACTTCGACCGTGATCATGCGGAGTATCTGGAGATGATTGCGCCGGCATGGCACGTGCCCGACGTGACAACGGAGCTGGTCGCGCGCGAACTCGCCACGCCGCAGGCCGACACCTTTCTCGACGAGGTTTGGCGCTTTGATGCGACGACCTTGATCGTCGATGATCCGGTCAAGCGCGTGGACAACATGCCGATGGCTTGGGGCCTGGAAGTGCGGGTGCCCTTCCTAGACCACGAGCTGGTCGAACTTGCCGCCAGGATGCCGCCCGAACTGAAACTCAAGGAGGGGGGAAAATTTCCCTTAAAGGCGATCTCGCGCGGCGTGATCCCGGATGCAGTGATCGACCGTCCGAAAGGCTACTTCCCTGTGCCGGCCTTGAAACACGTGCGCGGCCCGTTCCTGGAATTGATGCGGGGCATTCTGCAGTCGGATGCTTGCATCCGGCGCGGGCTGTACCAGCGCGCGTATGTCGAAAAGCTGCTGGCCAACCCGGAGGCGCATTTCACGCGCATCCAGGGCAGCAAGCTGTGGCATCTGGCGCTGCTGGACTGGTGACTGCAAGTGCACATCGATGGCGTTCCTCATGGCACCGTCATGCAACCTGGCTCAGACGCGCTTTCCAGCACGTCGCACGCATGACCTTCGACTCGACCAACGCGCCTGACCGACGCGCCGATTCTTCGCAGCGCTTGCGCGACCGTGCACTCGCACGTTGGGAGAACGAGGGCGGCGCTGGGCCCGCCGACCCGGACTCTGGCTCTGGCCTTCGCAAGCCACGGGCCGATTCACCACAGTTGAGCAACGCCGAGCTGGTGCAGCTTCAAGTGCGCGTCATTGCGCTCGAAAACCTCGTCATCGCGTTGCTGGCTCAAGCCGGTGAACAACAGCTTGAAGCGATTCGCGATATGGCGGCGTACATCTTGCCGAGACGGGGTTTTACACCGCATCGGCTGACGATTCATGCGGCCGCCGAGATGATCAGTCTTGTCGGTCGGGCCAATCGGTTCCGGGGCAGATAGACTTCGGCTACTACGCGTCTCCAACGATGCTCCGAAGGCAGCTTCGCCATCATCAACCTGATGTGCTCGATCGAATGGGAGGGGTCCAGACCATTGTGGCCAGTCGAGAACGAGTGACCCTCTCCCTCCTGCTGACGGCATGCGAGTTCATGCGACCAAGGCCCACGCATGGCGGGCAATCTGCTCGTCTTCCTTGGACACGAGAACCTGCACCGAACATCGCGATGTGGCGTTGTTGATCGGATTGCTCGCCAAGCAGTTGCGGGCTTCGTCCAGATTTACGCCTATCCAAGACAAACCAGCGCAGATAGACGCACGCACAACTGCATCGTTCTCGCCGATTCCGCCAGTGAAAACAAGCAGGTCAAGCCCGTCTAACACGGCGATCATCGCAGCGATCTGCTTGCGCACGGACTGGCAAAACATCTCGATGGCCAGCCGCGCGTCCGGGTTGGACGGCGCCGCTTCGTGTAACTGCCGCATGTCGCTATCCAGTCCAGAAATCCCCTTGAGGCCGGATTGGTGATCGACCAGGGCTTCGATCTGGGCAGCGTCAAGCCGCTTCTCGCGCATCAGGTACACGAGCAAGCCCGGGTCCAGGTCGCCGCTGCGCGTGCCCATGATCCCACCGCCGGTTGGGGTGAAGCCCATGCTGGTGTCGATCGACTTACCACCTTTGACTGCGGTGATGCTTGCACCGTTGCCGAGATGGGCGATGACCAGCCGCACCGGCATGCCATTGCCCAATTGCTGCACAATCGATTCGAGCGACAGTCCATGGAAGCCGTAGCGCTGGATGCCTTCAGACTGCAGTTCCCTGGCGATCGGAAGCACACGGGCGACCTCTGGCAACTCGGCATGAAAGGCGGTGTCGAAGCACGCGACCTGAGGAACGCCGGGAAAGTGCGCTTGTGCGAAACGGATGTGCGCCAGCGCGGCGGGCGCGTGCAGCGGCGCAAAGGCGGCGGCGGCTTGCAGCTGGCGCAGCACCGCATCGTCGATGCGGGAATGCTGCCGCAGCGCAGGCCCGCCATGCACGATGCGGTGCCCGATGGCATCCGGTGGCGGCATCCCGGATGCTGCCAGAACGCTGGCGACCTGGGTGATCGCGTCCGGATTCTCAGCCGTGGCGATGGTCTCACCGAGCAACTTCTGGGCTCCGGTCGAATCGACGCGGTACAAGCCGAACTTGAGCGACGACGAGCCGCTGTTCATCGCGAGAACGTTCAGCGAGTGCATCCACAAACTTTCACGCTGTCCACCGCCAGTCCAAAATCTCCGGCATGTCCTCGCCATGTTCGCCGATGTAGAGCTTGTGGCGTTGCATGGTTGTCTCGTACCGCGCGGTTTCCGCGGCGACCTGGTTCGCCAGCCTCGGAATGCGCTGGATCGCGTCCAGCGCCAATTGGAAGCGATCCACGTTGTTCAGCACCACCATGTCAAACGGCGTCGTGGTGGTGCCCTCTTCCTTGTAACCGCGCACATGAATGTTGTCGTGATTGTGCCGCCGGTAGGTCAACTTATGGATGATTGCAGGGTAACCGTGGAAGGCAAAGATCACCAGCTTGTCGGTGGTGAACAGGGCATCGAACTCGCGGTCGGCCAGGCCGTGGGGGTGTTCTGAGGGCGGCTGCAACACCATGAGATCGACGACGTTAACGAAGCGGATGCGGATATCGGGAACATATGTCCGCAGCAGGGTCACGGCGGCCAGAGCTTCCAGCGTTGGCACATCGCCGGCGCAGGCCATCACAACGTCGGGGTCGACCTGACCAACACCCGCATCTCTGCTGGCCCACTCCCACACACCTGCACCGGCCGCGCAGTGACGCACGGCCGCGTCCATGTCTAGCCACTGCGGCGAAGGCTGCTTGCCGGCGATGATGAGGTTGACGTAGTTGCGGCTGCGCAGGCAGTGGTCGGCCACCGAAAGCAGCGTGTTGGCGTCGGGCGGCAGGTAGATGCGCACCACGTCCGCCTTCTTGCTCGCCACATGGTCGATGAAGCCGGGGTCTTGATGCGAAAAGCCATTGTGGTCTTGCCGCCAGACATGCGAGGTGAGCAAGTAATTCAATGACGCGATCGGCTTGCGCCAGGGAATCTGGTTGCACACCTTCAGCCACTTGGCGTGCTGGTTGAACATCGAATCGATGATGTGGATGAAGGCCTCGTAGCAGGAGAACAGGCCGTGACGACCCGTGAGCAAAGCTTTTCGCTGCCTTGGTTGTGTTCGTGATGTTCGTGTTGTTCCATGACAGCTGCCTTTCCGGGCTTGCAGTACACGAGCAGGTTTAATGCGATGTCGATGTTCTTCACCCTATTTCGGCCTCTTCTTTCGAACCCGGCGCGGGTGCCCGCGCGCTGTCTTTGCTATCTTGAATTTCTTTCTATCGCGCCACAGCAGATAACCTATTAGCGCAAAAATCACCATCGCCGCCACGGCACTGGCCACCAGCGCGGTGGTCAGCGTTTCGTGCGAAACATTCGGTAAATTACGAAATTCGTGTGGCATCAGAACATTCCACTGGATCCGCCGGCGCATCTGCCCGGCAGATCGATAGCCACTATTTCGCCGGTTGGATGTCGGTCACGACAATGGCGCCGCCGGCCTTCTCGGCGGTGAAACGCACCTTGTCGCCTGCTTTCACCTTGTCCAGCATGGCTGGATCCTTGACCTGGAACACCATGGTCATACTTGGCATGTCCAGATTTTTGATCTCGCCATGCTTCATGGTGATCTTCTTGGCTTCTTTGTCCACTTTGCGCACTTCACCATCGGCCATGCTGGCCTCGGGTGCAGCGGCCTCTTTCTTTGCTTCACCCATCGGCATAGCACCGCTACCGTGGTTCATGGTCGATTGCGCGTGAGCTGCACCGGCAAACAGGGCACCGAGGATCAGAACGGTTTTAAGGGATTTCATGGTTAACTTCCTTTCAGGAAATAGTGGAAAAAAAGTTTGAAAAGTAGGATTTAAATATGCTGGTGCTGCCATCGGCTTTGACCAGCAGCACGTCGTAAGCGTCTTCGCGCTTTCCATAGATGGGGCCGTCCATGCCCGGGGAGCCCACAGGCATGCCGGGCACGCCCAATCCGATCGCTTTCGGACGTTTCGCCAACAGGCTCTGAATGTCACGCGCCGGTACATGGCCTTCAACGGCATAGCCGCCGACCTCTGCGGTGTGGCATGAGCCCAACTTGGCAGGAATACCGAGCCGGGCCCTTGCCGCCGTGTTGCCGCTGTCGTGGACCCGCACATCAAAGCCGCTGTCCTCCAAGTGTTTCACCCAGTCTTTGCAGCAGCCGCACTCCGGGTCTTTCCAGACGTCGACGAGGGGACGGGCTTTGGCGAACGCGCCGCTACCAAGACTGAGTTGCGCGCCGGCTACAAATACCGGGAGAATTTTGAGGAACGAGCGTTTTTTCATGAGGCCTCCGCAGGGCTCAGGTGATTACTTGGAGGCCATCACAGTGACTTTGCCCACCATCCCGGCCTGATAGTGGCCAGCGATCAGGCAGGCATAGTCAAAAGTGCCTGGCTTGTTAAAGGTCCAGATGATCTCGCCTGTCTTGCCGGGGCCGACATGGGCCATGTAGGGCTCCTCGTGCTCCATGCCGGGAAACTTCATCATCAGTGCAGCATGCTCGTCCAGGTCTGTCTTGGTGCCGATCACCATTTCGTGCATGACTTTCCCGCCGTTTTTTATGATGAATTTGATCGTTTCGCCTTGTTTGACTTCCAGCTTGTCAGGGTTGAAGCGCATGTTATCGGTCATGGTGAAAGTCACCGTGCGGATAACGCTTTTGGCATCGCCCGCGATGCCCCACGCTTTTTGTTCCTTTTTGACGGGACCGGCTTTTTTGACGTGAGTTTCGTCGCCATGCGCCAGCGCCAGAGCGCCTGTGGTGGCAATCACGGTACCCAAAACAATGGAGGTCAGTTTTTTCATGAAAATTCCTATTAATGGAAGGTTGAGGGAAAGTCGATGGAGGAAAAAAAGGATCAGTGCTTCATGTTGCCCATGGGTTTGCGCACCTGGACTTCAACTTCTTTGGTAGGCATGTTTTGGACCGGCATCGATTTGCCACCTTCTGCGGCGAAGCGCGCAGGGTTGGGCAGTGAGCCCGTCCACTCATAGGCGATCTCGCCGGCGGGATGCTTGTACCAGCCCGGATCTTTGTAATCACCTGCCTTCTGGTCCTTCCGTACCTTCACCATTGAAAACATGCCGCCCATTTCGACCGAGCCGAACGGGCCGGTGCCCGTCATCATGGGCGCGGTGTTGTCCGGCAATGGCATTTCCATCTCGGCCATGTCGGCCATGCCGCGCTCGCCCATCACCATGTAGTCGGGAACCAGGTTGGTGATTTGCTTGGCAATGCCGCGGTGCTCGACGCCGATCATGGTTGGGACGTCATGGCCCATGGCGTTCATGGTGTGGTGGCTTTTATGGCAATGGAACGCCCAGTCGCCCTCTTCGTCGGCCAGGAACTCGATCTGCCGCATCTGGCCTACAGCGACGTCGGTCGTGACCTCGTACCAGCGGGTGGATTTTGGGGTCGGCCCGCCGTCGGTACCAGTCACAAGGAACTCGTGCCCATGCAAGTGCATGGGGTGATTGGTCATCGTCAAATTACCGATGCGGATCCGGACCTTGTCGTTCTTGCGAACCACCAGCGGATCGATGCCAGGGAAGATACGGCTGTTCCAACTCCACAGGTTGAAGTCCAGCATGGTCATGATTTTCGGCGTGTAGGCACCAGGGTCGATATCGTAGGCATTGAGCAAAAATACGAAGTCCCGGTCCACGTCATCAATCAGTGGGTGCTTGGCCTTGGGATGAGTGATCCATAATCCCATCATTCCCATGGCCATTTGCGTCATCTCGTCGGCATGCGGGTGGTACATGAACGTGCCCGGCCGTCTTGCCACAAACTCGTACACAAACGTCTTGCCCACCGGAATGGCCGGCTGGTTCAATCCGGCAACGCCGTCCATACCGTTTGGAAGGCGTTGACCATGCCAATGGATGCTGGTGTGTTCGGGCAGCTTGTTGGTGACAAAAATGCGGACACGGTCGCCTTCGACCACCTCGATGGTTGGCCCGGGGGACTGGCCGTTGTATCCCCAGAGATGGGCCTTGAAGCCCGGTGCCATTTCACGCACCACAGGTTCGGCCACCAGATGGAACTCCTTGACGCCGGCATTCATACGCCAGGGCAGCGTCCAACCATTCAAGGTCACAACGGGGTTGTACGGGCGGCCAGTGCTGGGCATCAACGGCGCCATGGTGTCGGGCTTGGTTTGCAGGACCGGCTCAGGCAGCGCAGCCATGGCGACCCTGCTGACGGCCGCGGCAGCGACTGCCGTAGTTATTGCCCCAGCGCCTGTCAGAAAATTTCTTCGATTTGTCATGTCAATTCCGTAAATAGTTGATCAGGTCTAGTGGCCGGCATCGGCGCCGCCGCTGGTGGCACCCCCTGCGGCCATGGCCATGGAGGTCGGCTTGCCCGTCATCGACGCGGCAAGCGCGGCATCGGCGAGCCAGAACTGCTGGTAGGCGTTGATCGCCGCAGTCACGCTGGAGATCTGGTCTCGCGTGTCGGCCAGCAATTCGAAGACGCCGATCAGCATGCCGTTGTAGCGAAGGATGTTTTCTTCAGCCATTGTTTTGCGAAGCGGAACGATTTCGTCGCGGTAGTGCTTGGCAACGTCATAAGCAGTCCTGTAGGCGGAGTAGCTTTCGCGAAGCTGTGATGACGCGCCGCGCACCGTGCTTTCGTAGCGGCTGGCGGCGGCCAGGGACTGGGCGTTCATGACACCACGTTGTGCGCTACCCCAGTCAAAGATCGGCAGCCGGATCCCCAGCTCGAACCCCCGCCTGGGCGTGCTGGTGCCGGCCGAATTGTCAAAAACGGTGTCCCTGCGAATGCCCAACTCCACATCCACCAGGCTGTTGAGCAGGTTCAGGCCTTGTGACTTGCCAGCGATATCGAGCTGGCTACGCGCCATCTGCACATCCAGGCGCTGCTGCATGGCATTGGCATTGACCACCTCGGGTTGACGCGGCGCTTTGGGCAGATCGGGCAGGCGCTCGGGGAGCTTCAGCTCTTTGGCCTGGGCGTCAGTCAAACCCAATTGACGGATCAACTCCTCCCGCGCAGCAGTCGCGGCGTGCTGGCTGGATGCCAGCTGCGCCGTGGCATCCGCGTAAAAGGCCTGCTGGCGCGTCCGCTGCAGCTTGGTGAAATTGCCCACCTGCTGCATGCGTTTGGCCAGCTCGGCGCTCGCTTGCGCGGTGCGATTGACCTGTTCAGCGTATTGCAGCGTCTGCTGAGCGGTGACTGCCCTGACCCAGCCCTGACGCACCTGTGTGACCTGCTCGACCACATTGGCACTGAGCTGGACTTTGGCCTGGTCGGTTTGCCCGCGCGCAATGATCCGGCGCTGCGGCAGCGTCAACAGGTCCAGCAAGCCGAACGATAGCAAGCGGCCCAGTTCCAGCTCATCCGCAAAGCGGATCCGTTCAAACGTAAAAACAGGGTTGCTGATCCGCCCTGCCTGGTTGGCCTGAGCCAGTTCGGACCAGCTTTGCGCCAGCAAGGTCTGCACAGCCGGACTGTTCGCCAGCGCCAGCTGGACGGCGTCGTCCATCGACAAAGGTTTGCCCAGCAGCTCATTGGTCAGCTTGGTCCTGGCTTGCTGCTGTTGTGCGGTACGGCTGAGCTCAAGCTTGCCGCCAGTAAATGTGGTAGTCGAGTCGTTGGCGTCCTGAACAGCCTGATCAATGTTGACGGAAGCGCAGCCTGCCAGCACAAGGACGGCGGCGGTCAGCGCGCCCAGTCGAAGAATTCTTTTCATGGATCGTCCTGTCACGGTTTGGCATGCCCGGCATGCGGGTCGGGTTTAGCTGAGGCGCCTGGGGCCGAGGGCTCTTGTGCTTCTTTGGCGTATACGCGCCATCCGCCGATGCTGCCAACGCGATCATTTGCCTCCTTCCAGGAGAGCGTTTTTTCGTCGGTGTACGGCTGATAGCCTTCGAATGCTGAGCGGTACTCTGGCGGCGTGGGTGATGATGCCGCCGCCGGATTGGCTGGCGCGGCTGATGGAGCACTTGCGGGAGCGGCTTGTGCTAACGCAAGCGCCGGCAAGGCGGATAGCAGGACCAGCGAACTGGTCAACAAAGATTTAAACATGAATTCCTCGCGTTTTCAAAGGGCGGCGAACACGAAGTCATCCCGCAAGGGATTCTTCGAGGGCGAGCAGATGAAAAGTGCCTGCTACTGCGGCGCGAACGGCCGCAGCTCTACAGGCGCGTCAGGCGCGAGGTGGTTTCTCGGGCTGGCGCGAGGGAACGGTATCGATCAGCACGAAAGGCTCGGCCAGATCAGCATGGGGGGAAGGCGAGATTGCGACCGTACGGGGCAAATCAGCGATGGCCACGACGCTGCAGCAAGAAGCGCATACGCCGCACTTGTGAGTGGCGTCCGGTAATTGCGATTGGACGTCGGATGCTTTGTCGACCTGTTGCACCAGCAGTGCAGCCTGTGTGGGCTCATGCTGCAAGACAATGCCATCCGCAAGATGAGGTGCGACGGCGATCATCTGACTTTGCGCGGTCTCGTGGCCTGGACTCGAGCTGCAATAAAGCATGGATGCCGCAGCAAAACCCTGCAGGGGCAAGGCCAGCATCATCAAGCAAAGCAACAAGTGGCGAAAGCGCAACATAGTGGTCGGATTCTACCCGGTGTTTTTAGTCCTGCTGTGTCACAAGGGTAAAGATCAGTTTTGCGCTGACCACTGCCGCCAAGGCTTGGAATTCACGAACCTTCCGGGGTTTGAAAATGTTCTATTGCTCTACGCCAGGCACGGTATCTCCCACCGCCACGGAATAACGATGAACGCAAACCCGGAGGCCCATATGAATGTGAATCGCCTCAACGGCTTAGTCACGCTGCTTCCGGTCAAGCCACCATGTCGAAAACTTGAATATGACGGGTGGCAATACCAGCATTTGCAGCACTGGCGAAAGGCCGACACCCAAGCCTGGTAAGCGTGGCATGCGCGCCGTGTAACTCCAGCGGTCTAAGACATACACAGCGCCCCATTCAATAGCCAGGGCAATAGCGAATCCGGTAAAGATCATCAGAGCGTAACCGCCGAGTCCCGGCTGGCTAAACCAGTCCGTCCGGCCCAGCACAATGACGCCGACGCCAAAGATAATCAGTACGATTAGGCCGTCCCCTAGGCTGGGGACGACGCAATGTACTGCAAACTCCAACAAGTCACCTTCCTCCACATATAGCGGCATCTGCGCCACCTCCCACAGAAAATTGAGCGGTACGCTAACCACGAATAAGGTTGCAGCTATTAATAATAGTTTTGCCATGGTGTGCCCCATGATTACTCAGTCACGCGGTTCTGGCAAAGCCGGATGAATGGTCGGCGACGCGTAGACGGCCGACAACCATCGCGGGCACATCAGCAAGAGCACGAGCATCACCGCCAAAGGAAGAGCTAGCCATGCGAAGCTGTCACGGGCGAAAGCACCGAAGATCCATCCGCCGGCGGACGATCCGAGCGTCTGCCCGAAACTAGCCGCCGCGGCAAGCCCACCCATCGTAACGCTGAGCATCTGTCGCGAAACACTCGCGCCCAAGTAGGCGATGACTGGGAGAACCAAACCGGTTCCAGCGGCTGTAAGACTGATGCCCACATACATCCAAATGTCTGATCGATGGCGAGCGAGCACCAGCAGCCCTGCCATCGCAAAAAGCAACCCTACGCCGATCAACCATCTGCTTTGAACTCTTTCAAGCATATTCGTGAAAAACAGCAGGGCGTTGACACCAAGCATCACAAGGCTGCACTCGGCGAACATCAATCCGATCTCGCGCGAAGAGACGCCAGGGTGTTGCTGTCCTTGCAGGAGTATCCCCAACTCAAAACCCGCGAGCACGAGCATGACAACTCCATTCATCCACCACAACGCGAGATGGCGTCCTTCAGTGGAAGCACCCGGACTTATCTGCGCCGCTGCGTTGGCAGGCTGCGTCGTAGGCAGTGTCACCGTGAGTCCCGCCATCATGGTCGCACCGAGCACAGCGGAAAGAACAATAACAAGACGTGCCGAGAGCGAGGGGGAAACCACCCCTGAAATCAACAATGCGCCGATCCCGTCTGCTATGACTCCCATCCCAGGTCCGAAGAGAAATCCGAGTAGCGACATAGCACTGAGCCAAGCGAAGCGCCGCGCGCGCTGCTGCCTGGGAGTGTGTTCAGCAACCAGTGCGGCAACAACCGGAACCACCGCCGCCACGAAGAAGCCAGTTGCACCGCGTAGCACATACATTCCCCACAGGCTGCTCAATGTAGGAACCAGCAAAAGAAGCAGGCTAGCAACGTAGCCAACGAGTCCAACAACCAGTATCCGGCTCCGCCCGGCGCGGTCCGACATCACACCCCACAGAGGGGCGCCGACCAGTACGCCGCCAGCGTACGTGCCGCTTAGAAAGCCGACGTGGCGTGCAATTTCAGCCTCAGTCGCACCTGGCGTCAACTCAGACAGCCATCCCGGCAAGAGAGGCATGAGCGCCCCATAACCGGCCGACACAACAAACACCGCCGCAGCCAGCCACCCCAACTGCACAGGCTGCAATCTGGGGAGATCAGCCGCTGCAGTTAACGGAGAGACAGAAGTCATTGCAGTAATAAAATTTCAATGCTGAAAACCTTAGCTCGCCATTGCTGCCCTGTTGCCGCATAGCCCTACCATGGTCAAGGGGTCACGCTGACACCATTGGGCAGACGGCCGACAGGGATGGTGGCGATCACCTTGCGCTGCAAGATATCGATAACGGAGACTGTGTCCTCGTAAAGGTTAGTCACAAAGGCATGGAGTCCCTTGCGATCAATTGCCACGCCGTGAGCACCCTTTCCGGCCTTGATCGTCGATACGACCTTGAAGCTACGAAGATCAATGATGCTGACAGTGCTACCTGGGTTTTGCCGTGTTCCCTGATTCGCCACCAACAATAGCTGGCTGTCAGGTGTCGCGTACAACTGAATCGGAACTGTACCCACAGCTATCCTGCTGATAACCTTTCGACTCACAGGGTCAATCACGGCGACCCGGTTTTCCCCAGACAGCGACACGAACCCCAGCCGACCATCGGGCGTAAAACCCACCTGCGCGGGACCCCTGCCGACAGCGATTTGCAAAGTTTCCTTTCGTACCGCCGTGTCAATGACCGAGATGGTTCCGCCCTTGAGGTTGGCGACCCAGGCTTGTTTGCCGTCCGAACTGATCCGCATGCCGTGTGGGGATGCGCCGACCGGAATTGTGTCAACAACCCGTTTCGCAGAAATATCCACCACACTAACGGTGTTCTCGCCGCCGTTTGCGACGTAAGCAAAACGGCCATCGGGCGTCACGACCACGTGTGCGGGATGCATGCCGACTGGCACCTTAGCCGCCACCGCATCGGTGGTGGTGTCAATGGCCCAAATTTCTCCGCTGCCAGCCATTGCGCCATGCTCGGACTTGGGCATGTTGTGGACCGCCTTTGCCGGTTGACCGTTGTTGGTCACCCAGACCTGCCTGCCATCAGGCGCGACCTGGACGTTGTGCGGGCCTTGACCGACCGGGATGCTGCCGATCCTCTTGAAGGATGTCGCGTCGATGACGCTGACAGTGTTCCCCTCTTCATCCGCGACATAGACCTTCTCCGCCGCGGCGTAGGACGCCCCGGCAGCCAACAGCGCACTGATCTGCACAACTGAGACCAACCATTTCATTGAGCTTTTTCGCATAGTAATGACACTCCTAAGTTTGAAATCGACCAGCCTTAAAGGATTACCGGCTTGTCCGGCAGTTCATCAACACTGCGACCATTGGCGGGAAAATTCTCCACCAGATGCAGCGTCACAGCCTGCACGCCTTTGAGCGCACCGCTCTCATAGTTCGATTGTTTGAAGGCCGTTTCCATCTGGCGGCAAACCTTGCTCCATTCCTGTGATCCCACTTTTGCGTGAATCCCGCGGTCGGCAACAATTTCTACCGCCCGATCAGCGAGCAGCAAGTAGATCAGCAAACCACTGTTGTCTTCGGTATCCCAAACGCGGAGTTGCGAGAAAACTTCAACGGCTCGTTCTTTGGCCGTCTGCCCCTTAAACAGCGGCATGCCGTCTAGCCCGCCCTCCACGACAAATCGGATTTCTCCGACATGTGCGGTCTCGCTTGCTTTGATAGCTTTTTCGATAGCGCTCAAAGTACTGCGCGGAAAGGCTCGCCTGACCCGCCCTTCGGTGAGCAGTAAATGCGTCAAGATGCGTTTGATATTCATGATTACCATCTCCCCGACGCGCCGCCGCCACCGAAGCCACCGCCTCCTCCTCTGAAGCCACCGCCACCAAAGCCGCCTCGCCCGAATCCTCCGTAGTGCCCGCCGTGTCCATGCCCGCCCATGCCTCCACCTAACAACGTGATGAACAGCGCGATCACTCCAGCGAGCAACGCCACGGATAAGGCGCCAGCGATAAGCCAGGCAACTACTGCAACTGCCCCACCTGTGACCAGCGAGCCGGGTACTTTGCCCAACGTTGCCCGCAACACGCCGCCCACTGCGAGAGCGACAATGAAAAGGATAGGGGCGTACTGCCGGACGTCTCCGATACTGGTGGCAGGTTGCCCGATGGGTGCCGGCAAGGGCTCACCGTCAACGACGCGGATGATCTGCTCGACCCCGGCCGTGATGCCACCGTAGAAGTCTTGCTGCCTGAAGCGAGGCAGAATGGTTTCGCTGATGATGCGTTTGCTGGTGGCGTCATTGAGCGGCCCTTCCAGGCCATATCCCACCTCAATACGTAGCGTGCGATCGTTTTTGGCAACAACCAGGATAGCACCGTCATCAACTTTCTTGCGTCCGAGCTTCCATTGCTCTGCAACCCGCAAGGAAAATTGCTCGATTTCTTCCGGCGCTGATGACGGGACTATCAGGACAGCAAGCTGACTGCCCTTCCTTGTCTCAAACGCTGTCAACGTTTTCTCCAGTGAGGCCTTCTGCTCTGCGGCAAGCGTGCCGGTTAGATCAATGACATGCCCAGTCAAAGGCGGGACCGGTGCTTGCGCTATAGAGAATGCAGCCCAGCCAAGTGCGAATGCAAGGAATAAGGCCCTGCCTGCGCTTCTCGCAATCATTTGGCCACACCTGAAGCACCGGCTTTGGGATTGGCAGGTGCGGAGTCAAAACCGACACTGGGCGGCTTGGAAATTTCCTTTTCGTTCTCGACGGTGAAGTTGGACTTTTGCTTGTAGCCGAGCACCATCGCCGTCAGATTGGTGGGAAAGGTCCGCACCGTCACGTTGTAGTCCTGCACCGATTTTATATAGCGGTTGCGTGCAACCGTAATGCGATTCTCGGTCCCTTCCAGCTGCGCTTGCAGGTCCCGGAAACCCTGGTTGGCCCGTAAGTTCGGGTAGTTCTCTGAAACAGCCAACAGCCTCGACAATGCACCAGTCAATTCACCTTGAGCCTGCTGAAATTTTCGAAATGCCACGGGGTCATTGACAAGCTCCGGGGTAGCCTGGATTGATGTAGCCTTTGAACGCGCATCAATCACCCTCGCCAGGGTGTCCTGCTCGAACTTTGCTTCGCCCTTCACGGTATTGACGAGATTGGGAACCAGATCCGCACGGCGCTGGTATTGGTTGACGACCTCCGACCAACTCGCCTTGACTTGCTCGTCATTTGTCTGAAATGTGTTGTACCCACAGCCCGTTAGGCTCAGCGCCAATGCTGCGGTCAGGACAGCCAATAGTTTTCGCATACTCTTTTCTCCAAAATGTTTAATTCGACTGTTGTCTCAAAAAGCAAAGGCCAGTCAGATTGACTACAACCCTCACAACCACGCAGCAGCAGTTCAAGCAGATTTCCCCAACCGCTTGACAGTGCAACGGTGCCCGACGACGATGCGGGTCTTCACCTTGTCTAGTGTTTGTACTCCTATGAATAGTGATCAGGCGGGCTGCGTTCGGATAGTCGATCCAACGCCGGATGCCCGCACATGCGCTTCGGCTTGTGATGTCCGTCTCTAAGCAAAAGAAAGTGAAGAGAAACGACAACGCTCAACAGCGCGGCAAAGAAGCACCATACCGAAATAAACCAGGTTGTATAGAACCAATAGGCCAAGCCAAAGGACAACAGCGCAAGGACTCCGTAGGCTTTCACCGTTCTATGCGTTGACAGCAAAAGACTGACGGTGGTTGACATCAGGTAAAGCGTCATGGCCACCGCAGCATAGAAATGCGGTGAAACGTACTCGATGTGCTGGCCGATGGGTCGCGAGACGATGGGGAATGCGACCAGGAAGTAAAGCAGGTACGCTCCCACCGCGATGCCAGCGGCGGAAAAAACGACAAGCGCTTGCCGTCGGCGTCCGGGTGGTTCTATCAGCAACACGGCGACCGGCACGTAGACTGGCCACAATACATGTGAAAAGAAGGAATACACATGTGTCATCACCGTATTGAGCAAGGGCGCCTCGTGGCTAAACGTCAGCCAAATCACACCCTCGCTCAGCTGCTGGATTGCGAACAACAGCGGTATTGCGGCGAACGGCAATTCGCGTCGACACCGCGCCGACCGCAGCGTCAGCGTACCCAGGCCAAGCAAAAAGGCACCCGCGGTGAAACTGGCCGTGGCGGAAAAGCACATTCAATTCACTCCTGAATTTAGGCCACTGCAGTCTGCGTAGAGGTCGCGCCGCGATAGTGGAACCGGCCATTCGCCAAGGTTGCGCCTGGAGGCGAGAATTTGGTAAATCCCTGTTCCACCAGACTCGAACTCTAGCGCGCAGGCTGCCATGTACAAGCGCCACACACGATAGGTCGCCTCGCCAACTTCGCGCAGCGCAGCGTCGCGGTTGGCCTCCAGTCGTTGCACCCAATGGCGCAACGTCAGCGCGTAGTGCGGCCGCAGACCCTCAACATCGTGGATTTCGAATCCCGCGCGCTCCATCCCGAGTTGAATGTTGCTGACACAATCGAGTTCGCCATCCGGGAAGACATAGCGGTTGATGAACTCAGTGGCCACCGTCTTGTTCCAGCCCTCTTCGTCGTGCGTGATGCCGTGATTGAGGAACAGTCCGCCAGGACGCAGCAGACGCATGACGGTCGACAGATAGGTCGGCAGGTTGCTCAAGCCGACATGCTCGAACATGCCGACGCTCGACACCTTGTCGTAGACGCGTTCGCCGGCCATGTCCCGATAGTCGCGCAGCTCCACAGTTACCAGTTCCTGCAACCCGTCTGCCTTGATACGCTGCTGGGCGTACTCGAACTGCTGCTGGCTAAGCGTGATGCCGTGGGCCCGCACGCCATGATGCCTGGCAGCCCAGCACACCAGGGCCCCCCAGCCGCAGCCGATGTCAAGCAGCCGCTCGCCGGGCTGAAGTCGAAGCTTGCGGCAGATATGCTCCAGCTTGTTGCGCTGCGCCTGATCCAGCGATTCGTCAAGGCTAGTGAAATAGGCGCATGAGTACACGCGCTCCGTGTCTAGCCACAAGCGATAAAACTCGTTGGAGACGTCGTAGTGAAACTGGATCGCGGCACGGTCACTGTCTTTCGAGTGGCGATGGGAGAAACGCCGGGCGATCCGGGAAGCCAAGGTATCACCCGGCTTGAGATTGGGATCCGTCATGGCGGGCAGGCGCCAGGCATCGCGCAGCAGGGCAAGCTTGTCGTGCCAAGTAAGGGATAGGCGCTCGAAATGCGTCTTTAGTGAGAGTGCGCTGTACAGGTCACCCTCGAAATCAATCACACCCCGGAAGTAGGCATCCGCCAATAACAGCGGACTACGCTCAAGAATCAGACGACGCAGGATGGCGGGATCGCGCAGCACCAGCGTGAAGGATGGCAACTGATCACCGGGCGCATGCAGGATGTTGTTCCACAGCCGCAGGGAAGCTGATCCAGCGTAGCCTCGCATCAAACGATCGAAGATTCTGACAGCCGTTAAGTCTGCAGTGGCTGCATCTGACGCGCTGGCTGGAGTGTTACTTGTCACTGTGGGCCTTTGAAGGTTGACCAACGGGTTCTTGGGCGGGATAGCTTATCGGACTTCGCGATGAGGCGACCAGGCCGACACAGCGAACTCGATCTCGGTGGCTCGGCTGGCCAGCTTGACCATGACGCGGAAGCGGTACGGCCCGCTCCTGGCGGTCGAGAACAACTGGCCGTAGGTCATTTGGCCGTTGACACTCATCGGCGTCAGGTACTTTGGCGGTGCATCGACAATCCCGGTTTCGCTGAGCTGGGCGCGCACCACGGCGTCCCCGATACGCGCGCCGCTACTTGTGAACAGGGCAACGACGAGGTGGTGGACTTGGCCACCGTCCTGCGGCACGACACCATGCATGTCTTCCAAAGCGTGTTTCTCTGACACGACTGCGGCGGGCACGAGACCCCAGTAGAGAACCACACCGTCGCGTTCGAGGCGCGCCTGTGCCAGAACGGCGGACGACCCAAGTGCGAGGATGAGCAGCACAAAAAGTGCAGCCAGTTTTGACAACACGAACGACATGGCGGCCTCCCGGATAGTCTGGTTCGGATTCATGGAAGAAACTCGCGCACGCTGGCTGCAATGGCGAAGGCCAGTGCGATGCGATTGGACGGGTGAGAAATCGTGTCGCAGCTCACTATGTCAGCCGCACCGGCCGCATGCAGATCCTCAAAAGCCGTTTGTGCGAACACAGCATGCACGGCCACGCACACGGGTGCGGCCAGACCGATACGGCGTAGATGGCCAACGGTTTCGATCATGGTCCGTGCGGTCGAAACGATGTCGTCCACCAGCACTGGCGTGTGCGAGCGCCAGCGATCAACCTCAGGGACGGACACTTCGACATCACGATCGCCTCGCCGGTTCTTTGCCAATATGATGAAAGGCACTTCCGCGCGCTGCGCCACATCCCTTACCCACTGGGCGCTTTCCTCGTCAGGCCCAATCAAAAGCGGTTGGCTTACATTCAGCCGTACCCAGCTTGCGACGCCGTCTGCCGCATGGGCCACCCGCGAAGGAATACTGTAAACCTGCGATAGATCCGCAATGCGGTGCAAATGAGGATCTACAGTGACCAACCAGTCCACATGGCGTGAGATCCACGCCGCTACATGCTGGGCGCTGATCGTCTCACCCGCGTGAAACTGCCGATCCTGACGCATGTAGGCCAAGTATGGAGCCACCAAGCCGACCGATGCCGCACCAGCTTCGCGGATGGCGCTTGCCAGAAGCAGGAGCGGCACCAGTTTGTCATCCGGCCGGTCAAGCGTGCACACGATGAACACATGTCGCCCTTCGACCGAGGTTTCAGCCCTCACATGAGATTCTCCGTCGGGGAAACGGCGAACCGTTGCAAGTCCGCGCTCGAAATCAAAATGAGCAGCCAGATCGTCGGTAAGGCGCTCATTGCCTGGCATGGCGATCCCCACAGGCTTCATGATTTTGCCTCCTCGCCCAGTGTCAAAATCGGGTGCGTCGCGAGATAGCGCTTAGCGTAGGCCAGTTCTCCCGGTGCCTCCGCGTGCAATGTGAACAAGGGCTGACCAAGCTGCACAGGATCGCCCAACTTCACATGTAAAGAGAGCCCGGCAGTGGGAGCGCCAGGCGCACCGGCGAGTTTCGCAACCCGCGCGAGCCGTCGACTGTCGATGCCGGAGACATAGCCGGTACGTTCGGCTGTCACCGCTTCAAGCAAAGGGGCGACACCGGGCTCGCGCAACCCACCTTGCGCCTCGCAGATAGCCTGAAACTTGTCCCAGGCCGCGCCGCTGTCAAGTAGTCGCCAAGCCTCCGATTTGCCAGCGCCTGGAATGCTATGCCCGCAGAACTCCAGAAGATCTCCCGCGAGCACCAGCGACCGCATGCGAAGATCCACAGGGGCCGCAGCCGCACCGCGCAACACCGCCAGGACATCATGCGCTTCCAGTGCGGGGCCAACGCCACGCCCAACGGGCTGTGCACCGTTCGTGCGGACAACCCGCAAGTGGATTCCATGTGCAGCAGCTACCTGTTCAAGCAGGACCTGAAGGCGATGCGCATCTTCATTGGTCCGAACCTTGGCGGTGGGACCAACGGGAATGTCGATCACCGCGTGCGTCGCCCCGGCGGCAATCTTCTTGGACAACACGGACGCGACCAGCTGGGCGTCGCTATCGAGGTCCAGTGGACGCTCAACACGGATCAGCAAGTCATCCGCCGGACTCAGGGTCAGCGCCCCTCCCCATACAAAACAGCCGCCCTCGCGCTCGACGACGCGGCGCATTGCAGGTAGATCCAGATCAACACGGGTCACCGTTTCCATCACATCGGCGGTACCAGCAGGTGAAGTGATCGCGCGGGATGAAGTCTTTGGCATTGTCAGCCCAGCTGCAGCGGCAATGGCAACCACGATGGGAGTTGTCCGGTTGCCAGGCAAACCTCCTATGCAGTGCTTGTCCGCAATGGGGGTTCGCCCCCAATCAATACGCTCCCCCACGTCAACCATTGCTCGCGTCAGATCGATTGTTTCCTGGAGGTCCATACGCCCACCCGCGCAGGCACTCAGGAAGGCGGCGATGTGCAAATCCGAATATCGGCCCGCAGCGACGTCCGTCACGATGGCCTTGAGCGCAGGGGCATCAAGCCGATGACCGTAGATCTTGGCACGCATGGCACTCAGAGAGTCGAGTGTCGGCGCATGCGCCACGCCGACGATGTCTCCCAAAATGGCATTCAACGCTTTCCAGGCGCTGGTTGAAAGACTGACCTCCCCCTCCGCCAGCAGATCTGAATCGACGACGTTGATTGTCGCTATGATGCGACGGTCGTGCAGGTCTACCTCGACGCGTGTTTGCGCTTCGAACCCTTCAGCGCGGCAGACGTGGCAATCACGCCGCATGTAGATCACGAATTCCTGGTGTGTGTCTATCCCCAGGGGACGCAGCCGCAATCCAACTCCGTTCATCGTGCAATCTCCAAGGTCTGGCCCAGCCGCGGGACGGTCACAGACCAGCCGAGTTCACGCTCTATGCGTTGCCGGAGCGCATCTGCCGGAGCCGGTTCGCCATGATTGAGGAAAACACCCCGAGGTGCCTTCGGAGAAGTTTTGAGCCAATCGACGATCTGGCGCGCGTCGGCGTGGGCGGACATGCCTGGCAAAGACACCACTTCGGCATTGACGGCGACATCCTCCCCGTGAATGCGAATGCTTCTCTCGCCGGCAACTATCCTGCCGCCGCGTGTGCCCCCAGCCTGGAATCCGGCGAACACAATGGTGTTTCGTCTGTCCGGCGCCAGCGCCTTTAGGTGATGCAGCACCCGCCCACCAGTGGCCATGCCACTTGCCGACACGATGACGGCCGGGTAATGTTGGGCGACCAGCGCACGCGACTCCTCTACTGTACGAACCATTTTCGCGACCTGACACATCCCGATGCACTCCTCCGGCGACAGCCGGTGCTCGGCGCGATAGCGGTGATAGATATCGGTCATGTCGATTGCCATCGGGCTGTTCAGGTATACGGGCATGTCAGGGATTTCCGAACGCTCTTTTAAGCGGTAAATCGAATACAAAAGCGATTGAGCTCGCCCGACTGCAAACGCGGGAATTACTACGACACCTCCCCGTGCGGCCGTGCGCCTGATCACCTCGCCCAGCAGAGTTTCGGCATCTGCCCCGTCATGAAGGCGGTCACCGTACGTCGATTCGGCGACGATATAGTCAGCCCGCTCGATAGGCGCAGGCGCCCGCATGACGAGATCGTCCGGGCGGCCCAGGTCGCCTGAGAACAAGATGGTGGTCTCGCCCGCCGTCACCTCGACCGAACCGGCGCCCAGAATATGCCCCGCTGGCCGTAGGCGGAGATGCATACCGGCGACGCCTCTGGCGGGGGCATCAAAAGGCAACGGCTCCAGACGACGCAAGGCCCGGAAAGCATCCTCTTCGGTGTACAGCGGCAGGGCTGGTGTGTGTTTAGACCGCTGGCGGCGGTTGGCATACTCCGCGTCTTCTTCCTGCAACCTTCCGCTGTCGGGCAGCAGAACTCCGCAGACTTCAATCGTGGATGGCGTGGCAAATACCGGACCACGAAAACCCTGCTTGACGAGCGACGGCAAGGCCCCGGAATGATCGAGGTGCGCATGCGTCAGGATGACGGCATCGAGTTGCTTCGGATCGAATGGGAATTCCTCCCAGTTCATCGAGCGTAAATTTTTGTAGCCTTGAAACAGACCACAATCGACGAGCAGCTGTTTCCCTTCATGGGTGACGAGTGTCTTGGAACCGGTGACAGTGCCCGCGGCACCGAGAAATGCGAGTTTCATGTGGGAACTTTCAGGAAAGTGATTGAAAATACGGTTTCGGATGACACAAACACTGGTTTAGCCATTGCAGTACGGCAACCACCGGTCGTATACGAAGAACCTCTCTCTCATGACGAAGGCCATTTTTTTGATGCGAACGGTGCGCCCACGCCTAAAGAGGCGTCTGTCATGGCAATGGATTCGCTTGCCGGCACACCCCTTATCCCCAGCGCACGGATGGCGTCTATCGTCTCTGGAATAACGATGGCCTGGTTGTCTACCATGTAGGCATAGAACAACTCCGCGCCTTCCACGTGCAGCATGTCGGACCAAAGTCCTACTTCGTACAGGCTGTCGTGCGGCCGGCCGCTGTCGGCCATCAACTCCTTGACCACGTTTGGGGCAGTGAGGCCGGTACTGCCTTTGATTAGGGCGATCCGGCTGGAGCGGGAAAAGGTCTCCAGAACTTCCTCTTTGCTCGCTGAACGGGTCATATCAACCGCCCAATAATGGACGTGCGCAATCGTCGTCGGAACAGCGACCGCCATCGTCACCACGTCGAGATCGGGGTCAACGCTGCGCGCATCGGGCCCCTGGTGGCTCGGAATCGAAGGTTCGGGAAGCACCGTGTTCATGATGCCGCCCAGATGACTTTCCCATGGGTCGGTGGCGCGCCGCAGCAGTGTGCCGCGCGCGCGTTTGAGCAAGCCGGCGCGTTTGAGGGCACCCAGGGTGCGAACGATCGATGTGGTATTGCAAGACACCACACGGGTCGCTCGGCGACCGACCGCCGAGGCGTAGTTCGCCTCAGCCACGAAGGAATGCCCAGTTACTTCATGTTTTTCGCCGCCGTGAAGAATAAATGCCTTTCCGGCGGCGCGATAGCGCTCCGCATTGCTGGCGCCAACGCGCTTGGGCGTACAGTCCACGACGATGTCGCTGATGCCCAAGAGATCATCAAGCGACCCGCTGAGATGAAAACCCGCCTCTCGCATGCGCTGGCTTGCCGACGCGTCCGCGGCATAGAGGGGTATTTGTTGCGTCACGGCGCCCAGAATGCGCCAGTCTGCGGCAACATCGGCTACGCCCGCTAATGCCATATCCGGCTGATTTTTGATGGCTTCGGCAACACGCTTGCCGATCACCCCGTAGCCGACGATGCCTACCTGGATCATGTTGTTCATTCGTTCTCCTTTATCAATCGATACTGGGCTACCGCGAGATCTGGGGTGTCACGCCTCTGGACGCCTGTGAGGTCGGGCTCAGCGAGCCATATCGCTGCCGACGCGCCCTTCGCTTTCGTCCTTCCGGCACGGCCGCACGAGTCTCTTTTCACGTAACACCTCTTCCGGCACTTACGACTCGGCGAATCCGCGCCATGTCCCGCTGCCGCCAGGTGAGATGCTCATAAACACTGCTCCAGTACATGCCGAAAGCGAAGCCAAACAAGAGCTCCTCTATAGGCAAACCACCCGGACGCCAGGCAAGCAAAGCGCCCAGGTTCCAGACGGCCTCAACGTAACCGGGCCAAAACCACTTCAACCCGAGCAGAAAGACCGCATACAGCGCCAGAAAAACGCCTCCGCCGAAGAGTGTGTTTCGCCAGAGGTCCGGCCGGCAAAAGAGTGTTGCCATTGCCCCTGAAAACATCGCCAGAATTCCGGGATAAATTGGATTCCAACGCATCACCATCAGGCCACCGAAGACGAAAATTGGACTGGCTAGCGCCAACAGGTGCCAGCGATGCTGTGGCATCGATCTCGCTCGGTGATCCATGCTTCTGAGTGGTAATGAAGTTAGAGCGCGATAGCCGGCCACGCCTAGGCCACCGATCGCGAAACAGAAGATCAGGCTTTCAATATCAAAGCCTGTTCGTTGGGCCAGATCAAACAGACTGGGTGGATTCCAGTAGGCGGGCACGAAAAGCGGCTCTGTCAGACCGAAGGGTGTGGTCAGCGTGCTGGCCCAAAGCATGGGACGGCGCTGTTCGGGGCGGAAGTAGAACAGCAGTGCCCACGGCACCATAAATGCCGAGGCCCAGATTAACCATGCATAGCGGAAAGATGGATCGTCGGTCATGTCGTAGCGCCCCAAGTGAGATGATTTCCAATGCCCAGCGACGTGTTAAGTGGGGTGTTGCGTCGAAGGTGATCCGCCAAAGTTCGGAATAAATCGAGGTGTTCGGCTCGCGTAGCGATCCCATTCATCCCCAAAACGCTGTGCCGATTCGCGCTCCTCCGTATAGGAAAGCCGCACGTACATCACACACAAGACTGGGAACATCACCAGCGTCAGTACCGTTGGCCACTGCAGCAGGAAGCCGAACATGATCATCACAAACGCCACGTACTGGGGATGCCGAACCCTTGCATATGCGCCACTTTGAGCAAGTGTTCCTGCACGCTGGTTCGCGTACAACACCGACCAAGCTGCGGACAGCAGCCAAAAGCCGCCGCCGATGAATAAGGCGCTAAGCAGATGAAACGGACCGAAGTGGGGATTAGCACGCCAGCCGAACATCACTTCCAACAAATGACCGGCATCGTGCGAGAGGAAGTCCACACCCGGGAACTTGGTGCTCAACCATCCCGACATCAGGTAGATGGTTAGCGGGAAGCCATACATCTCGGCAAAAAGCGCCACCAGAAACCCGGAGAAGGCACTGAACGAGCGCCAGTCCCTTGGGCTCTGCGGCTTGGCGAAACTAAAAGCGAAAATAATGAACACCAGTGAATTGATGACTACCAGCGTCCACAGCCCATAGGCTGGTGCAGAAGATTGGTCCATGTCCTTGACTCCGAAATAGGTTCAGTGGTGGTGGGTGCCAGATGACGCTGATGCGCCCGGCTTCGGGGTAACCTCTCCGGGTGCTGCGTCTTGGTCGCGGCGGCCGGGCGTATCGTCAGATCGATGTTGACCGTGGCCCCCATGACCACCGTGGAACATATGCATCAACACGCAGCCCCCCAAGAGCAGGAAGGGCAGCCAGCCGAAAAGATGAGCGCGATGTTCTGTCAAAAGGAAGAACAGCGCGACCGCCGCAAAACCAGCGAATATCCAGGTCGAGACCTTGCCGCGTTGGCGGCGGCGTAAGGAAAGTAAGCGTTTCATGTGAAAGTCCTTTCGAGGATCGTGGTTGGAGAAAATACAGGGCTCAAGGGCCGTGTACGGAATGTCAAAATGCGCGGTTCTTCATTCATGGCTAAGTTCCTCAGAGACCGGTGCTATGGACACGGATGCGGTATGAGCTGTCATCATCGAATGGCGTCGATCGCGATAGGAGTACTTCATGATCTTCCGTATAAGGTTGTGAACAGATGCTCCTCTGCAGCATCGCGCTGTACACGCCACTGTTCCAGCGTGGCGGAAATAAATTTCCCCGCCTCCTCTTCCCGTAACCGCCACGGGTTATCTTTGGATGCAGCCTGTCGGTTCCGCCGGACCCACTCCGCGGCGAAGGTCACCCAAGCCATCGCTGGCGTCACCTGCGGCGAGAACAGGTAGCGCCGCAGACGCATCGGGTGGCCCCACTTTTGCGTGAATGCAGACACCGGGTTGGCACTCCACTTGATCCAGGGGCTGGCCCAGGTGCGATATGCCAACTCGTTCCACTGCGACACTACTGCCACTTTCTCGAAGGCCTTTCGTGGATAGTTGAACTGCAAGTCCTCGATACGCCGCTCCTCGAACCAGACTTTATGCCTTGGCAATGACGTATCACCGCCAGCTGGTTTTTCAGCTCCGCGCACTGCCCGGCTTTTGACCGGCTCTCCGAGCTTCATCTCATACAGCCCGGGTGCCAGATTCTTGAAGGTTTCGATGTTTTCCAGAATGGCCCGGTGTTCATGTTGTGCAACGCTGCCTGACACGAAAATTCCCAGGTGCCCGACATGCGGATTGAGAAGGTACACGATGCGCTGTCCCGCGGCTTTGAGCGCGGCTGTGTCAGGGTAGATCGCGGGAAGCCAGGCCAGCGCCTGATGCGGTGGTGTGATGTTGTCGCCGCTGGAGGCGAAGATCACCATCGGATTGCGGATGCGCTTCAGGTCTACGACACAGGGATCGGCCATATCGCACGAGTCGAGTTGGACCTGGCCTTGCTCTAACCGGTTTCCGATGAACAGGTTCTCAACGGTGGCGAGGATTTCTTCGCGGCTGAGGAAAAAGTAGCTTGACCACCAGCGTTCGAATTCAAGGAAACGTTCGCGTTCGGTATCCACATGGGCGTAAAGGTTGTAGTTCTTCTCCCACCAGGTATTGGCCGGATTTAGACCCTCGAAGTTTTGCACCAGCCAGGCGCCATCGAGCCGCCCACCGCCAAGATCGGCCATCAGGTGCGTGAGCCACTCGCCGCCCAGCAGGCCGCCAGCAAGGCGCATCGGGTTCACTTTTTCGGCACCGGCCCAGTACGACAGCGGCGAACCATTGAGCACTGCCGGACCGTCGAGACCCTCACATTCGGCGGCCAGCAGCGCCACAGCCCAACCGCCCTGACAGTTGCCGTAAAGAGCCGGTGCCACGCCGTGGCGACGTACGATCTCTTCTACGAACGCGCGCAGTGCATGGATCACGTTACTGAGCGTCTGGCCCGGGCAAGGCTCGGAGAAGAAGCTGGCGAAATAGGTCGGGTGCCCCTCGTGCAGTGCCACGCCAACCTCGGAGTCGTGCTTGAAACCGCCGATACCTGGACCGTGACCGGCACGCGGATCAATCACCAGAACCGGCCTCAGGTCTTGCCGCTCGAAATCGCTGGCATGTGTGGGGCCACAGCGTGTGATGCGCAGCAGCGCGTAGTTGGCGGATTTTGCGAAAGTGCGGGCATCCAGCACCAGTTCATGCTCAAAGTCGAGCAAAGGCGGCTGGCCAGCGCGCTCGTGGGCAAGCATGTTGTCGCCGCGTTCGCGTAGCACGTCGAAGAACAGCACGCCGCGCTGCACGGAATCGATGTAATAGCGCCACGCGGCATCCAACGCCCCCAAACTGTCTGTCGCGGCTTGCACCTTTGGCGCGGCAGACTCGCCGGGTGAGGCGTCTGAAACCGGCTTGGCTGAAGACCTGGCCTGTGTTGCGGTAACTCGCCCAGGTCTTCCCTTAGGACGATGTGTGCTCGTGCTCATGGTCTACCTTCTATGTTTCGAACAATCTGAGTCCATGTCGCTTGGAACCGAGTACCGCTTTATCATGATGAAACCCCTGCGGCCGTTGTCGTTGAAGCTTGCGGCTTCTGGTGTCTAATACCAGCGAGCTTGGTGCGTTTGAGTAGCAATGCATTGATTGCTACCAGGGCCGAGCTGCCGGACATCGACAGTGCTGCGACCTCGGGCGACAGGGTGAATGGGTAAAAGACGCCGGCCGCCAGAGGAAAGGCAATTACGTTGTAGCCGACAGCCCACCACAGGTTCTGGTGCATCTTGCGCAGCGTGGCGCGTGACAGCTCGATGGCACCGACCACGTCATAGGGATCGCTCTTCATCAAAATGACTTGGGCGCTCTCCATCGCCACGTCAGTGCCCGCGCCAATTGCGAAGCCCACATCAGCCTGTGTCAGGGCCGGAGCGTCGTTAATGCCGTCGCCGACCATGCCGACCTTATGGCCCTGGGCCTGCAGTTCTTTGATCTTGGAGGCCTTCTGGCCAGGCAACACATCGGCTAGAACGATGTCGATGCCGAGTTCTTTCCCAATCCGATCCGCTGTGGACTGATTGTCCCCGGTGATCATCGCGACCTTCACGCCACGCTCCTGCAGCTTGGCGATCGTCGCCATGGAGGTTGGCCGGACGGCGTCGGCGATGGCAATCAGGCCTATCAGCTTGCCAGCCCGAGCGACATACACCACGGTGCGGCCGCCGCCCTGAAGACGGGAGGCTTGCGACGAGAGCTCCTCCAAGGCGACGTTTTCAGATTCCATCAGCTGACGATTGCCGAGCAAGACGTTTTCACCGTTGATAGCTGCGCGAGCGCCCTGCCCATCAATATTGGTAAAACCCGTCGCGACCTCAGTCGGCGTGGTGCCGGCTCGCTTGAGTATTGCAAGCGCCAAAGGATGCTCGGAGAACTTCTCCACAGCCGCTGCCGTGGCCAGCAGCTGCGCGTCGTTGACACCTGGCGCGGTGACCATTTCCACGACGTCTGGCTGCCCGAGCGTGAGCGTGCCCGTCTTGTCGAAGACGATGACTGTCAACTTGGTGGCGTTTTCCAGCGCGGCAGCGTTCTTGAAGAGGATGCCGTTCATGGCCCCAAGTCCGGTCCCGACCATGATGGCCATCGGGGTGGCCAGCCCCAGGGCGTCGGGGCAGGCAATCACGAATACCGTGATCGTTAAAGTCAGGGCGAACAGCAAAGGCTGGCCCAAGACCCAGAACCAGACGCTGAAGGTGAGCAGCCCGATAACAATGGCAGCCAGCACCAGCCACTGCGAGGCCCTATCCGCCAGCAACTGGCCCGGGGCCTTTGAGTTCTGCGCTTCCTGGACTAACTTGACAATCTGCGCGAGCGCGGTGTCTGCGCCGACTTTGGTAGCCTTGTAGCGGAAGCTGCCGCTTTTGTTGATCGTAGCGCCGATGACCGCATCGCCAACGACCTTTTTTACTGGCATGGACTCGCCGGTCAGCATGGATTCATCGACCTGCGAACCGCCCTCAAAAATTTCGCCATCCACCGGAATCTTGTCTCCCGGTTTGATGACAACTGTCTCCCCGACCAATACCTCGGCAGTAGGGACCTTGACCTCGACGCCACCACGCAGCACTGTGGCCATGGGTGGGGCCAGATCCATCAAGGAGCGGATCGCGTCCGAAGCTCCGGCGCGCGCGCGCATCTCCAACCAATGCCCCAACAAGATGAAGACCAGCAACACGGCTGCCGCTTCGTAAAACACCTCACCTTCATAAAGGAAAGTGGCGCCGACACTGAAGACGTACCCCGTGCCTACCGACAGGACGACCAGGGTCGCCATGTTCGCAACCTTGTTGCGCGCAGCACGCCAAGCAGCGATGAAGAAGGGCCAGCCCGGATAGGCAATGGCACCTGTCGCGACGACGAACAGAAACAGCTTGCGGTCGATGCCAAACGGAGTAGCAAAGTCGCCAAACATCTGCCCCATCGGTGAATACAGAAACACTGGAATTGCGAACAACAGTGCTACAAGGAAGCGGTTGCGCATGTCCTTGGCCATGTCCTCCATCGACATACCCGGTGCGTGCCCCATGTCATGCATCATGTCGGCCTTCCCGTTAGCGGAAGGGTCGCCGTGACCACCGTGAGAACCATGGTCGCCACGCGCCGCTGGCGCAGCTTTCACCGCGGCTCGCAGCTCAGTCCCCGAATCGCCGCCAGGCATGGTGTGCCCGGCATGTCCGGCATGTGCATCTCCTGCCGTCTTATGCTGCTCCGGAGCGCAAACATGGGCTGGGAGGAGTTGGCCGCGGCAGTGATAGCCGCAGTCGATCACGCGTTGCCGGATAGTTTCAAGCTCGATCCGCGATTCATCATAGTGCACGGTCGCGCTGCCGGCGACGTAGTTCACGTCTACGTGATGGACACCCGGAAGCGTAGAGAGCTGCTTCTCAACGCCTGTGGCGCTCAGTGTGGAGACCAGATCGCCAACCTCGATGGTTTTTGTTTTCATGCATTTACCAATACAAATAATTCAGCGGGCCCGCAGCCTGGCGTCGCTTGGAGTAGAGACATCCGAGTCGCGACCATGGTCACGGGGAGTGCCGTGTGGCCATCTCTGCTGGGCTTGTTTGCGGCTCTTCCTGCTCATGGCCGGGCCTATTGACCTTGATCTGCCGGGCGCGCCTTAGCCGGGTAGCCAAGGCTGGTGATCGCCAATTCAATTTGCGCGGGCGACACCCGGGCGGGATCAGTCACAACGGTAGCGACGCCCGGATTCAAAGTCACTTCGGCGTGACTGACTCCGTCAATTTTTTTCAGAGTTCGCTGCACGCTACCCGTGCAACCGCCGCAAGTCATTCCGCTGATATCAAATTTAAGTGTGTTCATGGTAAGTTTTCCCGTGAGTTGAATTGCCTAAGCCCGTGTATAGATTCGCCTTCACGCCTTGACGCGAAAATTGATCATCATCCCGCCGTCTTCGTGTTCCAGGTTGTGGCAATGGAATACATAGGTCTGGTCGCCGGGGTAATCGTGGGCGAAGTCGATTGCCACCCGCACCGTTTCACCGGGCCAAACCAGCACGGTGTCTTTCCAGCCGAGGTCGCTTACGGTGCGGCCCTGACCGAACCGCGCCATGGCCGCTATCTGAGGCGGGCTGCCAATGCGTTCGAGCACCTGGAACGAAAAGCCGTGGATGTGCATCGGATGCGGCATGCCCAGCGCCGGGTTGCTGATGCTCCAGATCTCCACTGCACCGCGTTTAACGTCGAATGCGATTTCGTCCATCCGAAAGGTGTATCCGTTGATCAGGAAGCGCATTTGCCCCATCGACAGTTCGATCTTGCGCTGCGTGGCGCCCTCGGTGGGAATCGGCTTGACCTGAGACAGCGTGGCCGGCAGTTTGGCGACGACGCGCTCGCCGGCCGTGACAGACAGTTTCAAGATATTGAACTCCAGGCCCAGCGGCAATCGTGACGAGGACATGCTGGCCATCATCTGGCCCATGCCCATGCCGCTCATGCCCGGCATGCCGCCCGGGCCGGCAGCAGGTCCTTCGTTTTCCATCGCGTCGAAGGTCAGACTTCTGAGGAAGATGTCCTCACCGGGCCGCGCCTGGCCTGCGTCGAACAGCACGTCAAGGCGTTCGCCCGGCGCGAGAAAGGCTTCGCTCACCGTTTCCGGACGTTCGATCAGGCCGCCGTCGGTGCCGATGACGGTGAAGTCCAACGCCTTGTTTTCCTTGACGAAGGCGAGCCGATAAATGCGCGCATTCGACCCGTTGAGCAGCCGCAGGCGGTAGGTGCGCGGTGTGACGGTCTGTACCGCATTGGGTGTCAGGTTGGCGAGCACGATGTCGCCCAGCCAGCCCATCATGGCTTCATGGGCACCAGGCTTGTACAACAGCTTGCCCTGCGCGTCAAACTGTTTGTCCTGAATGACCAGGGGCAAATCGGTGACGCCGAGCTGCATATCAAGTGCCTTGCTGACTCTGCGCTGATCGTCGTCGTCCACCAGGAAGAAACTCGCCAGGCCGTGATAGGCCTGTTCGGCAGTCAGCTCGTGCGCGTGTGTGTGGTACCAGTAGGTGCCGCCGCGGTTGTTGACCTTGAAGTCATACGCGTAGCGCCCGCCTGGGCCGATGGTGCTGGCCGGATGGCCGTCCATGGCAGCGGGTGTGTGCAGCCCGTGCCAGTGGATGATCGTCGGCTCCTGGAGCGCGTTGTCCAGGCTGGCCGTGAAACGCGCGCCGCTCTCAATGCGCAAAATAGGGTTTTGGTAGGTCTTGCCCGCCTGCTCGGTCTGATACAGCAAGAAGGGGGATTCGCGGCCGGGCAGCAATGGGAAGCTCGCCGCCGTAGCGCGGATTTTCAGGGGACCGGCGACATCGAGTACCCCAAACGGCCCGCTGCCGACAGGAATGAACAGCTTCTGCTGGAAATTATCTGCAGCCACCGGATCGAAGGGATAGTGGCGAAACGGCCCCCCAGCCAGCACCTCGGAACGGGGCGATCCGTAATACATCCAGGCGGCGCCCCCGGCGGCGGCCACGGCTGCCACACCAGCGAACTGGAACAACTGTCTTCTCTTCAACATATAACTTACCTTTACAAGCTTTAACTAACCCGCCAGCGCGCTAGAGCCGGCAATCAACGCGTCATTCGATTGAGCAACCAGGCGAAAAAAACCCCTGCCAATAGCGCCCCAGTGCTCAGTACGAGCAGCGCCGTCAAGAAACCTTGCCACCCGAATGGCCGGGGCTGAACCATGCTGTTGAAGTTCATGCCATGGAAGAGGTTATTCATGAAGCCCAAAAAGGGCCCTGGGGCGAGAGCCCAGAACAACGCGCACAGGGCATAAAACACCCCGACGGTGACCGCCAGAGCAATACCTGTACGAAACGATGTCATGACCACACTCCTTATTTCGCCGGTGTGGCGGGCAGACGGTCCATCATCATTTTCATCATGGTCTGCATCATTTCCATGCGCTTTTCCATCATCTGCTGGCGCGCGCCCATGTCGCCAGCCATACCCGGCATGCTTTTCATATCACCCATACCAGAGCCGGACATGCCACCCATCATGGCCATGCCGTCCTGCATGGTTTTCATGTGCTCGGCCATCAGCTTGCTGCGCTCTTCCGGGGTTTTGGCGCTCATCATCTTTTCGTGCATGCCCTGCATGGTCTTCATCTGCGCGTCCATCTTGGCCATATGGTCGGGTGGGGCCATGCTGCCCGCAGTTGCCGAGCCCATGGGCATCGCTGGAGCGGTATTGCAAGCAGCTAACGTGAGAGTGGCGGCAAAAGCGATGGCGAGGGAAATTGAACGGAGATGGGTCATGACAGACTCCTGGTTAGTTGACGGAAGGGGAATACGGTGTGTATGCGCGCACGCACAGGTACCGGTGTGATGTCCGACCTTGCCCGCTATACCGCGAGGACCAAGAGCCGAAATAGGCGGGAAAATGTGTGAGCGGCGAAGATCACAGAGCGCGAGGCTCTGGAACACGCGGCAGCAGACGGCTAGAGTGCTAGTCGCGAGTAGCGAACCCGAAGGGGTCGCTCAGATGTCGTGGGCCGCATTTCGTCGATTCGACTAAACGGGA
>ERZ1292640.473-Hain-H43-02um-R1-473-length-32566-cov-7_pt1 | contig 32566 bp, 34 predicted proteins | sample MGYA00564404_ERZ1292640 | MGnify/ENA primary metagenome ERZ1292640 (study PRJEB36523, sample SAMEA6512636) | groundwater metagenome | collected 2019-01-08 | study: AquaDiva: Metagenomics assemblies of 32 groundwater samples | reverse complement strand
TAGGGGCGCGATTTATCGCGCCCGACGTAGCGGGCTTGATAAATCAAGCCCCTACACCCGTTCACTGACCAGTTACAAAAAGAGGACGATTTTCCTTGACGATTGAAGATAATATGTTATAATTCATAAAACCTATAGAGCTATAATGGGTTATTGTCCAAGCAAATAATGAAAGGGCTTAAAACATGAAAAAAAATCTTAACACTCCCACAAAGATTAAAGGTAAGCGCCTGCACGGTTTTCTCCGACGGATGAAGACCAAGGATGGCCGTAAGGTTATAAAACGAAGGCGTCTTAAGGGCAGGCATCGGCTTACGGTTTAGCATGCCTTGGCAAATAGCAAAATCAATAAGCACAATACGTGATTTGACTGAGCGCGGACTTACGTTGCCGGTTTTATTTTACAAAATATATATATCGATATATATAGTGCCGTCTTGCCGCTTTAGCCCGAGCTGTTCAGAGTATTTTACGCAGGCAGTGCGCAGGTTTGGGATTTTCAAAGGCGGCCTAAAGGGGGTATGGCGTATTTTACGCTGTAACCCTTTTTTTGCCGGGGGATGGGACCCGGTATAGCCTCATTATAGACAAATAGGGTAAAAGACTGATAGAAAGAGAGCATTATGGATAAAAAGGCATTTCTTGCAATATTGTTATCATTGGTTGTTTTAATATCTTGGCAAACCTTGTTTGTTAAGCCGCAAATAATTGCTAATAAAGGAGTTATAGCAAAAGAAACATCAACAGAAATTGTAAAAAATGTTCAGCCTGCCACGGTTACGCCTATTTCCCGGCTTGCCACGGAAGATGTTTTGGCCGCAAGATTAGAAAACAACAAGTTTAGGTTAGACGTATTAAGTCTTAGAGGAACATTAGCAAATGGCCACTTTAAGGATTATAATTTAAATTTTGAATTTAAAGATCTTCTAGGCAATAAATTCAGCTTTGACAAACCCTATACAATAGAAAAAAATGATGGTAAGGTAGGCATTTATAATGTTCAATCCGGGCATTCCTTATATAAGTCTATATCTTACGATAAGTTAAACTATGTCCTGGACTTAGAGATTGTTTATAAAAACACGACTAACACGGCGTGGCTTTTTAATGATAGCATCGTTTTGAATGATATCCCTCAGGGCGCGCATCCAGATGCCAGCCGCTTGTATGAGGCTTTTTGGAAAGGGCAGGATACAATTCATCGGAAAAATCCTTTAAGCATAAAGGGGCGATTTACAGCCGCGCTCATTGACGGGTATATAGGATTTCGCGACAGGTATTCTTGTTTAGTTTTAGTTCCGGAATCCCCGTCGGAGATTCAGCGTTATTTTTCTATTGAGCGCGCGGGACAAGGCGCGGTTATAGCGATGGATTTAGAGAATATAAAAGTTCCGGCAAACAGCGAGATTACGCAAAAATATAAGCTGTATTGCGGGCCTCAGGATATCAATTTGTTAAAGCAGTTTAATCTTGGCGCGGAAGATGTTGTTTATTTTGGCGGCTTTGATTTCATTTCTCAGGTTTTGCTTTCAATAATGCGCTTTCTCCATAACGTGTTGCACAGCTGGGGGTTAGCGATAATTTTCCTTAGTATTTTGGTCTATATTTGTTTGTACCCATTAAGCTTCAAGCAAATGCAGTCAATGAAACATATGCAGATGCTTCAACCGCAAATCGAGGCCTTGCGGAAAGCCTATAAGGACAATCCACAGCGGTTAAACAAAGAGATAATGGATCTGTATAAAAAGAATAAGGTGAATCCTTTGGGCGGCTGTTTACCGATGCTTTTACAGATCCCGATTTTCTTTGGGCTTTACCAGGCGCTGTATCGTTCCGTGGAGCTAAAAGGGACAGCGTTTCTTTGGATAAAAGACCTCGCGGAACCGGATAGATTGTTTGTTTTTTCTTCGGGATTGCCTATTTTAGGCAAGGAGTTAAACATCTTGCCCATACTAATGGCCATTGGAATGTTTTTTCAGCAGAGAATCACTATGAAGTCCAGCACGGCAGTGGGCACTTCGGCTGAACAGCAAAAGATGATGCTTTGGCTTTTTCCGATATTGTTCGGGTTTATATTTTATAAGTTTCCCAGTGGATTAAATCTATACTGGTTTATTAACACATTATTGACTACCTTTACACAATGGAAAACTCTGCGAACAACGAATACAGTCAAGGGAAATTAAAATCCGTTGAGACAGAAGGAAAAACTCCGGAAGAAGCCATCGAAAAAGCCTTGGCAATATTGCGCGTCACTAGAAACGAGGTGCGGATTAAAATCCTTTCCGAGGAAGAGAAGGGTTTATTCGGGATGGACGGAGCGCGTCCAGCCAAGGTAAGGGCCACAGTTATAAAAAAGAGTCAGAAGCAGGCGTAGTCCGTTCGTCATTCAGACTGTGTCACAATTGACGCTTACATTTTATTGTGGATTCCCGCTTACGCGGGAATGACATTTCTTAGGCGTCATTCCCACGAAAGTGGGAATCTATAACATAAAGTGGAGTAAAGAATTTTCAAGTTATTGCAATTTGCCAATTATGACACAGACTGATTGCGAGGAGCATTTGTAGTTATGAGGCGACGAAGCAATCGCGCAATCAAGAACGAGATTACCTAGTCGCCGCGTATAGGCTACAACTTCTCGCAATGATGATCAAATGGGTTCTTTAATTCATTGATTGGTTCAATTACAGTAAGATTCTTCTAAGTAAGATCCTTCGCGCCGCCTGTTCGGCGGCGCTCAGGATCAAGTAAAATCTGCCTTCGGCAGATTTTACTTGACAACCAAGAATTACAAGCAGATAATAACGTACAATAGTATATACAATAAGCGAGTTCCCTGGGGAACGACAAATGTCAGCTAAAATAATCGCAATCTGTAACCAAAAAGGCGGAACTGGTAAAACAACCACAGCGGTAAATCTAGGAACAGCCTTAGCCGCGGCAGGGAAGCGAGTATTGCTGATCGATCTTGATCCTCAAGGCAACAGCACTAGCGGCATGGGTTTAGACAAAGCAAAAGAAGCACGTAGCATATACAATGTTATCATAGAAGAAATTCCCATTAGGCAAGCCATAAAACCCTACCCGGAAGTACAACCAACAAAAGACTCAGAAGAAAAGACAGCCAGAGAAATGTCCAATCTGGAAAACGTAATGTCCAATCTGGAAACAGGCGAAAAATTAATGTCCAATCAGAAAACCGCCGAAAAATTAACGTCCAGTCTGGACATTGATTTAGCTTCAGAAATGTCCAATTTGCCAAAAAACAGCAAAAAAAAAGATGCTGAAAAATTAATGTCCAATCTGAAAAGCGAAATGTCCAATCTGGAAACAGGCGAAAAATTAATGTCCAATCTGGAAAACGTAATGTCCAAACAGAAAAGCGAAATGTCCAATCTGATTGGGAAAATGTCCATTCTGCCTTCGAACGTAGATTTGACAGGAGCGGAGATAGAATTGGTGGCTGTAATGGGGAGAGAGTATCGTTTAAAAAAGGCATTAGAGCCTATTAAGGACGAATATGATTTTATAATTATGGACTCGCCGCCGTCTTTAGGCTTGTTAACCATTAACTCCTTAACAGCGGCAACCTCAATACTAATTCCCGTTCAATGCGAATATTACGCGTTGGAAGGGTTAACCCAACTGATGAACACAATAGCGCTCGTAAGGGATAATCTTAATCCGGCATTGGAAATTGAAGGCGTTCTTTTGACTATGGCCGATTATCGTACCCGCCTGACACAGGAGGTTATAGCCGAGGTGCGCCAGCATTTTAAAGATAAGGTTTACCGCACGGTTATCCCCCGGAATATTCGCTTGACAGAGGCACCCAGTTATGGTAAACCTATTTTATTTTACGATAAGGATTCTATCGGCGCCCGCAAATATAATGAATTGGCGGAGGAAATTATTGGAGTTGAGCCAGCGGAGCCTTCTTTCGCGAACAGGATTAAAACACAAGGCACAAAAAAGATTGCGCAGGCTGTGGAAGAAAACACAATTGTTATTTCAGAGAAAATTCCGGTAGAAAACCAGCAAGAAAAATAAATGCAGGCCTATTTATAACCGAGGGCACGTAAAATGATTGAAAGGCACGGATTAGGCAGGGGGTTAAGCGCGTTGATTCCAATGAGAGAACAGCTGGTGGTTGACGAGGCCAAAGGAGAAGAGGTTGTTTTAATCGATGTGAATAAGATACAGCCGAATCCTTATCAGCCGAGAGAAGATTTTAATCAGGAAAGTATAGAAGACCTAACCGCCTCGGTTAAAGAGAAGGGCGTTATCCAGCCGGTCCTGGTCAGGCGTATAGCAGGCGGTATATACGAACTTATCGCCGGAGAGCGCCGCCTGCGCGCGGTCAAGGCATTAAATTTAAAAGAGATTCCGGCCATAGTAAGGGATATAAAAGACGAGGAATCTTTGGAGATCGCGTTAATAGAAAATATACAGAGGCAGGGATTAAATCCTATGGAGGAGGCTTGCGCCTACAGGCATTTAATTGAGAAGTTTAGTTATACGCAGGAAAAAATCGCGCAGTCAGTGGGTAAGGCAAGGGCTTCCGTGACAAATACCTTGCGTTTGCTGAAGCTTCCGCAGGAGATTCAGGGGATGCTGCGTAAAGGCGTTATTGGCTTTGCGCATGGAAAGGCACTGCTTGAGATAGACGACAATCAGCGCCAGCTGGCCTTGGCTCGGCAGGTAGCGTTGAAAGGCCTGACAGTGGCCGAGCTTAATGGATTGATGCTTGCGTCGGCAACGCCTAAAAAACACTCGGTAAAAACAGACAGTGCTTCCGCGCAAGCAAAGGCGCTCGAGGAGGAATTTCAGCAGATGCTGGGCACAAAGGTCCGGATAGCCCAGGGCGTAAAGCGGGGCAGTATAACAATAGAGTTTTATTCTAATGAAGATTTGGAAAGGATTTATAGGATAATAAAAAGATGAATACAATAAAGAAAAATCAGGCAACGCTTATTTTGATCAAGCCCGACGGGCTGAAGAAATCGCTGACAGGCAATATTCTTACCCGCATGGCAGAGACAAAGCTGGAAATCGCCGCCGCGAAAATGGTAAGGGTATCCGAGGAGTTAGCGGCGGAGCATTATAAGCATCTGAAAGATAAGCCGTTCTTCGATGAGCTTATCAGGTATTTGCGGGGCGAACTTCATGACCGCAAGAAAGTTATGGCGATGGTTTATTGGGGCGAAGAAGCTATCAAGAAGGTCCGCGAAATGGCAGGGGCAACAAATCCCGAAGAGGCAGACCCTGTTTCAATCCGCGGCGCTTACGGCCGCATAACCACAAAGGGATTGTATGAAAATGTAATCCATGCCTCAAGCAATGAAGAGGAAGCAAAAAGAGAAATACAGCTGTGGTTCGCGCCTGATGAGATAATTGTTGATCTTTATCCGGCTAAAACAATCGTGGAGAAGGAATATAAAAGGCGCGTTTGGGATACAAGCGCGTAAGAAGGGGAAAATATGTTAAGAGGCATGACCGGTTTTGCCCATGCAAAGGGCTGTTATAAGAACGTAGAAATAAATCTGGAAATGAGAAGCCTTAACCACCGTTTTTTTGAGTGCGCGGCGCACCTTCCTGAAGGGCTGGGTGTTTTGGAAGATATGATTAAAGACGAAGTACGCGCGAAAATAAACCGCGCCCGGCTCACCGTTGTTTTATCGATTAATAATTTGAAACCGATAGTTACTGTAAATTATGATTTAGCGCAAAATTACGCACGAGCGCTAAAAAACCTAAACCAAAAGTTAAAGCTAGAAAACAATATAACCTTAAGTCAGGTTACCGCCATGCAGGGCATTCTTACCGTCGAGAAAGTTGAGGTGACCCCGGAGTTTACGCGTTTTGTCAAGGGCTTGACCCACAAGGCGCTGGCAAAATTATTGTCAATCAAAGATAAAGAAGGCGAGGTTTTAAACAACGACGTTTCGAAGCATATAAAAACAATACAAAAAGAAAGCGAAAATATTTCCACCCTCACCAAGGCCTCGATAAAAGAAAAGGCGAAGAGGCTTACCGACGACGAATATGGCGTTTTCCTGAAAAGCACGGATATTTCCGAGGAGCTGACCAGGATAAATTACCACGTTAAAAATTTTAGGGCCATACTTTCCAAGGCCGCCTCCGGCGCCAAAGAGCTGGATTTCGTTTCGCAGGAAATCCAGAGAGAAGCAAACACCATTTCCGCCAAGGCGCAGGACGCGCGGGTGTCGTCGTCGGTGATAAAGATTAAGAGCGCGATAGATAAGATCCGCGAGCAGCTGCAGAATGCAGAATAGACTTAAACCCGCAAAAATCTACGTGATTTCAGGGCCCTCGGGTTCCGGCAAGACAACCCTGATCAAAAGATTGGCTAAAAGCCGCGCCATCCGTAAAACAATAACAAAGATTACCACGGTCACAACCCGCCTTCCCCGGCGGGGAGAGCATAAAGGCCGGGATTATTTTTTTGTAAGCGAAGAAGAGTTCTCGCGGCGTAAAAACAAAGGGTATTTTGCCGAATGGCAGGAGGTTTTCGGGAATTATTACGGAACGCCTAAAAAGGATTTGATAAAAGAGCTAAAAAGCGGGCACGATGTTTTGTTGTGCATAGACGTAAAAGGCGCGCTGGCCATCCGTAAGGTTTTTCCTAAAGAGACGGTGCTTATTTTTATCGCGGCCCCCGACGAGGAAACTTTAAAGAACCGCCTGCACCAACGCTCGACGGAACACAAACATTCATTGCGGCGCAGGCTAAGAGTGGCAAAACAGGAAATGGCATATAGGAAAAAATATGATTACTGCGTTGTTAATCATAAGGTAGCATTAGCGGCAAAAGAATTAAAAAAAATAATCGAGGGTGAAAGGCGTAAGGACGAAAAGACATGAAAAATATTATTTTGGGCGTAACCGGCAGTATTGCCGCTTATAAAGCCTGTGATATAATAAGAAGGTTAAAGGAAGAAAATTTTAACGTTACGGTTATAATGACCGATGACGCCAATGAGTTTATTACGCCGCTTACGCTGGCTTCGCTTTCCCGTAATAAAGTTTATTGCGATATGTTTGCCGATCCTGATGCCTGGAATATTGAGCATGTTTCTTTGGCGCAAAAAAGCGATTTGATTTTGATTGCTCCGGCAACGGCAAATACAATCAGTAAAATCGCCGGTGGAATCTGCGACGACCTATTAAGCTGTGCCGTAATGGCAACAAAGGCGCCGGTTGTAATTGCGCCGGCGATGAATTCAAATATGTTCGAGAATAAAATCCTGCAAGGCAACATTGCCAAGCTGAAAGGATTAGGATATAAATTCATCGGCCCGGTTAAGGGCAAATTGGCAAACGGGCAAGCCGGCATCGGCCACTTAGCCAGCGTCGAGGAGATTATAAAAGAAGTAAAGCGGGTTCTTTGAACGTAATCAGTTGGTGGGGGGAGGGACCTTAAGTCCGTCATTGCGAGGAGCTGTCGTTGACATGTGGTGACGAAGCAATCTCGTTTTAAAAAACGTGATTGCTTCGTCACTTATATGCCAAGCAAGGGTTCCTCGCAATGACGACGTGAAGATTCCCTCCGCTTGCTGGCGCATTCCCTTTGAATGATTGTGGCGTGGTACCCAAGTGGTTAAGGGAACTGTCTGCAAAACAGTTATTCACCGGTTCAAGTCCGGTCCACGCCTTAAATTTTCCCTCGTATTATATGAGGAAAATTTACCCCGAGCGATTTAGTTTTTTGAATATCGGCGAGGGGTAAAATGATATGCCACAAAAAAGAAAAGATTTAAAGATAAAAGGTGCGAATTTTTGGTATTTAGTGGGCCTTATTACGAGTGATGGGTGTTTGTGTAAGGACGGAAGGCACGTAGATATTACTTCAAAGGATTCCGCGTACCTATTAAAGATAAAAGAAAACATGGGTCTCGCTGCCGGGGTTTGTGTTAAAAATAGAAATACCAATAAGCAGGCTTATCGTATTCAAATTTCGAATAAGAATTTCTACGAATTTTTATTATCAATAGGCCTTATGCAGAATAAATCTTTAATTTTAGGTTCTTTGAAGGTGCCCGAAGGATTTTTTAATGATTTTTTGCGAGGTTTGATTGATGGGGATGGCTGTATTCAGCGCTGGCTACATCCAACTAATGGGAAAGAACAGTGGAGTGTCAGAATTTTTTCAGGGTCGGTAGAATTTATTAAGTGGCTGGAGAGTAAAATAGAGAGGTTATTGAGAATTGAGGGCAAAATTCATAAGCATAGTAGCTTATGGGTATTGAAATACGGAAAGATGGCAGCAAGGCAGATTGCCGGACAATGTTATTATAAGGGCTGCTTCGGTTTAGACAGAAAAATAAAATTGGCTCAAGCATGTTTTGATTCGTATCAAGGCTGGAGTAAAAGCAAGACGGTTCTTAATTAAAATTATTTGCCGGGGTGGCGAAACTGGGAAACGCACGGGACTTAAAATCCCGCGACCGCAAGGTTTTAAGGGTTCAATTCCCTTCTCCGGCATTTTTAGAATTGAGGCATGAGGGTTTGGCTCCCTCCTTGCCCACTTTTAAAAAGAGGTGTAAGGTGAAATGAAATTTGAACTAAATTTTTTATCGGCAAGTGTAATAGAGAAAGATATTATTGAAGAAATTAGACGTGTTGATTCCCTTGTTGGTAAGGAGATTTTAAGTAGTAGGGATTTTAACAAGTATAGCAAAATCCATTCTGCAACACTCTGCCGTCGCTACGGAAGTTGGCGAGCTACACTCGAAAAAGCGAGTATTGTGGATAAGTATTCTGGGCCATTAGAAATTTCCGAGAAAGTTCGTTTGAAACAATCAAGACGTCTGACTAACGTTCAGATACTCGAAGAATTAAGAAGAATTGCCAGGCTTCTCGATAAAAAAGAAATTACTACTGAAGATATAGGTAGGAATTCAAAAATTATTGGCTCAAAGATTATAAAAGGTCGTTTTGGCTCTTGGCGTGCCGGAGTCGAAAAAGCAGGATTGCGGGTTTCAAGGCACGGAATTAGATGGGCAGACGACGAGTACTTTGAAAACCTCTTGAATGTATGGACGCACTACGGTAGGCAGCCTTTATACCGCGAGATGAACTTACCACCATCAGAAATTACCGTTGAGGGTTATCGATCTCATTTTGGAAGTTGGCGAAAAGCGCTCATGGCATTTGTTGCACGAATGAATCAAAGAGAGCAGGCAAGCGAGCAGATTATCGAAAAACCAATAAGGGAAGACATTAGAAAACATAGTGTGGTTATTGAAGATAGACACTGCATTCCTCTGGGATTAAGATATAGAGTTTTGAATAGAGATAGATTTAAATGTGTTAAATGTGGCGCAAACCCTGCTACGAATTATGATTGTCAATTGCATGTCGATCACGTAATTCCTTACTCAAAAGGCGGAAAAACAAATTTGGAGAATTTGCAAACTTTGTGTGAAGGCTGTAATTTAGGAAAAGGAAATAGACATTTTGTTTAGCATCTTAGACAAGGCATCGAAAAATTATTGGGGCGCTTAGCTCAGCCCGGTTAGAGCGTTTCCTTGACATGGAAAAGGCCGCAGAGACACAGTTTCCTTCTTGCCCATAACTATTGACGCTCAGGCGAATCGTGTCCGTCAGTATCGCGTAGGGTTCGCCGGGGCGCGGGATTTTGAAAATATGAATGAAGAAACAACAACGACTAAAATCGCGATTTTTAGGAAGCGCGAAATCAGAAAGGCCATCCATAATAAGGAATGGTGGTTTGTGATTGTTGATGTGGTGGCTGCCTTAACAGATTCTGTTCAGCCTGACGGCTACATCAAAGATATGCGTAGGCGTGACCCAGAGCTTTCTAAGGGGTGGGGGCAAATTGCCACCTCCCTTGCTTGGCGAGGCATCAACAAAAGAGATAGCTGTCAATAAAGACGCGCAGGGGTTTGTTGAAAATAAACAGGCCGCTTTTGAAGGCGGCGCTGTCGCGGGCAATGCCAGAAAAGAATTGGAACGCAAAAGCGGAAAGAAAGTAATCAGTAAGGAAAATTATAAAAGATTACCGCAAAATAAAAGATTGTTGCAAATAGTATAGTTTTTAAGAAAAAATTAGGGCTCATAGCGCAGCTGGTTAGCGCGTCACATTGACATTGTGAAGGTCAGAGGTTCAAGTCCTCTTGGGCCCACCATTTAAAAGGTTAAAAGTGGATTATAAGAATTCGGTTAAGGAGATAGTAAAAACGTTAAAAAAAGGATATGGGCCAACGAAGATTATTCTCTTTGGCTCTTGCTTGTCTGGAAAAATTACGCCAAACAGCGATATAGATATGCTTATTGTTAAAGATACCAAGAAATCTTATGGGCAAAGATGGCTTGAGGTTGGCCGCCTGGTGCGGCATATTAAAAAAGATATGCCTTTTGAGCCGTGGATTCTTACGCCGGCGGAATTTAGAAGCGAATTTGGCCGGAACCCCTTTTTACAGGAAATTATAGAGAAGGGAAAGGTCATGTATGAGAAAAACTAATTCCACAATGAGAGAATTATAGAATGATAGATTTATCTATTTTACGGCACTCTTGCTCGCACATAATGGCTCAGGCGGTAAAGGAACTTTGGCCGGATGTTAAATTAGGCATAGGGCCTTCTATCGAGGACGGGTTTTATTATGATTTTGAGAAGAAAGAGCCGTTTACCGACGATGATTTGGCAGCAATAGAAAAGAAGATGCAGGAGATTATCAAAAATGACGAACCATTCATTCGCGAAGAGCTTTCCAGAAACAAGGCAGAAGAATTATTTAAAAAGCTAAATGAGAATTATAAGCTCGATTTAATTAAAGGTATCGTGGATGAGCAATTATCGATATATAAGACAGGCAATAGTTTCATTGATTTATGCCGCGGCCCGCATGCCGCGTCGACCGGAGAAATAAAAGCGTTTAAATTGCTTTCGGTTGCCGGCGCCTATTGGCATGGGATTGAAACTAATCCTATGCTGCAAAGGATTTATGGGACTTGTTTTGAAAACAAGAAAGAATTAGATGAGTATTTAAAAAACCTTGAGGAGGCGAAAAAACGCGACCATAGAAAATTAGGGCCGCAGTTAGGGTATTTCGATATTTATCACGACGAGGCGGGCGCGGGCTTGGTGTTTTATCATCCTAAGGGCGCGACGCTGCGGCGCATAATCGAAGATTACGAAAAAGACGAACACCTTAGGCGCGGGTACGACATGGTGATCACCCCGCATATTATGCAGCAGGAATTATGGAAGACCTCCGGCCATTACGGATTCTACCTTCAGAATATGTATACTTTTCAGATCGAAGGCAAAGAATTTGTCTTAAAGCCGATGAATTGCCCGGGACACATTTTAATTTACAAATCAAAACTCCATAGTTATAAGGAACTGCCGATAAAATTATTTGAGCTGGGCACGGTCTACCGCCATGAGAAATCCGGCGTCCTGCACGGGCTTTTGCGTGTGCGCGGTTTTACTCAAGACGACGCCCATATATTTTGCACCCCGGAACAAGTAAGGGAAGAAATAGTCAAGGTTGTGGATTTTGTTTTCGCGGCAATGAAGGACTTCGGTTTTAATGATGTGGCTATTGAATTAAGCACAAGGCCCAGCGATTCTATCGGCACAGACGAGGATTGGCAGAGGGCGACATTGGCGCTAGAAGACGCGCTTAAGGAAAAAGGCCTGAAATATCAGATCAATGAAGGTGACGGCGCTTTTTACGGCCCTAAAATCGATATAAAACTGCGGGATGCTTTAAAAAGGCAATGGCAATGCGCGACGATACAATGCGATTTTGCTTTACCGGGCAGGTTTGATTTGAAATATATCGACGCGGAGGGAAAAGAAAGACAGCCGGTAATGCTGCATCGGGTTATCCTTGGTTCATTGGAGCGTTTTATGGGGGCGCTGTTAGAGCATTACGCCGGAGCGTTTCCTTTATGGCTGGCGCCAACGCAGGTAAAAATTATTCCTATTAGAACCGAACAGCAGGCATACGCCCAGAATATAGAAAATGAAATGCGCGGCGCCGGTTTAAGGGTTGAGCTGGACATGGCGAATGAAACACTGCCTAAAAGAATCCGCACCGCGGAAATGGAAAAGTCACCTTATATTATTGTCCTTGGAGAAAGGGAGGCCGAGGCAGGGAAAATAGCGGTGCGTAAAAGAGGAGTCGGCGACCAGGGACAAATGGAATTGAAAGATTTTATCAGTAAAATAAAAAAAGAGATAGAAACAAAAGAGCAGCTAAAATAAAAACACAAAGTGCTTTCGATGGGCTAAAGATTTGATTTATCCCGCCGCAGGCAGAACAAATTTAAGGAGGTGGTTTAGATTCAGAAATACTACAGAGTAAATGAAAGAATCCGTGTGCCGCAGGTTAGGCTGATAGGCCCGGAAGGAGAGCAGTTAGGCGTTGTGGAGGTGCAAAAAGCGATTGATATGGCTGAGCAATACGAGTTGGATTTAGTTGAAGTCGCGACAAACGCGAATCCGCCTGTGTGCAGGATACTGGATTATTCCAAGTTTAAATACGACGAGGAGAAGAAAGAGCGCCAGGCAAAAAAACGCCAGCATCAGGTGCACATTAAGGAAATCCGGCTGAAGCCGAATATTGAGGAACACGATTATCAGGTAAAGCTAAAACATCTTGTCGACTTCTTGAAGAAGAAGGATAAGATTAAAGTAAGCCTGTTTTTCCGCGGAAGGGAAATGACGCATCAGGATTTAGGCCGGCGTATTTTGGATAGGCTTATCTCCGAGAGCACGGAGCATGGCATCGTAGAGAAGCCGCCCATATTGGAAGGCAGGGCGATAACGATGGTCATGGGGCCAAAGAGTTAACGGTTCACAGTGGATAAGATAAAGAGAGGAAACATGCCAAAACTAAAAACAAGAAAAGGGGTTAAGAAGAGATTCAGAATAACAAAAACAGGGAAGATAAAAATGGCGCGTTCAGGAAAGAGCCACCTGCTTTCTTCTAAGAAAGAGGGCCGCAAACGCAGGCTGAAGATACAGGGTTATGTGACAAAGTCGTCGGAGAAGACTATTAAAACAGCAATGCCCTACGGAAGGTAGCAAGACGAGACAAAGGGGCAAGTAAAGGGTTAAGCGGTAAGGGTTAAGTGATAAGGAAAAAAGAAAGAAAAAAACTTAAATTACTGAATTTATCATAGGGTTTTCCTTAACCCTTATCACTTTACCCTTACCCCTATAAATGCCCTAACTGTGTAATTAAAATGAGCATTATTTTTTAGAAAGGAACTAGAAAATGGCAAGAGTTAAAACTAATGTAGCGAGAAAAAAAAGGGTAAAGAGGGTTATGAAGCGCGCCAAAGGGCAATGGGGAGACCGCTCTAAGCAATACCTTCAGGCAAAGCGGTCTTTAATGCATAGCGAGGTTTACGCTTATCGCGACCGGAAAAAACGCAAAATCGAATTTCGCCGGTTGTGGATCGCCCGTCTTAACGCCGCCGCAAAGCAAGCGGGGATGACGTACAGCACTTTCATGTCAGGGTTAAAAAAAGCAAAGGTCGCGTTGAATCGAAAGATGCTGTCGGAATTGGCAATAAACGACACTAAAGCATTTCAAAAAATAGTAGAGTTAGTCAAGGGATAAAAAACACAGATGAGCACAGATTTCGTGCGGACAAGATATTTTTCACAGATGGGCACAGATAAAAATACTGGACGATGGGGATGTTTCTATAATGTATAACTTTGTTGCTATTGAGGAAGAAGCGCTAAGGGGAATAGCACAGGCAGTGACATCGCAGGCGCTGGATGCCTTGCGAATCAAGTATTTAGGAAGAAGCGGGCTTCTTGCCGGGATGACCGCGTCTATTCCGTCTTTGCAAGCCCTTGAGCGTCCGGAGTTTGGAAAGAATGTCAACTTGCTCAAAAACAAACTGCAGGACGCTTTTAACAAAAAGACAGAGGAATTAAAGAGCTCAAAACCTTGTGTTTCGCAAACGCTCGATTGGACTTTGCCCGGCACATTGCCAAGGCAAGGTTCTTCTCATCCAATAACACAGGTTATGGATGAGGTATGCTCTGTTTTTACCCGGATGGGCTTTGTGATTGTGGAAGGCCCGGAAGTAGAAACAGAATATAATAATTTTACCGGTTTAAATATTCCGCTCGAACATCCTTCGCGTGACGCCTTTGACACCTTTTATTTAAAAGAAGATAATTTAACCGGCAAACCGGCAAACTGGCAAACCGGCAAACTATTACTGCGCAGCCATACCTCGCCGGTTCAAATCCGGGTAATGAAAAAGCACAAGCCGCCTTTGGCGGTAATTGTGCCGGGAAAAGTTTACCGCCCCGATGCCACAGACGCCTCACATTCTTTCATGTTCCATCAAATCGAAGGTTTTCTCGTCGATGAAAACGTGAGGTTCTCAGATCTAAAAGGCGTTTTATCCGCGTTTGCCAAACAGCTTTTCGGCGAAAGCATTAAAATGCGTTTTCGCCCGCATTTCTTTCCTTTTACAGAACCGTCGGCCGAAGTAGATATATCCTGCATAATATGTGGTGAGCAGAAGCATCGTGAAGGGTTAAGGGTTAGGGGTCAAGGGTTAAATGATAAACGTCGTCCTTTACCCCTTCGAGAGGAACAAAGACAATGCCCTGTTTGTCATGGCAAGGGCTGGCTGGAAATTTTAGGAAGCGGGATGATTCATCCCAATGTTTTAGCAAATGTGGGTTATCCTAAAGGGAAATATACAGGATTCGCTTTCGGGATGGGCGTTGACAGGATTGCGATGTTAAAATACGGCATAAATGATATCCGTTTGTTTTACGAGAACGACTTGAGGTTTTTGAAACAATTTTGACCATAAACTATTAGATTATAATGCATAACAATTTTTGTCATTGCGAGGAGCTTTCGCTATCACGAGGCGACGAAGCAATCGCGTTTTTAAGTGCGAGATTGCTTCGTCACGGATATGTCAAGCGAGGGTTCCTCGCAATGACATTGAAAAGAGCTCATTAGGTACAGAACGTTTTTTCAACAGTTATTATATTAATATGAAAATTACCTACAATTGGTTAAAGGATTTTGTGGATGTCAGGATTTCTCCTGAAGCCTTGGCAGAGAAACTGACCATGGCGGGCTTGGAAGTGGTTTCTTTAGAGAAATTTCAAGACGATTATGTCTTTGAAATCGAAATCACATCAAACCGCCCGGATTGGTTGTCGATAGCCGGGATTGCGCGGGAAGTAGCGGCGGTCACGGGCAAAAAATTTGCAGGGTTAAGGGTAAAGGGTAAAGGGTTAGCAGTCAAGAGAGAAGCGCCAAAGGAGCCGTCACTTTCAATAGTTATTCAGGATAAAAAAGATTGCCTGTTTTATTCCGCTCGAGTTATCCGTGATGTAAAAGTCAGCCCGTCGCCTGCGTGGCTGGCGAAAAGATTAGAGGCAATAGGCTTAAGGCCGGTCCACAACATTGTGGATATAACCAATTATATTTTATACGCCACAGGCCAGCCGTTGCACGCCTTCGATTTGGACAAAATAGATGGTGGCGGGGTTATTGTCCGCAAGGCCCACGAAGGCGAACAATTATTAATGATCGACGGCCAAAACCGCAAATTTTCTTCCGAGGTTTTATTGATTTGCGACGATAAAAAACCATTAGCTGCCGCCGGGGTAATGGGCGGGAAAGATACCGAAGTCACAGTTGCCACTAAAAACATACTTTTGGAAAGCGCGTATTTTTCGCCGGTTAGAGTGCGTAAGTGCGCCCGCCTCTTGGCGTTATCCACAGATTCTTCGTATCGTTTTGAAAGATCCGTGGATATCGCGCAAGTAGTAAGCAGTTCCGATATGGCTTCGTCAATGATATTGGAATTTGCCGGAGGCTCTCTTGGCGGGTTGTATAAATCCGGCGCCAATAAAGTGCCTCAAACATCGGTAAATGTGGGCTTGCCTAACGCGGGCAGGTTACTAAACGATAATTTGACGGCACCTAAGATCAAAGATTTGCTTAGCCCGCTTGGGTTTGAAGTTTGCCTCGCGAAAAAAGATAATTTGAGGTTTTCTGTTCCCGCGTTCCGTCAGGATGTCCAATGTGAGGCGGATATATTAGAAGAAATCAGCCGCATTTATGGCTATGAAAACATTCTTGTGACCTTACCGGCGATAAAGCCGCAAGAAATCAAAGAAGACGCGGGTATTTGCGCGCGTAAGAAGATAAAAGAGATTCTGCGCGCCGTCGGATTTAGCGAAATCATAACATATAGCCTGATCGGTAAAGATTTTTTGAAAAAGGCAGGGTTATTCGAGGAGCAGTGCGTGTCTTTGGCTAATCCCTTAAGCGCCCAGCAGGAATATTTGCGGCCGGCAATGTTTCCCGGATTATTAGAGGCATTGAGAAGAAATCAGGAATTAGAAAATAATCCGGAATTATTATTTGAGTTGGGCAATAATTTTGATCTAAAAGGAGAGCATACCTCATTATGCCTATTAGCAAAAGGCAAAAACTTTTTAGAAGCAAAAGGATATCTGGAATTATTATTTATAAAATTGGGCATTGAAAATTATAAGTTTGGGCCTTGCTCCCATTCTTTTTTTGCCGAGGGGCAGGCTGCGGATTTGAGCATTGCCGGAAAAAGTTATGGTTTTATCGGCAGGGTTGACACGCAAGCGTTATCGCGGTATAAAATCGAAGGCGGCGATGTTTTTGTCGCCGAACTAAAAATAGATGAGCTTGTTAGGGAAGCAGTTATATGCCGCAAATACAAGCCCCTTCCTATATATCCTTCGGCGCAGTTTGATATCAGTTTAATTGTTGACGAAAGCCTGCCCTATAAAAGGATTTTGGATGAAATCGCTTCTTGCGGTATCCGGTTTTTGCAAGAGATTGATTTCAAGGATTTATACCGGGCCAAAGAATTGGGCGAAGGGAAAAAATCTATAACCCTGTCTCTCTTATTTCGTTCCAACGAAAGGACGCTTACCAGCGAAGAAACTATGGGCTTTGTCGGCTCAATCATCAAGAGATTAAACGAAAAATTAGGCGCGGCAATAAGAAAGTGAAAGTGCTTAGGCTTGCTTTTATAATAGCATGTGGTATACTTTAAATAGAGCAAACAGAGAACTTATCCCTGCCGTGCTCGTGAGGACTAGAAAATAGTTGAACCAACAAATTATAAACGGGAGCCGGACTCTCTTTTCAGCGATAGCTGTTAAGAGGAGGCGCCCACCTGAACAAGGGGTTCAGACAATCAGTCCCACGGCAATGCGCGGGGATTTTTTTGTTCCGCCGATCACGCCTTTGGCGGATCCCGCCATAGGCGGGAAGGCGGGACAATCCGCCGTAGCCTTATCAGTGTTGCGGCTTCGAAGGGTGTAGGCGGAAGAACACAATCATCCTGCAAAGCGGCAAATAACCCTCCGAAGCCCTGCCATCGTTCGTATGTTGAAGGGTGTAGGAGGGTAAACAATTCCGATAGATCACATCAGAAGCTAACGTTATAGCTTCATCGCCAATCATTGTAGTGACAGCACACTGTGCTGTCACTACAGCACCAAATATACGAGAGCAGTATGTGCAGTAAGCTTAAAGAACAAGAAAATACCGACCTGTTTCCCCATGAACAAATCCCCATAAATACCAAAGATTTACCATTGGCAGTGCGTATGCGGCCGAGGATTTTAGACGAGGTTTTCGGCCAAAAGCACGTTATTGCCCCCGGCAAGCTTTTGCGCCGGGCAGTTGAGGCTGACCGTTTAGTATCATTGATTTTGTTCGGCCCTCCGGGGACAGGCAAGACTTCTTTGGCTTATTGCATTGCCGCGCAGACAAAATCCGAATTTGTCTACGTCAACGCCACTACTTCTAATGTCGAGGAACTGCGTAAAATAATCTCACAGGCAAAAAAGCTAAAAGCGCGGGGCCATAAGACAGTGCTTTTTATCGACGAGATACACCGTTTTAACAAGGCCCAGCAAGACGTGCTTTTGCCTGACGTCGAAGAGGCCAATGTAATCTTAATCGGCGCCACGATTTATAACCCGTTTTTTTATATCATCTCGCCGCTTTTGTCGCGCAGCCTTGTCTTCGAGCTTAAAACCTTGACAAAGGATGAAATATTGGCTATCCTGAATAACGCGATCAAAGATAAAGAAAGAGGATTCGGCTCTTTAAATATAAAGGCGGAAAAGTATGCGCTTGAATTTCTTGCTCAAGCCTGCGATGGCGATGCTCGACGGGCGTTAAACGCGTTAGAGGTCGGGATACTCACCACGCAAAAAGATAAGGCCGGCTCAATCAATTTCGGCTTAGCGCAGGCAGAGGAATCCATACAAAGGAAACAAGTCCTCTACGACCGCAAGGAAGACGGCCATTACGATACCATCTCGGCATTTATCAAAAGTATGCGCGGCACAGATCCTGATGCCGCGGTTTATTGGCTGGCAAAAATGCTTTACGCCGGAGAAGACCCCCGTTTTATCGCCCGCCGGATATGTATCTGCGCGAGCGAAGATGTGGGCAATGCCGATCCGCAGGCGTTGATTGTTGCCAATAACGCCCTTACTGCGGTTGAGTTTATCGGCATGCCGGAATGCCGCATCCCTTTGTCGCAGGCTACAATTTATGTTGCCTGCGCGCCGAAGTCAAACGCAAGCTATCTGGCGATAGAACGAGCCACTGAGGATGTCGAAAAAGGCAGGCTGCTTGAGGTGCCGCAGCATTTGCGCGACAAAAGTTACTCCGCAGCTAAAGAGCTCGGCCACGGCGTAGGATATAAATACGCCCACGATTTTAAAGATCATTATGTGAATCAGGAGTATATCCCGTCGGATAAAAAATACTATGAGCCGACGGAAAACGGCTATGAGGCGAAGATAAAGCAGCGTTTAGAGAAGCTACGCGGGGATAAGAAGGGATAGCAGAAAAAGAGGAGGCGCTCATGGAAGAACAAAACCAAAATACTCCAGTTCCGTGGTTGCAAAGAAAAGAGATAGGTTTTTTAAAGGCTTTTGTGGGGACAGTAAAACAAGTTTTATTCCATCCCCAGGATTTTTTTAGCAGGCTGGACACCGGCAAAGACAATTTCGCTCCTGTTTATTTTTGCTGGATTGTTTATATGTTGGTTGCCTGTTTCAACTTGTTGTTTTTTTCATTATTGTTGCGGGCAGTATTTGTTAATAAATTACTGCCTCAATTAGCTCCTAAGCTATTTTCTTGGGCCAATCTTTTGCAGATACCCGCGGCGGTGGTATTCTTATATATCGTTTCAGCCTTTATGCATTTATTTGTGTTGTTGTTTCGGGGTAAAGGCGGTTTTAAGGGGACGCTTAATATATGCGCGTATGCTTCTGCCGCATACCTTTGGGCTGTTATTCCATTTTTTGGAGTGTTGATTAGTGGAATTTGGGGCACCGTAGTTGGATTTATCGGTTATAAAAAGATTCATAAAATGGGCACAGTAAGAACGGTGTTTGCTTTTTTTGTGGCGCCATGGATTCTACTGTTCGTTTGTGCGCAAGTAGCGCCTATGGTAATTCCAAATAGCTTAAAGCATAGCTTAAAGCAAAAGATGGATGCTATGGGCGATGATATGGTTGCCCAATCAACCGTAAGAATAATTTCTCAAACGGCAGAGGCATATAAATCCGCAAAAGGAAAGTATCCCAAGGATGAATTAGAACTTAGAGGTACGAAGCAGGTCTATCCAAAGCAGGTTACTAATGGCTCGGCGTTCGCAGGTTATGTTTATTCTCTGAATCTGAGCGATACTGGATATGAAATAGTGGCGAAACCTTCTAATTGCGGCATAAGCGGTACAAAGATTTTTACAGCGAGGACAGGCGGGGTTATTTCAGAGGAAGAGTGTAAAGTAAACAAGTAAATAGAAGCATAACCTTTCAACCCAAAATGATTGTTACCCAGAAAAAATCAGAGGAAGAAATTTTGAAGATGCTTGAGAAATTCAAGCGCGTGTTTTTGGTCGGCTGCGGAGAATGCGCGACGACTTGTAAGACCGGCGGAGAATCAGAGGTAGCGCAGATGAAAGAATACCTGCAATCGCAAGGAAAAGAAGTTACTGCCTGCGCGATTCCTGATGCTCCTTGCATGGCTTCGCAGATAAAGACCGCCTTTGCCAAGAACATCGCGGCGTTAAAAGCAAGCGATGCGGCCTTAGTGATGTCTTGCGGTTTGGGCGTGCAATCTGTTAAAGAAAACGATCGTTTCGGATTGGATGTTTTGCCGGCGTTGAATTCGATGTTTGGCACGCTCGTCGATGCCAAGGGAGATTTCTTTGAAGTGTGTTCAAATTGCGGGGAGTGCATTTTGGATAAAACCGGCTGTATCTGCCCGCTGACCCGCTGTTCAAAGGGGTTGCTAAACGGCCCCTGCGGTGGTATGATAAAGGGTAAATGCGAGGTGGACAGGGACAAGGATTGCGCCTGGGTCCTTATCTACCGCGAGTTAGAGAAAAAGGGCAAGCTGGAAAAGATGAAAGAGATTTCTGCCCCTAAAGACCATAGGAAGACGATAAAACCGCATAGATTAATTCTAAGTGGACAGAGTTGATGAGTAAAGGACAAGTTAATATAGATGAGAATCAGATGAGCGAGTTATACGAAAATCATAATTTTTCAGTTCGTCGTTTAGCTAAAGTTTATAATTGTGGCGCAACCACCATACAGAGAAAACTCCACCAGCACAAGATTAAAGTACGTCCTTCAATGTCGGTTAAATTGGACATCCCTAAAGATAGATTAAGATTTTTATATACAAAGGAAAAGAAAACAAGTTTTCAGATAGCCCGGGAATATTCATGCAGTAACAGCACTATACTAAATAGGTTAAAAGAATATCAAATCAAGATTAGAGATATTTCAGAAGCGCATATCAAATATCCCAAGCAAAATTTCAGAGGAGATTTGATCGAAAAAGCATATCTTGTAGGTTTCCGGCTAGGCGATTTATTCGTTAAAAAGTATGAGAAAAACGGAAAAATTATTTCAGTAGAGTGTGGTTCCGCCATTCTGGATCAAATAGTTTTAATTAAGAATTTATTTAAAAAATATGGCTATGTTCGGATAACCAAAAGAGATGCAGCAAAGGTTATTAGAATTCAGTGTGCCCTTAACGATTCTTTTAGCTTTTTGTTAGAGAAGAAAGACATGATTAGGCCTTGGATATTACGAAACAATCGGTGTTTCTTTTCTTTTTTTGCGGGTTATTTAGATGCGGAAGGGGACTTGGGTATTCACAGTAACAATTGCGCTTATTTGAGGGTAGGTACTTATGACAGGAATATATTATCTCAAATCCAGAGCAAATTGAGTGACAAAGGGATAAATGCAAAGCTGACATTAGACAGGCCAAAGGGCAGTAAGGTGAACTTATCAAAATATCAATTGCATCTTAATAAAGCATACAAAACAAATCAAGATTTCTGGCGATTGGCTGTATATAAAAAGCGAGATTTGTTGAAGCTTTTGGATTGGCTTTCGCCATTCCTTAAGCATCAAAGAATGAAAGATGGCTTGATAAGAGTTAGGAAAAACATTAAATATAGAAATCGAAAATATGGTAATTTAAGGATGGCGTATGGCACAAGATAGCGGTAGTGTATATTCAGAGAAAGTAATGGACCATTTTCTTCATCCAAGGAATTGCGGAGAGCTTTCAGACGCCAATGGCATAGGAAATGTCGGAAATCCTGTCTGTGGCGACGTCCTTAGATTGTATATTAAAGTAGAGAATGGTATAATAGTGAATACTAGGTTTAAGACTTTTGGTTGTGGCGCTGCCATTGCAACCAGCTCGATGGTTACCGAGATGATTAAGGGCAAAAGCACAGATGACGCCCTGAAGGTTTCAAATAAAGCGGTTGCCGAAGCATTAGGAGGGTTGCCGGCGATAAAGATGCATTGTTCGGTGCTGGCGGAAGAGGCCCTCAAAGCGGCAATCGAAGATTACAGGAAAAAACAGAATATAAAGCAGCAATGAATCAGGCATTACGAACACAAATGATAACAAAACTAAGAGCACAAAAAAAGGAGGAGGCTCAAGCAATATCGCTGAAGATAATGCGTAAGCTCTTCAGGTTGAAGTTTTTTAAACAAGCAAAAACAGTAATGTTTTATATAGCGCATGACGGCGAGGTCCAGACGCGCCGGATGATCGAAGAGGCAGTTAAATTAGGCAAAAACGTGGCAGTACCTACCTGTGATATAAAGACAAGAAAGATTATTCCCTGTTTACTTACGGGATTGGAGAAAAAGCATTTTCAGAAAGGCGCTTACGATATTCATGAACCACTACATAAAAAGCCCATAGATTCAAAAAAGATCGACGTTGTTATTGTCCCGGGGCTTGCCTTTGATTTTAAAGGAAACCGCCTGGGGCGAGGCATGGGTTATTATGACCGGTTCTTGGATGCGGTCCCTGAAGATACTCCAAAAGTAGGGCTTGCCTATAAATTCCAGGTTTTAAAAAAACTACCTGCCTGTATGCCTCACGATATCCGCGTGGATAAAGTCCTCTTCGCCTAAAGCACAAAATACGCGCAGATGCTCTTGCGAAGGCCGCATTTGGCTGTTCGAAACAAACTCGTTTTTAGAGATTGCTTCGTCGCCAGTGTAAACGACGGCTCCTCGCAAAGACAGCTTCTAAAGTCATCTGTGTTTTTATAAGGGAGGAATAAACAATCATGTTAACCATAATAATATTTATTGTAGGCGTGTTGGTATCGCTATGCGTCGGATATTACCTTAGGAAATATTTTGCCGAACAGAAAATCCAAGACGCGGAAACCAAGGCACAACAAATAATCGAACAGGCGAAAAAAGAGGCGGAAACCCTTCGTAGAGAAATAGAGCTTGAAGGTAAAGATATGATGCACCGCCTTCGCCAGGAATTTGAGCGTTCCACCGTGGAAAAACGGCAGGAGCTCGATGGGCTGGAAAAAAGGATGGCTGTAAAAGAAGAAAATCTCGACCGAAGAGTTACTCTTCTTGAAAAAAAGGAAAAAGAGTTAGAATCCCGCTCGGAAGCCCTTCATACTACTGAAGAAGCGCTGAAGGCAAAAGACAGGCAGCTTGCCGCTTTACTTAACGAAGAGAAAGAGCGCCTGCAGAAAATCTCCAGCCTTACCGCGGAAGAGGCCAAGCAGGTTTTATTGGCGCGCATTTCCGAAGAGCTGGGTAATGAGAAAGCGGTTTTGGTCAAGCGTAATGAAGAGGAAATAAAAGAAGGAAGCGCCAAGAAAGCAACGGAAATTATAACGATGGCAATACAGCGCTGCGCGGTTGAACATACTGTTGAGTCAACTGTTTGTGTGGTGAGCCTGCCCAGCGATGAGATGAAAGGCAGGATAATCGGCCGTGAGGGGCGCAACATCCGGGCGCTGGAAATGGCCACCGGAGTCGATGTTATTATAGACGATACGCCCGAGGCGGTAACGCTTTCGGGTTTTGACAGCGTGCGCAGGGAAATCGCCCGGCTTACGCTGGAGAAATTGATGGTCGACGGCCGCATCCATCCGGGCAGGATAGAAGAGATTGTCGAGAAGGTTAAGCGCGAGATGGACGAGAAGATTAAAGAGGAAGGCGAAAGGGCGGCTTTTGACGTCGGGATACACGGCCTGCATCCGGAGCTGGTAAGGCTTTTAGGGAGGCTGCGATATAGGACCAGTTACGGCCAGAACGCTTTACAGCATTCCAAGGAAGTATCTTTTCTTATGGGGCTTATGGCGTCTGAATTGGGGCTGGATTACCGGGTCAGCCGCAGGATAGGCCTGTTGCATGATATAGGAAAGGCTGTTGATCATCAGGTCGAAGGCACTCACGCCCGTATTGGAGCGGAACTGGCGAAGAAATATGGCGAAAGCAACGAGGTGATTGCCGCGATCGAGACGCATCACGAAGAGCACGAACCTAAAAGCCTTTTAGGGGTTTTGGCAATAGCCGCGGACGCAATCAGCGCGTCACGTCCCGGCGCGCGCAGGGAAACACTTGAAACATACGTAAAACGTTTGGATAAACTAGAATCTATCGCCAATCTTTTTAAGGGCGTAGAAAAATCATACGCGATCCACGCGGGAAGAGAGATCCGGGTAATCGTCCAGCCGGAAAGGATTAACGATAGCGACGCGGTAAATTTGGCTAGAGATATACGCAAGAAAATAGAGGAAGATATGGAATATCCCGGGCAGATCAAAGTAACGGTGATTCGAGAGACCAGGGCAATTGAATACGCAAAGTAGATTCAGTTTAATTAAATGTAGGGTTAAGCGGTAAGGGTTAATTGAGGGTTAAGTGGTAAGGGTTAAGTGATAAGGAAAAAAGAAAAAGGGAAAAGAAAAAATAAAGAAAACTTAAATTACTGAATTTATCATAGGTTTTTCCTTAACCCTTATCACTTAACCCTTAACCCTGTACGATACATGAAAATATTAATGATTGGAGACATAGTCGGCTCGCCCGGCAGGCAGGCGATTAAAGAGATTGTCCCCCGCCTTAAAAACAGCGAAGGCATCGATGTTGTGATTGCCAATGCTGAAAACTCCGCCGGCGGTTCCGGCTTAACCCCCAAAGTCGCGCAGGAACTTTTTGATTCTGGATGCGATTGCCTGACTACAGGCGATCACATCTGGAAAAGGCCGGAGGTTTTAAAAATCATCGAAGATCCGCGTATTGTCAGGCCCGCCAACCTCGCCCCATGTTTGCCCGGAGGGGGATACACAGTATTGAATAAGAATAATTTGGATATGGCTGTTATAAACCTTCAGGGCAGGGTTTTTATGCAGGCCATAGATTGCCCATTTAGAACCGTGCGGGATATACTGCCTAACCTGAAGAAAAAAACAAATTTGATTTTTGTGGATATGCATGCCGAGGCAACCAGCGAGAAGGTGGCAATGGGCCATTTTCTCGACGGAGAGGTTAGCGCGGTAGTTGGCACGCATACGCATATTCAGACCGCGGATGAAAAAATATTGCCTGCGGGCACAGCGTATATTACGGAATTAGGCATGACCGGGCCGTATGATTCGGTTATCGGGCAGGACAAGGCCAAGATTATCGAAAGGTTTCTTACCGGAATGCCTGTGCGTTTCGAAGTCGCCACAAATGATATACAATTGTGCGGAGTGATTATTGAGGTGGATGTAAAAAGCGGCAAGGCATTGAGCATAAAGAGGGTGCAGGAGAAGCTGTAGAGTTAAGGGTTAAGGGTAAATTAGAGGGTTAAGTGGTAAGGGTTAAGTGATAAGGAAAAACTTAAAATAATGAATTTTTCATGCGGGTTTTCCTTAACCCTTATCGCTTACCCCTTAACCCTCAATTAACCCTTACCGCTTAACCCTCAAAAGTCCTTACGTAGTAAAATATGCGTAAAGAGAATGTAGGTTTAAAAGAAGAACGGCGGATTTATACGGTAAGCGATCTTACTGAAGATATAAAAGTCCTCCTTGAAAATACTTTTCCCGAGGCATGGGTTGAGGGAGAGGTTTCCAATTTCACCCAGTCGCAGGCAGGCCATATTTATTTTAGCCTTAAAGATGCCAAGAGCAGTTTGCGCTGCGTGTTTTTTAAGGGAGCGAATTCAGGATTAAAATTCAAGCTTCAGGATGGCCAGCAGTTAATCGCTTTCGGAAGGATAACTCTTTACGCCCCGTCGGGCCAGTACCAGTTTAATATCCAAAGATTAGAGCCGAAGGGAGTGGGCGCGCTACAAATAGCTTTCCAACAGCTGAAGGAAAAATTACAAAAAGAAGGTTTTTTCGACGAAGCGCGTAAAAAAAAGCTCCCGCTTTTGCCGTTAGTGGTTGGGGTGGTTACCTCGCCGGTTGGCGCGGCGATAAGAGATATTTTAAATATACTAAAAAGGCGCGCGCCGTTTGTAAAAATAATTTTAATACCGGTTAAGGTCCAGGGAGAAGGCTCTGCCGAAGAAATTGCCCAAGCAATACAGGATTTCAATAAATATAAAGAAGCCGATGTGTTGATTGTCGGCCGCGGCGGCGGAAGCATGGAAGACCTTTGGGCATTTAATGAAGAGCCGGTTGCCAGGGCAATATACAATTCTAAAATACCGGTAATCAGCGCTGTTGGCCATGAGATCGACTGGACTATATCGGATTTCACCGCGGACCTGCGCGCCCCTACTCCGTCGGCGGCAGCGGAATTAGTTGTTGCGGGAAAAGAAGAATTAACCCGCCAGATAGGGCATTTATTGGCTGTTTGCGCCGCAAGCATTGCCAATAAAATAAAAAATTCCGGTAAAGAATTAGAAAGGTTGAGGGGCGCCTACGTTTTAAAATATCCACAGAATTTCATCCAGGTTTATGTTCAACGCATTGATGATTATAGCCGCCGGCAAGAGCAAAAAATCAGGCATATCGTCGAGATCAACCGGCACAGGTTTGTGAATTCGATAGAAAAATTGCATGTTTTAAGCCCATTGAATATATTGTCACGCGGCTACAGCATAACCTTTAAGCTCCCCGCGCTGGAAGTAGCAAGCGACGCGACAGAATTAGAAATCGGGGATAAGGTTGAAACGCGATTGAATTTGGGAAGTTTTATAAGCGAAGTGATAAGTAAAAGTGAGAAACCAGCTGTAGGGACAGCACAGTGTGCTGTCCCTACAAAGAAATAAATTCTTTAACAAAGTGAGGGCATATGGCGGAGATAAAATTTGAAGAGGCATTAAAAAAATTAGAAAAAATAGTAAGCGACTTAGAGGCCGGCAAGCTTCCTTTAGAGGAATCCCTTAAGAAGTACGAGGAAGGCGTGCGCCTGGCGCAATCCTGCTCTAAAATTCTCGATACTGCCCAGAAAAAGGTGGATGTTTTGACTAAAAAGGATGCGGGAGGCTTTGAACTTAAGCCTTTTGATGAGGAGAGCGCTTCAGAGAAAGAATAGCTTTATATCAAAAGCAATGGGAATTACTGTTCGCGCACAATTAGAAAATTTTTGCCAAAAGTCGGCAAGGATTTGCGGCGAATGAAGTGAGCCTACTCAAGTATATAGGATGTTGGCGAACGTAATGAGCCGCAAACCGTAGCCGACGGCAAAAATTTTCGTGTGCGAACAGTAATTTCCATTGCGTTAGCGAGCGCGAATAATATGTTATTAGAATCTATAAACACGCCGCAGGATTTAAAAAAACTTAGCATTCCGCAATTAAACGCGCTTTGCGCTGAATTGCGCGGCCGTATAATCGAAGTTGTCTCTAAAAACGGCGGCCACCTGGCTTCCAGCTTAGGTGCCGTAGAGTTAATCTGTGCCCTGCATTATTCTCTCGACCTTCCTAAAGATTCCGTGTTGTTTGACGTCGGCCACCAAGCATACGCGCATAAAATATTATCCGGCAGGAATGATAAATTTGATACACTGCGGCAATTCGGCGGCCTAAGCGGTTTTCCGACCGCGGGCGAATCGCTATACGACCCGTTCACTGCCGGCCATAGCTCGGACGCGGTATCTCTGGCGCTGGGGATGAGCGTTGTCAACAATCAAAAAGCAGTCGCGGTCATCGGCGATGGTTCTTTGTCCGGAGGGCTTTGTTTTGAAGGCTTAAATAACGCCGGCCACCTTAAAAAAGATATCTTGGTAGTCTTAAATACTAATGAATTAAGTATTTCTCCGGCAGTCGGAGCGATCAGCGTTTATTTAAATAAGATTATTTCTCAACCGGTGTACAATCGTTTTATGGACTCGTTGGAAAAATTTATCCGCGGCAGAATGCCGAAAGGAAAAGTGATTCTAAAATTAGCCGCAAAGTTTGAAAAAGAAATAAAAGGCTTTTTTGTCCCGGGGATGCTTTTTGAGGAGCTGGGCTTTCGTTATTTTGGCCCGCTTGACGGCCACGACCTTGAACGCTTGATTCCAACGCTTAAAAACATACTTTCTTTAAAAGGGCCGATACTTTTGCATGTGCTTACTAAGAAAGGAAAAGGGTATCTGCCCGCGGAAAGAGAGCCGGTCAGGTTTCACAGCGTCGGGCAATTTGATATTGCCACAGGCAGGAGCTTGTCAGAGGCCAAGATAACTTATACCGATATTTTCGGCAGTAAGATGATAGAATTAGCAGCGGATAATAAAAAAATCACGGCCATAACCGCGGCGATGCCCGACGGGACAGGCCTGGATAAGTTCCAGGCGGCATACCCGGAGAGATTCTTTGATACGGGTATCGCGGAAGCGCATACCGTATGTTTTGCCGCGGGCTTAGCCAAAAAAGGCCTGTTACCGGTTGTGGCAGTATATTCCACATTTTTACAACGCGCCTATGACCAATTAATCGAAGAAGCGGCTCTTTCGAATCTTCCGATTGTCTTTTGCCTTGACCGCGCCGGCATAAGCGGCGAAGACGGAGTTACTCATCAGGGGATTTTTGATTTGGCGTATCTGCGCCATATTCCTAATTTTACCGTCATGGCGCCGTCTTCGGTAAAAGAGCTTGAGGGTATGCTGGAATTCGCGGTTAATGTAAGGGCTCCCTGCGCGATCAGGTATCCGAAAGCCACGGCGATTAGCATTCAGCATCCGGTGCCCGGCATTCAAATGGGTAAGGCAGAGATTTTAAAAGACGGTAAGGATGCCGCGATTATTGCTATCGGTTCAATGGTTGGCCCAAGTTTAGAAGCGGCGCGGATTTTACAAAGCGAAGGCATTGACGCCTGTGTTATAAACAGCCGTTTTGTTAAGCCGCTTGATAAAGAGCTGTTTAAAGGACTATCCGCGAAATTCAAATATATAATTACGGTTGAGGAAGGAATTTTAGATGGAGGTTTTGGTTCAGCTGTGTTAGAATTATTAAACCGGCCACTGTTGCGTTTGGGCCTGCCTTGTGAATTTGTCGTCCATGGCAAGCGGGATTTATTGCTTGAGAAATACGGGCTTGACGCGAAGGGGATTGCGGAAGCTATACTCAAGCATATAAGAAGTTAAGTCAAATTACCTTTTAAATTTATAAAGATGGCACGGATTAAAATCAATCGCGAAAAATGTAAAGGATGCCTGCTTTGTATCAGCGTTTGCCCGAAGGGCTTGATAAAGCACGATATAAAGCTGAATAAGCGCGGGATAAAACCGGTTGTTTTCGTCGATAGCGGCTGCAGCGGTTGCGCGTCGTGTGCCCTTATTTGCCCCGACGCGGCAATTGAAGTAGACAAGTAAATTATAAAGAGTTTAACGAATATGGCACTTAAAGATAAAATATTGTTGTCGGGTAATGAGGCGATCGCGAAAGGGGCTCTTGATGCCGGATGCAGATTTTACGCGGGCTATCCGATTACCCCTCAAAATGAATTGATTGCTTATATGGCTCGGAATATGAAAGAGGCAGGCGGAGTTTTTATTCAGTCGGAATCGGAGCTAGCCGCGATAAATATGGTTTTTGGCGCCTCGGCCACGGGCACGCGGGCAATGACCAGTTCTTCCAGCCCCGGAATAAGTTTAATGCAAGAAGGGATTTCTTATATCGCCGGCGCTGAATTGCCCGCGGTTATCGCGAATATTATGCGCGCAGGCCCGGGGTTAGGCAATATCTGGCCGGCGCAATCAGATTATTTTCAGGCAACTAAAGGCGGCGGCCACGGCGATTACCATTGTATTGTGCTGGCCCCGTCGACAGTACAGGAAGCCTATGGCTTAACCGCTTTGGCGTTTGACCTGGCTGATAAATACAAATGCCCTGTGATTATATTAAGCGATGGCATGCTCGGGCAGATGATGGAACCGTTAAGGGTTAAGGGTAAAGGGTTAAGGGTTAAGGATTTTGCAAAGCCGTGGGCGTTGACGGGATGTGAAGGAAGAAAACCAAATGTGGCGAAGTCATTTTATCTTAAATTAGGCGAGTTAGAAAAGTTTAATTTAAAATTACAGGAAAAATATAAAACGATAAATAAAAAAGAGCAACGTTACGAAAAGTTTCATTTAGATAAAGCGGATATTATTTTAGTTGCTTACGGCACAATGGCAAGGCTGGCAAAACAGGCGATGTTGGATTTAAGGGAAAAAGGAGTTAAAGCCGGGCTTATCCGCCCGGTCAGCTTGTGGCCTTTTCCCAACGGCGTTTTTAAAAACCTTGCCCATACGAAAAAACGCCTTAAATTCTTATGCCTTGAGATGTCTTGCGGCCAGATGGTTGAAGATGTCCGGTTGGCCCTTAATGGACGAGCGGATGTCGAGTTTTTAGGCCGCGCAGGCGGAGGGGTTCTTATCGTTGAGGAGATTGTAAATAAAGCCAGGATGTTAACACGTAAACATTAAGGGGGCGGGCTATGATAAAACGTATAGTTATTTTTACGGCAGCGTTTGCTTTTGTGCTCTGCACTTTCGCGTATGCGCAGAAAACAGAAGGTAAAAAACCAGGCAAAGACACCCAGGGAGAAAAAATCGAACGTAGGGTAGAAAGCCTTGGTAAAAAACTTAACCTGACTGAATCTCAAAAGGTAAGGGTTAGAAATATTCTAACCAGCTCCAAAAGCGAAACCGTCAAGATATTTGAGGACGCCAAGGAAAAGGTAAGGAACTTAAAGGTTAAAACCGACGATGAGATTGAACAAATTCTTGAGCCAGCGCAAAAGGATAAATTTAAACAGATGCGCAAAAACACGGAAAAGAAACATTAATTAAAAGGTCTGCTGCGCTCTTCAATATTTCAATTGTGGTAGAGCTTCGCAGCACTATACAATAGAGCTTGTTCCTGCGAAGCCATACCGTTGTCTGTAATTTGAATGGCGTAGCAGAAAGGAGAACTTGGATGAGATTAGCACGCGCGTTATTAATTTCATTGTTCTTTGTTTTAGCAGTTGCCTGTTATGGCTTTGCCCAGTCCAGTGATGAGCTTTTAATAGACGATTTCGAAGGCCCGATATCCAGCGGCCCTGACGGTACCGTTGATTGCGGCGCCGGAAGCCCTTCAAGCGTTTCTGTCGAGGCGGCTAAAGATATTAAATACCACGGAGAGCAGTCGTTAAAGATTAATTTTGACGCGCAAAGCGGCGGATATATATGGGTATCCCGTGGTTACGGATTAGATGTAAAGGGCGCGGAAGCCTGGTTAGTGGCGCCTAAAGATATTGATTTTGGAAAGTTCAACGCCGTTTCTTTTTGGGTTTACGGCACAAATACAAATACGCCTGTCGCGTTAGATTTAGTTGATAGCGGTTTCGAATATTGGCGGTATATGTTTACCGATGATTTTAACGGATGGAAAGAATTTTTGGTGCCTTTTAGCGATTTTTTCCCTCGAGGCGATTGGCAGCCGGAGAAGTCTGATAAAAACGGCGAGTTAAATATGCCGATAAATATATTTCAGTTTGAACCCAGGCCGGTGGGCAAAGGGTCGATATATATCGATTATGTGAGGCTGGTTAACAAAAAAGGTTAACAGTAATACAAAGAAGGAGGTGTTATATGAGTTGCGGGTCATGTGGAGCTAAAAAGAAGAAAAAGGCAAAGAAAAAGAAGAAATAACACACAGATGATAGTGAAACTGTCATTGCGAGGAGCTATTATTTCAGACGTGGCGACGAAGCAATCTCGTTTTTAAATGCGAGATTGCTTCGTAACTGATATGCCTAACGATGGTTCCTCGCAATGACAGGCGTAATTTGGACAGATACGAGTTAGAATATTATGCTAGAAATCTCATTCAGAAAAACAGGCTCGGTAGTTATCCTTGATTTGGCCGGGAATATAGATATTGATTCGGCTAATTTCGTAGAGAAAGTCGGCTGGTGCATCGAAAACGGCTATTGTGACATACTCTGTAATTTTGACGGGATAAATCTAGTCGACTATGCAGGGTTGTCTGTTTTAGCGATTGCTTATAAAAATATGCTTAACCATAAAGGGACTATCAAATTCTTGAGCGTCCCCGAACATATTAAAAAGATATTCTGCCTGGTGGCGCTGGACAGGGTTTTCGAGTTTTATAACGATGAAAAACAGGCAATAAAAAGTTTTAAAGACGACAAAAACATTTTGGAGATTCAGAAGAAACAGCTTAGGAGAAGGTTTAAGCGCTTGCCGCTTGATATAGATGTCCAGTTTAAGTCAAAAAGGGAAGCGGATTTTCACAGAGGAAAAATATTGAATTTAAGCGCCGTGGGGATGTTGATTTTCGCCGATAAGATTTACCCTCTGGGCGAGGCATTGGATTTAAAAGTGGCGCTTTTGCCTAAGCCGGGTGAGCTGGAAATGGATGCGAGGGTGGCCTGGCATGTGCAGAAAGAACTTCAGCCGCAGATCTATCCCGGCATGGGGTTAGAGTTTAAGGATATTGGAAGTGAAACGCAGAAAAAGCTCCTCGGGTTTATCGAGAGAAACCTTCCTTCCATTTGCGCCCCATAAAAAGTAACCGGTCAGTAAGCGGGGGCTCCCCGCAATGACGCCAGGAGTGTTTTCTGAAAGAGCAAAATCTGGGTTAAAAAATGGGAAACTCTTGGTATTTCTTTCTTGACAGAGTCTAAGAGGCAGAGTATATTTCATATAAGTCAGGAATACAGTAATAGTTCAGCCCTTGGAAGTAACCGTGTCAATGCGGCTGTGTTATAATTGGTAGCCGCAGGC